>Ga0123353_10008627_pt1 | contig 13948 bp, 9 predicted proteins | sample TergutLab28metaG_3_FD_92763 | JGI IMG/M metagenome (GOLD analysis project Ga0123353, IMG submission 92763) | Labiotermes labralis P3 segment gut microbial communities from Petit-Saut dam, French Guiana - Lab288 P3 | ecosystem: Host-associated > Arthropoda: Insects > Digestive system > Gut ... | reverse complement strand
AGGCGCTCAAAAAGGCGGGCTTCAAGGACGGCGACACGGTGCATTTGTTAGACGTGGAGTTTGATTACGCAGAGTAGATAAATTTTAACGAAAAATGAATAACGAATAACATTGGGTGCTTATTTTAACGAAAAACGATAGTTATTGTTTGCAATCGTTGCTCTAATGTCAATTTATATCCATCGTTTTTCGTTATTAGTTTTTCATTTTTCGTTCGAATGAAAGGAGAATACATGAAAACAGATAAAGATTATGACGCGATAGTCCTCTTCGGCGGCAGCTTCGACCCCGTGCAGAGCGCGCACGCCGATATCGTTCAAAAGCTGGCGGAACGCTTCGAAAAGGTAATCGTGGTTCCCGCGGGCCTTTCGCCGTTTAAAAAGGACGGCGCGGGCGCGGGGGCGGCGCTGCGCTTAAAAATGTTGCGCAAAAGCCTGCCGAAGCTCAAAAACGTAACGGTTTCGGAGGTTGAAACCGAAAAAAGCGGCGTCAGCTACAGCTACGATACCGCGCTTTACTTTAAAGAAGAGCAGCCCGAGCGGCCGCTGTATTTTGCCGTCGGCTCCGATATGCTTGCAAAGCTTCACACATGGAGCCGTTTCGACGGTTTAAAAAGGCTCGTTACTTTTTACGTTATCCCGCGCCCCGGCTTTGCGGTAAAGAATTCCGTCGTTAAAAAGCTGCAAAAGCTCGGCGCAAGGCTTATTTTCGCGGATTTTGAAGGTTTGGGGGATTCGAGCGCGCAAGCCCGCTTAGACGCGGCGTTCGGTAAATTTGATTTAGTTCCCCCCGCCGCCGCGAAAATCATCCAAGACGAGGGTTTATACCGGGATTTCAAACGTATCGTGGAAGCGTACCCCGCATTTAATTTACCCGAAGAACGTATCGCTCACATTTATCATACGGCGGTTACGGCGATTCGCTTGGCCAAAATACACGGCGCTTCCGCTAAGGACGCCGCGCTCGCCGCGTTATTGCACGATATCGCAAAGGAAGCGTCCGAGGAGTGGTTGCGCGCACAAGGCGTTCCCGAGCCCGCGCCGTACATGGACGCGCCCGCAAAGGTCATGCACGCGTTTTGGGGCGCGGAGGCCGCCAAATCTTATTTTGGAGTGCGTAAAAAATCCGTCGTCGACGCGGTGCGCTTCCATTCGACGGGCGCGCCGAATATGTCTAAGCTCGCCAAAATCATCTACCTTGCCGACTATATCGAGCCGACCCGCGATATCGAATGCCAGGGCTTAGAACCGATCCGCAAGCTCGCGGCTAAGAATTTAAACGCCGCGATGGCGGTCGCGACGGAGGCCTCTATTCGGTGCGTTCTAGGGAAGGGCAGGACGGTTTACCCGCTGACGCTCGCCGCTTTTGAGTACTATAAAACGCAAAACGCAAAACGCAAAACGGAGAATGAAGGCGGGTGTTCGGGAGCCAAGGCGAATAGTGAATTAGGAATGAGGAATGAGGGATTAGGAACGGCGGATAATAAAGGTAAAACATCCGAAACTATTCACGATTCACGATTCACTAATCAATTATTATCTTCTGACCTCTCCGACCCCGAATCCCTCGCGTACCGTATCGCCGCCCTGTTGGACGATAAAAAAGGCCGCGATATTACGCTTGTTAAGCTCGCGCACAAAACGATTATCGCCGATTATTTTGTCGTCGCGTCCGCGTTTTCCACAACGGCGGTGCGCGCGCTGACCGACTATGTGGACGAAAGGCTCTCAAAAGATTTCGGCGTCGAGCCCCTGCGCCGCGACATCGACCCTAAATGGGCGGCCATAGACTACGGCAGCGTTATCCTGCACATTCAGTTGGACGAGGTGCGCAAGTTCTACGACCTTGAAAGGCTGTGGTCCGACGGGACAAACGTGAAAAGAATATAGCCGCGGTAATAATTTGAGCCTGCACATTATGTTTACCTTAAAAACGGACGCACCCAATCTATATGCGGAATTATGCGACGTCATCCGCCTCTTCTCCGATGAATACGACCCCGCGCATATTGAAGTCGAGTTTTGGCAGGATTGTTCCGGGAACGGCGGGATTGGCGGCGCCGGCCATACGCTTGCGCAACCAAAGCGCCCGCTTTCCGCGCGCAAAATTTACGCGCGCGCCGCTAAAAACGCGCTTTATCAGGCGCTTAAAAGTTATTTTCACCGCGATATGCCGTGGGGCAGCCTTACGGGCATCCGTCCGTCAAAGCTTGTCTACGATTATTTAGCGGAAGGCTTTTTGGCAGCGGATATTCCCGGGGAACTGCGGCGCGACTTTTTTGTGTCAAGCCCGAAAGCCGCGCTCATTACGGAAATTGTACAAAACCAGCGTGGGCATTTTTCACGCGATCCGAATGACGTAAATCTCTATATCCATATTCCGTTTTGCCCGTCGCGCTGCAATTATTGCTCGTTTGTTTCGGTTCCGATTGAAAAACAGCGTCGTCTCGTCGCCCCTTACGTCGAAAAATTGTGCGCGGAAATCACGGCGGCAAAAGAGTTAATCCGCAAAACGGGACGCAAAATCTATTCGGCTTACATCGGCGGCGGAACCCCCACGGTTTTATGCGACGAGCACTTTTCCCGCATACTGGAAACGATTGAAATCGAATCGTTAGCTTCGTTCCATAAACCGCTATCCGCCCTAGAATTCACCTGCGAGGCGGGGCGCCCCGAAACCTTCACGCCCGAAAAGCTCGCGATCATGAAGCGGTGCGGCGTGACCCGCGTCAGCGTCAACCCGCAAAGCTTAAACGGCAAAACGTTGCTTGCCGTCGGCCGAAACCACATGGAACGCGATTTTTTTGAGGCGTATGAGCGAACCGCCGCCGCGGGTTTTAAGATAAACGTCGATATAATCGCGGGATTGGCCTGCGAAACGCCCGCCGACTTTTCCCGTACGCTTGAAAAGGTTGCGGCGCTTCGCCCGCACAACGTCACCGTCCACACGCTTTCGAGAAAACGCGGTTCGGCGCTCAAGGAGCAATCGGTCAAAGAGTTTGCGGGCGGTGCCGCGCAAATGACGGATTTTGCGCGGGAGCGTTTAACCGCGCAGGGCTATTTGCCGTACTATCTTTACCGCCAAAAGCAAATGCTCGAAAATTTAGAAAACGTCGGTTACTGCCTGCCCGGCTGTCAATGCGCCAACAACATTACCGTTATGGAAGAAATGCTCTCCGTCCTCGCCTGCGGCGCGGGCGCAATCTCAAAGCTGGTATTGCCCGCCGAGAACCGCATAGAGCGTCTTGCCAATATTAAGGACGTTAAACTGTATTTGGAGCGTTTTAACGGGCAGCTCTCCAAAAAAGAGGATTTTTTTAATCGCTCCCACGCAAATTCCATTGACTATTGAGAATAGATTGGTGTATAATAAAAAAACCGAGCAAGTCTATTACTGGTACCGGTTTTCAGAATAGGCGGTCAAAAACCGAATCCGAATGCACTTTTACGCGGTCATTTAACGGACGCCTTTTTTTGTGAAAATATAGTATTTCATCCACCATCCACCATCCACCATCCACCATCCACCATCCACCATCCACCATCCACCAATGAGGTATCCATGAGCGGATTATTCGGAGTATGTTTAAAAAAAGAGTGCGCGGCGGATTTGTTCTTCGGAACGGATTACCACTCGCACCTCGGCACGCGGCGCGGCGGCATGGCGGTTTACGACGGTAAGCATTTTTTTCGCGCCATTCATAATATTGAAAATTCGCCTTTTAGGACGAAGTTTGAGTCCGATTTGCCCGAATTAAAAGGCTTTGCCGGAGTCGGCTGCATCAGCGATAACGACCCGCAGCCCATCATCTTCCACTCCAAAATCGGCACCTTTGCCGTGGTGACGGCGGGTAAAATCACGAATAAAAAGCGGTTAAGCGAGCTGTTGATGAAGGACGTCAACGCGTATTTTTCCGAGCTGTCGGGCGGGCGCATCAATGAAACGGAGCTGGTCGCCTCGCTGATTTGCCGCCGCGATTCCATTGCGGACGGGATTGCGTACGCCCAAAGTATGATCGAGGGTTCCATGACGATGCTGGTGTGCGCCGACGGCGGAATTTTCGCCGCGCGCGATAAATTGGGGCGTACGCCGCTGTCAATCGGTAAAAAAAGCGACGGGTACTGCGCCAGCTTAGAATCCTTCGCGTATTTTAACCTCGGATATAAATCCTGCTACGAGCTTGGACCCGGTGAAATTGTGTATTTTACGGCGGACAGCATTACGCGGCTGGCAAAGCCCGGCGATACCATGCGGATGTGCTCGTTTTTATGGACGTATTACGGCTACCCGACCTCAGACTACGAGGGCGAGAACGTCGAACAAATGCGCTACCGTTGCGGCGAAAGCTTAGCCGACCAGGATAGGGCGGAGGGCTTTAAGGTCGATATCGACTATGTGGCGGGCGTCCCCGATTCGGGTACGGCGCACGCCATAGGCTACGCCAACCGCTCGGGCGTCCCGTTTGCGCGCCCGCTCATAAAGTACACGCCCACCTGGCCGCGCAGCTTTACCCCGCGCGAGCAGGGTCTGCGCGAGCTGATTGCGCGTATGAAGCTCGTGCCGATTCATCGGCTTATCGAAAACAAAAAACTGCTTTTTGTCGAGGATTCCATTGTGCGCGGCACGCAAATGCGCGGCACGACCGATTTTTTGTACGCCTGCGGGGCGCAAGAAATCCACCTGCGCGCCGCCTGCCCGCCGATTTTATATAGCTGCAAATACCTCAATTTCACGCGCTCTAAATCCGAGGGCGAATTGATTGCGCGTCAGATTATCAATGAAATCGAAGGGGCGGACGGTGCGAAGCATATCGGCGAATACGCGGACTGCGCTTCGGCCCGGTATCAAAAAATGGTCGACGCCATCCGCAAAAACCTGCGCCTGACGACGCTTACTTACCACAGCTTAGACAACCTGTTGGACTCCATCGGCGTCGGCAAATGCAAGCTTTGCACCTATTGCTGGAATGGGAAGGAATAGTGAAAACGAATAATGATACTTAACTGCGGATAAGTTTTAATCGTGGGGATCGACCCGCACTGCTAAAATAGGTTTTGTTGACCTCAGCAAAACCAAAAAACTGACAGCTTACCATCATGGAGTACATATAAAAATGCCAAAAAGAAACGACATTCACAGTATCATGATCATCGGCTCGGGGCCTATCATCATCGGCCAAGCCTGCGAGTTTGACTACTCGGGCACGCAGGCGTGCAAGGCTTTAAGGAGTTTAGGGTATAAAATTATCCTCGCCAACTCCAATCCAGCCACCATTATGACGGATCCCGTGGTCGCCGACGTAACGTATATCGAGCCGCTGAACGTCAAACGGCTCACGGATATCATCGCCAAGGAGCGCCCCGACGCGCTGCTGCCCAATTTGGGCGGCCAAACGGGCTTGAATTTAAGCCTCGAGCTTCAAAAGGCCGGGGTATTGGAAAAATATAACGTCGAAGTGGTCGGCGTTAATTTGGGCGCGATCGAGCGCGGAGAGGACCGTATCGAGTTTAAAAAAACGATGGAAAAGCTCGGCATCGAAATGCCCAAAAGCTTCGAGGCGCTTTCGGTCGAGCAGGCGGAGGCGGCCGCGGCTGAGCTAGGGTATCCCGTCGTCGTGCGCCCCGCTTACACCATGGGCGGAACAGGCGGCGGCATCGTGTATAACCAAGAGGAATTGCGCATTATCGCCCAGCGCGGCATTCAGGCCTCGATGATCGGGCAAATCTTAGTGGAAGAGAGCGTGCTCGGGTGGGAGGAACTCGAGGTCGAGGTCGTACGCGACGCGAAAAACCAAATGATTGCGGTTTGCATGATTGAAAACATCGATCCGATGGGTGTTCATACGGGCGACTCGTTCTGCTCCGCGCCCATGCTCACCATCGGCGAAAGCCTGCAGGAGCGCCTGCGCGGCACCGCGTTCCGCATCATTGAGGAAATCGGCGTCATCGGCGGAACCAACGTGCAGATGGCGCACGACCCTGTAACAGGCCGCATTGTGATTATCGAAATCAACCCGCGCACCTCGCGCTCCTCGGCGCTCGCGTCCAAAGCCACGGGCTTCCCGATCGCCTACGTTTCGGCGCTGCTGGCGGCGGGGCTTACTTTGGATGAGATTCCGTATTGGAAAGAGGGCACAATGGATAAGTATGTGCCGTACGGGGATTATATCGTTTTAAAATTCGCGCGATGGGCGTTTGAAAAATTCTCGGGCGTCGAGGATAAACTCGGCACGCAGATGAAGGCGGTCGGCGAGGTGATGAGCATCGGACGCACCTTTAAGGAGGCTTTCCAAAAGGCGGTGCGTTCGTTAGAAATCGGCAGGAGCGGCTTAGGCTTTGCGAAAAACTTTAACGAGTTAGCGGTGGAGGAATTGTTGCAAAAACTGGCGTTTCCCAACAGCGAGCGGTACTTTATCCTCTACGAGGCACTGCGCAAGGGCGCGGGCGTCGACAAAATCCACGAAATCACCAAGATAAAAAAATACTTCCTAAAGCAAATCGAAGAATTGGTCGAGCTTGAAAACGAAATTTTAGCGTACAAAAAGCGCGTTTTGCCCGACGAATTGTTTGTTAAGGCGAAAAAAGACGGCTTCGGCGACAAATATCTATCCAAATTACTCGAAACGCCCGAGGAATATATCCGTTTGCACCGCGAGGCGCTCGGCGTCCGGCAGGAATGGGACGTGGTTCCCGTAAGCGGCGCGGACGCGGAGTATTATTATTCAACCTATAACGGCTTAGGAAAACTGGGCGGCGAGATGAAGGCGTCGCGCAAAAAACGCGGCGTAAAGCCGAAAAATGCGGGCAAGCGCCAAAAAGTCATTATTTTAGGCGGCGGCCCCAACCGCATCGGCCAAGGCATCGAATTCGATTATTGCTGCGTGCATACCGCGTTCGCGCTGCGCGACGCGGGCTTTGAGACCGTGATGGTTAATTGCAACCCCGAAACCGTTTCCACCGATTACGACACGTCGGACAAGCTGTATTTCGAGCCGCTGACCGTCGAGGACGTGCTTTCGATTTGCGCGCATGAAAAACCGCTCGGCATTATCGTCCAATTCGGCGGGCAAACGCCGCTCAATATCGCGATGGAGCTTAAAAAAGCGGGCGTTCCCGTGCTCGGCACGTCGCCCGAGGTCATTGCGCTTGCGGAGGACAGGGACTTGTTCCGCAAGCGCATGGAGCAGATGGGTATCCCGATGCCCGAGTCCGCCATGGCGTGTAATTATGAGGAGGCGGTAAGCGCGGCAAACCAAATCGGCTATCCCGTGATGGTGCGGCCGTCGTATGTATTGGGCGGGCGCGCGATGGAGGTCGTGTTCGACGCCGAGCAGCTTAAAAGCTACATCAAGGCCAACGCGCAATATATCGCCGACGACGCGCCCATCCTCATCGACCGTTTTTTGGACAACGCGCTCGAATGCGAGGCGGACGCGCTGGCGGACGGGGGACATGCGTTTGTCCCCGCCGTTATGGAGCATATCGAGTACGCGGGCATCCATTCGGGCGACTCGGCGTGCGTTATCCCGACGGTCAATATCACGGCGGAGCAATTAGAAACCATAAAAAACTATACCTGTAAAATCGCGGGCGAACTGGGCGTTGTGGGGCTTATGAATATCCAGTACGCCATCCATCGCGGCAAGGTGTACGTTTTAGAGGCAAACCCGCGCGCCTCCCGCACCGTGCCGCTCGTTTCTAAAATCTGCAGCCTCAACATGGCGGATATCGCCGTCAAGCTCATTATGGCGGAGTTTTCGGGCGAAAGCGTCGATTTATCCGCGCTCGTCCAACCAAAGGTGCCGTACTACGGCGTCAAAGAAGCGGTGTTCCCGTTTAATATGTTCCCCGAAGTAGACCCGATTTTAGGACCCGAAATGCGCTCCACGGGCGAGGTGCTGGGGCTTTCGGATTCGTTCGGATTAGCGTTTTATAAGGCGCTCGAGGGCAGCAAAACGCTGCTGCCGCTTGCGGGCTCGGTGCTGATATCCGTCGCCCAAAAGGATAAGGAGGCGGCTTTGGAGGTCGCGCGGCAGTTTGAGAAGCTCGGCTTTAAGATTGTGGCGACCAAGGGGACGTACGCGTATCTGACCGAAAAAGGTATCAAGGCGGAGTTTATCTATAAGCTTTCCGAGGGCCGCCCCAACATCACCGACGCCATCACGAACCGGAGCTTAGACGTCGTTATTAACACGCCCAGCGGCTCCAAGCGCGCCAGCGAGGACGATTCCTATATCCGTAAATCCGCGATTAAGTACAACATTCCCTACATGACCACCCTGACGGCGGCATTGGCGGCGGCAAAGGGCATTGCGGAGAAGATTAGGTGTACGGGGGAGAAGGTGTATTCTTTGCAGGAATACCACGGGAAGATGAAAAACGAAAAACTAAGAACGAAAAACGAAGGATAATTGATTATTAAACGCACAGCGCACAATGTCGGATAAAAATTGCAGCCGCTGAAAAATTCCCCTTCATCAGATAGGGGAATATCAGAAAAGGCAATATTCAAATTTTAAAGGAAGCACGATTTTTCTAATTCATATTCTTAAAACGGAGTTTTAACCGCTATGTCAAACCTTAAAATTACCATGGAAGAATTTATCGGCCAAGCCTGCGCGGATATCCGCGCCCAAGCCGGCGGGCGGCCCGTACTGTGCGCGCTTTCGGGCGGCGTGGATTCCGCCGTGTGCGCCGTTTTGACGCACCGCGCGATAGGGGGCAAGCTGACGTGCTTGTTCGTGGATACGGGTATGATGCGCCTTGGCGAGGGCGACGAGGTGGTCGCGCTGTTCCGCGACGCGTACGCCATAAACCTTATCCGGGTGGACGCGGAGGAGCGGTATTTGGCAAAGCTCAAGGGCGTAACCGAGCCGGAGCAGAAGCGCAAAATCATCGGCGGGGAGTTCGTCCGCATTTTTGAGGAGGAAGCCAAAAAGCTCGGCGAAATCGGCTGCTTGGTGCAGGGCACGATTTATCCCGATATCGTCGAGAGCGGGCAAGACGGCCACAAGCACGTCAAGGCGCACCACAACGTGGGCGGGATGCCGGCAAACATCGAATTTAAAGCCGTTATCGAGCCGCTCAAGTTGTTATATAAAGAGGAAGTGCGCGAATGCGGCAGAAAGCTGGGCTTGCCCGAAAGCTTTGCGGCGCGCCAGCCGTTCCCCGGCCCCGGGCTGGCGGTGCGTTGCTTGGGGGAGCTGACAAAGCCGCGGCTCGATTTATTGCGCGCCGCCGACGCCATTTTCCGCGAGGAAGTGGAAAAAGCGGGATTGCGGCAGGAAATCCAACAATATTTCGCCGTTTTGCCCGGCGTAAAGAGCGTCGGCGTGCGCAACGGCGCGCGGTGCTTTGAAGAAACCGTCGCGCTGCGGGCGGTAAAAACCACGGATTTTGTAACCGCGGGCTCGGCGCGCCTGCCGTATGAGCTGTTAGAAACCGTGGCGGCGCGCATCACAAGCGAGGTAGAGGGCGTCAACCGCGTAGTGTGGGACGTGACGCCCAAGCCCCCGGCGACGGTGGAATGGGAATAAGGTTTCAACAAAACGAAAAACGCCTTTGCTTAAAGTCGTTGACAAGCGGGCGTTTGTGGATTATAATAGGCTTCTAACATATGGAAGTTCTCAAAGCAATTTTATTTTTCATTCTAAGGACGCTCATCCGCGCGCTCTCGTTCTTTATTTACCCGCGCAAAATTATCCACAAGGAAAGGCTTCCGAAAAAATCGAAATACATAGCGGTATCGAATCATTTGCATTGGGTAGACGCCGTTTATGTGTTTCTAAAAGGGCCGGGCCGGCGGTATTTGCTTGCCAAAAAGGAACTGGCGGAAATCAGCCCTTTTTTAAAATCCATGGAAAAAGCCGCGGGTATCGTGTTCGTCGACCGCGACAACCCGAGCGTTGCGTCTATTAAGGCGATTTTGGGGTACCTAAAACGCGATAAGCCGATTTTGGTGTTTCCGGAGGGTACGCGCAACAGGGAAAGCCGCGAACTGTTGGAGACCAAATCCGGCGCCGCCGTGTTCGCGGTTAAATCCTCCGCGCCCGTGATCCCGATGTTGATTTACGAGCGCGCGCGCGCGTTCCGCCGCAACTACCTGTACGTCGGCGAGCCGTTCGAGCTTTCCGAATTCTACGGCAAAAAGCTGACCGAAGAATTACTGAACGAGGCAAACGCCCTAGTGCGCGCGCATATGCTTTTAGAAATGGAAAAAATGGACGACTATGTAATGAATAAGCGATGGAAGAAAAAGAATCGAATCATAACGGCGGATGGGAGCGCATGAAGCAGCCTATGCCCGCAAGCTTTCCGCCGCTTACCCCGCGCGCGCCGAAAATTTTGATTTTGGGTTCTATGCCGGGAGAGATGAGCTTATTAAAAAACCAATACTACGCGCACCCGCAAAACCGTTTTTGGAAAATCATGTTCCGCTATTTCGGCGCGCCGTTTTCCGGGGATTACGAAGCGCGTAAGACGCTGGCGCTGCAAAACGGCGTTGCGCTGTGGGAAACGATAGCGTTGTGCGAGCGTGAAAATTCCAGCCTCGACTCGTTCATTAAAAATCCGAAGCCTAACGACATTGCGGGCTTTTTGCGCCGGTATCCTTCCGTGCAAGCGGTTTTTACCAACGGCGGAACCTCTACGGCAATTTTTCAAAAGAATTTCCCACAAATTCCGGCAACAATACTGCACCGCGCGTTGCCGTCCACCAGCCCCGCCAACGCCCGCATGGACGCGGAGATACTCTATGCGGTATGGGAAGCCGCGCTGGACGAGGCTTTGAACCGAAACAACTTGGAGCAGAATGGGTAATAAAATTAAAAAGTTTTCGCAGGATGCGGAATATTATTACGAAAAAGCGCTCGATAAATCCGACAATGGCGACTATGTCGGGTGCCTCGAGTTTTTACGCCGCGCTCAAAATTTGGCGGGCGCGCCTTATTGCGACGACGATTTGGCGCTTAGGGTCGAAATAGCCGATACCTATGCGTTTATGGGGCTTTACGAGGAATCAAACCGCGAATATTACAGGCTGACCGCGTTCGATTACGCGCTGGACGAGGTGTATTACGGCATTATCAAAAACTATGCGATGCTGGAAATGCCTGAGCAAGCGGCGTATTATTTAAATTTTGCCGTGAAATCCGGCATTTTACTGCCCGAGGACGGGTTCGAGCCTATCGATTTTAGTTTTCTCAAGGACATCGAACCGCCGCGCATCCGTTTGGTTAAAAAGGATGATAATGCGCATATCGTTCAAGCCGCGCGCCAGCTGTTGAGCTCGTTTGATACCGTTTTTGCGCGAAAAGTGCTGGAAACCGTGCCGGAAAGCTCGGAGCAATACGCCGAGGCCTCAAATTACCTCGCGCTCATTGAAATCAGCGACGGAAACGTTGAGGAGGGGCTAAAGGTTTGCGAGCGCCTTTTAGCGGACGACCCGGCGGATTTATACGCGCTTACGACAAAAATTTTAGCGCTGGCGCTTTGCGAAAGGAAGGCGGAAGCGTTTGCCGCCTTAGCCGCGCTGGACGCCGTAGGCTTTAACACATGGCCCGAAACCGCGAAGGTGGCGTTATGCGCCGCTCAAATCGGCGCAACCGCGACGGCGTACAAGTACCTTTTAAGAAGCCTTACGTTCATGCCGTACGACCGCGAACTGCTGCTCCTTCACGCCTTGGCCGCGGCGAACCTTGGCAAAATACGCGAAGCGAAAGACGCGGCCGTCCGGCTGCAGACGATATATCCGCAGGACGCCGCCGCGCGGTACTATGCCCGCGAGATAGATAAAGCGCAAGAGGGCGCGGCCTGCTTTGAATTGGTTCCCGCGCTTCCCAAAGAAGAGTGCGCGAGGCTCGGCGATATATTAGAAAGGGCGTTGGAAAACGCGGGCGGCGGCGCGGCAAAATTTGTGCGGGAGATGGAAAAGAACGAGGAATTAAACGAGGCGGTATCGTGGGGGCTTTATTATAGCAGCGCGCTGGGGGTGGCCTTGGGGCGGACTTTAGCGCGGGACCCTGCCGGTTATTCGATGGTAAGGGAATTACTTGTCGACCCCGATTTTCCGGTTATTCCCAAAAAAGCGATATTCGCGGAGCTCTTACAAGACGAAAAACTGCGCGAAATACAAATGTCCGTCCATCATCAAATCCAATGGTACCGCCCGAATATTCCAAAAGAGGCGCGCAATAAATCGCTGTTAAACGCGTATCGGAAGGTATATAGCGCGCTTGCGTTTATCGATTCGGACTTTGACCGCAAATTGAACATATGGTTTAAAAAACTGGTTGAAGGCTATAAAAAGGCGAATGTAACGGAATTTTCCGAGAATGCCGTCGCAGCCGTGCTGGCGTATAAGTCGCGTATCAACAAGATATTTGCGCAAATCCCGCACGCGTGCGAGGTGTTCGGTTGCACGGAAGAAGAATTTATGCTATACTATGGCAAGCTAAACGGCGAAAGCCCTCAAAACGCGCCGAAAACGCGCCGCCGCAGAAGAAGTCCGCCCGAAACGCAAACTGCGGAACAGAATGCCCGCTTAGAGCCGCCGAAAACGCGCCGGCGGAGAAGGCGGAAGCAAGTTGAAACGGAAAACGCGGATAAAACCGGCGGACAGGACGGCGAAGAACCGCCGAAAACGCGCCGCCGGCGGAAACGAAAAAAGACGGACGAGGATAATGATTGATTTTAATAAGGATTTTGAAAAATACCTAACTGCGGCGTACAAACGGTTCGCGGAGCGCGCAAAAAACGCCGAGGAGGCGGAGGAACTCGCTGCGGATATTTTTGCGGAATGGGCGGATGCGCCGAACGACGGACTCAGCGGCGGCGTTTCTCCAAGGGCGTATTTTCAATCGCTTAACAACCCTGAAGAACTGGCCGGGCTGTTTGGCGAAGCTTGCTTGCAGCAGTCGGGGTCATGCCCGCTGCTTTTGGACCGCATGGCGGAGGTTGACGGCTGCGCGGCGCATTTATTCGGCGTTGTTTTAGAGAAAGGCGCCGCGCCCGCGCTCAAAATCGCCGCCGCCGCGTTTTTAAACGACTTGGGCGTAAAGCCGCCGGTGGAAGCGTATGCGCGGATGTTAGCCGACTCCGGCACGAGCCCGGAGCTTGCCGATTTGTGTATTGAAGCGCTTTGCGCGTACGCGCCCGAAGCCGCTCCGTTTTTGTGGGAGCTTGCCGAGACCGCGCGGGAACGGGAAAAAACGTATTGCGCCGAGGTGTTATTGTGCGCGCAGCGCGACGAACGCACCTATCGTTTGTTGGCGGATTTGTTTGAAAACGGACAAAACAGGCCGCTTTACGCATGGTATTTGGGCAAATACGGAGACGAACGCGCCGCGGAAATTCTATACAAAAAGCTTGATACCTGCAATTATGCCGAATACAGCGAAATCAAGAACGCCATCGAGCGTATGGGCGGCTGCGTTGAGGATACGCGTGATTTTTCAGAGGACGCGGATTATATAAAAATAAAAGGAGCTAACTATTATGCCGAAAAGAAGCGAAGATAAGCCGGTTGTCTTAGAACAGGTTAAGGCGAATCCCGAGTTTCGCGCGCTCATTGAATGCGCAAACAAAAACCTAGAGGTATTGGGGTATACGGAGCACGGTTTAAGGCACGTCGGGTTCGTATCTAACACGACCGCGAATATTTTGCGCGAATTAGGGTACGACGCGCGCACGGTGGAGCTCGGCGCGATTGCGGGCTTTATCCACGATATCGGCAATTCGGTCAACCGCAAAAATCACGGCCCGACCGGCGCGGTTTTGGCGCACGGAATTTTAACGCGTATGAAAATGCCGCCTACGGAAATCGCTTCCATCATCGCGGCGATCGGCAACCACGAGGAGCAAACGGGGAATCCCGTCAATCCGATTTCGGCCGCGCTGATTATCGCGGATAAGTCCGACGCGCACCGGAGCCGCGTCCGGAAAAAAAATCT
>Ga0123353_10008621_pt1 | contig 13951 bp, 12 predicted proteins | sample TergutLab28metaG_3_FD_92763 | JGI IMG/M metagenome (GOLD analysis project Ga0123353, IMG submission 92763) | Labiotermes labralis P3 segment gut microbial communities from Petit-Saut dam, French Guiana - Lab288 P3 | ecosystem: Host-associated > Arthropoda: Insects > Digestive system > Gut ... | reverse complement strand
CGTTTCCAATAATTTGCATCGCCTGATGTGGGGCGAGGAGGAACAAGTGATGTTTCATGTAGAACGAATGATGACCGACGATATTCTGTTTTCTACGGTAAACGACCCCATTGCGCGGGTTTTCGGCAGATTGTATGAGTTGGAAGGCAAAAATGTAGCCACCCCATTCAAGTTTTGGCTTACCGATAGCACCTATCATTTTGTAAAAGGTACGCTCTATTTCGATTTTGCGCCAAATAACGATTCATTGGCGCCAATTATCAATTATTTGAGAAGGGATGCTTTGATGATGGTGGAGAGTTGGGAGTGGGGACGGTAGATGAAATACCATTTGGAAAATTATAGCCAATTTTAGGACGCATTTGCATAATTGAAAAAATAAAACATATTTTCGCGTCATAATTCAAAAGTTTAAAAATATGGAAGCAACAGTTTTTAATCCCACGCAGTTACATCTGTTGAGGATGTTTTCGTACAATCAGGACGAAAATAGCTTAAAGGAATTGAAAGAGGTATGGTTAGCCCATATTCGTAATAAAATGGATGAAGAAGGAAGAAAAATTTGGGAAGAAAAGAATTTGAGCAACGAAGTAATGCACGAATGGTTGAACACACACATCAGAACACCTTACAAATGAAAGTTGTTATAGATACAAATTGTTTGCTTGTTTCAGTGCAGGAGTATTCCGAGTTTTTCTGGTTATGGAAAGTATTTCGTGACGAAAAGATAACCTTGTGCTATACAACTGATATATTGGATGAATATTACGAGGTATTATCGGATTATTTCTCCGTATCTTTTGCTGATACTGTTATGGAGGAAATACTTCTTTCTCCCAATACAATGCCGATTTCAGTATATTACAAATGGAACTTAATTACTGTTGATCCTGACGATAACAAATTTGTTGATTGTGCCATCAGCGCAAATGCAGCCTGTATCATTTCCCATGACAGACATTTCAATATATTGACAGACATTGCTTTTCCAAAAGTAAATATTATTGACATTAACTCATTTAAGAAAATAATTACCCATTGAAGGCTCTGTCAACCCCACTGTAATAAGATAAATATTGTTGCGTTAGTAGTTGGATCATTTATTAACTTAATTAAATAGCTATGAAAAAATGGATTTGTACTGTTTGCGGCTATGTTCACGAAGGAGAACAAGCCCCCGAATTTTGCCCGCAATGTAAAGCGCCGCGCGAGAAATTCAAATTATTGGAAGAAACCGGAAAGTTGGAATGGGCTGACGAGCACCGCCTTGGCGTTGCCAAAGGATTAAACGAAGAGGTAGTGGAAGGACTTCGCATGCACTTTACCGGTGAAGGCTTAGAAGTGGGTATGTATTTGGCAATGAGCCGCCAGGCAGACCGCGAAGGCTATCCGGAAATTGCAGAAGCCTACAAAAGAATTGCTTACGAAGAAGCAGAACATTGTGCACGTTTTGCAGAAATGCTGGGCGAAGTGGTTTGGGATACTAAAACAAACTTAGAAAAACGGATGTATGCCGAACAAGGTGCTTGCGCCGATAAAAAACGAATTGCTACATTAGCTAAACAATTAAACTATGATGCCATTCACGATTCGGTGCACGAAATGTGCAAAGATGAAGCGCGTCACGGACAAGCATTCGAAGCTCTTTACAATAGGTATTTCAAAAAATAGATTTTGCTACCCGTTCCAAATTACTAAATCGGCGCGGGTAGATTTTTCTTTTTGAGATAGTTGCGAATTAATACGTTGTAATATTTCGGATTCCGATAATTGCATGTTGCGACTTTTAATTCGCTCTATTCTAATAGGTAGCGGGGCATCCACTACCATAATTTTATCGAAAAATTTTTCTAATCCTGCTTCAAAAATAAGGGCGCTCTCCAACATCACTATGTTTGAATCTTGTTGAGATGCCCAATTTTCAAATTTTTGCATCACCAAAGGATGAATAAAGGCTTCTATCTGTTTTCGGTTTTCAATATCTGAAAATATGAAAGCTGCTAATTTAGAATGATCTAATTGATTATTGGTAAAGCAAGTCTCCCCATACTTTTCCTTAAAAAAAGCGATGACTTCTTCGGAATCATACAGTTTTTTAGCTTCTTCATCGGCATAAAAAACAGGAATACCCATATCTAAAAACTGTTTAGAGATATAGGTTTTTCCCGTGCCAATTCCGCCGGTAAGGGCAATTTTAATCTTTTTTTGCGGGCGCATTTGGATCCACCGCTACGGCTGCTTTTTCTATTTTAAGTTTTGTGCCGTCTTCTACTTCAATCATGAAAGTAGTTTCCTGTACATCGGTAATTTTGCCGTGAATGCCGCCAATGGTAATGATTTTGTCGCCGCGCTTCAGCTCATTGCGATAATTTTGCATCTGTTTTTGTTTCTTTTGTTGCGGACGAATCATAAAGAAATAGAACACCAAAATAATGGCGCCCAACATAAGCAACATAGGCATTCCGCTGCTACCGCCTTCACCGTCGGTGTTTGCCGGTGCGAATAATAAAAATTGTAGAAAGTTCATAATTTATAGGGTTATAGGGTTATTGGTTTGAGGTTTGAGGTATGAGGTATGAGGTTTGGGGTTTGAGGTTTGAGGTTTGAGGTATGAGGTATGAGGTTTGGGGTTTGAGGTTTGAGGTTTGGGGTTTGAGGTGCTTTAGTCCTTTAACCTCATACCTCACACCTCATACCTTTTTTACGGATTCACTACCTTCGCATTCACCGTCAGCACCGTTTGCGCCGGATAGGTATTTGCAGTAACTACTAAATAACTAATTACTTCGCCACTTTTTAGTTTTGAGTCGAAAGTGATCTTAATTTCTCCTTTTTCTCCGGGTTTAATAGGTGCTCTTGGCGGTATGGAGGTAGTGCATCCACACGAAGCCTCAACTCCGATAATGAGCAAATTCGCTTTTCCAACATTCTTAAAATGAAAAGTATAGCTTAGCTGCTCTCCTTGAATTACTTTTCCAAAATTATAGGCAAGGCTTTCAAACTGAATTTCCGGCATGTTCGCCATTTGCTGCTTATCTACGCCATCGGCAGTAGCGGGGTTTTTGATGTCTGAAACGGAGAAACCATCGGAGCTGCTGCTGCCGCAACTTAGGAGGAGAAGGGAGAAAAGGAGAAAGGAGAAGGGAGAAAGGAGAAAGGAGAAAGGGAGAAAAGGTTTTGAATTGTTCATTTTATTTTTGGTTTTTCATTTTTGGTTTTTCATTTTTCATATAAACTACCCCGCCCTGCGGGCACCCCTTCAAAATTTGAAGGGGATGTTTATCATCACATCATCACATCATCTCATCATCTCATCAATTAATCAACCCCCGCCCCATCTTCCCCAACTTCCCTTCATTCTTCAAATCGGCCACAATGCTATCTAAAATGCCGTTGATAAAAACGCCACTTTTTCGGGAACTGTATAACTTTGCTAATTCGATGTATTCGTTTATGGTAACTTTAATGGGGATGGTGGGAAATTGGGTCAGCTCGCAGATTGCCATTTTCATTAAAATCGTATCTATTTCCATGATCCGCTCCGATTCCCAGTGTTGCAGTTTTTCATCAATCCGCTTTTGGTATTCAGCGTTATATAGTAATGTTTTACGAAACAGCTCCTTGTAAAAAGTTTTCTCTTCTTCATTTTTGAATAATGGGATGAGCGCTAATTGATTGGATTGGTTCTCTTTATATCGTTCAATATTTTTGTATGCCGACAAGAGTGCATCATTGTAATCATCAAACCAATGAACGTTTTTTTCTTCCAAAAACCAATGTAAGAATTCACTTTCTGCAAATATTTTTGACAAGACATCGAGCACAAAATCCTTATCTTCCTGATAGCTTCGGGTGGGTGCGTTGAAATAGGCAAGAAAAGTATCGGAATTTGCTATTTCGTGATACATTTGTGCAATAAAATCGTATCTATTGCTCCAATCCATACGATGGTTTACGCAAAACTGCCGGATGCTTCTGTTTTCTTCAATTTGCTTAATTACCTCGTTGTCAATAAATTTTGTGTTCGGATTAAGGTCTTCTTCCGTAGGGTTTATTTTTTCTTTCAATTCTTCCAAACGCAACATGCGATAGCGTACGATTTCCGGCAACAGCGCAAGAAAATAAACAGTTAAGACCTGGCAATCTTGAACCACTTGATCTAATTTCTTTTCATTTGCATGCAACTCTTCCTTCGGATTTTTCTCCGCTGCGTAGAGCGCCTGCAATACTTTTATTCGTAAATATCTTCGCGTAACCATGTTGTTTTATGAGGCTGCGAAAATACGATTTTTTTCGTGGTTAAATCTGATCTTGATGAAGGAAGCTCTTTTTACCTTACAATCACCAACCGCTTAATCGCCGTTTGATTATCTTTCGAATATATTTTCACAAAATAAACGCCATTTTCATACCTGTTTAAGTTTATGACTTTCAGGCTGTTTTCTATATTGTTGTATTCGTTCAATTTACGTCCTTGCAAGTCGTAGATTTCTACACGGTTAAGTCCTTCTCCTTTCACTGTAACCTCTCCGGTTGCCGGGTTCGGGAAGAGGTCGAAAGAAGAGGTTTGCGCGGTATAAATACCCAAATATACAATTTCGTAACCTGCTGTCTTGTCCGATTCTCCGCAATGCTCATAAAAAGCAGACACTTGGTAAACATACGTGCCATCCTCAAGCCCTTCGTCGCGATATTCCGTGCCGGTTAGCAGCTCTTCATTTACTTTTAATTCATTGCGATAGAGGTTATATCCCGATAATTCTCCATCAATATTTACCGGCTTGCTCCATGAAATAATGATCGCATTATCTTTCGCAACGGCTGCCAGATTGACAGGCGCTTCGCATAAATTCGGCAGTATAGGCGTAAAATTGCAAACAATGTTAGACATTTCGGCAAAAGACTCATTGGCTCCGTAAACGGCAGTTACATTATATACATAAACGCCTTCGGCAATCTCCTCTTCAGTAAAAGCAACTGTGGTGAGAAGCTCCGTATTTAGCTTGTTCCCATTGCGATAGATGTTGTATCCGGTAGGAGTTTCCTCTTCGGGCGCATCCCATGCAACAAATATGCTTTCTTCATTTAGCACAGCTTCCACATTTTGCACGCGCGGATAAAGCTCGGGAAGCACAATGGTATAGTCGTGGGTTTGTCCGTATGAGTAACTGTCGCACACATTGAAAGTGCTATTGCTCCAAATAGCACGAAGCCTGAGGCGGTGCGTTCCCGGAGTGAAATTGGCAGCAGGAACTGTAAAGGTTGATATATACTCTGCACCTGCCGAAGGAATAGAGAGAGTGATTAATTGCTCATTGGCGTCAAAGATATTATTTCCGTTCAAATCGAACCAGCCTTTTACGGTCATGCTGCCGTAGCCACATTTTACCTTAATGGTATATTGCGCTCCCGGCTCTAATACAACAACAGTATTTGTAAAATCCTGGTATCCGTTTGATGCACATGTTCCATCAAGATTGTTAATTAAGAGATTGCCCGGCTCGCTTGTTTTATGCAATATCACTTGTGTAAATTTATCGCCCACGCCACAATTTGTACTACCCGTAACACAGTAATTACTTGAGCCTGTGTTGGTAGCGGCAAAAGAAGCGGTGTGCGAGCGGTTGTATTGCGCACTCAATAAAAGATCAAAACTTGCTTCATGTCCGAAAGGCATTTCCGAATCGGTAGCTACCGTATAATACAGCTCCATCGTTTCTCCGGCAGGCAAATGTTGTCCATGTTGAATGAGCTCATCGGCACAAGCAAGAACAACGTAAGGGCTGCTCACCTCTAAATCGCCTTTTACCATAAAAGCATCGGCGCCGCCTTTATTTTTAACAATAGCAGTAAAAGTTGTTACGGATTCTTTTTCCAAAATGCCACCTTCCACACCGTTCACCAGCACTTTTTCCAATGAAAAATCGGGAGCATAAGCTTTTAATGCCAATTTGCTGTCCCATGGTTCTGTTTTGCCGTCTTCTAATACACTTACATTCACGATGAAACTTTTATTATCGGGAATATCGTTGGCAATAGTAACCTGGAATGTTACGGTAGCAGATCCATCGGCGGTAATACCTCCGCAAGTGGCTGTGTTACTGGCAAAAGTCAGTTGCGTATCATTGGAAGAGAGTGTTACCGTAAGTGTGCCGGTAGCTTCCACGCCCACATTTTTCAGGGTAACCTCAATTTCAGTATTATTAGAAATATAGGTTAATATTCCTTCATTCGGCACGGTATAGCCGCCCGAAACCACATACGGACCCTCTGCCGGCGTGGCAATTATATCGGTATTAATGTATGTTACTTTATTGTGCCCTACTACTGTAAGCGTAAGCGGATACGGTAAAGCGATAGGCTCATATAAATTAAGGTTTGCTACACCCCCTTCCACCACAGCGGTTCCCAATATAATTACTTCATCGTTATCCATAGCCGACATGGTAACCCAAGCGCCCTCCGCATCGCAAACAACGGGAAATTCGCTCATACCAAAGAAAATAACGTCGTTGTGAGCTACCGTCATCTCTTGCGGGGTTTTTGTTCTAAGCATCAAACTGGGGTCGCCAAAGATTAACCATGATTCAAAATCTTCTTTCGACATATCGGTGTTCGCAGAGCCGTGTATATTCATCATGAGCATGGTAGAATTAAGCGCTGCGCCTCCAAATGTTCTTTTTATTCCGGGCGCCACTTCGTCGGGGTAGTACGCGGGAAGGTCAAGGCAAATGTTAACGAATGCGTCTTGTGCGGTCATTGGCGGATTCCACCATAAGTTGAGTGTAGCCATAAGAACTGCTATTGCTCCGGTGGGTTGGCCGTTGTGCGCAGCACGCATCCATGCTTCGGCAAAGCATGTTGTTGACATAAATCTTCCATTTACACAAGCTACCGAAATAATATAAGGTAACATGCCAACATTCTGTAAATCCTTTACATGATTTGGTTGAGTAGTGGAGTTTTCGCCGTAACCGGTGTATTGCAGCCCGCAAAGTTCCCAGGCGTTTATGGAGCCGTGGTTGCAATAATTTACCATACCAACACCGGTGTTGAGTCGTGATGAAATTTGGGCTGGAGTTGTATTGGGGATGCCCGCATTACATGTGTATTCCTGATAAACAGGGTCATATCCGTAATTCAACATTCGGGTTCTTATTTGGTTCATGTGAACATGGTCGGCTTCAGGTGGATCATCATGTCCTTTGCCAGGTACGCCCCCTTCGTTCGCTGCCAAGCCAAGAGCTTTGCTGAGCCATGTATCGGCGGTAGTGAGGTCGCGTTCATAATGAATGGTACGTTGCACCTGAGTTTGAACATGGGCAACGGTTTCGGCGGAAAATCTGCCTACAAAAACTTCAATATAGGGGTCGCTTCCTACAAGTTGTCCGTAAAAGTGGTCGGAACCCGCCGGATTAGGACTTCCACCCGCTTGCGAGTTGTAGGTGTGTGTGGGTATTTGAGCATGGTCGCCCACTAAAAGAATGTAAGTAAGATCATTATTGGGGTCATTATAGTAATTTTGAACATAAGCTTTTATTGCAGCAACTGTTGTGCCTGCTGTTGCGGTAGAAACCAAAGTAGTTTTCCGTCCTATGGTGCGCTTCCAATCTACATAAGGTTTCATAGCATCCATAAAAGCAGGATGGCAAATAATGAGCAATTCGCCAGCTTCTTCTAAGGTGTAAGGATGATTGGGTGTTCGCATAGTGCTATGGTTTAAAAACATACTGCCATACAATTGGTCAAATTCAGCATTAATCGCTTTGTTTCTTTTTTGGTTGGTAAACTCGTTCACGCCTGCACTTTTAGTATTTCTCACTGTAACAGTAACTTCAGAATAAACTCTTAATACTTTGGAAATAGGGTTGTATTGCACGGGATATATATCCAACGATTGCCCTCTCACATCTCTCATAATAAAAGGCTCTCTTAATTTTGTAAAAGTTCCCGGATAAAATCCATCTCTTTCATACACATCGCCTTTTACGTAAGGAAGGGTTTCCGGATCAACGTTTCTTTGAATAGGTCCTTTCGAGGGCACGATTTCAATATTTTCAAAATCGGTAAAACTGCCGTAAGAAATTTCCAGATCTGAGCCGCCTCTGTCGGGAATAATGAACGTTGCGGTCAAATAAAATAGATCCGGCGCTCCTTTTTCCAAAATTGCCGGCGCTTTGCTGGAGGTTGCCGAAAAAGCAATTCCGTCGTCGGTCATTACCTCAACTAACTCAATGAAGTTAAGATCGAAACGAATGGTAGTTTGATTGTCATTTTGGTGAATTAACACCGCTTGATTTTCTATTGCACCATTACCTGTCGTTAATGACAGATTTTGTCCAAATAAGCCTATTGTAAAACAAAACAAGGCGAAAAATGCGGAAAAAATGATAGTTTTTTTCATAAATGTATAAAATTAATAAATTGATACTAATAAAGCCACAAAAATAGCAAAAAATGTGAAAAAGTTTTTGATATGCAAAAAAAATGTAGATATTTGCGCGCTTACTCATAAAATATTACCGATGCTAAGAACTTGTACTTGCGGAGAACTCACAATTAATAATGTAAACCAACAAGTTACCCTTTGTGGATGGGTGCAAAAAAATCGAAAATTAGGCGGAATGCTTTTTATTGATTTGCGCGACAGATATGGAATAACCCAATTGGTTTTTAATAGCGAATTGAATGCCGAACTATGCAAAACCGCCGAACATTTTGGAAGAGAATGGGTTATTAGAGCCAAAGGCGTGGTAGCGGAACGTTACAGCAAAAACAAAAATATTCCTACCGGAGATATTGAGATTTTGGTAGATGAGGTAGCCGTTTTAAATAAATCGGAAGTGCCGCCTTTTACCATTGAAGATGAATCGGATGGCGGAGACGAACTGCGCATGAAATATCGCTATTTGGATTTGCGCCGCAATCCGGTGAAAAACAACCTCATTTTTCGCCACAATCTCGGTATTGAAGTGCGAAACTATTTGAATAACATTGGCTTTCTGGAAATAGAAACGCCCGTTTTAATTAAGTCCACGCCGGAAGGTGCGCGCGATTTTATCGTGCCTTCGCGCATGAACCAGGGAGAATTTTACGCACTTCCGCAATCGCCGCAAACATTTAAGCAGCTGCTGATGATATCGGGCTACGACCGCTATTTTCAAATTGTGCGCTGCTTTAGAGATGAGGATTTGCGCGCCGACCGCCAACCCGAATTTACGCAAATCGACTGCGAAATGTCGTTTGTAGAGCAAAACGATATTCTGCAAACATTTGAAGGATTGATTAAACATATCTTTAAGAAAGTTAAAAACATTGAAATAGAAGCTATTCCACGCATGACTTTTGAAGAAGCCATGCGTTTATATGGCTGCGACAAACCGGATATTCGTTTCGATATGCAGTTTGTAGAATTGAACGATAAACTGAAACACCGCGAATTTTCCATTTTTAACCATGCGGAATTGGTGGTAGGCTTTGTGGCTAAAGAGTGCGCCCATTATTCACGCAAACAGTTGGATGCTTTAATCGATTTCGTGAAAAGGCCGCAAGTTGGCGCAAGTGGTTTAGTATATGTACTTTGCCAACCGGATGGCACGTTTAAATCTTCCATAGACAAATTTTACGATCAAGAGGATTTGAAGGCGGTGGCAAAAAAATGTAATGCCGAAGCCGGAGACCTCATCCTGATTATGTCGGGAGCCGTAGAAAAAGTGCGCAAGCAACTCTGCGAATTGCGTTTAGAAATGGGCAAGCAACTCGGATTGCGCAAAGCCGGCGCGTATAAACCGCTGTGGGTCATAGATTTCCCATTATTGGAATGGGATGAGGAAACCCAACGCTACTACGCTAAGCATCATCCGTTTACCTCGCCGAAGCCGGAGCATATTAACTTGCTGGATACCGACCCGGGCGCCGTGCACGCCAACGCTTACGATTTGGTAATTAACGGCACAGAGATTGGCGGCGGCTCTATCCGTATCTACAACAAAGAGTTACAGCAAAAAATGTTCTCCGTATTGGGATTTACGCCGGAAGAAGCACAGCACCAATTCGGATTTCTGTTAAATGCCTTCCAATACGGCTGCCCGCCCCACGGCGGAATAGCCTTCGGATTTGATAGAATGTGCTCCATTTTGTGCGACTCCGAGTCTATTCGCGATTTTATTGCTTTCCCCAAAAATAACTCCGGACGGGATACCATGCTGGATGCGCCTTCAACGGTGGGGAAGGGGCAGCTGGAGGAATTGGGAATTAGGAATTAAGAATTAGGAATTAAGAATTAGGAATTAGTAGTGTTGCGTTGTTTATAAAAAAAAAGTTCTTTGAAATTATTGGATATCAGATTATTATAGCGGTTTTTTAATTCATCCGATTTTTAGCAGGAGTTATAGCTGTCTCTTTATTTGTAGCGAAATCCCGCAGGGATATCACTTTATTAACCGTAGATTTTAATCTACGGAGGGAGACAGCACATACCACCCATAGCCCCGCATGGGGCGACACTATAGATGCACCGGAAGTATCGCCCCATGCGGGGCTTATTGAGTTATCATCATGCGCACTCCGTAGGTTAAAACCTACGGTTAATAAAGTGTTTTCCCTGCGGGAAAAATGTTAAAAAGTCAGCAAACAGGATATTGAAAATATTCTTCCTTTGCTTAATAAATCTGATTACCAAAATGTCAAAGAACGTAATTGTATGTTATTGTTAATCAATTAGATTAAACACAACACGAGTGATATGGAATAATGAATATGGAATAATGAATATTAAATATTAAATCTTAAATCTTTAAATCTTAAACCCTTATGAACACCCAACCCGACAACACTTCTTTCAGCGTCATTCAATTTGCTTGGAAATGGCGCAAATTGTTATTGATCATTTCGCTTTTATCAGGGATATTAGCGTTTGCTATCACACTGTTTATTAAGCCGATGTACAAGTCAACGGCAATCGTATTTGCGCCCATGTACAACTCTGTAATGGTGGAACTCTATGATGTGAAAAATGATATAAAAAGATATGGGGAAGAGTATGAAACCGAGCAGCTGCTTCAAATTCTAAATTCGAGAGATTTTAAAGACACGTTAGTTAATCACTTTAATTTGATTGAATATTACGGCATTGATATGCGGCGAAAACATTGGAAAAGTGAACTTTACAAAGAGTTGGATAACAATATTCACATAAAAAGAACGCAGTTTGGAGGGATCTCTATTTCTGTTGCCGATATCAACCCTGAACACGCGGCGCTGCTCGCCAATGCCATGGTAGATAAGCTGGATGCTTTTAAAAACCAAATAGATAGAGACCGCTCCTGGGGCGCCGCCGAGTTGCTGCGAACTCAAATTGCTGAGGTAAATGCAAAGATAGTTACCGTGAATGATTCTATTCAAAAACTTGCCGATGAAGGACTTTTTATTTACGACTTGCAAGTGGAACGTGTGATACAGCAATATGCAGCTGCTCTCGGGCAAAACAATACGACAGGAGCGCAACGTATTCAAAAAGAGATTGATAAACTTACCAAATGGGGTCCCACAAGCGTGGTGCTGCGTGAAGAATTAATATACCTCATTCGTCGTGAAACACAATTAAAATCTTTGCTTTGGAATGCAGAAATGAACGCAAATGGATTAATGCCCACCAAATTTGTGGTGGAAAGAGCAATTCCTATCGAAAAAAAGTTTTATCCTAAAAAATCAATTATTGCGCTTTTATCTGCAATAGGGGCATGTATCGCAACATTTTTTGTACTATTAATCATAGAAAAAATCAAAACAGAGGTCTCTGTGCACAAAAAAGAGGAATAATGATGAAAAATCACCAAAAATGGATCGGAATTTCGTGCGGATTGCTTTTTATATTGGTTAATTGTGTGGCTTTGTATTTAGGACAAGATATTGTTCCACTATTGAGCCTCGCAGTGGTTGGTTTGTATTTGTTATTTTTCAAACTAAACATATTAATATATATATTGGCGTTTCTTACCCCTTTGTCTATTCCTTTTGAAGATGAAAAAATAAATATTGGGCTGTCTATTCCAAGTGAAATCATTATGGTGCTGATTACGGCGCTATTTTTTGTGCGTATTTTTTTAGATTTAAAAATGGACAAAAAAGTGATGTTTCACCCCATCACCATTGCCATATTAATCTATTTGGGCTGGATATTTATTACCTCTATTACCAGCGAAATACCGTTGGTTTCTTTTAAGTTTTTTCTTTCAAAGATTTGGTTTATAGTATCATGCTATTTTATTTTGCTTTGGCTAATCAAAAAAGATATATCCAAATGGATAACATTCATGAATTGCTACATGGCGGGTTTGGCCATTGTGATCTGCATAGCTACCATGAAGTTAGCGCTTGCCGGATTTCCAGAAAGGGGCGCCCATTGGATTATGTCTCCGTATTACAACGACCACACGGCTTATGGCGCCGCTATTGCACTGCTGATCCCTTTTCAAATAGGATTTCTCTTTTTACCCAACCGGCCCGGCTATAGTAAACTGCTCTCTGTTATATTTTTATGCCTGCTTTTGATTGGGCTTTATTTTTCACATTGCAGAGCAGCCTGGTTAAGTTTGGTGATCGTAATTGGCGTGTTTTTTATTTTAAAACTCAGAATTAAAATGAGTTGGGTGCTTGCGGGCATCGGATTGCTTGCTTTTGTTTTTTATAGTTTTTCAGATGAAATTTTATACCGCATGCAGCGCAATTCGCAAGATTCCTCCAACGATATTTCAAAACATATTCAATCTATTAGTAATATATCTACCGATGCGTCTAATGTGGAGCGCCTCAATCGCTGGAAATCCGCTTTTGGTATGATTGAGGAGCGCCCGTGGATGGGATGGGGTCCCGGAACCTATCAGTTTCTGTACGCTTCCTACCAAAAGCCTGAGTATAAAACCATTATCACTACCAATTTTGGCGATGGCGGGAATGCACACAGCGAATTTATCGGACCTACCGCCGAAACCGGATTCGTTGGATTGGTAACCGTATTGGCAGTGATGATTGCAGCGCTTTATACAGGAATTAGAACCTATCTCTCCGCGCGGCGAAAGGAGTTGAAAATCCTCTCTCTCGCAGCTACTTTAGCCCTCATTTCTTATTACGTGCACGGACTGATGAACAACTTCTTGGATACCGATAAACTTTCGCTTCCTTTTTGGGCAGCAGTAGCGGTTATTGTGATGGCGGATCTTTTGAATAAAGAAGAGCAGACGGTTTAATGGTTTGGTTAAGTTTTTTTTTGAGGTGCTATTGTTTTTTCAAACCTCCTTGGCAAACGTCTTTTAGAAGTGTATCTTTGCGATTCAACTCTCCCCCGCTGGCGGGGGCAGGGGGTGGAAAAAAGAAAGGATCTAAAACATGAATACCAACAATTACTACAACAAAAACCTGCAACCTTTTTCCAACAAGTTGCGACACAATATGACCAAAGCAGAATCCTGCCTTTGGAACAATATCCATTTTGTGACAGGTATTATCCAAGATAAAATTGAGGAATTGAAGAAAATCCACCCCCTTAATCCCCCGCCAGCGGGGGAGATTGATTTGCAAATTACCCCGCCAGCGAGGGAGAGTTCAAAATTCAAACAATAGCACCTCAAAAAAAAAACTTAACCTTTATTTTCCCGCCTCTTCAAAATAAGATTTGCCCTTTTTCGTTGTACGTACATGTTAGTATGTGATGAGCGACGAGTTATAAAAAAATATTATTTTTGCACCTTTTATAAAATTCTATGATACGCGCATTTCTGTTTTGTATTCTATTTATAACCAGCTTTCTGTCTGCAAAATCGCAAACCCCGATTGATGGCATTATTGCCTGGATTGGAAAAGAGATTATCCTGCAATCCGATTTGGAAAAAGCATACTCCGAATATACTGCCTCGTTTGCTGTGCAAGATGACGATGAAGATGAAAGATGCCT
>Ga0123353_10008620_pt1 | contig 13953 bp, 7 predicted proteins | sample TergutLab28metaG_3_FD_92763 | JGI IMG/M metagenome (GOLD analysis project Ga0123353, IMG submission 92763) | Labiotermes labralis P3 segment gut microbial communities from Petit-Saut dam, French Guiana - Lab288 P3 | ecosystem: Host-associated > Arthropoda: Insects > Digestive system > Gut ... | reverse complement strand
GGTACTATTCCACGGACCGTTTTGATTGGTGCTCCATTGGCTGGCGTATGTGTACCCGGCAATCGTCGGGATGGTGCTTAAGCTGAAGGTGCCTCCATGCTGTACACTATATGTGTTCGAAGACGGTGAACCTATCGCTGTGCCGCTCATATTTACATAACGGACTGTAACCTGCCTGCTGGTGGATGTACCCACCCATATGGCGACAATGTCGTCTACGTTTGAGGCATTAGAGGCGATCCCTCCGCTCAGAGTGTCGGAAACCCTGTTTATCCCCCATACATTTCCCGTACCCTCAGATGTGCGCAGATACCAATATGCGGGGAAATAATTTCTCATAAAAGATTGAAGAGGCGATAAAGTTCCGTATGGATTGATCTGGAGCATGTCGTAATAACTCAAGGCGAACATGATATCCTGTGTCTGGCTTCCGGCCGGCGCTCCATCCGTCCATGAGCGTCCGTCAGCGCCCTTTGAGCTATGGTTTCCCAGAGACGGCACAACCGCGATCGATTTTATAGTTGGCAAGTTAGCGTTACTATAATACGTATTGATTCGATTTCGCAGTTGGGAGAGATTATAATTGTTATCGTATGTAGTTGTGCCGAACGGCCTCCCTGAATTGATACTCCCTTGTTTTAGCAGCAACATATAGTTCTTGCTGTTGATCGTCTCTTTCCTCAGCACCCACCATGTCTGGCCGTCGATCGAGACGGAGGCATTTTTATTGACCTTCCAAAGATCATCGAGAAGAGCTGTTTGCTGGACACCCATCGGTAAACGCATACCCGCGTTTATATCCGTTATATTTTCGATGTCTGTAATTATGAGAGTATCGCTGCATGCCATAACAGGCACGGTATTCCAGTCGATCGTAAATACGCTTTGCGTTGTTTTGACCATCGGCAGCAGATATTCCGTAGTGATTATCATAGCGTTGGTAAGCCCGACAATATAACTACCGGGCTCCAAATCACTAAATACATAAATACCGTCGAAATCTGTAGTCGCCGAAGCGATTGGCACGGGCATATTGATGGCTGTTTTATTTCTCTGCGGCAGCGCTTTGTACGCCGCCATGTCTGATGCATTATATAGATAAACTGTTAATCCTGCAAGCGGCTCCTCGCCGTCGTTAAAAATCCCGTTCCAGTCAGTTTTGAGCATACCGTTGCCGTCACACCAGATGAAACCGGATATGCTTCCCGCCTCGCTCTGCAAAAGTGTATCTTCTTCATCAGGCATAATGTCTTCCGGTTCGTCCGGCGGGAGATAATCACTTTCACTGTTATTATTGCCGCCTTGTGAATCGATTAAATCCGGCTCGGCGACTTCGGGCTGTGTATCCGGCTCAGCGCCTTCGGTTTCCGGCGACGGCTCGGTCACCGGTTCGGGCGCCGGTTCGGGCACCGGTTCGGGCGCCGGCTCGGGTGCCGGTTCGGGCTCCGGCTCGGCAGGCGGCTGAATAGAAGTATCGACGACTTCCGAAGGGTATTGTTCCTCGCTCTCCGCTAGCCCCAAAAACCCTGACACCGTAGTCGTAAAGAGCATGATCGCCGCAAGAATCAGCACGCTTTTCCTGAACAAGTTTTGCTTTTTACTAAATCTTTTAATCATATAACACCTCCGGGTACTACCCGATCACCGTCAGTTGCATAAGTGCTTCATATATAAAGTATTTAACAGCTATTAATGATCCGCTATTCTAAACTGTTTATAGAGCTTATATGTGCTGCCGGCCGCGTCCCCCATGGATATATACAGAGTGTAATCACCGAACTCACCCGCTCCGATCATTTTGGCAAATGTCCCGGCCACATCGCCGCCCTCGCCGCTGTACAGGATTACATCAGCGTCTGCCCGCGTGATCCACCATTGCAACACGCTTAACTCCCCGCGGTCATTACGGGCCCAGGCTTTGATCGATACAGGGTTTTCTGTGACCTGGTTCATATTTCCGTCCATAAAGATGATTTCTCCTTCTGTTATGACCGGATACACATACCAGGTATTACTGAGCTGGTAAGTTAACCATACCGCAATAATGACCGCTACCGCCAGCAGCGAGAACGTAATAACTGCGGCGAGGTTACGCAAATGAGCGCTTGTTTTTTCATATGCAGAGCGGGTCGCTGCGGCTTTGCCCGTGCCGGCATCCACTGCCCGCGCAATAAGCTCGGCGCCCAAATCCTGCAGCATGGCTGCCTCATCCTTCAGCGCTAGGGCTACCAGCGGACCTATCGCCGTAAACTCAAAATTTTTCATATTACCGGTTTGTTCCGCATGCTGCTGGATTTCCATTTTGACCTTCTGCCTTGCCAGAGACAGATATCTCGACACGGCGGGCTGCGAAATCCCCATTTGCTCGGCTGTTTCGGTTATACTCAAGCCGTCGAAGTAATGCAGCAGGATCGCTTCAAGCTGCCGCTCCGGAAGTTTGTCGACGAAAGACATTATGGCTTTGCGCTCTTCTTCACGGAGGATATACTCGGACGGCAGGCACTCATCATCTTCGACTATTGGCTCTTTCAGCGTTGATTCTATAAATGTATCGAAACTGACGATGTTGCCGCGAAACGGGCTTTCTCCGTAGTGCCTGTGAATTTCATTTCTAATAATAATGTTAAGCCAACTCCTGAATAATTCCGGATTCTTAAGTCCGCTGATGCTCCGGCATACCCGCACAAGAACATTCTGTGAAACATCTTCTGCATCCATACGATTAGGTATATAGCGCATTATACGAAATAATACGCTCCTGGCAATATGATCGCAAAGAGCGACTAAATCTTCACGCCCGCCATGAACGGCTGCCTCTGCCAGCCGTAATAGCATGTCGTTATCAGAGCTCAGAATTATTTCCGCAGATTTTTCCGGCTCCGGCTGCCATTTTGTAACAACTTGTTCATTCATGTTCTTCGCCCTCATACTAGATACAACATCCCGATAATCAGACCGCGTATCTTTTGTGGAGTTTTTACACATCTTTTGCACGTAAATAAACTAGTTGTCACACTATTAGCTTTTCATGGATATTTATTCACTTAGTGTGACTTTTCTACTCTGCAAGACTAACACATTCTAAGATTTTATGGGCGAAAGTTGCTGATTTTTAACCCCCTCTTTTCATAAAGTCTATATCTGCATTACTTTTCATCTTATTGAATAATTATTTATTTTCATGTTCGTCAATTTGTATAAAACGATATGTCAAATCTACATTATTGCTGAAAGGCATAAAAAGGAGCGGCTCTCCGAACCGCTCCTTGCCAATTCTACTACCGGATTTTTCTATTCGCTGACGAGCTGTGTTTGCCCGTTGTGTATATCGTAATCCTCCATTATGTCTTCATAATCATCGTCGGTATCTTTCCTTCTCCTGAAGCAAAACGCAACGGCTACGATTTCCATAGTCAGTATTACAGTGTTGACGATCGTCCATCTATCCACCAGCACTACCGGCAGGAATGTGTTTTGGGTCAGGATGAACACCACGATCCCTGCGACTGCTGTCACGAATGTTATGATCAGCCATATAAACCTGCGTTTATAATACACCCTTCGTCTGTCTTCTTCTTCTTTGAGTATCTCTCCGCGCTTCGCTTCATCCTGCTCGCGCTTGTGCAAAAATATTGCTCGTATGCCTGTTATGATACCCAGTATGATCCCTGCGATACTCATTACAAGATTCAGTAGCGCCCATACGTTTTCCGCTCCGCCGAAGCCTCCGAAAAGCGGTACGAAGGTGTCTCCGATCACGAATCCCGGAACACCGCCGCCATCCAGCGGAACCGGTTCGTCGGGTGATATTACGGACGGAGGATCTTCGGGTTCATCGGGCGCCGGTACCGGTTCCGGAGTCGGGTCCGGAGTCCGGCCCGGAGTCGGCGAAGGTGTTGGCTCCGGCGTCGGCGAAGGCGTAGGCTCCGTTGTCTGCGTCGGCTCAGGCGTCCGGATTATCACTACTACCTGAGGTGGCGACGTCGGTCGGGTAGTCGGCGGCGGCGCCGTCGGCCGGGTAGTCGGAGGTGTGGTCGTCGGAGCAGGCGTCGGCGGGATGTATGCGTGATTGTACGTGATGTTTGTCACTTTATTCCCGCTCGGGTCGTGTTGGACAGAAACGGCTGTGTTCAGGCTGCCGCCTGCGACAAAGACCTCGATCGTATATGATTGCTTGGCAAGCGAATAACCGGCTGTCTGATTTGTATCAAGACTTAGCGTATAGTAGTATGTGCCTCCGGACGTGAACGTGATAACGAGGTTTTTGGTTGCCGAATCAGTGATAGTGAAAGTGTTGTCGTTCGCGAGTCCTGAAGGCATTGGATTTGTCTCCAGTTTCGGAGTCAGTTTATACTTGAATGTTTTGTTTGCGGGTGAGCCGGAAAAACTAAGTTCCTGCTTTACCGGCAGCTTTATCTCTCCCGGAGTTGCCGCAAATGCTCTTTGGGTGAATAAACTCATCAGTGAAACCAGAATTAGCGATATTGAAAGCACAGCACTAACGATCCGTTTTCTGTATTGCGGCTTTATTCTTTTTATTATTCCTGCTTTACTCATGCTATCTATCTCCCTTACGTATCTGAACGTATCTAATGGCTGTATCTTTCTGATTGCTCCTGTTGTGTTCTTAATTTTCTGTTTTACCGGAGCCGTCCGAGTTGTGTTTGCGTGTCTTGATCACGATGAATGTCACCAGCCCGGCTATCGCAAGCAGTATCAGCCCGTAGAACGGAAAATCATTCACATTCAAACCGCCGGGAGTGGGGTCCGGGAAGTCATTGACGTAATCGGCTGCATTATAGAGTTCGCCGGTAAGTCCGGAAGCGCTCAGCGCCACTGAAGACATACCCTTTTCGCTGTTTCTCCAAACCGTGATGCTTGTATCATAACCTGCCGCAGCTGCTTCTGTTGAGTTGAACGTTGTACCGACCGGTGTGTTTACGAAAACAAGTGCCTGGCCGTGTGTAAGTTCGAATGCTACCGATGTACCGGAAACGACCTGTATGTACTTGTTGCCTGAACGGTCCGTCCCGATCAGTGCACCGGATACCTTGCCTGTCGGATCGATGACGCCGGCATGATCAACCAGATACGCATTATAGTGATCCAGCACGAATTCCGGGATCAGTGACGGCACATCGATCGTCAGTGTGAAATTGAACGGTAAGATCGTGCTGCCGAGGTCGCCGGTGACCGTTTTTATAATGTTCAGCGTGGAATCGCCGGGGTCGGGATCTTCCGGGTCGGGTAATTTAGGATCGGGATCGTCCGGATCGACCGCGCCGTTTGTTCTGGCATACTTATTTAAAAATACCATCTGACCATACAAGAATTCTTCCTGTTCGCTGCCGGGGGTGGGGTCGACCTTATCGGTACCTGGGGTGCCGTCTTCCTCTATAGTCCTGACGACGCCGATGTGGTAGATAAACGTTACGCCGTTCTCTTCACGGACAAATACAGTAAGTAAATAATTTGCCTGAGACATGATTATCGCATCGTGGATATTTGGCGTGACGTCAAGGCTTGTACCGGTTTCCTCGACCATGTACTCATATATGCCTGCATTCGGGAATGTGACGCCGGTGAACAAACTGGCGGATTCCAGATAATAGGTACTGACATTGGCGACGGTGCTCTCCAGGAACTCCGCTCGTCCGGCGGCGGTGGCTCCGTCAAATCCGATAACTACCTCACCTGCCGGGCCTGCGCCGGTTATCACCGGAACTTTATCCGCAACTATTTGAGCTTCTGTACTGCCGTTGTAACTATCCGGAGTCAATGTAAAGTAGAAGTCCATCGCCGGATATTCTGTGCCTTCAGGTACCATCAGCAGTTTTGTGATCGTCGCTTCGGTGACCCGTTCCGTTTGTGTTGCAAGTGCCATCGGCGCAATGCTTAGGCACATCGCCAGCGCTACTGTCAGCGCTAGTAGTATTCTTGTCTTTTTCATGCTGTTTCCCTCCATATGAAAACTTTTTATTTTTAATTTTTTGGGTAAGATGTGATCACCCAAGCGCTTTATTTTGATTTACCATGACAGGCGGAATGCAGTCTTAAATATCACACGGCATTTCGCCTGCCATGGCTTCTGTAGTTATTTATCTTTTGTCTTGCCTGTACGTGCTTTTATGATAACTATTGCGGCAGCTCCGCCGATGGCAAGCAGTATAAGGCCATAGAATGGCAGGTCGCTTATGGTCACGCCTGTTTCCGCGACGCCGTCGTTGGTGTTTGTAAATGCAACTCTGTTCAGCAGCTCACCTACCTGCAATAACTCGTAAACTGAGTCGTCGGGAAGTATAAGGTCGCTACTTCTCTCCGCGGTCGCTTCGGCGCCGGGAATGTTGTCGGTTGTCACTATCGCGCTCGGTACATATCCCGCAACTCCTGTTTCAGAGACTGTATAACTCGCGCCGACAGGTATATCCGTGAACGCCAGGTGCTGTCCGGCTCTGAGTTTAAAGGCTAGAGAGCTGCCTGAGGCGACCGTGACGTATGCGCCGCCATTGTCAGTGGCGTATGTCGGGAAGCCATTATCGGTCAAATTCGTCAGTGCGGATCCATTTTCCATTATGTACGCCTTATATTCGGGAATTCCTGTGGAAAGCGATGGCTTTGTGACAGTTACAGAGAATTCGAAGTATACCGATGTACTGGAGTAAGCGCCTGCAACTGCCTTGCTTATTGACAGAGTGCTTTTGTTCACAGGGTCGGTTCCGTCGCCGCCGTTATGTTTGGTGTAGATATTTTCGAAAGTCATCTGGCTGTAAAAGTATTCTACGTTGTTACCATCCGGGGTCGGTACGACCTTTACATTAACCTGAGACCCGTCTTCATTAATGGTTCTGTAGGTACCGATGGTAAAGATATACAAGTCACCTACGTTCTTGCCCTCTGGTCTTATGTCTGTGAGTGTATATTCCCGCACATGGACCTTTACGGTGTATCCCGCTTTAGAGTATGTCATGGTTTCGCCTGCAGGCATTTCGCCAAACGTATCGGCATCCTCCTTGACGGTGTACTCAAATATACCTGCATACGGCCATACGACATTGCCAAAGAGTTCGCCGGACTCCAGATAATAGATATCATTGTCGCCAACCGTTTCCGTATAGGTATACATCGCCAGTTCTGCCTGCGGGTAAGAGATCGTTACTAACCCTGCCGCTCCGATGCCGGTCACCGGCGGTTTAAGGTTGGTATCTTCGTTGATGCTTACAGGGGTAAAGGTAAACGTAAAATCACCTGTTGGTACATTCGTTCCGGTCGGTACCTTCAACACTTTTGTGATCGCCGCTTTGGTGTATACCTGCGCCTGATTTGCAAGTGCCGCGGGCGCCAGCAGAACGCTGCATAATGTGATTACCAGTATCAGAGCTATTACTATTTTTGATGTCTTGAACATGATATGCCTCCATAAATTTATTTATTTTAATTAGTTTAAATCTTTATATTAAACATGCTCTAAGGTTTCGGGGCGTTTACCGGGCGCCTTACCCGCCTTGTGTCATGTAATTTCCGTTACAGACTTCGTCGTCTCATGATCGTTGTTACCTTAAACTAAATCTTCACTTGACATAAACGCCTGATACTCCTGATGGCTGCAGATCATTTGATCCCATTTACTATTGCGCCGCATCTTCCGTACCATATGTGCGGGAACCAGGTATGTAAGTCCTGCAGAACCCGCAAACAAGGACAGTCCGAGTATGTTCATTGCGCTCATATCCAGCCCCGAGTCCGTTATATCCTGCATAGTGTTTGTAAATGCAAAGCTTCGGTTTTCAGACATAAGGAGCATCGCGGGGATTTGATTACCGCTGCCGCCCGTGTCATAGTCGGCAACCGGTGTGGCTGTCGGGTCGGCACTGTCGATATATGATGTGTCATAGTAATCGGCTGTTTTTTCAACAATGCGGATTTTTGCTGCCAGCGGTACATCGTCAAACACTATCTGCTGATCGTGCTTTAGATAGAATGTATTGGAGCCGCCGGAGCCAAGTGTCAGCGTTCCTGTTTGGGACGATGAGCCGGACCCGTTGTTTGTGATAGTGAAGTCAAACTCTGTACCCATAGCCATGGGGACGTCCTGATCGTCCAGAAAATACACCGTAAACTCCCACGATTTATCCCGCAGGGCGTAGTGGCCCTCGACCTGATTACTGACCGTCAGCGTGGTTTTCGGTATTAACAGATATATTAAGTAAATGTCTGTCGTAGCCGTTACGCTTGGCATTGCTACCGTGGTGTTGCCTTGCAGCGTTGCAGGTGAGTTGATTCCCCAGTCTATAAAGATATAATCTTCTATTTCGGGTATGAACCTGTCTCCAACACCGTCGAGTTTAAATGATGCGCCGTCACCCACCCGATAGGTCTTTGAGTATACCTGGTTGGGAGGATCAGAATCCAGTTGACCGGCTGGCGTCTGGTCATCAACGTATTTCACCGTTACCGTATGCGAGATCACATTGATGTCATAATTGTTTACAGGGTGACCGGCTGATGTGCTGTAGCTCTGGCCCCAGGGGCTGTAGATACCGACCGGAGCTGTATATCTGGTCTGGAAGGATGCTGTGTAATCCGCCTGAGCCGTCCATAAATCAGGTGCGGGCGAGGCCGTGTTCGCAGATGCAGTACCAAGAATACCAAACACCGCGTTTGATGCGATCTGCAGTTTCGAGTAGGCTGCCGTCCAGATTCCACCGCCGTCAACTAATGCTTTATTACTGATTATTTCCGGCGCGGGAGCTGAGTTGTCAACTGTGCCCATATTAAACCCGTTACTGTTTCCGTCAACATACACGCCACCGCCGTAGTTAGCTTGGTTACCGCTTATACGCCCCGCTTCCATCGTGAAGACAGAACCCGAAACGATCCATACACCGCCGCCGCTCTGGGTACCGGCACTTGTGGTCTTGTTATCGCGGATATCTCCGCCTTTCATCGTGACGCTGCTGTTGTTTCTTATAGCCACTCCGCCGCCGTCGGGCGCTTCGTTGCCGTTTATAGTACCTGCTTCCATAATGAAAGAGGATTCCGAACTGACTTCCACGCCGCCACCATATCTGGATGCTTTGTTGCCGCTTATATGGCCTGCTTTCATTATGAAAGTACCGCCGGTATTCAATTCCACGCCGCCGCCTTCACTTGCTTCATTACCGCTAATGAGGCCTGCTTCCATAGTGAAAATACATTGAAATCCGACTTCAACGCCACCGCCGTAAGCCCGGATGTTAGGTGCCGTACTCTTATTATTGCAGATCTCTCCGCCCTTCATTTTGAGACTGCTGTTATTGTTTATGCTCACTCCGCATCCGAGGACCGCTTTATTTTCATTGATTTGACCTTTGATGAACAAGAGCTCGGAGAATGCTCCTACCGATACTCCTCCGCCGCTCACGAAAGCTTCATTACCGTTAATATATCCGCCGTCAACTATAAGGATGCCGTTTGAACCTATATAGTTTGCACTTATACCGCCTCCGGTGTGACTGGCAGTGTTGCCTGAAATCGTACCGCCGAACATCTTAAAGATGCCGGGGTAACCTCCGAATGAAATGTAGACGCCGCCTCCGCTGGCATGTCCCATTTCTCCTGTAGCAAGAGCGTGGTTGTTGCTGATTTCCCCGTTATTCATTATGAATGTACCCGAGTTCATAAACACGCCGCCGCCATTGCATTTGTAGTCGTACAAGTCAGTCTCCGCGCGGTTGTTTTTGATCGCTCCGCCATTCATTGTCACAGCACCGCCGTTAACATAAAGACCGCCACCGTTACCATGTTCTGTCAGACAGTTTTGTATGGCAGCGCCCGGCTCTATAAACAGAGTTCCGGAGACATAATATGGACTGGTTGAGCTATCGATGAGCAGTCCGCCGCCTGTTTCCGCGCCGTCCAGAATAATATTCTTCACTGTAAGCGTTCCGAGTACGCGAAAGTGTCTGGTACCGGACATCGGCTGCTTGATCGTGTACGGAACATTACCTAACGAGGTGAGTGTGATATTTTTTCCCGCGGGGATCAATACTGCCGTGCTGACCGAGTCGGTCATGTCATCGTCATCTTCCGTTGCTACAATAGTCCACTGACTGCCTGTTTCGCAACGATCCACTGCTTCTTCCAGCCAGTTATAGGATCCAACATACGTACCTCCCGGGTACGGGCCATCATAGACAAAGTAACGCTGAGTTTCTTTGTACACCAGATAGACATCCGCGTCGTTTCTTACACTCTTGATGGATACAGGAAGATCCAGCAGTGTGGGGTCCGATCCTGCGCGCCATTGAGTGGTAAAATCATAACCATTGATCGCAGGAACGTTTCCCATGTTTATAGAAAAGCTTTCTCCAAACTGTACAGGATAAGCGGTTGAGCTTGGCGAGCCGATCGGTTGACCGTTTTCGTCTACATAATTTACCGTGACCTGCTTTCTCACGGTTGTGCATACCCATACGGCGACAACTTGGCTTGCGTTACTGGAAAGAGGGGAGTAATTACCGCGAATTCTGTCGCCGTTGGGATTGGTACTGGTAATACTAGACGTGTCTACTCCCCATACATTTCCTCCGGTCGAAGATGTTCTCAAATATATATGATTACGTAAGGGAGCATTGGGTTCGGGGGGATTGATAATGGTATGAAAAATCGGGTCGACCGGTGAGTCTTTCTTTCCATTAAATTCCCAAGCGTCATAATAACTCAGGGCGAACATGATATCTTGTGTCTGGGTTCCGGCCAGTTCCGACGTCGGCTCTGATCGTCCGTTTATATTCGCGGCTAAATGGCTTCCCAGTATCGGCACGACCGCGATCGACTTTATAGTCGGATAGACATTAGGATCAGGATTACCATAATGACTGTTGATATCCCTTCGAAGCTGAGAGTTATTATAGTCGTTATTGTTTGCTGAAGTGCCGTAAGTTGCAGCATAGGCGATTTCCTTTTGTCTCACCAGCAACACATAGTTATCACCACCGATAGTCTCTCTTCTGAACACCCACCATGTCCGGCCATCGAGCGATATTGAAGATTTTTCTTTGGCTTCCCAAATTTTATTGAGATTACCCGTAGTCTGGTCCCCCCTCGACAGTCGCAAACCTGCGTTTATGCCCGTTATCGCCTGGGTGCCTGTTATGGTGAGAAAATCGCTAAATGCCATGATCGGGACGGTGGTCCAGTTGATCTTGAAAACGCTTTGCCCTGTTTTTACCAGCGGCAGCAGATATTCCGTATCGCCGGCCATACCGGTGGCGAGCCCGACAACATATCTTCCGGGCCCTAAATCATTAAATATATAAGTTCCATCGTATTCTGTGATCGTCGCTGCGATAGGCTGGGGCATGTTAGCTTCAATTTTGCCTTTTGCCGGAAGCGCTATATACCCTTCTACATCCGATGCGTTGTAAAGATAAACCGTAAACCCTGCTACGGGCTGCTCGCCTGCATCTTGAAACCCGTTCCAGTCGGTTGGGAGCGTGTCATCGCCGTCATCCCAGAGAAAACCGGATATGCTTCCTCCCTGGCTTTGCATTATCGTATTTTCTCCAAATAACGTTATTTCTTCCACGCCGCCTTGCATGAAGTATAAACTTTCATTGTTGTTATCGCCTTCAAAATCGGCTAATTCCAACTCTGCGCCATCGAGCTGTGCTTCCGGCTCTTCGCTTTCGGACTCCGGCGGCGGCTCGGCCGACGGCTCGGGCGACAGCTCAGACTCCGGTTCGCCGGGCGGCTCGCCTGTCGGCTGAGTTGAATCTTCGAAGACTCCTGTTGGATCTTCCTCATCGCTGTCCGCAAGGCTCAAAAATCCCGACACCGTGGTCGTAAAGAGCAGGACCGCTACAAGGATCAACGCAGTCTTCTTGAATAAATTGTTCTTTTTACTAAATCTCCGAGTCATATAACACCTCCGGGTACTACCCGATCTCCGTTAGTTGCATAAGTGCTCCATGTAAGTATATGAAGTATTTAGCAGCTTCTGATAAACCATTTGATAGTCTAGTTACGAAATTACGAATCTTTTGTTGAACGTACACACGTCTTTTTCTGTTTATTAAGTAGAATGTCACACTTTCTATTTTTTATTGCTTTTCACTCTCCTTTTTGTGACAATTTCACGTTGCCAGACTACCACATATTAAGAAATTGTGGGCGAAAGTTGCTGATACTTAACTGCCTTCTTCCATAAGTTTTATATTTCTTTTCCTTTTCATCTTTAGGAGTGAATATTTGCTTTCGTGTTCATCAATATGTATAAAACTATATCCATAATCTACGTTAATATAGAAATACATAAAATTTGTTACAGGTCATGGGGGTGCACTAACACCGTCATTCTGCGCGCAAGTCGCAGAATCTATTGCTGCATGTAGGTTTTCTATCGGAAATATAGCATCGTTGGGACGTGGATTCTGCGACTGACACGCAGAATGACAAGGGGTGTGAATAGTAAAGAAAAACATAAAAAAATGGTTCATCTGCATGACATACAGATGAACCAAAATGTCTTACTATCCTTGTATTCCTTACTTTTCTATATTTATCCCTTTCTCAGTAACCTTCTTATCATGTCAAGCGCGTACGAGGCGGCGCTGATTCGTACACGGTCGCGATCGCGAAATAACCCCGGTCGGCCGCAAAGGGACTCGGCATCTGTTGTCAGAGCGACAAACACTGTGCCCGGCGCCAGTCCGGAACCATCGCTGTCAGGTCCTGCTATACCGGTGATCCCGATCCCGATGTCCGCGCCGAGCTTTAAGCGTATACCATCTGCCATTGCCAGTGCGACCTCGCTGCTGACTACACCCTTCTTTTTCATTAACCCGTGCTCAACGCCCAAAAGTTCAGCCTTTGAGTGTTCACTGTACGAGACCGCTCCCCCGAGATATACCTTTGAGGCGCCCGGGATATCTGTTAAACGCTTGGAAAGCAAACCGCCGGTGCACGACTCTGCGGTTGCGAGCGTCAGTTCGTGCTCTTTAAGCAGTTCGATAACAGTATATTCAAGGCTATGTGTATCTATACCGTAGATCAAGTCACCGAGCGTTTCCCGCACCTGTGCCAGAACAGGCGCCATAAGCTGCTCTGCTTCAATTTTTGTCGGTGCTTTAGCAGTCAAACGCAACATAACCTCGCCGTCCTTTGCATAGGGAGCGAGGGTCGGATTATACAGATTCTCCATAAGAGGGCGCAATAACTCCTCAACGGAACTCTCTCCGAGCCCGAAAATATGTATGTTGTGAGAATGTATTTCCGCCTCGGAAAGCCTTTTTAAGTAAGGCCCTGCTCCGGTCTTCAGCATTTCACGGCACTCTCTCGGAGGCCCCGGCAGCATGAGAACATGTTTGCCCCCGGCTTCAAACGCACAGCCGGGCGCAGTTCCGACGCTGTTTTCAAATATAACGCAGTCCTCCGGCAGCTCCGCCTGCCGGAGGTTGTTCTCCGGCATTTTCATATTTGGCAGCCGCATAGCAAAGAATGTCCGGATCTTGTCAGCGGTATCTTCATTCAAAACAAGCTTTTTGCCAAACGCCTTCGCCAAAGTCTGCTTCGTGACGTCGTCGTATGTCGGCCCCAACCCCCCGGTCGCTATAATGATATCCGCCCGGCTTTTTGCAATATCTATAGCCTGCATCATACGCTCGGGATTGTCACCCACCACAGTATGGAAGTATACATTGATACCAAGCTCGGAAAGCAACTGTGAAACATCCTGTGCATCAGTGTTTACAGTCCCTCCGAGCAGCAGCTCAGTACCAACTGCGATTATTTCAGCGCTATAAGCTTTCATACCTTCAGTTCTCAACGATCACCTTTATTGTTTCCTGCGGATGCTCAAGTGCCCAGCGGAAAGCTTCCGGCGCTTTATCGAACGGGTATCTCTGAGTAATTATACCTTCTGTATTTATTCGTTTATCGGAAAGCCATACTACAGCAGGTTCGAATACATTTGCG
>Ga0123353_10008619_pt1 | contig 13954 bp, 9 predicted proteins | sample TergutLab28metaG_3_FD_92763 | JGI IMG/M metagenome (GOLD analysis project Ga0123353, IMG submission 92763) | Labiotermes labralis P3 segment gut microbial communities from Petit-Saut dam, French Guiana - Lab288 P3 | ecosystem: Host-associated > Arthropoda: Insects > Digestive system > Gut ... | reverse complement strand
CGCGCAGGCGGGAGGTGTCGGCGCGGGGGTAGATGAGGAAGGTGTAGGCGGGGGGGGTGCGGGCGGTGTAGCCGGAGGGGTTGGAGGCGGTGATGTGGTATTCGTAGTCGTCGCCGGGGGTGGTGTGGGCGGTGGGGAAGGAGGCGGTGTAGGCGGGGGGTGTGGGTGCGGGGAGGAGGGGGGTGGATTGCCAGGGGCCGGGTGTGAGGCGCCAGTGGAGGGTGGGTGCGGTTACGGTGTGGGGGTCGGTGATGTGTGCGGTGAGGGTGAGGGGGCCGGGGCCGGGGTGTGGGTCGGGGAGGGGTGTGAGGGTGATGGTGGGGGGGCCGGGGTGTGAGGAGGGGTCGAGGGGGTTGGTTCGGGCGAGGTATTCTTGGAGGAGGGTGAAGCCGTCGCCGTCGGGGTCGAGGGTGGGGTCTTGGCCGGTGTTGCCGAAGTAGCGGAGCTGCCACCAGTCGGGGATGCCGTTGCCGTCGGTGTCGAGGGTGGTGGGGAGGTAGAGGGCGGTGAGGGTGTGTGGGGCGTCGGCGGGGATGGGGGGGGCGGCGTCGGGGTTGCTGAGGGCGGGTGCGGGGGGTGTGCGGTGGCCGTCGAGGAGCCAGTGCGCGAAGGTGTGGTGTGTGTTGGTGAGGGTGAGGGTGTGTGGTGCGGAGGCGGTGGGGTGGGTGAGGCCTTCGGGGGTCCAGTGGGTGGTTCCGGCGGGGAGGGTTTGGAGGCGGTGCTGGCGTTGCCAGAGCCAGAGGAGGAGGGAGGTGTCGGCGCTGGTGGTGAAGGTGATGGCGTTGGTGGTGCCGGATTGGGGGATGTCGCCGACGCCGGAGAAGCCGGTGCAGGCGTGGCGGGTGCCGTCGGTGAGGGGGACGGTGGGTGGTGCGGAGGCGGTGAGGGTGAGGTCGTCGGGGTAGTGGTGGAGGCCGTAGGGGGGGGTTGGGGTGCCGATGTCGGGGGGTGAGCCGAAGATGTGGAGTGAGAGGCGGGGGGTAACGCGGAAGGATGCCCATTCGCCGGGTGCGGGCCATTGGGCTGGGAGGCCGGCGCGGGTGTTGGCGAGGATGGTGTAGTGGAGGGTGGTGCCGATGGGCTGGGGGGGGATGGTGGAGTGGAAGCGGTTGGCGGTGGCTTGGGTGAGGGCCTGGGTGTGGAGGGTGGAGGTGTCGGTGGTCCAGATGAGGGTGGGGGAGTCGGGGTCGTAGATGCCGATGGGGTTGAGGGTGCAGGTGATGGGGTAGGGGTCGGCGGTTTCGAAGGTGTTGGGGAGGGGGTCGTGGGTGATGGTGGCGGGTGCGGGGTTGATGGCGGGGCAGAAGGTGGTGGCGGGGTCGCCGAAGAGGGTGATGCCGTAGTAGGTCCAGCGCCAGTAGAGGGGGGCGATGCCGGTTACCTGGGCGAGGTTCTGGCGGCGTGAGGATTCGTTGAGGTCGCCGAGGCGGGTGTGGGTGCCGCGCATGGCGTCGTCGGTGAAGGCGCGGTGGAAGAAGTGGAAGTAGCCGCCGATGACGTTGTTGAATTCGAAGCTTTCGCGGCTGCTCATGATGGTGGCGAAGGCGGCGTTGGTGACGGTAACGAGCTGTTCGGCGACGCAGCCGGGGGTGTCGAAGGCGCCGGGGCTGCAGGCTTGTGAGTAGATGAGGTAGGGCATGGTGTTGGTGAATGCGTTGAGGGCGCTGAGGTGGAAGGGGGATGCGAAGTTGATCTTGAAGCAGAAGGTTTCGGAGGCGTGGCCGAGGTGGCTGACGGCGGCGTAGTTGTTGTTGAGGAAGTCGAGGGCGTGGAGGTAGTTCCATTGGAAGGTGGCGGATTCGTAGAGGGTGTGGGAGGCGTTGAAGGGGTGTGTGGTGAGGGCGTTGTTGAAGCCGAGGGTGGTCATGGCGTAGGTGGTGCTGCCGAGGCGGATTTCCTCCATGAAGCCGGTGGCGTAGGTGGTGGTGCCGAAGCCGATGTATTCGGCGATGAATGCGGCGGGGGCGAGGTCGGCGGGTGTGGCGCGTTCGTAGCGGAGGGTCTTGCGTATCATGTGGGCGAGCTTCTGGGGCGTGTCCACGGGGAAGCGCCCGACCATGACGTCGGCGGTGAGGGCCACGTCGCGGCCGTTCTCGCCGTCGTTGCGTTCGCCGTAGATGCCGTTGCCGTTGCCGTCGTAGGAGCCGGTGAGGCAGCCGTAGTACATGGCGTCGGAGGGGATGTCGCCGATGCGCTGGTAGCCGCCGGACTCGTTGATGATGACGCGGAGTTTCTGGGTGGGCAGGAGGTCGAAGGTGCCGACGAGCAGGAGGTATTGCACGCCCCATTGCTGGTGGGCGTCTTGGATGAAGGCGCGTATCTGGGCGGGCTGGTTGGGGCCGGTGTAGTTGGCGAGGATCCAGTCGGTCGTAACGATTTTGGTGGTGTAGCCTTCGCGCTCGCGCACGGCGCAGAGGGTGTCGAGGTTCCAGTGGGGCGGGGGGTTGGCGATGAGGGAGGGGTGGGTGATGATGAGGTAGGTGTAGGTGTTGGGCAGGGCGGCGCAGGGTGTCCCGGGCGTGCTGGTGAGGGGCTGGATGGTGTGTGTGGGGTCGTCTGGCGTGGCGGGGGTGCTGTGCGCGGTCTCGACGGACACGGTGAGTGCGTCGGCGGCCAGCAGGATGTTGCGGGCGGGGTTGTAGCGCAGGGGGTACAGCCGGAGGGAGAGGAGGGTGCCGTTGCGTGTGGTGTCTGTGCGCCAGAGGTCTTCGGTGTGCGCGGGGTATGGGCTGTTGCGCTGGTACACGTCTGCGTCGGGGGGGACGGTGGTGGGTGGCTCGCCGGGGACGTGCGGTTGCTGGGCGTGCTCGAGGGGGCGCGTGAGGGGGATTTCCCGGATGGTGTGCGGCGTGATGGTAACGGAGCGGATTTCGGTGCCGGCGGGCAAGGTGATTGATGCGCCCATCACGGGCAGGAGTGGATGGCCGGGCGGTGCGTCGTTGAGGCATCCGTCGAGGGTTGCGCGTGTGAGGTTGCCGGGCGTGAGGGTGATGGTTGGCGCGGCGAATGTGAACGTCTGCCCGGGGGGCGGGGCGGCGCGGCCGCGTGCGGCGGCGGCGGCGAAGGCCATGCAGGCAAGCCCTAGGACACGTGCGGCTTTTCCGTCGAAGCGTTTCATTTTTTCCTCTGTGGCTCGGTGTGGGGCAAGATGCGCTAGCATTTGCCCTCGATGACTTCGATGTCGGGGGAGACGAATTCGCGGAGGCGGGCCTGGATGACGTCTTGCCGTGTGAAGGCGGCGGAGGCGCAGCCGGCGCACATCCCGCGGAATGCGATGGTAACGTTGGCGCCCTCGATGTCGAGGAGCTCGATGTCGCCGCCGTCGCGGCGGAGCTGGGGGCGTATCTCGCGGTTGATGATTTCCTCGATGAGCTTCATCTTCTGGATGTTGGAGAGCTTCTTTTGCGGGGCGGGTTCGGCGGGGGCGGGCGCGGCGGTGCGTTCCTGGCGGATGGTGTTGAGCAGGCTCTGGATGGCGTCGCGGCACATCCCGCAGCCGCCGCCGGCCTTGCAGTAGTTCGTAACCTCGTCCACGGTGCTGAGGCGGTTCTCGATGGTGATGCGGCGGATCTCGTTTTCCGAGACGCCGAAGCAGGTGCAGACGATGTGGTCTTCGAGGTTTCGGAGGGCGGTCTCGCCGGTGCGGTAGTTGTGGATGGCGGCGTCGAGGGCCTCGCGCCCCATGACGGAGCAGTGCATCTTTTGGTCGGGCAGGCCGCCGAGGAAGTCGGCGATGTCTTTGTTCGTGATGGCCTGGGCCTCTTCGATGGTCTTGCCGATGAGCATCTCGGTGAGCGCGGAGGAGGAGGCGATGGCGCTGGCGCAGCCGAAGGTCTGGAACTTGGCGTCTCGGATGCGCTTGTCCGGGCCGAGGCTGAACATGAGCGTCAGTGCGTCGCCGCACGCGAGCGAGCCGACGGTGCCGGTGCCGTCGGGGTGCTCGATGGTCCCGACGTTCCGGGGGTTCCTGAAATGCTCCATGACTTTTTCGGTGTAATCCCACATGAGAACAATCCTCCTTTGAAAAAGGGGTTCAGTCTATCATCTTTCGCGGGCCAGTGAAAGGCAAAAGGTGGCGGGGGGGGAGGGGGCCTTGTGGCGGTCCGCATCCGGGCGCGACTTTTTTTGTTGTCTGCGCAAATGTAGGCTTGCGTTCCTGTTTCCGAAACGGTATTCTATGCCCCACTTTTTTATGGCGAATGTAGCTTAGTGGTAGAGCATCGGATTGTGGTTCCGAGGGTCGCGGGTTCGAAACCCGTCATTCGCCCCAATGTTTCTTTATGCGTTTTGTGCGGAGAGGTGGCCGAGTGGCTGAAGGCAGTGGTTTGCTAAACCGCCGTATCGGTTAAACCCGGTACCGGGGGTTCGAATCCCCCCCTCTCCGCCATTTTCCCTGTCTGGGGCAATGCCCCGATCCGTTTAATCCCGGTGCGCGAGGTATGTTTCGCCTGCGCAGCAGAGGGTGGCGGCGAGCAGGGTGTTGAGGCTGCAATAACAGGCGAGCGCGATGGCGGCCGTCGCGCCGAGCCAGATGTATCGGTGGGTCTGTGGCGGCGTGTTGAGGGTTACCCGCACGCGCGTGCCGGCGCAGGGCAAGAACGCAAGCGTGAGGCTCTTCGCCAGCGGGATGTCGAGTGGCAGCGGGTGGTCGGCGAGCCAGACGCCGGGATGGCCGATGGCGTGTTTGCGGGGCGTGCCGGAGATCTCGATGTCGCCGGTTGGCGTGAGGCACAGGCGCGGGCGGTAGCGGGGGCCGGCGGTGAGCGTGGCGATGCGCAGGATGAGGGCCTGCCGGGAGCGCGCGGCCTCTTCGACCGCGGTGCTGAGTGCGGCGGCGAGTCGCCCGGCGTCGGGGGCCTGGGGGTCGAGGATGAGGTAGCGGCGGCGCGTGCGCGGGCGGTAGTTCCGGGCGATCCAGCCGGTGAGGACGACCGCGGCGGCGGCGGTGAGGAATGCCAGCGGGCGCCCCCCGGTCATGAGGCCGGAGGCGGTGATCAGTGCCGCTCGCCACGCCAGTTGCGCCATGGCCTTGAGCGGTTGCTGGGCGGTCAGGTTTTTCATCACAGGGGGAGAGGGTAGCACAGCGGTGTGGTTTCCGCAAGGCCGCGGTGAGGCGGGCGGTGAAAGAAGGCGGATGATAGGCTTGTCAGGGGCGGGGGAATTATGGCACACTATGTGGACTTCTCATTGCCAGAGTGGTGGAATGGCAGACACACCGGACTTAAAATCCGGAGCGGGGTTAGATCCGCGTGAGGGTTCGACTCCCTCCTCTGGCACCATAACAGGTCTCTGTTGAAACGTTGGAATTCCCCTTGTGGCATGGGTTCTGTTTTTGGTATATTGTCGCTTCATTTTTTGGGAGACAGAAGAGATGTGTGAGGTGAAGGTGCCGCGGCCGGTGATTGTGGCGGATGAGTGCAAGAGTTGCGGTCGGTGCGTTGCGGCGTGTCCAAGGAAGTGCCTGCGGATGACGGTGCGGCTGAACAGCCGCGGCGTGCATCCTGTGGAATATGCGGGCGAGGGTTGCTCGGGTTGCGCGGTGTGTTTCTACACCTGCCCCGAGCCGTATGCGATTAGCATTGAGAAGCCGTGAGTGAGTATGACGACGTTTGTCAAAGGTAATGAGGCGGTGGTGCTGGGGGCGTTGTATGCCGGCGCGGACGTGTATTTCGGGTATCCCATCACGCCCGCGAGTGAGATCGCCCATGCGGCGGCGGCGTGGTTCCCGGCGCTCGGGCGGGACTATGTGCAGGCGGAGTGCGAGACGGGGTCGGTGAACATGATGTTCGGTGCGGCGGCGGCGGGGCGGCGGGCGATGAGCGCGACGTCCGGGCCGGGCATGAGCCTGATGCAGGAGGGTCTCTCGTACCTGGCGGGGGCGGAGCTTCCGGGGGTCGTGGTGAACATCATGCGCGCGGGGCCGGGGCTGGGGAACGTCTATCCGGAGCAGGGGGATTACAATCAGGCGGTCAAGGGCGGGGGGCACGGCAATTACCAGAGCGTGGTGCTGGCGCCGGCGAGCGTGCAGGAGATGTGCGACCTGACGATGCGGGCGTTCGGGCTGTCGTTCAAGTACCGCACGCCGGCGATCCTGCTGGCGGACGGTCTGCTGGGGCAGATGATGGAGGTGCTGACGCTTCCGTCGGAGGAGTGGCCGCGCCCGGACACGCAGGCGTGGGCGGTGCAGGGCACGCCCGAGACGCGCGGCAATCTGGTGAAGTCCATCTTCCTGAACGCGCATGAGCAGGAGCGTTACAACCAGCACCTGCAGGCGAAGTATGCGGCGATGCGGGCGGATGCCGCGCATGAGACGTACCTGTGCGAGGATGCGGATGTCGTGTTGCTGGGCTATGGCATTTCGAGCCGTATCGCGCGGTCGGCGGCGGAGGCGTTGCGGGCGCGCGGGGTCAAGGCGGGTGTGTTCCGCCCCATCACGCTGAACCCGTTCCCGGCGGCGGCGCTCTGCGCGGCGCTGGACGGCCGCCGGGCGATGGTCGTGGAGCATAGCAACGGGCAGTTCCGCGACGACGTGCAGCTGCATCTCGCCAAGGAGGGCAGGCGGTATCAGGACCTTGCGCTGGTGAACCACATGGGCGGTATCGTTGTTACCGTGGATGAGGTTGTGGAGGCGGTGGAGAAGAGTTTTTAGTTTTTAGTTTTTAGTTGTTAGTTGTTAGTTTTTAGACGTCAAGTGATGAGGCCGTTTCTAAAAACTAAAAACTCAAAAGGGGATTTCCAGATGACGAAGAAGCAGACGGTCGGGATGTATGAGCGTTTCTCGCGCAGCGGGCGGGACACGCGTGCGACGCATTACTGCGCGGGGTGCGGGCATGGCATCATCAACAAGCTGATCGCGGAGGCGTTGGCGGAGATGGGGCTTCAGGACCGCGCCATCATGGTCGGGCCGGTGGGGTGCGGCGTGTTCGGCTATTACTACTGGGACTGCGGCAACATCAGCGCGGCGCACGGGCGCGCGCACGCGGTGGCCACGGCGGTGAGCCGCACGGAGCGCGATGCGGTGGTCATGGCGTATCAGGGCGACGGCGACTTCGCGGCCATCGGGTTCAACAACTCGTTCCAGGCGGCGAGCCGCGGCGAGCATTTCGCGGCGTTCTTCGTGAACAACGCGATCTACGGCATGACCGGGGGGCAGATGGCCCCGACGACGCTCACGGGCATGAAGACCCTGACGACCCCTGAAGGCCGCGACCCTGCGGTGGCGGGCCTGCCGCTGCACGTGTGCGAGGTCTTGAATCAGCTCGATGCGCCGGTCTATATTGAGCGCGTGTCCGTGGCTGACACGCCGCGCATCATGAAGGCGCGCAAGGCCATCCGCAAGGCGATTGAGATCCAGCGCGACGGCAAGGGCTATGCGTTCGTGGAGATCCTCTCGCCGTGCCCGACGAACATGGGCACCGACTCGCTCAAGGCCGCGGCGTTCTGCATCACGCAGATGGAGCAGGAGTTCCCGCTGGGGTGTTTCCGTGACCGCAGTGCGGAGGCCGCGCCGCGCCCGGCGCGTGCGCCGGCGCCGGCGCCGGGGGCGTTCTTCGCGGGCACCCATGCCGATGAGGCGCCGGCGGCGGAGGTGGACGAGGCCTTCGGCGAGATCCGCCTGAAGTTCAGCGGCTTCGGCGGGCAGGGCATCCTGAGCCTCGGGATGTGCGTGGCGGAGGCGGCGCGTCTGGAGAGGCGGTTCATCACGTGGTTCCCCACCTACGGGCCGGAGCAGCGCGGCGGCGCGGCCTCCTGCTCGGTGGTGATTTCGGGCAAGCCCATCGGCTCGCCGGCGGTTGACCACCCGAACGTGCTGGTGTGCATGAACCAGCCGTCCTATGAGCGGTTCGTGGGGACGGTCGCGCCGGGCGGGGTGGTCATCGTGGATGCGACGGTGCCGTGCACGGTCGAGCCGCCCGCGGGCGTGAGGCGGGTCGTGATGCCGGCGATCAGGCTTGCGGCGGAGATGGGTGTGCCGAAGGCGGCCAACACGATGATGCTTGCGGCGCTCTCGCGCCTCGGCCTGGCGCGTGTCTCGCGCGACAACCTCCTCCGCGCGCTGGTTGACAGTTTTTCGAAGCGGCCCGCGCTGGCGGATAAGAACGTTACGCTCTTTCAGGCGGCGGAGGGTGCGGTCGGGTGAGGGGCCTTGCCCGTCAGGGCGGGCCTGATGAACGCTTTCCGCTTGCATCCGGCGTGGGGAGGGCCTATCATTTGGGGTTTATTTTTCAGGAAGAAAAGGGAATGCTATGAGTGATCGGAAAGTCAGGGGCGAGTGGATTATCGTTTGGCTGATCGCGGGGGTGTGCCTGCTGGCGCTGGGGTGGTATGTGGGGGAGATCCGGACGTCGCTGAAGTTTAAGAAGACGCTGGAGGAGGTCTCGAAGCAATTGACGGAGCGGCTGACCTTGCAGTTCACGGGCAAGCAGCCGGAGGGGAAGATGCCGAAGGTGGTGGTGCGGCCGGTGGCGGAGGAGGTCGTGAATCCGCCGCGGAAGTTCATCGGCCATGTGGAGGCGGTGGATGCGGTGGAGGTGAAGGCGCGCGTGGCGGGCTACCTGACGGGGGTGGCGTTCCAGGAGGGGGATGTCGTGCGTGCGGGCGACCTGCTGTTCTCGATTGATGATGAGGATTATGTGGCGCGGGTGGCGCAGTGCCGGGCGGAGATCGCGCGGGCGGAGGCGATGCAGGAGCGCGCGGGGAATATGCTGAAGCGGCTGGAGGCGGCGGACGCGCGGAGTGTGTCGCAGCTGGATGTGGATAACGCGCGGGCGGATGTGTCGGCGGCGGCGGCGGCCTTGCAGGTGGCGAAGGCGCTCCTGCTGTCGGCGGAGATTGACCTGAAGCACACGAAGGTCCATGCGCCGATCACGGGGAAGATCGGGCGGCGGATGGTGTCGAGGGGGGATTACATCGTGCCGGCGATGGGGCTGGTGCGGGTGGTGCAGATGGACCCGGTGCGGGTGGTGTTCTCGGTAACGGACCGGGATTTCGTGGAGTTCAAGACGCGGGCGGAGTTGCGGGGGGACAGTGAGAAAATCCGCGCGCGCATCGTGTTGCCGACGGGCGAGGAGTATGCGCACCCGGGGACGTGGGATTTCTACGACAACAGCGTGTCGGAGCGCGCGGCGTCGCTGACGGTGTGGATGATGGCGCCGAACCCGGAGGGGGTGCTGCTGCCGGGGACGTATGTGAATGTGCTGGTGGAGGGGGCGTCGTTGGCGGCGGGGCCGGTGGTGGATGTGGCGGCGGTTACGCGGAGCCTGCTGGGGGCGTTCGTCTATAAGGTGAACGCGTCGAACATGGTGGAGATGGTGCGCGTGAGGCTCGGCCAGGCGACGGAGCGGGTCGTGGCGGTGGAGGCGGGGCTGAGCGTGGGCGACCGCGTGATTGTCGAGGGCATCCAGAATGTGCGCGTGGGGGTCGAGGTCCAGGTGCTGAACGAGAAGCCGGTTGCTGAGTAGGGGCGCCGGGTTAAGCAGTAAAGGATTGACGGTGTATGCTTGCGAAGTTTTTCATTGAGCGGCCGCGTTTTGCGATGGTGATCTCGGTGGTGTTGTCGCTGGTGGGCGTGATGGCGCTGGTGAACCTGCCCATCACGCAGTACCCGCCGATCACGCCGCCGCAGGTTGTGGTGATGATCCGCTACCCGGGGGCGAACGCGCAGGATATCGCCCAGACCATCGCCACGCCGCTGGAGGAGCAGATCAACGGCGTGGACGGGATGCTGTACATGGCGTCGGATTGCGATGACATGGGGAATTACGTGCTGACCGTTACGTTCGATGTGGGCACGGACCTGAACATCAATATGGTGAAGGTGCAGAACCGCATCGAGCAGGCCAAGCCGCGCCTGCCGAAGGAGGCGGTGGAGATGGGCGTTACGGTGGACACGCGGGCGTCGGACATCATGGGCTTTTTCTATGTGATGTCGCCGAACGGGACGTTCAGCTCGCTGCAGATGAGCGATTACATTTTCAGCAAGATACGGCCGGAGCTGTTGCGCGTGCCGGGCGTGGGCGGGGTTACGGTGTTCGGGGCGCGCAACAGTATGCGCATCTGGCTGGACGTGGACCGCATGAGCGCCATGGGGATGAGTGCGGATGAGGTCCTCCTGGCCATCCGCAGCCAGAACATCCAGGCCTCGGCCGGCACGGTGGGCGCGGAGCCGGTGGAGGGCGTGCAGCAGGTCTGGACGCTGACGGCGCAGGGCCGGCTCGAGAGCGCGCAGGAGTTTGCGGACATCGTGGTGCGGCCGGCGGCCCGGGGGGCGCTGGTGCGTTTGGGGGACATCGCGCGCGTGGAGTTCGGCGGCGATGTCTATGGGGTCTCGGCGGTGTACAACGGTTCGGCGTGCGCGCCGTTCGCCATCAACCAGAAGCCGGGGAGCAACGCCATCAAGACGATGCAGGAGATTGATCTTCAGATCGCGAAGCTGCAGGCGGGGATGCCGGAGGATATGATCTGCCGCGTGTCGTATGACGCGACGAAGTTCGTGATGACCGCCATCCATGAAATCGTGATGACCCTGCTGCTGACGTTTGCGCTGGTGGTGGGCGTGTGTTACCTGTTCCTGCAGGACTGGCGCGCGACGCTCATCCCGTCGCTGACGATCCCGACCTCCATCCTCTCGACGTTTGCGGTGCTGATGGTGTTCGGGTACTCCATCAATATCCTGACGCTGTTCGCGCTGGTGTTGGCCATCGGCGTGGTGGTGGACGATGCGATCGTGGTGGTGGAGCGCTCGCTCCACAACATCGAGACGAAGAAGCTGCCCGCGCGGGAGGCGACGCTCTTGGCGATGGAGGAAATCACGGGCGCGGTTATTGCGACGACGTTGGTGCTCCTGGCGATTTTCGTCCCGGTGGGCTTCGTGGGCGGGATCTCGGGGCAGATCTACCAGCAGTTCGCGGTTACGCTGGCCACGGCGGTCTGCTTCTCGACGCTGAACGCGCTGACGCTGAGCCCTGCGCTCTGCGCCATCCTGCTGCGCCATCAGAAGCCGTACAAGCATGGGCCGTTCGCGTGGTTCAATGCGGTGCTGGATTGGTTCCGCAATGGCTATGTCGTGATTGCGCGCGTGGTCTCGAAGCGGAACCTGCTGGTGGTGCTGATGCTGGCGGCGGTGGTGGTGGCGGCGGGGTGGATGCTGATCCTCACCCCGACGGCCTACCTGCCGGATGAGGACCAGTCGGTGTTCTTCATTGACCTGCAGCTGCCGGAGGGCGCGTCCCAGGCGCGCACGTCGGAGATGGTGGACGAGATCTCGCGGGTGTCCCTTGAGCAGCCGGGCGTGGACTGGGTCTTGGGCGTGGCGGGGCGGAGCATCATGGGCGGCGCGGCGGAGAACATCGGCCTGTTCGTGGTGGGGCTGAAGCCGTGGGACGAGCGCGCGACGCCGGACCTGCACGTGCGCGCCGTCATGGAGAAGACCAAGACGAACCTCTCGCACCTGGTCGGCGCGCGGCTGAACCTGTTTGCCCCGCCGTCCATCCCGGGCATCAGCGCCAACGGCGGCGTTGACGTGAACCTGCAGGCGTTCGACGACACCGACCCGCTGAAATTGGAGAGCGTCCTCCAGCCCTTCATGCAGTCGCTGATGGACACGCGGATGATGTTCGCGTTCTCGACCTACACCGCCCAGACGCCTCACCTGCGGCTGAACCTTGACCGCACCAAATGCGAGATGTACAATGTCCCTGTCGCGACGCTCTTCTCGACGCTCCAGAGCTACCTCGGCTCGCGCTATGTGAACGACATCAACGTCGGCACGCAGGTCAATATGGTGATGCTCCAGTCGGACGGGGTCTTCCGCGCGTCGCCCGAGGATATTATGAACCTGTATGTGCGCAGCCAGACGGGGGCGATGGTGTCGGTCGGGAGCCTGATCTCGCTTGAGACGGAGATGGCGCCGCGGCTGGTGAAGCGTTTCAACCAGTACCCCGCTGCCGCTGTTACCGTGATGCCGTTCGTCCCCAGCGGCATCGCCATGCAGGCGATCCGCGAGAAGGCCGGGGAGCTCCCTCCCGGCTACGGCATCGCGTGGTCGGGCCTGAGCTATCAGGAGGACAAGACCGCGGGGCAGGTCGGGGTGCTGATGCTGGCCGCGCTGGTGTTCGGGTTTCTCTTCCTCGTCGCGCAATTCGAGAGCTGGACGCTGCCCGTCTCGGTCATGCTCTCTATCATCGTGGCGGTGGCGGGGGCGCTGGTCGGCCTGCAGATCTGGGGGCTGCCGCTGAGCCTCTACGCGCAGATGGGGCTGCTGCTGCTCGTCGGCCTCGCCAGCAAGAATGCCATCCTGATCGTCGAGTTCGCCCAGATGCGCCGCGAGCAAGGCCTGTCCATCGTCGAGGCCGCGGCCGACGGGATCTTCCAGCGTTACCGCGCCGTGCTGATGACGGCCTTCACCTTCATCCTCGGCGTGCTGCCGATGGTGTATGCCACAGGCGCGGGCGCGGCCAGCCGCGTCGCCATCGGCGTAACGGTCTATGCGGGGATGTGGGCCGCCACCGCGGTCGGGATCATCCTCGTGCCGGGGATGTACGCCATGTTCCAACGCTGGCGCGAACGCGCCCATGCCCTCGTCGGCGCGCCGCGGCCCGAGTCCGCCCACACGGGTGAAGGCGAATAGAGGGAGGCGCCTATGAACCGCATCCTGTTCTCGGCAGAAGAAGTGGGACCCGGCGGGCTCGTCGTGCTGGGCGACGCCCGCGCCAGGCACATCCGCCACGTCCTGCGCGCCAAGCCAGGCGACATCCTGAAGACCGGCGTCATCAACGGCAAGGTCGGCACCTCGCGCGTCGAGCGCGTGACCGAGGCCCTTGTCCACCTCACGGCCGTCCACGAGGGCGCCGCGCCCGAGCCATGGATGGACCTGATCCTCGCCGCGCCGCGCCCGAAAGTGATGAAGCGCCTCTGGGCGCCGCTCGCCTCGCTCGGCGTGGGGACCATCATCGTCCTGAACGCGTTCAAGGTCGAGCGCGCTTATTTCAGCAGCCACTGGCTTGAGCCCGAGCACTACACCCCCCTGCTCATTGACGGGCTGATGCAGGCCGGCGTCTCGCGCCTGCCGGAGGTCCACATCAAGCCCCGGTTCAAGCCGTTCCTCCAAGACGACCTCGACGCGATGTTCCCCGGTTCGGCACGGCTCCTGGCCCATCCCGGCGAGGAAGCGAGCGCCCCCATGCGCGGCCGCCTGAGCGGCTGGGAGCGCCCCGTGCTGGCCGTCGGCCCCGAAGGCGGCTGGTCCGGCTACGAGCTCCAGATGTTCGCCGAGAAAAACTTTGAGCCGTTCTCCCTCGGCGGCCGTACCCTCTGCACCACCACCGCCACCATCGCCCTCATCGCCGCCCTCATGGCGCAAGGATTATTCATGCCACTCACCCCTCATCACGCCGGACTCCTTCCTTTATGCTGACCGTATCTAAAGAATGCCGTTTCGCCGCCGCGCACGTCCTCACCAACCATGCCGGCCTGTGCAAGAACCTGCACGGACACACCTACCGCCTCGTTGTCGAGGTCGCCGAAAGCGAGACCCCGACCGACATGGTGATGGACTTCAAGGACCTCAAGCAGATCCTGCGCGAGGTCATCGTGGAGCGCTTCGACCACGCATTCCTGTACGACGAGGCCAGCGCGGTCGAGTGCGACATCGCCGAGACCCTCGCCCGGCACAATATGCGGCGCGTGCCGTTGCCGTTCCGCACGACCGCCGAGAATCTCGCGCGGTATTTCTTCAACGAACTCGCCCCGCGCGTCAACGTCCTCGCCGTCCACCTCCACGAGTCCCCCGTCTCCTGCGCGACGTACAGGTAGGGTGCAGGCGGCACCCCATTTACCAGCGGTAGTAGCGGTAGGGGTCGTCAACGTTTTCGGGGGTGTCGAGGTAGAGGGGTTTGCCGAGGGAGGGCTCGAACGTCGCGCCGAGGTTGGCGAGGAGGCGCGAGGCCATGGCGTT
>Ga0123353_10008618_pt1 | contig 13955 bp, 16 predicted proteins | sample TergutLab28metaG_3_FD_92763 | JGI IMG/M metagenome (GOLD analysis project Ga0123353, IMG submission 92763) | Labiotermes labralis P3 segment gut microbial communities from Petit-Saut dam, French Guiana - Lab288 P3 | ecosystem: Host-associated > Arthropoda: Insects > Digestive system > Gut ... | reverse complement strand
TCCCCTTGGGTCCGCTGGGCAATGTCCTGATAAATATTTCGTGCTTCCATTTTATGACTCCTCCCAAATGCCGTTACTGTATACTCAAAGAATTTATATTCCGTTCCTGTCCGATTTATTCTATAAATTTTATATTTGGTAAAGGGGTGGCAGCAAGCTTTGGATTATGGCATATTTATGAATAATTTAAAAATTTTTTGTGAAATTTTTGTTGACATTTGGACGAAAATGCCTTATAATTCTGATAGTACAATTATTCTAGAGGAAAGGAGGTTTTTGGAATATGTGGTATGAAGACTTGTTTGTGGATATACTTATCTTGTTGACGGCGCCTTTTACAATTACAGCATCCTTTCTCGCCATGATCCTCGGTAATATAATACTCTTCCTTCAGGGCTTTCAGGGACTTATAGATTTTGGCGCATTATTTGACATGCTTTTCGGTTGGGCCTTTTGAATGAGGAAAGCAATCATGGGGCGGCGCTGGTTCGTTGCCCGGCGGTTTGAGAAAGCAGGGTAGGGGAGGCCTGACGGTGTGGGTTCCTCAGAGGCGATGTCCCCGGATTTTATTGCGAAGCAATAAAATCCGGGGACATCAAAAATTGCGGGGACGACAGCGGTGTAACCGCTGCCCTGCGGCTCCCCTATAGGATTGACCTGTCAATATCCTACCTCAAATAAATTCTTTTGAGGCTTCCTGCGTAATGCGTTCCATTTCCCCCATCTTCCGCTCCATATCCGCCACCAGGGCAAACTGCGTCCGGCAGCGCACCAGGTTGTGGTTCTCCCAGGCAATGCGGAAATAGGTGTCGCCTCCCAGGTAGTCCGTCAGGAAGCGCATACCGCACTCCAGCGTCATCAGTTTGGCGGAAAAGGGCAGATACTGAATTTCCATCGCGGTCAGACTTTTGCCGGCCGCGCCGAGGTAACCCTGGACATAGGCTTCGTACAAGTTTAGATCCAGCGATACCTTGGAGACGTCCCGCTCATCCTCCGCCGCCGTATTTGTGCCGAAACGGATGCTGTCGCCGAAATCGTAGAGCGAGAGACCGGGCATGACGGTGTCCAGGTCCACCACGCAGACGCCTTCTCCGCTGTCCTTGTCAAACATCACGTTGTTGAGCTTGGTGTCGTTGTGCGTCACGCGCAGCGGCAATTTTTTGTCTGCGATGAGCGCGAGCAGCACCCCGGTATCGTCCTTCCGCGCCCGGGCGAAGGCGATTTCCGCGCCCACGGATGCCGCGCGTCCGGCGGCATCCTCCGCGATTGCGGTCTCCAAATCCGCGTAGCGGGAGGCCGTGTTGTGAAAGTTGGGAATGGTCTCGTAGAGGGTCTCGCTTGGGTAGTCCGCCAGCAGGCACTGAAAGGTGCCGAAGGCCTTCGCGGCGTTGTAAAACACGCGGGGATTCTCTATCGATTGGCAGGTGTAGGCGTTGTCAATGAAATTGTAACAGCGCCAGCACTGGCCCTCCTCGTCCGTATAATAGGGCTTTTCCTCGTTGGTAAAAAATACGTTCAGGGTCTCGCGCTCCGGGTCGCCGCCCCGCTGGAGCACGATGCTCCGCAAATAGGAGGTGATGCCAAGCACGTTGTGCATCAGCTGGTCGGGATTGCGGAACACATGGGTGTTGATTTTTTGCAGCACATAGTTGTGTTTCTCTCCGCTGTCTTTGATAAATTCCAGGATAAACGTGTGGTTGATGTGTCCCTCGTTGGAAAGATAATAACTCTGATACGCCCCCTCCAGGGAAAAGACCTCCTGCATCCGCTTCCAGTCAAAGTCGATCTGCGCCACGCGGTGTTCGCCGCCTTTCTTGATGAAGTCATGCTAAAATGATATCTCCGAATTTGCCGGGGTTGTGAAAGCCCAGCAGGGGGTTCCCCACGGGAAACAGCGCGCCGTAGTGGGGCCGCGGCGTCTTGTCCCCGCATTTGTAGCAGTTGCCGCGGAAGCTGCCGGGCCCGATCCGGTATTCCGTCCCATAGAGGGCGGCAATCAAGGCCTCCGGCAGCGTGACCTCTACGCCCCAGCCGGACGTCTCCGGCATAAAGGGAAGCACCTCCGGCGCAAAATCCGTCAGTTCTTTGATAAATACTCTGTCTTTCCGTCTGGGGCCGAACTGAGAGAGATAGACCCCCTTCGGATTCATTTCAATATTGATGTACTCTTCCCTGCCTGGAACGGGCTGAAAAAACAGTTCGAGGCAGCTGTCCTGCCAGATGGGGTCATCCCGCTCTGTGCCCTCACAGCGCAAATTCTCCGGTTCCTCGAAAGACCAGAGCCGTGCCATCAGCCCGGCATCCCGCACGCCGCAGAGGGCGGCATAGCTTTCCGGGCGGTAGGGCCGTGTGCCCTCCCAGTGGAACTGCGCGATTTGCGCGACGGGAACGGCCTCCCAGCCGGGGAAGCGCTCATAAAAATAGGAAGAATAGGGCTGCACGGGGTACCTCCAGGGAAAAGCTGTAGGGGACGATGCCCACATCGTCCTATTCAAATCAACAAAAAATATCCGCAAGGGGACGATGTGGGCATCGTCCCCTACAATCATTTGCCCTACAATTGCTCCACAATCGCCTTGGTGTCCCTCGCGATGACCAGTTCCTCATTCGTCGGAATTACAAAGACCCGAACTTTGGAATCCGGCGTGGACAGTTCGCCCTCCCTGCCAATCAGTTCCCGATTGCGAGCCTCATCTATCTCAAGGCCCAGATAGCTGAGTTTGCCGCAGATGTCCGTGCGCAGGCTGCAGGTGTTTTCGCCGAGCCCGGCAGTAAATACAATGGCGTCCACGCCGTCCAGGGCCGCCGTGTAGGCGCCGATGAATTTGCGGATCTGGTAGCGCTGGATGTCCCTGGCGAGCTTCGCGCGGGCGTTGCCCGCTTTCTGCGCCGCTCTGACGTCCCGCTCGTCCACGGAGACGCCGGAAATACCCAGCACGCCGGACTTCTTGTTCAGCACGTCGTTGGTTTCCTGGGGCGTCCAGCCCTCCTTTTCCTGCAGGAAGGTCACCACGGAGGGGTCGATGCCGCCGCAGCGGGAGCCCATAATGAAGCCGTCCAGCGGCGTGAGGCCCATGCTGGTGTCGATGACTTTGCCGCCGTCAATCGCGGCGATGGAGGAGCCGTTGCCCAGGTGGCAGGTGATGATTTTGAGTTCACAAATGTCCTTGCCCATCAACTCCGCGCAGCGGGCGCTGACGAAGCGGTGGGACGTCCCGTGGAAGCCGTAGCGCCGGATGTTGTACTTTTCATAGTATTCGTAGGGGATGGGAAAAATGTACGCCTCCGGCGGCATGGTGGAGTGGAAGGCGTTGTCGAACACCGCGACCTCGGGCACCGCGGGGCCGAACACCTCCTGGCAGGCACGGATGCCCTGTATGTGCGCCGGGTTGTGCAGAGGGGCCAGGTCGCAGAGGCTTTCAATACCCGCCACCACTTTGTCCGTCACCAGGCAGCTTTCACGGAACAGCGCGCCGCCCTGGACGACCCTGTGGCCAACCGCCTTGATCTCAGACAGATCGTCGATAACCTTTGTCTCTCCGGAGGTCAGCAGCTTCTGCACCTCCATAAAGGCCTGGGTGTGGTTGTCCATGTTCACTTCGCAGGAAACCGCGCGGCCGTCGGCCGTGGTGCTGCTGACGATTCCGCCGTTCCCGATGCGCTCGCAGACCCCCTTGGAAACCGTGGTTTCGGTCTGCATGTCGATGAGCTGGTACTTCAGGGAAGAACTCCCCGTGTTGATTACAAGAATTCGCAAAAAGATTGCCTCCATACTAGATGCTAGATTTTAGATGCTAGATTATTTTATCAATTCCCACAAGGGACGGCACCTTCTACCCTTCATCCGATATTATTATATAACGCCAAAGGCCAAGGACAGAGGGAAAAATCCACAAAGCCCTTGATTCGGGACGTTATCTGAGATATTATATACATACCGGCACTTTTTTTCAAGTAATTTTAGAAATTAATTCATAAATTAACATCAAATGGCCAGTATGGGAGGGAAAAATTGCAAACAGCAGGTATAATTGCGGAATACAATCCCTTCCATAGAGGGCATGAATACCACATTGCCTGTACCCGGCAGGCGGGTGCGACGCACATCGTTGTGGTCATGAGCGGCAACTATGTCCAGCGCGGGGAGCCTGCCCTGCTGGAAAAACATGCCCGGGCAGAGGCGGCTTTGGCCTGCGGCGCCGACCTGGTGCTGGACTTGCCGACACCCTGGGCGTTGGCAGGGGCGCAGGGCTTTGCGGAGGGCGCGGTGGCCCTGCTGCAGGCCCTCGGCTGCGTGGATACCCTGAGCTTCGGCAGCGAGAGCGGGGATACAGAGGCCATTCAAAGCGCCGCCCGCGCGATAGAATCCAAGGCGGTGCGGGATTTGATCCAACCAGCAATGGCGCGGGGCATCACCTTTGCCGCCGCGCGGGAACAGGCTGTCCGCGCCGTCGACCCGAGGGCGGGAGCCCTGCTGCGCAGCCCGAACGACACCCTCGCCGTGGAGTATGTGCGGGCGCTGCATCAGCTGCAATCCTCCATGGAGCCCTTCGCGGTACGGCGTATCGGTGCACCGCACGACTCCTGCGGTGCGTCTGATGCTTCAGACGCGCCCCTGAATGCGTCGCAAATCCGGGCGCGGATACTGGCCGGGGAGGATGTTTCCCCCCTGCTGCCGGACGCCTCCGCCACGGTATTACAGCGGGAATTTGCGGCGGGCAGGGCGCCCGTGTCTATTATAAATCTGGGAACCGCGATTCTCTGCCGTCTGCGCGGCATGACACCGGAAGAGTTTGCCCAAGTGCCGGACATCTCCGAGGGCCTGGAGAACCGTATCGCCGCCGCCGCGAAAGAGGCCGTTTGCCTGGAGGAGTTATACGGCCGCGTCAAGACCAAGCGCTACCCCCACGCGCGTATCCGCAGAATCGTGTGCTGCGCGTTTCTGGGCATCGGAGTGCGGGCGCGGGGCGAATCTCCGCCCTGCCTGCGGGTGCTGGGCCTCAACGGACGGGGCCGGGAACTGCTGCGCATCGCGAAAAAAAGGGGCAGCTTGCCGGTCGTCCTGCGCGCGGCGGACATCCGCGGACTGGATACGCGGGCGCGGGAACTCTTTGCGCTGGAATGCCGGGCGACGGATATCTATGGGCTGGCCATGCCGAGCCCACAGCCCGGCGGGACGGAATACACGCTTTCGCCGGTGGTTTTGCCGGGCGGCAGAGCATAGAAAACAGGGCGCACAGCCCTGCAAATAATCTGAACAAAGCAGGTAAATACAAATGAATTTGATGATTCACACCAAAACAGACACGCAGACGATTCCTTTCGACCGGCCGCAAAATTTGTTGTCTCTGCTGCAGGAGCACCAAGTCGCCCTGTCCGCGGTCTGCGGCGGGAACCGCAGCTGCGGAAAGTGCAAAGTTAGAATACACGGGGAGGAGCCCCCCCCGACAGAAGAGGAGATACACTTCCTGAGCCAGCAGGAGATTGCCGACGGAATTCGCCTCGCCTGCGCGGTACAGCTCGAGTCGAATATGGAAATCAGCATCGACGCGCAGATGATATCGCGAACCGCCACCCATGCAGGGGACGACGCCCCCGGTCTCCCGCGGCAGAGCGCCGAAGTACACGCGGTGGTGGACCTCGGCAGCACAACGGTCACCGCGGCGCTGGTGGACCGGCAGGGCAAGCTCCTCGCCAGCGAGACGCGCCACAACGCCCAGGCCGTCTACGCAGCGGATGTGGTGGGCCGGGTTCGGGCCGCCAACGCGGGCAAGCGGACCCTGCTGTGCGAGGCCATTCAGGCGCAGATTGGGGACATGCTGCACAGTTTGCTGGGAGGCACGGAACCTCTGGACATTACGGTCTGCGGCAACACGGTGATGCTGCACCTGTTTTACGGAGAAAGCTGCGCCGGGTTGGACGCGTTTCCCTATACGCCCGTGTTTTTAGAGGCGCAGCGCAGACCGGCCTCTGAACTGGGCCTCGGCTTCGGAGTACCAGTTCAGTCGCCGCCCTGCATTGCCGTCTTTGCGGGGGCGGACATCACGGCGGGTATCCTCACAGAGCAGGGAGACGCGGAGGGCTACACCCTGCTGATGGATTTGGGCACCAACGCGGAGATTGCCCTGTTTGACGGGACACGGCGCTACGTGACCTCCGCGGCGGCGGGCCCTGTGTTCGAAGGGGGACACATCCGGCAGGGCATGGCGGCCACAGAGGGTGCCATATCCGCCTTTTCCATTGTGGGCGGCGAGCAGCGCATACAGACCGTGGGCGCTGCGTCGGCCCGGGGCATCTGCGGCTCCGGCCTGGTGGATATCGTCTCGGCACTGTTACAAGAGGGATTGATTGACCCCTCCGGCAGACTGTTGACGGAAGGGCCGTACCCCTTGGGGGAGGAAGTCGCGCTGTTCGCGGAGGACGTCCGCGCGCTGCAGCTGGCCAAGGCGGCCATTGCCGCCGCCGCCGCGCTGCTGCTGGAGCAGGCAGGGCTCAGCCAGGCGGATGTCAGTCTCGTGGCAATCAGCGGCGGCTTGGGCAGCGCGGTTAACCCGGAGAGCGCGGCCGCAATCGGCCTCATTCCAAAAGCGCTGCGCGAAAAAACGGTGTCGGCGGGCAATACGAGTCTGACCGGCGGCATCGCCTACGCGATTTGCCAAAAAACGCGGGAACAGGCGCGGCAAATCGCAGAGAGCACGGCCTATCTCGACCTGGCGACACACCCCGACTTTTTGGACCGCTATGTGGAGGAGATGGCGTTTTAGGGTGAAAATAGTAAAGTTTGTTTACTGCGTTGTATCGTTACAAGTGTCTTAAGTAAGGAGTTGTTGCAAATGGAAAATACAATCCCACCTCAAAATCAAACAGAGAAAGCGTTCTTACGCCGATTGGGCAACCGGGTAAAAACCAAAGTAACGGAAGAATTTTTGGAATACGCAAATCACTCTTCTGCAATTGGCAAGGACAGACAGGACTTGTTGGACAGAGAATTCACACTGAATGAACAGGAATTTTTTGATGCACTGGATAAGTCCTGTGCGCTTGCCGCGATTGCGCTGGAACAGGGCAGAAAAGCAAGCGCCCGCATCCGTTATTTTAATACGGAAATGGACAAAATGTTCCAGGAATCTTCCGCGATTTTTCCGCAGGCCGCGAACGCGTGGATCCTTGACGGAATCCTGTTTAGCCATCAGTTGGCGGGGATGAAATATCTCTATGGATTGGACGTGCAAGAAGCGGCTGTCATTGACGCTTTCGGTTCCGCTTCCTCCATCAGTTTAGGCGCGCAAAACCCGTATCTTACCGCGCTTGACAGATTGGAGGATGCTTTGTGCATCCGGGATAACATATGTTCCGCCTATCACATTGGAGTCCGGCAGGCATATGCGTTGAAAAAATTATCGAATCTTTATCCCGGAATGCGGGAGCAGCCCCTTGTTGTACACTGTGAATCCTCGGGTACCATCGCAAATGCCGTTGCCATCGAATCCGCGGCCGCGTACGTGGAAAAGAAATTGATGGGCGGAAAAATCGGCGCGAAAATATTGGCGGTAGACGGGAGCTGGGCGGGCGGTTATGGCCCGGCCAGGGAAGCAACCGGGTTTGGCGTGAATGATTGCCAGGAGAAAAGAATAGACGGCAGCGTCTGGGTGGACAGATGCCTGCCGCTGCCAATCAAAGAAAACAAAGATTCGTTTCTTGCATTACTAAATCAAAAAATAGAAAACGCTTCTGTCGCGGGGTTATATATAGAGCCGGACATCCTTGGCGACGCAGGGATTTTGCCTGTAGACCCGGAGATATTGCAGGAAACCATTCAGCTATTCGGGAAAAACAAACTGCCGATCATCGCGGACTGTGTGCAGCAGTTGGGAAGAACTGGAAGCTACTGGGGCGAAAATGTGGAGACGATATTGAAAAATTATCCGTATCTGATCGTTACCACCGCGAAATCCGCCTCGAACGGGCAGCCTTTCTCCTATACCATCCTGCCGAAAGAGATTGCGGACTGTGCATACCCGCTGAGCCAAGTGACCACCAATCAGTTCAACGGCGCGTTATTGAGGGCTGTGGCCGTATCGGAACTCCTGTCTGCCCCCGAGCTGCAGCAGTGGCTGTCAGATAAAGCAAACAAAATAGAAGAGACCGCGTCAAAATACGGCATAACACTGGGAACAACAGGGTTGCGGGGAAAGTATTTAAACAGAGCGGTTTCTGTCGGCAGCAATGAAACTGTGAAGCTGGTTCAAATTGCGCTGTTGGTGGAGGATGGCATTTTAGTCGGAGCTTTGCCGGAAAGCATCCGGTACCAGCCCATGCTGTTGGATTATTCCAGCACAAGTGAACTCGTGGCCAACGTCATATTCAAGAGAATTGCCGAGGTACAAAGAGGCAACATATCCAAAGATGTGGAATGGATACACAATAAAATGAAGAATGTGCCTTCCGGCTTGGCAAGATGATACCAAATATAGAAATTTGATTTTTTATTGTACACTACACGGAAAAGCTGTTGTTTCAAGGCATGTAGGGGACGCACACTCGGGCGTCCCCTACATATTCGTCCTCTTTTATTTTTTCAATTCCACAATCGTCACCCGCTCCGCGGACAGGGCCGTCTGCTTCATCACAATCTCCTGGATTTGCATGACCAACTGCTCGTTGAGTACCCCCTTGCCGACCACCACCTCGGCGCTGTCTCCGTTTAAGATGACAACACATTCGCTGCCCAGCCTGGCGGTAATCAGGTTTTCCATGTCGCCCTCCAGCTTGATGCCGTGCGCCAGCGCCGCGAGGGCCTCGTTCGCCGACTTTGCCGCCTCCGACGGGGATTTCGTGTTGCCGATGACCTCCTGCAGCGTCTCCTTCGCCTCGTCGTGGGCGGTGGCGCGCCGCAGTTTCGCGGAGGCGAAATACTCCCGCTTCGCCACCTCCTCCGCCTCCGGCTCGATGGCGTTGACGTATTGGGCGTCACCCAGGTTTTCCCGCGGTTCCCCGGACTGCTCCGTCAACATGGGTCCGGACACCCCGGTGCTTCCGACCTGTTCTGCCTCCGGCCGCGTGTAGTACCAGTTGACAAAGATCGCCGCGCCCAGCGCGATGACCAGCGTCGCCATCAAAAGCTGTCTTTTCTTCAGTATCATAACCTAATCCATCCCTTCTCTATTCCATTTTTGAAACGCTGACCCGCGTGGAGCTGATATGTAACACCGCCGTTACGGCGGCGAGAACCTCCTGCCGGACCGCGGCGGAATCCCCGCCCTCGCAGACGACGGCTACCCCACGGATTTTCGGTTGGATCACCTTTAGAATCAATCCGTCCTCCGCGCCGGAATCTGTGCGGATGAGGATGTACTCGTAGTTTTCGTCCACATTTTCGCCGCCTGATCCGGGCGGTGAGTTGGATGCCGCCTTTCGCCGCTCATTTTCCGCATAGACCTGTTCCAGCCCGTTTTCCAATGTCACCATGACCTTCACGCGCCCGACTCCCCTCATGGCGGCAAGCAGTTCGGTCAGCCGCTTTTCCATGTCTTCGGCGTAAGTGTAGTCGCTTCCGTGCTGCCCTTCCGCTTCTGTAGAGGATGGATTCTCGGGATTCTCCTTCGGCTTCCAGAGCTCACTGAGCAACAGCAGGAAAATGCCCAGGAACCCGACCGCGACCAGAAGCATCAGCTTTTTGTCCCCGCGCAGCCGCTTGGTTGCCTCCCCCGTGATTGTTTTCCAGTTCTTGATACCCATCACCGTCCTGCTGTTTTGTCTTTAGTCCGGGACGATGAGGGCATCGTCCCCTACAAGAATCACGCGGATATCTATGCCCGTTGCTTCCAGGAGTTGTTTTTCCAATTCTTGGGGAGAAACCGGATTGCCCTCCGCCAATTCCACATAGGCCTCCCTAATACCTATGCTTGTATCTTCCTGAATATCCATGTTCAGCACGATTTGTCCGTATCGGATTTCCCTGAGCTCCAGCTCCTGCCGAATGACCGCGCAAACCGCCTCCCGCGCGGACAACAGCGCCCGTTCCGCCACGGCATCCTCCAGCTGCTTCGCACCACGTTCCAGTTGGAGTTCGTTGGCGGCGGGCAGGCTGAGGTCGATGTCCCGCAGGGAGGCAAAGGGCAAAAAAATGGCGGCAATGAGGAATACGGCCACCACCGTGCGCATGGCCCGCTCCGTCGCCCCCTTGGGCGCGAGCAGGTAGATGAGAGTTCCCGCCAGCGCCGCGAAGGTGACGCTCAAAACCCATTGTTTGATGAAATCCATGAAACCCTCTTTTTCTATGTAATCGGCTGCCGCTTTCATTACGAGGACTAATTATTTATTTATCACATATCCACCCGAATCGCCAGCATCAGCCCCGTCGCGAGAATAAACAGCACCGCACCGAACAGCAGCAGCACGCTCAGCAGCAGCAAAGCCGAAACCAGCGAAGCCAGCAGGTTCTCCACGCTGTTCAGCCCCAGTATCCCCGCGCAGAGGCCGGCGGCCTTCATGCAGAGCATCCAGAGCAGCAGCTCCAGCAAAATCGGCAGGTTGATCAACGCGACCGCGAGGATGCCGAACACGGCGACGGAAACCTTCAGCAGGGCCAGGCTCCCCGCGATGGAGGCGTAGGCCTCGCTCAGGGCGTCGCCCACCACCGGAATGGCCGACTTCAACAGCAGTTTGACTCCCCGAGCGGCAAGGGTATCCGCCGTGTTGGCCATCACGCCCTTCAGGGAAAGCAGTGCCGCGAACAGCGCGGCGGCGGCGGACAACACCCCAGCGGCCGTCTTCTGCAACGTTGCGGTCAGCGCCCGCAGATGGAAAGTCGGCGCCAGGGCGTCGGCGATACCGGTGGCCAGAAAGATGCCCGTAAACGGCAGCACAAATCCCCGCGCCAGCTGGGAAACGCCCTGGGCCGCGGCAAAGGCGTAGCTGTTGTAGCTGAGCGCCAGCATGGGGTTGCCGCTGATGGTGATGACCGCGGCCAGTACGGGAATCAGGGCCAGCATGAAATCTGCGCTCAGTTGAATCGCGGAGGCGGCCGCGCTCAGCATACCGCTCAGCGGCGCCGCCACGGAGACCACCAGCAACGCTCCGCCCGTAAGCAGCAGCGCGGCCTGTGTCTTATCGTCCTTCGGCGCGAAGCTCTCCGCCACCGCCAGTAACAGGACGATGCCGATTGCCTTTATCGCGGCTTTGAGCGGTACGGCGGCCTTTCCCCGGAGAAGGCCCAGCAACATGTCTAAAACCGCCCGGGGGGAGGTCTCAAAGATGCGATAGAAATCCACCCCCTCCACCCCAATGTCCCGCAGCAAATCCCGGGTTTCACTGGGCAGCGTGTCCGGGAGCTGTTTTGCCCAACTGGCGGCGAGCTGCACGTCGGTGTAGTTGTCCGCCTCCTGCGCGAACACGGGCGCGACCAGGAGGAACAGCAACAGCGCCACGATAAATATAATTTTTAGGATTCTCATGCTGTCCTCCCTTATCGCAGTTATTCACTATTCACTATTAGTTATTACTTTGAATTAGCCCTGCCGCCACCTCCGCGACGGCGCGCAGCAACGGCAACGCCAGCAGGAGAATCGCGGCCTTCCCCGCCAGTTCCACAATCCCGGCCAGGGCCGCGCTGCCGTTGTCCCTGCAGACGTCCGCCGCCAGCTCCGAGAGAATGGCGATACCCAGGGCCTTGACCAGAACTTTCATCCACTCGCCCTCTATGCCCGCGAAGGAGAGCATGGACTCCGCCGTCCCCGTCAGCTCCGGAATCAACCGGAACGCCGCGCCGACGATGAGCACGGCTCCGGCCAGCTGCACCAGGGCCGCATACTCCGGCTTGTACTGTTTTACCAAAACGGCCAGTACGGCAGTTATAATGGCCGTCGCCGCTATTTGCAGGATATTCATACGTATACACTCACAACCAGGACGATGTGGGCATCGTCCCCTACAGCTTCTAAAAATTAAAGAGAGATTTGACCGCGTTCAGGAGCGAACTCAGCTGCGGAAGCAGCATCATCAGCACGACGACAATGCCGGCCAGCGCCGTGAGCAAAGCATAGTCCTCCCTGCCGGACTTCGCCAGCACCTGATTCAATATGGCGACCACCAGCCCGACCACCGCGATTTTCACTACCAGTTCAATATCCATGATTTATAGATTCCTTTCCTACCGGACTGTAGGGGCCGCTTTTGGCGGTCCGTTTGCAAAAATCTATCCCTATAGGAACACGCTCGCAATTTTTACAGCAGCAATATCGCAAACGCCAATCCGCAGAGCAGGCCAACACCGGGCAACAGCTTGGCGTATTTTTTTTGTGTTTCCCGCGCCGCCGCCAAGGATTCTCCCAGCAGCTGCGCGTACAGCTCGCAGCGCTGCAGCTGCCCCTCCAAATCCGTTGTGCCCAGGTCCTCCCCGAAGGAGAGCAGCTGGGCGCGGCCGTCCCGCCCCAGGGTATCGGCAGTCCCACCGGCCAGGGCTTCCTGCCAGGCGACAGGAAAAGGCGTGCCGGCGAGACAGGCTTTCCGGCATTCCCCCAAAAAGGCCAGCTGCCGCAGACCCTCCCGCTCGCAGAGCAAACGCAGGAGCTCCTCCACGGGCGCGGCACTGAAGCGCAGCTGCGTCTGCAGGACACAGAGCATCAGCTGCACCGCCTCAAGCGCCTTGACGCGGGCCTGTATCCGCCCCGCCCAGTACTGCCCCAGTAGGAAACAGGCGGCGGCCGTCAGAGCCGCTCCGAGATAGCGCATCCTCTAACTCCTCCCTCCTGTAAATCCGCTTAATCCGGCAGGGCGCGGCGGCGCCTTCCAGCAACGCAACATAGTCGAAGGCCTGCGCCGCGAGCAAAGTGCACAACTGGGGGCGGCGCGCGAAATCTTCGGCTGCGGCCGCGTGGGCACTGACGGCAAAATGTACCCCCGTATGTAACCCCTCCTCCATGGCCTTGATTTCGTCGAGGCCGCCCAGCTCATCGCAAATGATGATTTCCGGAGACAGGCTTCGCAACGCCGACAGGATGGCCTCCCCTTTCGGATAGGCGTTGAGCACATCACAGTTCAACCCGACGTCGTTCTGGGGCTCATAGCGGTAGACGGAAGCGATTTCCCCGCGCTCATCCACCACCGCGCAGCGGTAAAACCGTCCGCGCTCCGCTCCGGAAAGCTGGCGCGCCAGGTCCCGCAGCAGGGTCGTTTTCCCAGAGCCCGGCGGCCCGGCGATGAGAAGGGAACACAGTCCCTCCGCGTACAGGCGCCGGTACAGTTCATCCGCGACGCCCGGGTATTCGCCCGCGATGCGCAGGTTGATGGAGGCAATGTCCCGCAGGCCGGAGAGCTTTCCACCCTCGCAGACCGCCGTGCCGCAGATGCCCGCCCGGTGCCCGCCCTCCACCGTAATAAATCCACTGCGGATGCTCTCCCTGTGGCTGTGCACGGAGTAGGCGCAGAGGCGGCTGAAGGAATCCTGCAATTCCGCGGCGGTGGCGCGGACGGCGGATGAGGCATAAATCCCGCTCAGACGCCCGCTCTGGAACAAGAACAGTGTCTCCGCCGCACCGGTTAGCGTCACCGGGCGCCCCGCGCGCAGGCGTATCTCCCGAACGCGGCACTTCTCCTCCTCCGGCAAAGCGTGCAGCAGTTCCGCGATACGCGGCGTCAGAAAAGCCGCCGCCCGGTCAAATTTATCCGGATTTTTCTGTTCCATTTTTCCACTCTTTTCACGACAGTATGTTTCCGCGGGCAGTTGGTAACCGCCCCTACACACTCTCCGCGCTCAACTCTAAATACTATGACGCCTTGTCCCAGTGTAGAACCGAAACAAGGCGTCAAATTAGATATTAGATTTTAGATGATAAGAATTAGTTCCATGTTACAATTATCAGAAAAGCCAGTCAATGTCGGGGTCTTCATCTTTCCCCATGATGGTTACTTTTTTAATAAGTGCCTTAGCTATGCCGTGCTTCTCTTCCAAATCC
>Ga0123353_10008616_pt1 | contig 13955 bp, 16 predicted proteins | sample TergutLab28metaG_3_FD_92763 | JGI IMG/M metagenome (GOLD analysis project Ga0123353, IMG submission 92763) | Labiotermes labralis P3 segment gut microbial communities from Petit-Saut dam, French Guiana - Lab288 P3 | ecosystem: Host-associated > Arthropoda: Insects > Digestive system > Gut ... | reverse complement strand
GTTTTTTTGGTGGGGAGAGGAGGATTCGAACCTCCGAAGGCTTCGCCAACAGATTTACAGTCTGCCCCATTTGACCGCTCTGGTATCTCCCCATTTTTCTTTAAGAACTGTGAGCCGATGGAGGGATTCGAACCCCCGACCAGCTGATTACAAATCAGCTGCTCTGGCCAACTGAGCTACATCGGCAGTCTTAAATTTCAACCGTTTTAAGAACTTCTTTTTACCGTAATTTGTTTCGTGCAAAAAGGACGGCAAAGGTACATCGTTTTTTTGATATAAAAAACATTTTTTGTGTTTTTTTTGAAAAAACCACAGGGCGCCTTCCACTTGACTGATTTACAGCGTGTTGCGTGTTGGTTGTTGGCGGCGAAAAATCAAATAATATCTATTGTCCCCCTAAAAATTCAATGCTAATAGGAATTGAATCTCTGTTAATTGGACGTGTTTTCTTGTTATTTTGCAATGTTTTGGACTTATATCAGTGCTGCGATAAGTCTTAATTCATTTTTTCGCAAACCACAACGTACTCCCACAGCATCGTATTAACAGTTCGTCCCACAACATTTGTGGGTGAGTTTTTGCTTGGCATTGATTTGTTGCTTAATGCGCGTTCATAAGTTACAACGTGTTTAAAAGAATTTCTTTCAAATTTTTCGGCAATAAATTGGTCGGAAGGGAGTTGTACGTTTTTTACAGTCCGATTTCCAACTACATAAATAGCATTTCCGCCTTTACGAATACTTTTTGCAACGCGTTGAATGGACGTGTCCAAATCGTTGTAAAATGCCGAAACTTCCAGTGCTCGCTTATTATCAACTTTGTTGATTTCTGCAATGTAGTCGGCAATAATTCCGTTTTGGATGTTTTTTTGAGGTTTTACGCCACCCATTAACATTCCGTCAATTTTTCGTGCATAGTCAATTCCGATCCATTCGTTTGAAAGTGTTGAAAATTGTCCGTAAGCAACAGTTGTACGGCTGTCGCCATAAGGTGGACTTGTTAAAACAACATCAAAGTATTCGTCTTTTGGCTGAAATGTGGAATATTGAACATTTACATTCACTTTTTCGTCTAATCTGGGGAAATAAAAATTGCTATACAAGAAAATTGTATCTTCTGATTTCTTAAGATATACTCCAATTACATCAGGATTGAAATTCAAAACGTCTTCCGACTTCATCCGGAATAACTTAAATTCATTGTTGCGCGTGTAGGAACATTCACGCACAGTTTCAGAAAATGGAATTAAAAAGAAGCGACGAAGATTTTCATCTTGAATTTGTTCTATGAAATGTTTGATAACGGTCAAATTATCAATCACTTCTTTTGAAAACCAAAAATCAATATTTGTAATTTTCGGTCGTTTCAACGTTTCAATATTTTTATCATCTTTCAGAAATTCATAGATATTATTCCTTAGTACTCTTTTTGTTTCAACAAGTTCATTTATAGACACTTTTGTGAATCTTACTTTAGAGATTAAAACTGCCAGCGGATTTATATCAAAACCGTGCATTTCAGTTAATCCACACTCTAAACCACTTGCAAAAGAGGAACCCGAACCACAATAAGGGTCGAGTAATTTCCCACTTTTTATGTTTAATTCTTTTAAAATTTCAATACCTATTTGTGGTAACATAGTTGCCGGATATTTGTGCAAGTTTGGATAAACACTTGCATAAGATTGACCGATAAAATCGTATTTCTTATTTCTGACAACTTGATACATAATTACAGATTTTCGTTTACGTATTTTGGCAAAGTGGACATTCTCGCAATAAAATCTGCATCAACATTCTTGGCAATGAACGATTTGTCAAAGAATTTAAACATTCCTCTATGTTGTGGGTTGTTGATTTCGTTATAAAAATTGACTGTAGCGAAACCAACCAATGGCATTTTTTCAGGGTTATAGTCAATATTGTATTTTTTCTTGATTGGATTGTCGGAAGTGGCAATTTCCATCAGAAGTTTCCATTTGTAAGTTTGTCCTGCTCTTTCTCTTAATGAGGTTTTGAGCGATAAAATCATGCATTTTTTCAAAGTTTTGTCTTCATTCAGCGAATAAATAACAAGGTCGCAGTCAGGCTTTTGCGTTTCGCCATCAACATGTATAATTGAAACTTCTTTAAATGAAGGTACTTTTGAGATTTGACTTGTGATAAAAATATCTTCTCGAATATTCCCAAATTCTTTGTTTTTCAAGAAAATATAAACCAAAGCCGAAGAAAAAGAATTGCCCGCAATGGATTTTAATGCTTGTTTTTCATCTTTGATTTTCCCTTTTGTTTTACGGTCTTGCAAATAGTCATCAACAAAAGGTTTTACCTCATTTAGAATACAAAAAACTTCGTCAAAAACAGACAAGTAAGCAACTTTCTTGTCTTTACCGGCATGATTTTCGACAACGTTTTCCACCAAGTCAACAGTTTTCTGCATATACGGATTTGCCTTGATACTGTCTAAAACCCTATTTTCTTCTTTATTAAGCATGTTTTTTACAACCAGTATGATTTAAATTCAATTTGCAAAGTTACATTTTTTTTTGATATGTAAAAAAATCATACCTTTGTCTCCGATTTTTTAAACGTGTTTAGTTGCAGTAGTCATGGATTTGAAAAGCACAACGGAGATTATTTCACAGACTTATCCGACGGAGCCTTCTTGTCGGTTTAGCATCATTATTCCTACGTGGAATAACTTGACAATGTTGCGATTATGTGTGGATAGTATTTTGAAAAACAGTCGTTTTCCCCATCAGATAATTTTGCACGTTAACGAGGGGAAGGACGGTAGTCGCAAATGGGCGGAAGAAAACAGGTTGCCTCATACTTATTCGTCTGATAATGTGGGTGTTTGCCTTGCCGTGAATAGTGCGGCATCGTTAGCCACTACAGACTATATTGTCTATTTGAACGATGATATGTATGTTTGTCCCGATTGGGATTATCATTTGTGGAAAGTCGTTGAAAGACAGCCTGATAACAGGTTTTTCTTATCGGCAACAGCGATTGAACCTCGCGATGCGCATAAAAAAGCGGCTATCGCCCCTTACGACTTCGGCACATCACCCGATACTTTTAAAGAGGCGGAGTTATTGCGACAATACGCCGATTTGCCGATGGATGATTGGAGCGGTGCTTCTTGGCCCCCCAACCTGCTGCATCGAAGTTTGTGGGAAGAAGTAGGTGGGTATAGTTTGGAATTTTTTCCGGGGTTTTATTCCGATCCCGATTTTTCGATGAAACTTTGGCAGGCAGGCGTAAGGCGGTTTATTGGAGTGGCGGATAGTCGCGTATATCATTTTTTGGAAGCCTCTACCACAAAAATCCGTCAGGAAACGGTTGGCGTCGGACGAAAATTGTTTTTGAAAAAATGGGGTATCACGGCAAGAATATTTTATCGGTATTATCTGAAAATGGGGGAAAGAAATCCGCAACCACTGAAATCTCCGAAAAGTATCGCTTTTTATCTCGATCGTTTTATTTGCATTTTTAAATAAAGTTATTGGTATTATATGATAAGATTCATCTGCACTTACATACAAGAGATTATACGGGTTATCTACGTATTGAGTTTGGGTACGACGCTGATAGGCTTGTCGCTGTCGAAGGCGACCATGAGTACGGGACAAATCGCTTTGGCTTCGATATGGCTCATTGATATGTCGGTGAATTACCGCAGAATAGCCGAACGGTTTCATGCCTTGTGGAAAAATAAAGCGGCAATGGTCTGTATTTCAATCTTTTTCCTCTATGTCATCGGGCTGCTGTGGACGGAAAACTACGCATTTGCCATACGGGATTTGCGAAGCAAGTTGCCTTTGCTGTTGTTTCCCTTCACTTTAGCCATGATAAAACCGTTGAACATAAAGGAGTTAAAAGCCATATTCTATATGTTTTTGGCGGGTGGGCTGACCGGAACTATCCTTGTTTTGTTTGCCTTCTTTTTTGGTGAATTTACCGATATCCGTCAGATTATTTGGTTTAATTTCAATATCAGGTTCGGACTGGTGATTTTGATGGCGGTCATGGTGTCGCTGTGGTGTTTTAAACACGAAACAACCAAAAAACGGTATTGGTTTCTTGTGCTAATGGCTTGGTTTACAGGAATGTTGGTTTTGATGGAATCTATGACGGCGTTATGTATTTTGATGTTTATTGTGTTCTTTTTCGGACTGCGGAGCGTTTGGTTGTCGTCCCGTAAGGCAGTTAAATGGGGCGTGTTGGTGTTGCTTCTTACGACGGGCGTGTCCGTTTTTCTTTATTTGAATCACATTTACACCGATTTTCAGCCCAAAGAATCGAAAAACTTGTCGGAACTGGACAAAACGACGGCGCATGGAGGTGTATATGAACACGATACGACTTCAAAACAGTTAGAAAACGGATATTGGATTCGGATTTATATTTGCGAGCCGGAACTTCGTGAAAGTTGGAATAAACGCAGTACGATAGATTTTGACAGTGTGGATTTTATGGGATACCGTCTGAAAGCAACGTTGATTCGCTATCTTACCGGCAAAGGATTGCGAAAAGATGCGGAAGGTGTTGCCGCCTTGTCGGAAGCCGACACACATAACATTGAACAGGGAATAGCCAACCATCATAACGCAAAAAAGTCAAGTCTCGACAGCCGTATTCGGACTGTTTTTTGGGAATATTATTCGTGGAAAGAGTTCGATTTTGCGACGAATACATCACTGACACAGCGCTTTGATTTTTGGCGTGCCGGTTTTTATACCATCAAACACAATTTTTGGTTTGGCGTGGGAACCGGCGATATGATAGACGCACAAATGGCTGCTTATAAAGAGATTAAGATGTTGATGCCTAATCCGGAGATTTCCGAAACGCCACACAATCATTATTTAATTGTGTTTTCCACCTTTGGCATTTTCGGGTTTGTTTGGTTTTTGTTTGTGCTGATTTACCCGGGCATTAAAATGAAAAAGTTCCGAATGCCCCTTTACATAGCGTTTTTTATCGTCGTTATCCTATCAATGTTTGTTGAAAAATTAACGATGACCTTTTTTGCCGCGTTTAACACGTTGCTGTTGTTTGGGATGTTTGACGAGGAAAAGTAATGAGACCGAACATTATTTTAAACCAAATAAAAATGCACGGCACCGCCTTTAAGCAGTAAGGTATTACGAAGTGAACCCGAATGTATTTTGGAAAAATGTCGGTAGGGGAGAGGGAGGCAAAGACGAAAGCGCAGACGAAAAGCGTGATGTTTAGAATGTTCTTTTTGCTCACCATAAACCACAATGCAACCCCCGCCATCGCTATAATGAACGTGGGCGACTCCGCCTTGTGATTAAATATTACAACCCAAATGAGAATGGATGCGAGCATGAGAATACGAAAGGTTTGATTGGCATAACATTTGATTTTGCACAGCGGCACAAGTAGCGCTATAGCACCCAACGCGACCACTACGGTCTTGCCAAAGTCTATTCCAAACCACGAATGAAGCCACCCCATAACAGAATATCCATAAGATTCTACGTGGTCGTTGGATAACATATTGAGATAACTGTGTATCAGAAAGTTATACTGTTCCACGCTCACAAAAAGCAATGGCACGGCAAACAGTGCCAAAGCCCACATCGCCGAATAAAGTGCCAACTTCCACTTTTTAGGATAAAATAGAAACAGCACCAGTCCCACCACGCCAAACAACTTGATGTATGCCGACAAGACAATACACAGTGTTGCAAGGAGATACCGTTTTTTTTCCAACAGTCCGAAGGTCAAAATGATTAATGCTGCCATCAGCCCGTTGGATTGGTGATTTTGGATAGAGGTCATTAACTCAATCATACAAATAACCAGGATAAGTCCTTTTTTGGTGTTGTTAAAAACGGGGAGATAGTATATCGCCAGCACAAAAAGCAATGCGTTGAGCAAGTTCCAAAGGTTGAGACCGAGCCAATCGGGGAGGCTGGCGAAGGGAGCAAACAGCGCGGCGAAAGTTGGCGGATATTTGTATAAGTCCCAGTGCTTTTCGGGGTGAAAAGCGTATAAATCCTTGCCTTCGCTTAGGTGATGAAACGACGACTTGAAGATGATGTAATTGTTATATTTTGTGTATTGCTGTTCGCTGTTATTATATGTTTTGGGTACTAAAAGCAGAGGTTGAATGGAGGCAAATAGGGCAAGCAAAATATAGAGTGCAACGATGTACTTTTTTTGCGAAAGAACCACCCGAAAAAAGTTTATTACCTTCTGTTTCATTATTTTAAACCTTCTGTTAAATCAATATCTATCATACAACGAAAATGCTTTTTCGGGCATTTTTCATATCCGATTTTGGAGCATGGGCGACACCGCAATTCTTTCACTTCCAATATTTTAGAACGTTCCGGATGTTGTGGCATATAGGGCGTCATGCCAAATTCGGGAACGGTATTTCCCCACAGTGAAACGATGTTTTTTTGAAAAGCAGATGCAATGTGCATCATGCCGGTGTCGGAGGTGATGACTTGTTGCGCTTGTCGAATCAGCGAAGATGACTGTCCGATAGTGAAATTTCCACACGCATTGAAAACGCGACTTCCGCACTGCTGCGCTATCTGCTCGCCTTTTTCTTGTTCATCCTTTCCGCCGCAGATGACAACGGGACGGTCGAGTTGCCGGCAAATTTCAACGGCTTTTTCCGTTGGAATTTGCTTGGTCTGATGCGCACCCCCCGTTACCAAAACGGTATAATTTTCAAAAAAGCCTTCAGGAAGGTGAGTGGCGTTGATTTCATCGTTTGGAGCGATGAAATAGTCCAACCCCATGCCGTCGTTTTTGACTTGCAACGGACGCACTGCCTCAAAATAGCGTTCAACGATATGCACATTCGGCAGGCGGTTGATTTTGAAATTCACCAACAGCCACTTCTCGTAATTCAACTTCGGGAACGAGGCAGAGGGTTTTTTTAAGGCGTGTTTGATGCGTTTGGAACGGATATTTTTGTGCAAATCAACTACAAAGTCGAAATTTTCGGCTTTCAACGTGCGAATGGTTTCGCCGAGATTGCCATCGAAAAGATGGATTTTGTCAATATACGGGTTGTTTTCGATGACCGCTGCAAACTCTTTTTTTACCAGAAAATGTACCTCCGCATCCGCCACCTGCTGCTTTGTACAACGAATTACCGGCGTCGTTAAAACAATATCGCCGATGGAACTGAGCCGTATAAAAAGTATTCGTTGCATGAGAAAATAAATTTTTTGCAAAGGTATTAAATAATTTTGTACCTTTGCACCCTGTTTTTTAAAAACAGAAAACGGGGTGTGGCGCAGTTGGCTAGCGTGCTTGACTGGGGGTCAAGAGGTCGGGAGTTCAAGTCTCCCCACTCCGACACGGTTAAACATGGACGACACGGATTTTTGCGAATTCTTTCTGCAAAAATCCGTGTCGTGTTATTTTACAACAACTTCCCTGTCAGCAGCATAGCGGACAATGATATATTGGAGAAATGGGAGAAAAAATGTTTGCCCCACTCATTGCAGAGTTCAAAACGGGGCTTCGCAAGAATGTAACAACCCTGATGGGAGAGTCGCCAAGAGGATATATTCAATTTGAGTATAACGGAATGACCATGAAAGGATTCCCGATAGGAATGCCGCAAGATTCAATAACGCGGGGAAATCAACAGTGGAGGGTTATGTTGCATCCTGATACTAATCCGAATATTGAGAATTTGATGTTTGGAAAGGGAATGGCTGGCCGAGGGTAGTTATTGCCTTTTGTATTTATATCCATCTATTCCACTGCTATATAGAGCAATTAGAAGTGTTTTGTTTTCTCGAAATACATACGTTCCCTGTGGAAAAATATTACCATTTTGATAATAATATGTATGCACAATGGTATCTGCAATGTTGTATTTCATTTCTACAACGCCGCCATGTATTATTTCTGAGCCGTCCGTTGCCTTAAATCCTGAAATATAAAACTCATAATCACAATATTCCATTTTTTCGCTACCGAGATTATAAAATATAAATCTTGCTGATGCAGAATCTGCGTAAACGGGAATGTTGTCTATCCACATCAAATCTTCTCTTGCGTCCAATTTTTCAAACACGACCCGTTTTTCTATTTTGTTTTTCTCTTCCTTCCCGCACCCCGTCAACGCTAATGCCACAATCAATAATATTAGTAGTTTTTTCATCGTTAAAAATTTCTGCAAAGATAATTGTTTTTTCTTTTGGAATTAATGGGCTTTGTTTACGAAGTTTTTAAGGCAACAACGCCGAAAAAGGTGCAAGAATTTAAACTTATTGCCCATCCCGACACGCCTAATAATGTTAGCGAATTGATAGAAAAAGCGGGTAGAAATGGGGCGGCGATATAGTTATTTGTTATTCCTTATATAGAACGCCTTATCAGCCCATGCTATATTATAATCTTTGCGAGGAATAAAGCCTTCATTTTGAATAAAATAAATTTTTAGCCTATTTTCATTAATGTAAAAAATATATGATGGATTATATGTCCCCCACATCGTTTCCATCTCTGTTTTTATAGTGTCTCTGCTTATTGAATATTCTTGCTTCGTTACGGTTATCTCTTTTTCTGAATTGCAACAGGCTCCACGCTCTTCATAAATTAAAACAGAGTCGGAATCAAATTCAACGTATCTAACAAACGGAACAAACAGCCATTCTTCATGCCCCGCACACATGGCAAAACTATCAACATGATATTTGTCTTCCCCGTTAATTATATACTCCAAATCCCACCTTCCGAGCAATGGATTAACCATTTCTCCCGCCTCATCTTTCTTACATCCAGCCAAGCAAGATGCCAACGCTAAAATTAAGAGTAGTTTTTTCATGGGTTTATTGTTTTAAATAAATTCTTCATTATTTGCATTGGTTTTAAATCCGATTCTCTTTCTGTTTTCAAATGCTTTTTTATGTTCCGAAAATTCTTTGAGAAGTATAAAAATTTCATCTGTTTTTGCATCATTATCATCAAGGCGTGCGCTTAATTTTTCTATTTTTTGGTTTAGTTCGATAAGTCCGGTAGCATAATATCGAAGCGCAACGAAGGCACGCATGATTTTACGGTTTGTGGCAATAGCAATATCCGACCTTAATACACTGCTGAGCATAGATATTCCCATTTCTGTAAAGGCGAAAGGAAGGAAGCGTGTACCTCCCCAACTTGAGGTGCCAATTTGGCATATCAAGTTATCAAATTCATTTTTAGTTAACTCAAACATGAAGTCATCACCTTCAAACCGCTCAATATTTCTCCTTACTTGCCTTTTTAGTTGTGCCGTATCCACGCCATACATATAAGCCAAATCAGCATCTAAGAGTACTTTGTATCCTCTTATATCGTATATCTTGTTTTGAATAGGTTCTAAATCCATAAGTAAAATTTTTTTCTGCAAAAGTACACATTTTTTTGAAAAAAAAAGAGGGAATCAACCCTCTTTTTCGCAAACTTCTTAAAACTTTCTATTATATGAACAAGAAATCACTGCAAAGATAAGCCATATTTGCGCTACTAAAATAAAAAGTTTGGCACATTTGCAAATGACACGAAAATTAAAAGGCTTTGTTTACGAAGTTTTTGAGGCAACAACGCCGAAAAAAGCACAAGAGTTTAAACTTATTGCGCATCCTGACACGCCTAATAATGTTAGCGAATTGATAGAAAAAGCGGGACGCGATAGGGGTGCGATATAAATTATTCACTTTTAATATAATATGCTCCGCACCCATCTGTGTTGCTTGATACAACTGTTATGTTATCCCATAACGCGTGGAAGCAGTCGTTATCTTTAATAAAATATATTTGCAAAGATGAATGGCTTGTATTGAAATCATAATAAACCTCATTACATCCGCCGCTCTGAACATTTTTTATTGTTTTTATGGTTTCCCCATCTTTATAATATTTTATCTTTTCTACTATTATTTGCGGGTCAAAAAAATACCACTTTACTTCGTTGAAAATAAAAATAGAGTCTTCGTCAATTTCGATGTATCGGATATATGGCACAAAATAATCCACTTCGTTTATTTCTTGAAAAAAAATACTATCGCAATGGAATACTCCATCACTTGTAACAACATACTCCAAATCCCACCTTCCAAGCAGCGGATTAACCATTTCTCCCGCCTCATCTTTCTTGCATCCAGCCAAACAGGATGCCAACGCTAAAATTAAAAGTAGTTTTTTCATAGCCATTAAATTTTATCGAAATTTATACGTCAACGTAATCCCGTTGTCAGAAATTCCATAGGAAAATGACGAATCAGAAGCCAATTTAACCGTTTTTGAAACGCCAATTATTTGAAATACGCCCCCAAGTCCCGTAAGTGAATATCTAATTATCTTTCCGTTTCTTCTTATTTTCTTCCAATCGTCGTCAATGGATATGTTGTCTGATTTTTTATCGAGATAGGAATCGGCAATAATATTACCAAAGAAAATAAATGCCGTACCCGTAGCAAAGCACCCTATTGCCTGATTTTTGCACCTTTTTTTCATAACGGAGACGTAGTATTCGTCAAGTTCCTTTAATATGCGTCTATTTTCTTCGGTGGAAGGAGCATTTATAGAGCGCATATCATCAATCGTGTATGGCATACCGTCTTTATATGCGTATAGCCATCCATTATTAAAATATAAAGAATCGCAGTTGAAATTTTTTATTCCCGCTGCGCCGGAAAGGACTTCTGAATAATAAGAAATTGTTACTTGCGCCATTGACGATGGCATAGCAAACGATGCCGCGACCGCCGCTAAAACAATAATTAAAAGTAGTTTTTTCATCGTTAAAAATTTCGGCAAAGATACTTGTTTTTTCTTTTAGAATTAATGGGCTTTGTTTACGAGGTTTTTGAGGCATCAACGCCAAAGAAGGTGCAAGAATTTAAACTTATTGCGCATCCTGACACGCCTAATAATGTTAGCGAATTGATAGAAAAAGCGGGACGCAATAGGACGGCGATATAGTTATTTGTTATTCCTTATATAGTGCGCCTCGTCATTCCATGCTATATTATAATCAGGGCGAGGAATAAACAATTTGTTTTCAATAAAATTAATTTTTAGATTGTTTTTATCAATATGAAAAATATATGAGATATTATATGTTTCATACGGCGTCTTAATCTCTGTTTTTATAGTGTCTCTGCTTATTGAATATTCTTGCTTTGTTACGGTTATCTCTTTTTCTGAATTGCAACAGGCTCCACGCTCTCCATAAATTAAAACAGAGTCGGGATCAAATTCAACGTATCTAACAAATGGAATAAACAGCCATTCTTCATGCCCCGCACACATAAAAAAACTATCAACATGATATTTGTCTTCCCCGTTAATTATATACTCCAAATTCCACCTTCCGAGCAACGGATTTATTTCTTTCCCCACCCCATCATCCTTTTTACACCCTGTCATCGCGGCGACTGCGGATGCTAAAACAATAATTAAAAATAGTTTTTTCATGGGTTCTATGGTTTTAAATTAATCCAAATTTTTTTAATTTCTTTTTAGATATTACGGGAGACGTTTTTAAACAGGTTATAATTAGTTCGCAGTCGTTCATTGAAATGTTTCCATGATAACAATCTTGTGTTAGTTTATTAGACGGTATTTCATGTAGTTTATAACAGTTTGCAAAGCATTTATATCCATTATGCGTTAATGGGTATTGAAATTCAACAGGAATTATGGGATGGTCTTTTGTATTTGTTACAACAGCCCCGCATAGTGTATTTCCGTTATTTCCAACAATGATAATATATTTGTATCTAAACGTGTCGTATCCTTTTGGACTGATGCCGTCTTCTTGGCACATTTTAATACGATAAACGTCTCCTGTTCTCATCTTAAAGCGGCTTCAAATTCAAGTTCTTCTCTAATATATTCTATTGTATGTTCGTCTGCATCTGCGGCAATCGCAATATCAACAATATCTATTTTATCACCCCTGCCTCCAATGGGATTGCCCCACGCCTTACTCCATGCTGAATCGTGAGACATTTCTGTTAATACGGGGAATGGCAACCTCCCATATTCCGCAATAGATTCATCCAAACACATGACGTCAGATTCTGATAATTCATCCATGTCGGGTTTTTCTTTTGGATAAAGAATATATTTTGCCACCGTATCTACGGTTAAAGATGATATAATAGGATTGTCTATCCCGTTAAGATAATTAGATAATTTAGACGGAACGGGCCCGTATTGAAATGCGTAAAAGTCGGTAATCATCGCATTCCCATAGCGTATTAAATGCTTTTGGCTTGCAAAATACAATATTTTGAACAATTCATGTTTTCCGATACACTTCCCCTGTACAGAGTTTAAAACGTAAAGCACTATTGCCTTTAATCTATATATGTCCATAAAATACATTTTTTTAAAAGTTTCTGCAAAGGTACGACGTTTTTCCGTACCATCGAAAAAAATAGTTTTTTCATGTTGTTTTCTTTTTGGTTCGTTTTCCCATAACTAAAATTTTCTGCAAAGACACAAAATATTCTGTGTGAAACGCTTTTATTTTACAACAACTTCCCTGTCAGCAGCATAGCGGCGATGGTGAAATAGATGATCAGTCCTGTTACATCTACAAACGTTGCTACGAATGGTGCTGAGGCGGTGGCGGGGTCTAACTTCATTCTTCTCAATATGAAAGGTATCATCGAACCCGATAATGTTCCCCAAAGTACAACAAATATCAACGACAGGGCTACGCTGGCGGCTATCCATATCCAAAAGTCGCCGTAATCGTAAATTCCTGCTTTTTGCCATACGAATATTCTAAGGAACCCGATTAGTCCTAAAATAACTCCTAATAATATGCCCGAAAAAATCTCTTTGCGCATGACATACCACCAATTTTTCAACTTCAACTCTCCTAAGGCGAGCGAGCGGATGATAAGACTTGCCGCCTGAGAACCGGTATTGCCGCCGCTTGAGATGATCAACGGGATAAACAAGACTAGCATCACTGCGGTTGCCAATTCATCTTCAAAATAGGTCATTGCCGTTGCGGTGAGCATTTGCCCAAAGAAAAGAACGATGAGCCAGCCCGAACGTTTTTTCACCATTTCGAGCAACGAGGTTTTGGTGTAGGATAGATCCAGCCCTTCCGTACCCCCGAACTTTTGAAAGTCTTCGGTGCTTTCTTCTTCTGCTACGTCCATCACGTCGTCGAAGGTAACGATGCCTATCAGGACGCCGGCGGTATCTATCACCGGCAGTGCCACTCGGTCGTGGTCTTGAAATATTTGTACGGCGACTTCCTGGTCGTCGTAGGCGTTGAGTGCGACAAAGCGGTTGTCGGTGATTTCCGAGATGACTTGGGTGGGTTTTGCCAAGATGATTTCTTTAATACGCACATCGTCAATCAGTTTGCCATTGTCGTCCACGATGTAAACCACGTTGAGTGTTTCGGAGTCTCTGCCAAATGTTCGGATGGCTTCGAGGGCTTGTTCGATGGTATAATAGGGTTTGATGGCGACATATTCGGGGGTCATCAAACGACCGATACTGTCTTCGGGATAGCCCAGCAGTTGTGTGGTTATTTCACGTTCTTCTGCCGACAGCATAGAGAGTAGCCGCTGGCTTACCTCGCCGGGGAGTTCTTCAAAAAAGGCGGTACGGTCGTCGGGGTCTAAGTCGTTGAGCAAGCCGGTAACTTTATTAACATTGGCGGCTAAGCCTTCGATGATGTCTTCCTGTTCGTCGTGTGAAAGGTGTTTAAATGCTTCTTTTGCCAACTCTCGCGGCAGCAATCGAAACAAAATAATCTGTTCGGATTTCGACAAATCCTCAATAACTTCGGCTATCTCAAACGGCTCAACGTTATTTAATTCTTGCTTTGCGGCTTTCCAACTTTTGTCGTCAATTAGTTGTTGGAAGCGGATTTTGATTTCATCTATCATACACAATCTCCTTACATTTTTGGCTCTGTAAGGAGCGTGC
>Ga0123353_10008615_pt1 | contig 13955 bp, 9 predicted proteins | sample TergutLab28metaG_3_FD_92763 | JGI IMG/M metagenome (GOLD analysis project Ga0123353, IMG submission 92763) | Labiotermes labralis P3 segment gut microbial communities from Petit-Saut dam, French Guiana - Lab288 P3 | ecosystem: Host-associated > Arthropoda: Insects > Digestive system > Gut ... | reverse complement strand
GGAAACTTTGGGGTTGTTTTGGGCGGCAATCATTCCAATAAGAGACCCTTCGCTGTGCCCAACCACAATAATTTCGGAAAATTGTTTGTTTTTTGATATAAGTTCTATCCAACTTTTGGCGTCTTCAACAAAATCATTAAAACACAATTCTTCTTCTTTTTGTTTCATTACACTTTTCCCTATTCCTCTTTTATCATAGCTTAATGTTGCAATTCCATAATTATTCAAAGAATCGGTTAGCATTTTATAGGCATTACATTTTAGCCCTTGACCTGGGCTGTTGCAATCCCTGTCAGTTGGTCCCGATCCGGCAATAAGCAACACTATCGGAATTTTTTCTTTAGTTTCAGGAATTTTGAGTGTTCCGTAAATTTTGTGTTCTTTTGTTTTTAGAACAATTTCTTTTTCTTTTACCGGCGTGCCGAAAAGGCTAACCGATATAACGATTAGCGTGGTTAATAGTAGGGGTCGTTTCATAAATATAAGAATTTTGATTTCGATTTTGGGAGGTTTATCCGCCGAACATTGCAATGAAAATTCCTGCCACCACTGCTGAGGCAATTGTACTGGACACGATAGGACCCATTGCATGCATCAGCAAGAAGTTTTGGGAATTGTATTTTTGTCCCATTTTTTGGGAAATGCGTGCTGCCATTGGCATTGCAGACACACCTGAGTTTCCGATAAGAGGATTTACTTTTCCTCCGGTAATTTTATACAGTAGTTTTGCAATTAATATACCACCTACCGTACCGAAGATGAAGGCAATTAATCCGAGAAAAATGACTATCAATGTTTGAGGGGTAAGAAACCTATCTGCTGTGGCAGAAGATCCGATGGAAACAGCCACCAACAAAGTCAATATATTTAACAAGCTGTTTTGAAGTGTTTCAATATATCGTGCAGTTACTCCGCTTTCCTTTATCAAATTTCCCAGCATCAACATTCCGACCAATGCACCGGCAGCAGGCACTAACAACAGCACGATGATTGTGATAGAAATCGCGAAGAATATTTTTTGTTTTTTCGTAACATCTTTAGCTCTTGGCATTACCACTACGCGTTCTTTGGGTGTGGTAAGGGCTTTCATAATCGGCGGTTGAATAAACGGCACCAATGCCATATAAGAAAATGCTGCAATAGTAATTGTGGGCAACAAATTTGGGGCGAGGCGACTGGCGGCAAATATGGATGTTGGACCGTCGGAACTTCCTATTATGGCAATAGAAGCTGCTTCGTTAAGGCCGAATCCATTAAATCCGGCAATAAGTGGAGCCAACAGGTTTCCAAGAAATATTGCGCCGCCAAATGCAACAAAAATTCCAAGTTGTCCACCCAACCCTATTAACGCTATCTTAGGATTGGCAATCAATGGACCAAAATCGGTCATAGTGCCGATACATAGAAAAATCAGTGGTGGATAGATAACATGCGTAATACCTTGATACAAAAAGTGCATCAACCCGCTTTCATCGTAAGCAGAAAGATGAGCACCCGGAATATTGGCAACAACAATCCCAAAAGCCATAGGCAGAAGCAATAAAGGCTCATATTTTTTTACGATAGACAGATACGCAAAAAATAATCCAAGCAAAATCATGGCGATTTGCGGAAAAGTAATTGTTGTAAGACCCGTAGTGTAACTACCTAATGGGCCTGATGCATCAAGAAGTACAAAAATGTTCATATTTTACTGTTGAAAAATCTTTAATACGACTGTAATTAACTTATTTTAAAAAAATGACAGATTTGTCAAAAATTCTATTTGTAACGTTGCGAATTACTTTTTATTTTAAAAAAAATATCATCATACTGAAAAAATTATATTTTCGCGCCCCTAAAAAATAATCCTAATAAAATAATTCATTTATGGCAACAAGAATCAGATTACAAAGACACGGTAAAAAGAACCAACCTTTTTATCACATTGTAATTGCGGATGGTCGTGCACCACGTGACGGACGTTATATCGAAAAAATCGGCACATACAATACGCTGACCCATCCTGCAACTATCACTATTAACTTCGATCGTGCATTGTATTGGGTAGAAACCGGCGCTTCGCCTTCCGATACCGTTCGCTCGATTCTCAAACACGAGGGTGTTTATTTAATGAAACATTTGCGAGGCGGAATTGCAAAAGGAGCTATCAGCGAAAACGATGCAGAAAAGAAATTTGAAGCATGGAAACATGAAAAAGAATCGAAAGTAAGCAACGTGAAACGCGATGCCGCAGACAAAACTCGTGCAGAAAACAAAAAACGGATGGAAGCCGAAAACAAAATTCGTGAAATTATCGAGAAAAAAGCAGCCGCAAAATATGCGGTAGAAGCTGCCAAAGAAGCACAAACTGCCGCTGAAGCCGAATCCGAAACTACAGAACCAGAAGTGCAAGCAACAGTAGAAGCCTTTGTGGAAGAATCTGTAACCGAAGAGCCTGTGGCTGAAGAAACCGCAGTTGAAGAGCCTGCTGAGCCGGCAGAATAAATATACTAAAAGGTAAAATTATTTCTTGAAAAACCTGTTATACAGAGCTTCAAACACTTGTCCGTGGCGCGCTTCGTCTTTGCACATTTCGTGCACGGAGTCGTGAATAGCGTCATAGTCCAATTTTTTTGCCAAAGTCGCAATTCTTTTTTTATCGGCGCAGGCGCCATGCTCGGCAAGCATTCGTTTTTCGAGATTGGTTTTGGTATCCCAAACTACTTCGCCCAACATCTCTGCAAAACGTGCACAGTGGTCTGCCTCTTCGTACGCAATTCGTTTGTAAGCTTCGGCAACTTCCGGGTAGCCTTCTCTATCTGCCTGACGGCTCATAGCCAAATACATGCCTATTTCGGTAGCCTCGCCCATGAAATGTGCGCGAAGCCCTTCCACAACCTCTTCGTTTAATCCTTTGGCAACACCAAGACGATGCTCATCAGCCCACTCTAATTTTCCGGTTTCTTCTAACAGTTTAAATTTTTCGCGCGGTTGTTTACACTGCGGACAAAATTCGGGGGCTTGTTCTCCTTCATGAACATAGCCACATACGGTACAAATCCATTTTTTCATTGCTTTTTATTTATTTAAGATTAATTTCTATGTAACGGAAGGAAAGACGGAATTATTATGGTAAAAGTAATTTCCCTTCTTCCACAAAATAAAACCCCGCCATACACGTTGTTAATCAATAATATTTTCCAATGAAAAAAATTGTTGTAATACTAATCTTTATTGCTTTTGCTTCTCAGGTTTGGGCGCAAGATTTTCAATGTGCTATTTCCATTAATTCTCAAAAAATTGCCGGTACAAATTATGAAAAGTTTAACAATCTGCAGCAGGAACTCTATAAGTTTGTTAACGATAGAAAATGGTGTCAATATACGCTGAAGATTAATGAACGAATTGAGTGCTCCATTCTTATTAATTTGGATAGCCAAAATGGAGATGTATATAAAGCAACAATGACCATTCAATCGCAACGTCCTGTTTATAAATCTAATTATAAAACGATTGTGCTAAATTTTCAGGACAAAAGCGTTCAGTTTAATTATGTGGACGGTGACCCGTTAGAATATTCGGAAGGTAGCAATTTTTCGCAACTTACTTCCCTGATTGCCTTTTATTTGAACCTTTTTTTAGCTGTTGATTTTGACACTTTTTCTCCCAATGGCGGCGCTCCGTATTTTTCAAAATGTCAGGATATTGTTAATCTAAATCAATCTGTTGCAGAGCCCGGTTGGAAATCTTTTGAATCGGGACAAAATAATCGCTATTGGTTAATGGAGAATTTTATGAATTCTTCTTACAGCAAATTTCACGATTTCTTATATCAATATCACAGATTAGGGTTAGATGTAATGGCAGATTCTCCCGATGTGGGACGTGCTGCTATCCTGGAAGCGATGCGGTTGCTGCAACAAGTTAATCAACAACGCTCTGCATTATTTTTAATGACGATATTTGCGCAAACTAAACAACAGGAAATTATTAATATTTTTAAAGAAGGCTCACCTTCTGAAAAATCTCAGATTATCCAAATTATGAAACAAATAGATCCTTCAAATAATTCAAAGTATGAAGCCATAAATCAACAAAATTAGCATGCTACGTACTCTGCACATCGAGAATTATGCCCTCATTGATTTTTTGGACATCTCTTTTGAAAAAGGGTTTTCTGCAATAACCGGCGAAACGGGTGCAGGAAAATCTATTCTCGTTGGTGCACTCTCTCTTATTCTCGGTGCCCGTGCAGACTCCTCGCTCCTTTTTTACACCAATAGAAAATGTGTCGTTGAAGGTGTATTTAATATTCAAAACCTCCATTTGGAAATTTTTTTTTCTGTTAATGATCTGGATTTCAATAAATTCCTGATTTTAAGACGCGAAATTTCTGAAAATGGCTCAAGGGCTTTTATTAACGACACACCGGTTACGCTTAACCTCCTGAAAGACCTCGCCGAAAAATTGGTAGATATCCATTCTCAACATCATCAATTATTGTTAAATAGATCCGAATTTCGATTGCAAACAATAGATGATTTTGCGCTACTAAGAGATGATGTTGCATTATATCAACAAGTTTTTTTTCAATATAAAAAGATTGAAAAGGAACTTGAGGATTCTAAGAAAAAAACTGAACGGGAAGCTTTAGAAAAAGATTTTTTATTATTTCAAAGTACTGAACTGCATGAAGCCAATCTGTTTGCCGGCGAACAGGAAGAAATTGAACAAAAAATTGATTTTCTGAAAAATGCCGAACAGATTAAAATGCAACTATATAAATCTTTGCAAATAATTTCAAATCAAGAAAGTAATGCAATTCAACAACTTAATGATGCAAAAAACGCTTGTAGCTCGATTGCTCAATTTGATGAAAAAATTAATGACTTAGCAAAACGTTTGGAAGCTGTTTTGATTGATGTTAAAGAAGTTGCCTTTGAATTAGCCGCCAAAGAGGAGAGTGTTGAAGTGAACCCCCATGATTTAGAGCTATTTGAAAACAGACTGGATACTATGTTCCGGCTTCAACAAAAACATAATGTAAAAAGTGTAGATGAACTTCTACAAAAATTACAACAAATTGACGAAAAATTGTCACGGTTTGAAAATTTAGAGATCTCTATTGAGAATTTGCAAAAAGAGTATGATATATTAGCAGAAAAAACCGCATTATTTTCTAAAAAATTATCTGAAAAGAGAAAAGAATCATCTCATTTATTTGAGAAAGAGATAGAAAAAAAACTTGTACATTTAGGTATGCCCGATGCAGTATTTAAAGTTGAGATTTCCAATCAAACCGTTTTTACCCATACCGGAGCCGACACGATTCAGTTTCTATTTTCTGCTAACAAAGGATTGGCTTTGGCGCCGGTTGAAAAAACCGCTTCGGGTGGAGAATTGTCGCGTATCATGCTAGCAATCAAATCTATTATTACGGCGGCTTCTTTTATGCCCACAGTGATTTTTGATGAAATTGATACCGGAGTTTCCGGCGCTATGGCAAGTAAAGTGGCTGATGTAATGCACGATGTATCGTTGCAACGCCAACTGATTACCATTACACACCTGCCCCAAATTGCCGCAAAAGCCAATGCTCATTTCCTTGTTTATAAAGATGTTGAAAATGAAAAGCCGACAACCAAAATAAAAAAAATCGAAGGTGTGGAAAGAATTGCTGAAATAGCAAAAATGATGTCAGGCAACAAAACGGGAGATGCTGCGTTTAAGGCTGCAGCGGAACTCCTAATATAATATTTAATGATTTATAAATGAAAAATATAATTTTCTTTTTTCTGCTTACAACCTATTCCCTTATTCCTTTTTTCTCCTTTGCCCAAGAAAAGAAAACTCCTAAAGATATGCCGCATTTTGTATATCAAACTTCTCTCTCCCTTGCCTATGGAGTTGGAACTAATTTTAATGGAAATGAAGATATAACTAATAACAATATTTCATTTGATATACAGCAACTATTGGCTTATCAATTTAATAACTATTTCTTTACCGGTGTTGGAGCAGGGCTTGATTTTTGGTTTTGCGAAAAAAAAACATCTACATTTATTCCCATTTTTGCAAATGCTACGGTTAAATTTATAGATAAGAAAACTGCGCCTTTTTTGTACGCTAATCTTGGCTATGCATTTAAATGGCAAGTTGAGAAAAAAGAGGAAGACGATGTTTTTTATGGAACTAAACACGGTATCTTTTTCCAGTCTGGCTTAGGATTAAATTTAAAATTTTCGGAAAAACTATCTCTATTATTTTCTGCATACTATAAGATGCAGCAATCTGCAATTCAGTACCGAGAAGATCTGCTTCTTTTAGCTGAAACTAAAATTCAACTATTCCATTTTATCGGTATAAAAATTGGTGTTTTGTATTAAACACTGTTATAAAAACAAAAGCGCCAAAAACTTATTTTGTCGCTCGTTGATTTATCTATTGTTTTTCTTTCCATTATCTATTATCATTAAGTCGTATTATTTAAAGATGCATCTTAACCTTCATAACCTTGACCTATTTCCCAATGGCTTTCAATATCAAATTGAACTTCTTGTTCTAAATCAAATTCATCTATAATTAATTCCTTTGCTTCCGGATAATCATTTATCCAACTTCCTACTTTCACCACAAAGCCTTCACCTGTATTAAACACTCTTCCTCTCGGAATCTGCGTATAATCACCTGCAAATTTTCCTAAAGGCAGACCTTTATGTTTTCGTCTGTTAAATTGTTTTTTCCAGTAGTCCTTATGGAGAGTGTTTATTGTTTTAAACTTAGTTTCAGAAGCTAATACACTCTGAACACCAAATAAATCTCCTTCAATAGGGTCATACCAAAATATTCCCACCTTAGGCTCGTTCTGCTTATCAAGAAATTCATCCATGATCCGGATACAATCTTGCTCACTTAATTTTTTCAAGTCCATAACTCTCACTTATTTTTATTAATACGGTTTTAAAAAGATTTGCCCAAGTGAGCCAACCCATATTTTCAGACACTTGTTCAGCCCAATATTGGGCGATAAATTTACTGTAATTTGTGTGTCTTTCATAAGTTAAATATTTACCCTAATATAATACGAAAAACTCGCTTGTGAACTTTTAGTTTAGAAAACACTGTAAAGCAGTATATTATGCAGTTATTGATAACTTCGTCTTTTTTAAAAATGGTCATTTTTGGAAGGATTTTTGTCTTTTTTTCAAAATTCTATCATTTTTTGTTTTGTTTTTTTTCAGTTCGGGAGCACCGCCATTGTCTGCTAACAGTTGATGATACGCTATAATTTTGGGTTAAAGTAAATTTGCTGCAAAAGTAAAATAAATCTTTTCCAATAGAATTAAATTTTAAGAAAATTACTTAATTTTTTTCTTGCGCTTGAACATTTTAGATTTCATATATTTTCGCCGACAATATTTTTTAAATAAAAATGAATGAAGCAAGCAGATTATGTTTTTGAAACAAGTTGGGAAATTTGCAACAAGGTAGGCGGTATTTACACCGTATTGTCAACAAAAGCCTTTACCGCCGTTCAAAATTACGGCGATAACTATATTTGTATCGGACCGGAATTATCGAAAGAAGATAATTCGGATTTTATGGAAGATACCTCTCTTTTTAAAAACTGGAAAGAAATTGCGCAAAAAGAAGGACTGCGCATTCGAATCGGACGCTGGAATATAAGCGGAAATCCAATCGTGATTTTGGTGGACTTTACTCCTTTTTTTGAGAAAAAGAATGAAATTCTTACCCAGTTCTGGCTCAAATATCAATTAGATTCCATATCGGGGCAGTGGGACTATATTGAGCCTGCCCTCTTTGGCTATGCAGCTGCGCGCGTCATCGAAAGTTTCTATAACTACAACTGCTATGCTACCGATAAAATTATTGCCCATTTCCACGAATGGATGACCGGAACAGGAATCTTGCACCTTGAAGAAGATGTTCCACAAATTGCAACCGTTTTTACCACACATGCCACTGTGCTTGGACGTTGCATCGCAGGAAATCGCCTGCCTCTCTATGGAATGATGGAAGATTATTGTCCACAGGAGTTTGCACAACGCTTTGGCGTACAGTCGAAATATTCGTTAGAACATCTTTCAGCAAAATTTGCAGACGGTTTCACAACGGTAAGCCAAATTACAGACAGAGAATGTAACGCCTTTTTGCAAAAACCTGCCGATGTAATTACTATCAATGGTTTTGAAAACAACTTTGTGCCACACGGAGAAAACTATGCAGAAAAAAAATCAGCAGCAAGAAAAAAATTGATAGAGACTACAGAAGTCCTAACCGGACAAAAAATCGCAGAAAATACTTTGTTTGTGGTAAATAGCGGTCGCTACGAATTTCGTAATAAAGGAATAGACCTCTTCATAGATGGGTTGGCACAATTGAAAGAGCAAAACACAAACCGTCCGATTGTAGCATACATTACCGTTCCTGCCGGAACAAACGGACATCGCTATGATTTGATGGAATCCTTACGAGCACAGAATAAGGTACCCACTCTATACGATTATTGTACCCACCCATTGCAACACCCCGACCATGACCCAATTGTTAATCATCTGAAAGAGAACAACTTGAATAACTCTCCTACCACGCAAGTTAAAGTTGTGTTTGTTCCTGTTTATTTAGATGGTAAAGACGGTATTTTTAATCTTCCCTATTATGATTTGTTGATAGGGTTCGATCTGTCTGTATTTCCCTCATATTACGAACCTTGGGGCTATACTCCATTGGAGAGTATTGCCTTTGGAATACCCACAATCACAACATCAGTAGCCGGATTTGGAAAGTGGGTGCTGGATAAATTCGGCAACCAAAAAAGCGCATGGGTTATATACCGTAATGATGATAATGATAACGAAGTGAGCAATGAGATTGCCGATGCCATCTACTACTATGCCAATTTGAAAGATGATGAAATGGAGAAACATAATGCTGCTGCCATTGAAATGGCACAACAGGCGTTGTGGGAGCATTTGTTTGACAACTATTTGAAAATCTATGATATTGCTCTGACAAAAAGTGCGTTGCGTTACGATAAATATAAAAATAAAGTATCCCGAATTGTAATGCAAGTTGCTCAAATGGGAAAAATAGAGCCGAAGTGGAATCATATCACAGTAAAAACAAAACTCCCTGATAATTTGAAAAAATTGGAGTTGCTTGCCCATAATTTGTGGTGGAGCTGGAATTTTGAAGCACGCGAACTTTTTGAAGAGATTTCCGGTGCTGAGATGTGGAAAGAATATCAAGAAAATCCAACGCATATTTTACAAATTCTACCCCTGCCTCGCATGAGGGAGATAAGCAGTAATGAACTGTTTATAAAAAAATTAGATAAAGTTTACGAAGATTTTCAATTATATATTAGCATGAAAAAACCTGAAAATACAGCGAAAATCGCATATTTCAGCATGGAATACGGTATCAGTAATGAGTTGAAGATTTTTTCCGGCGGATTGGGTATGTTAGCCGGTGATTATCTGAAAGAAGCAAGCGATTGTAACGTCAATATGATTGGCGTGGGACTCCTGTACAGGTATGGCTATTTTAAGCAGCAAATTTCACCGTTGGGAGATCAGGTTTCACTCTATCCGAATCAAAGTTTTTCCAAGCTACCGATAACCCCTGTTAAAGATGAGCAAGGTAATTTTAAGATGATTAATATTGCGCTCCCCGGACGAACCCTCTATGCCCGAATTTGGCGAGTAAAAGTTGGAAGAATCCCCTTGTATTTGTTAGATACCGACTTTGATTTGAATCAACCCCAAGACAGGAATATTACACACTCTCTCTACGGTGGAGATGCTGAAAACCGATTGAAGCAAGAACTGTTGTTGGGAGTTGGAGGAATAAGGATGTTAAATATATTGGAAGAAAATCCTGATTTATATCATCTTAACGAAGGACATGCCGCATTTTTGACATTAGAGCGCATCAACCAGTACCGTCGTATTCACAATATTGCTTTTCCGGCGGCAGTAGAATTGGTTCGTGCATCATCGCTATATACTACACACACACCTGTTCCGGCTGGGCACGATGCTTTTAGCGAAGACCTGATGCGTATCTATTTTGCTAACTATCCCGCACGGTTCAATATCCCTTGGGAATCTTTTATGGCTATCGGCAGAAATCGTATGGATAATGTCAACGATAAGTTTTCAATGAGTATTCTCGCCTGCAAGTTGGCACAGGAGATTAATGGCGTGAGTAAAATTCACGGACGAGTTTCGCGTGAAATGTTTGCAGATTTGTATGATGGACATTTTGCCAACGAATTGCATATAGGATTTGTTACAAACGGTGTACACTACCCCACGTGGGCGCACAAAAAATGGCAAAGTTACCATAAAGAGGTTTTGGGTAAAGATTTTCTCGCCGACCAGTCGAATCCGGATGTATGGAAAAAGATCGAACAAGCTGATAATAATATTTTGTGGGATATTAAAAACGAACTTCGTGCTGAGTTGCTAAACGAAGTGAAAAACTTGCTTGAAGTGCAAATGATGACAAGAAATGAGTCGCCAGAGCTGATTATCAACACATTAAAATCTATTAAGAAAGATACGCTTACCATTGGGTTTGCCCGACGATTTGCTACTTATAAGCGCGCCCACCTGCTCTTTACCAACGAAGCGCGGTTGGCAAAAATTGTGAACCACCCCGAACATCCGGTGCAGTTCTTATTTGCAGGTAAAGCACATCCAAATGACAAAGCCGGGCAAGATTTGATTAAGAAGATTATTGAATTTTCGCGGATGCCACAGTTTATTGGAAAAATAATATTTTTAGAAAACTACGATATGATTTTAGCCAAAAAACTGATCTCAGGTTGCGATGTTTGGTTAAATACTCCTACCCGCCCTTTAGAGGCTTCCGGAACGAGCGGAGAAAAAGCTATTATGAACGGAGTACTGAATTTCAGTGTGTTAGATGGATGGTGGGCAGAAGGATTTATCCCAGATGGCGGATGGGCTATCAACGAAGAAATTACATATATAGACAATACCCTGCAAGACCAGTTGGATGCTACGGTGCTCTACGCTACCATTGAAGATAATATTGTAAATGCGTTTTATTCAAGAAATGAAAAAAATGTGCCGGAAATTTGGACAAACATGATGAAAGAAAACTTTGCCAAAATCTCTCCACATTTTACTATGAAACGACAGTTAGAAGACTATTATCAAAAATTTTATAATAAATTGGAACAGCGCACTAAATTGTTGATTAAGGATAATGAAAAAAATCTCTATGACCTGCTGCGCTGGAAAGAAAAAGTGTTGGCGAATTGGGAAAACGTTTCAATAGAGAATGTAAACCTTGACGGCGGGAATGATAAAACTTTCTATCTCGGAGAGCAGATAACCCTGACTGTTGCCTTGCATTTGGGAATGCTTACACAGGAAGATGTTAAGGTTGAAGTTTGCTTTATACATAACTGTAACGGCAATAAGGAACTTTTTGACAAACAGCCGTTTATTTTTGTTAAGCAAGAAAATGGAACAACCCGTTACGAATGTAAAATAATTCCGAGCTATTCAGGAAGTTGGCAATGCGGGGTAAGAATCCAACCCGCCAACCCCTTGTTACCACACGATTTAGATTTTAATTTAGTGAAGTGGGGATAGGAAGAGAAATTACCAAAATACGAAAAACAAATATATTATTATTTAAAAAATAACGTTTTAGCAAGATTAGCGATAACTATTACGATATGCCTCAAAAAGATAAGGAAAAGAACAAAAAGAACCAAACACAGCCAAATAAAAGAAAGCAGATAAAATTCAACTACTTATGGCTTTATCTTGCGATGGTTGTCGCATTATTGCTATTCATTCAAAACCCAAATGCATCGAAAATAAAAGATGAAATAGGTAGTCTTAAATTAGAACGACTGATTATCAATAAAGATATTGAATCGGTGCGCTATATTCAAAAAGATAACACTGTGGATATTTTTTTGAAAGAAAAAGCAATAAAAAATAAAACAGAGTTTGAAAAATTCAGAGAAAAAAATGAAAAAGGACCCCATTATTTTCTTACGATTTCAGATTTCAATACTTTTTATTATGATGTGAAAAATATTCAGGATAAAGCAGTTCAAGAGTATTTAAAAACAAATCCGGAAACCAATGAAGTTGTTGTTAGGAACGATTATAATTTTGACATAAAACAGGATACCAGTAAAGGTTGGGGTTTGGATTTTTTCTGGATACTATTGATGATTCTTCTCTTAGTATTCATGATTTCTTCTTTCAGAGGATTGCGAGGCGGTGGACCGGGTGGTATCTTCAATATTGGAAAATCTCGTGCGCAGTTATTTGATAGTAAGAATAATGATAATATTTCTTTCAAAGATGTTGCCGGTTTGGAGGGCGCAAAATATGAAGTAGAAGAGATTGTTGACTTTTTAAAAAATCCTAAAAAATATACGGAATTAGGCGGAAAAATCCCAAAAGGTGCCTTGCTCGTAGGTCCTCCGGGAACAGGAAAAACTTTGCTGGCAAAAGCTGTTGCGGGAGAAGCTAAAGTACCTTTCTTCTCACTTTCAGGTTCCGATTTTGTAGAGATGTTTGTGGGTGTTGGCGCTTCCAGGGTGCGCGATCTCTTCCAAACCGCCAAAGCTAAAGCACCCTGTATCATATTCATTGATGAAATAGATGCCATTGGGCGTGCGCGAGGAAGAAATGTGATGTCCGGCGCCAATGATGAAAGAGAAAATACATTAAACCAACTGCTTACAGAAATGGACGGCTTCTCAACAAATACCGGTGTTATCATATTAGCCGCAACAAACAGAGCCGATATTTTAGATAGAGCGCTCTTGCGCGCAGGACGTTTCGACCGCCAAATTCATGTTGAACTTCCCAATGCTAACGAACGTAAAGGAATTTTTGAAGTACACGTAAGAAGTTTAAAACTAAGTCCTGAAGTAGATTTGGAATATTTTGCCAAACAAACCCCCGGTTTTTCAGGCGCCGATATTGCCAATGTGTGCAATGAATCAGCTTTAATTGCTGCAAGGCACGGCAAAAAAAATGTCGAAAAAGAAGACATTTTGGCAGCGATTGACAGGATTATAGGAGGATTGGAAAGACGTGGAAGCATGATATCTCCAGAAGAAAAACAAGTGATTGCATACCACGAATCAGGGCATGCTGCGGTGAGTTGGCTTCTCGAACACGCTTCGCCTTTGGTAAAAGTTACCATTGTACCACGCGGCAAATCGCTGGGTGCTGCATGGTATCTCCCCGAAGAGCGCCACATCACTACTACCGAACAAATGTTCGATGAACTGACCGCAACTCTGGGCGGGCGGGCAGCCGAAGAAGTGGCATTCGGAAAAATTTCTACCGGAGCACTGAGCGACCTCGAAAAAGTTACAAAACAAGCGTATGCTATGGTAGTTTACTACGGATTGAATGAAACTATAGGAAATATAAGTTTTTACGACTCAACAGGACAACAAGAGTATTCGCTTACAAAACCTTATAGCGAAAAAACCGCACAACAAATTGATGAAGAGATTAGTAAACTAATAGAGTCTGCTTATAAACGTGCCAAGAAGATATTAATGGATAATAAAGATAAATTATCGCAATTGGCAGAAATTCTTATCGAAAAAGAAGTTATTTTTGCCGAAGATTTGGAAACAATCTTTGGAAAACGTAAAAATGAATCTGAAAAATTATCGCAATGATGCCAACAACCTCTTTCGACACATCAAATACCACTTCTAAAGAAAACATGCGAAGAAAAATTCGCCACGCGCTAACCCAAAAAAGTACCAGCAAGTTTCCCTATATTGATATTCATGCTGACCTCTTTGAAAAACCCGAAAACTTACTTACGGAATTTTGTAACAACTTTAGAAATGCAGGCGGAAAATTTATTATGTGTGATAAAAATAATTTTGTGGATATTCTGCATAAATTAATTGTAGGACAACG
>Ga0123353_10008614_pt1 | contig 13956 bp, 10 predicted proteins | sample TergutLab28metaG_3_FD_92763 | JGI IMG/M metagenome (GOLD analysis project Ga0123353, IMG submission 92763) | Labiotermes labralis P3 segment gut microbial communities from Petit-Saut dam, French Guiana - Lab288 P3 | ecosystem: Host-associated > Arthropoda: Insects > Digestive system > Gut ... | reverse complement strand
CGGGGCCGTGGCGGGGGGGGGGGCGGGGGGGGGGGGGGGGGGAGGGGGGGGGGGGGGGGGCGCGGTCCTGGTGTGCGTCCGGTGCGGGCCGAGTCCGGGTGCATCACGGGGCCGGTGCGGCGGCAGTGGGACGCGGGCTGTGCTGTGGCGGGCTTCGAGCGAATCTGTGGTCGTTCTCGGCCGGCGAGCCGGATGGTGGCGTGGATGGCTGACGCCCCTACGACTTGAGGAGGCCCGCCGTGTGGAAGCTGCTGCGCCCGCGTCGTGTGCTGCATGTGATCTACCGGATCCTGGTGGTGTACGGCACGGTCCACACCGGGCCCGTGCCCGGTGCCACGACCGGTGCGCTGCGGCACGCCACGCCCGAAAGGCCGGTCGGATGGCTGACCGGGCCGGTCCCAGGTCACCCGGAGCGGCTGTGCGCGGACGTACCGCTGACGTCGCTGGAGCGGGCGCTGGTACGGGAGTTGGGGCCGCACTGAGCGCGCCTGCGCAGGAAACGGAGCCGGAAATGCCACTGCCGGGACCCTCCTTGGAGAGTCCCGGCAGTCACCGGGGTGGGGCCGGTCGCTCTAGGCGGCCACGTGCTCGCGGAGGTACTCCTCCCAGGTGTGCTTGCCCACGTCGTTGCCCTTCAGGGCCAGGTTGTCGCCGGCGCGGTAGGCCTTGCCGGCCTTGCCGGGCATGCGCATCGGCAGCATCGGGCGGCTCTTGCCCTGCGCCTTGAGGTAGCTGCGCAGCAGGTCACCGAGCGGGTAGACCTTCGGACCGGCCAGGTCGGGTACGCGGCCGGCCGGCTCGCCCAGGGTCAGCTCGACCAGGCGGGAGGCCACCTCGCGGGAGTCCACCGGCTGGAACTGGAGGCCGCCGGGTACGGGGACGATCGGCATCTTGGCCATCTTCTGCGCCATCGCCCACACGATGTCGTGGAACTGGGCGGCGCGCAGCATGCTCCATGGGATGCCGGAACCGGTGATGGCCTTCTCGGCTTCGAGCTGGGTCTTGAACCAGCCGAGTGGCATCGTGTCGGTGCCGATGACGGAGATGTAGATGATGTGCTGGACACCGGCCTTCTTCGCGGCGGTCACCAGGGTGCGGGCCACCTTGTCGTCGCCCTTGTTGCTGCCCGCGAGGTGCAGCACGGTCTCGACACCGCGGAAGGCTTCGTCGATGCCATCTCCGGTCATCAGGTCGACGGCGAAATACTCGATGCCGTTGGCGGATTCACGGGGCTTGCGCGCCAGGATGCGTACGTCACGGCCGGCCCGCTGAAGCAGGGGAACGACGTGGCTCCCCAGCGTGCCCGTGCCACCCGTGACCAGAATGGGTGCGGTCATCGCTCCCTGATCTCCTTTTCGCTGTCTGGATGTTGTGCCTTGCCAAGTCCTGGTTCCAGGACGCTAGATACCCGACGCCAGTGCCGCGGCAGGCAATGTCCGCCCGTCAAGGGGCGGCGTCGTGGGGGCATCGCCCGCGCGAGCGAAGCCGAGCGTGGGGGGAGCATGCTCTCGCAATGCCGGGCGTCGCGACGGGGCGAACGTTGCCTGCCGGGGCATCTAGACTCCCGCGGTCACACGGGCCGGGCCGAACCACAGCTCCAGGGCGGCGGTCAGGCCGCCGCTGCCGGGGTCCGCCCAGGCGACATAGCCGTCCGGGCGGACCAGTACCGCCTGGAGCGGGTGCAGTGGCACATGCGCAGTGTCCGCCTGCGCCCAGTTTCCGGTGACGATGTCGACCCGGTCCGCCCAGTCGGCCGCCAGGCGCTGTGGCTCCTTGGAGCCGTCCGTGCCGATGAGGACACCGCGGCCTGCGCGGAGCAGTTCGGCGACCCGGGTGCGCTTGCCGTCGGGCAGGTCCAGGGTGTGCTCGGGGGACAGACGCCGGCCGAGCAGCGGGTGGTCGCCGGCGCAGGTGTCGTAGCGCACGCCGAGGCCGCTGACCATGCCGGCGAAGTGCTCGGCGGCGCTCTTGTCGTTCATCAGCTCGGCCAGGACGCCGCGCAGCGGGTCCATCTCCTCGCCGCTCAGGTACAGGGTGGTGGCGGCGTGGGTGTTGCGCAGCAACTGCTCGCCGAGGGGGTGGCGTTCGGTGTGGTAGGTGTCGAGAAGGCTGTCGGGGGCACGTCCGGTGACGACCGCGGCCAGCTTCCAGCCGAGGTTGGCCGCGTCCTGGATGCCGGTGGCCAGCCCCCAGCCGGCGAGTGGCGGGGTGGCGTGCGCGGCGTCTCCGGCGACCAGTACCCGGCCGCGCCGGTAGGTGGTGGCCAGTGCCGCGCCGTTGCCGAAGGCGGCCATCCAGCGGGCGCTGCCGTGGTGGATGGACTCGTCGGTCATCCGCTGCCAGGCGTCGGCGACGTCGGTGAAGGTCAGGGTGGCGGAATCGGGGTGCGGTGGCAGGCTCTTGTCGTGGATGAGCACCCGGTAGTAGCCGTCGCCGAGGTTGGTGGCCAGGATCATGTTGCCGCCCGGGACGTGCTCGCCCGTGGGTCGCTGGCGGATGTCGATGCCTGTCACGTCGGCCATGTACATCCCGCGTGTGGACTCCCAGCCGGAGACGGGGATGCCGGCCAGGGTGCGGATGGTGCTGTCGGGGCCGTCGCAGCCGACCACGTAGGCGGCGGTGTCCTGGATGCGGCCTTCGGGGCCGTCGAGGACGACCTGGACGCCGTCGGTGGTCTCGGCGAAGCCGACGGCCTTGTGACCGCGCCGGATCGAGACGCCCAGCTCGGTCAGCCAGTCGGTGAGTACCTGCTCGGTGCGCGACTGGGGCAGTCCGAGGACGCCGTGGTGGCTCTCGTCGAGGGTGCTGAGGTCGTAGCCGACGCCGCCGAAGTGGCCGCGTTGTCCGATGCGGAACTCGCCGAGCCGGGTGAGCAGTCCGCGCTGGTCGAGGATCTCGGCGACGCGCTTGGTGAAGCCGAGGGCGCGGGATTCTCCGGACGGGGCGGGCAGCTGGTCGTAGACGGTGACGTCGGCGCCGCCCAGTCTGATTTCACCTGCGAGCATCAGTCCGACGGGACCTGCGCCGACCACTATGACGCGAGTTTCCACTATCTGCTCTCCCTATGAAGCGTCGAAGACATTTCCGCCCACGACGTCGAGCGCCGATGCGCACACCATCCTGGCACGAGCACCCCCAAGGGAATAGTCACCCGAGCGGACCGTCTCAGGACTTTACAAGCAAATCGGTTGCCTCGAATGCCGTTTTCAAGCGCGTCTCAAGCGGAATTCAAGCGGGTGTCGAGTGTTATTCGAAGGCGCCTTTTGGACGGCTCGGCAGCGGCCTTCGGAAAACGGGTTTCAGGCGGCGTTCCGGTCGGCGCCCGTGGCCGCGGTGACCGGGGCGTCCCAGTCGATGCGGTAGGTGAACTGCCAGTCCAGCGGCTCCGGTTTCAGGTCGCGTGCTCCGCGCGCCTGCGGGCTGGCCTTGCTGGCGTTGGTGCGGGCGGCGAGGGCGATGATCCGCTCCACGCGGGCCCGGCGCAGCGACTCGTAGGCCGTGAACGCCGCGTCGTAGGGCAGGTCGCGCAGGCAGCGGGCCAGTTGCACGGAGCTCTCGATGGCCTGCGAGGCGCCCTGTCCGGAGCTGGGAGAGGCCGCGTGCACGGCGTCACCCACCAGTATCATCCGGCCGCGGCTCCAGGTCGGCACCGGCGGCATCGTCTCCAGCGGGCCGGTGATCAGCAGGTCGGCCGGGTCGGTACGGCCGAGCAGGTCGGCGGCCGGGGCGCACTGGTCGGCGAACGCGCGGCGCAGCGTGTCGAGCCACTGCTCCTTGGGGGTCTGCCGGGCTCCGGCCAGGGTCAGCGGCTGGGGGTGGGGCAGGTTGATGAACCAGCCGCCGGAGCCGTCGGCGTGCACCAGGTGGCCGAAGGAGCCGCCGGGGCCGTAGCTGACGTGCAGTTTGCCGTCGGTGCCGGGAAGGCCGGTGTCGGCCAGCTGGGCGGCGAAGCCGAGCAGGCCGGCGTACTGCGGCTGCGGGGCGGCCGGGTCGATGAGGGGGCGCACGGTGGAGCGGATGCCGTCCGTGCCGACCAGGATGTCGGCGCCGGCCTGGCTGCCGTCGTGGAAGCGGGCGATGACGCCGTCGCCGGTGTCCTCGGCCGCGACCAGCCGCTTGCCGTGTTCCGTGCGGATGCCGCGGGCGCGGGCCTCGTCGTACAGCGCCCGGTACAGGTCGCCGCGCCAGACGAACCGGGAGGGCGGCAGGTCGGCGGGGAGGGTGATCTCGCCGAGGAGGTCGCCGTCTGCGGTGTGCAGGACGGTGCCTCGCATGGGGGTGCCGACGCGGCGGATGACGTCGCCGGCGCCGATCGCATCGAGCGCACCGACGCCGTTGGGGGCGAGGCTCAGGCCGCCGCCGATGCCGTCGGCCGTGACGTGGTAGGCCTCGTGGACGGTGGCTTCGATCCCGGCTCGCTGAAGAGCCATGGCCACCGTCGAGCCGGCGATGCCGCCGCCGATGACCAGTGCGGTGCGGATGTGAGAGGTCATAACTCCTGCCTTGATCTCGGAATGCACCGACCCGGTTTTCGGGGTATGGCCGGCTACCGGGCGAGGCTAAATCAGCCGCAGCGGGCCCGCAACAGGCTCCGGATTACCCGGTGTTCGACTGCGGAAATACCGAGGTTGCACATTTGCGCTGTTCAACTTTTCCGCGTTGACCACTCTCGAAATATCCGGATAGTTTTCGGTCAGGACTGGCATGGCCGCCAGGAATGTGCCTTCTTTTAGGAGAGTGTGATGCACAAGGTCGTATCGCGGGACGGCACCACCATCGCCTATGAGAAGGCCGGGCAGGGCCCGCCGATCGTGCTGCTCGGCGGTGGTTTTCGCGATCACACGGCCTTCGACACGCTGATCCCGCACCTGGCCGAGCACCTGACCGTCTACGCCTACGACCGGCGTGGCCGCGGCCAGAGCGGGGACTCCGCCGCCTACGCGGTCGAGCGGGAGATCGAGGACATGGCGGCGGTGATCGCCGACACGGGCGGCGAGGCGGTGGTGTTCGGCGGATCCAGCGGGGCGATCCTGGCGCTGGAGGCGGCCCTGGCCGGGGTGCCGATGCGTAAACTCGCGCTGCTGGAGCCGCCTTACCGGGTTCCGGGCTTCCGCACCCCGCCCGCCGGTTTTGTCGAGCGCCTGGACGGCCTGCTCGGCGAGGACCGGCGCAGTGAGGCCGTCGAGTACTTCCTGGGCGAGCACGTGGGTTTCCCGCCGGAGTGGATCCAGGAGTGGAAGGACAGCCCGCTGTGGCCGTCGAACGTGGCGTTGGCGCACACTCTCCCCTACGACACCGCCGTCATGGGCGACGGCCGGGTCCCCGTGGAACGGATGGCCTCGATGCGGGTGGAGACGGTCGTCGTCAACAGTGACAGCACCGGCGACTGGTTGCTGGGGGCGGCGAAGGCGACCGCGGCGGGCCTGCCCAACGGGCGGCGGCTGGAGCTGCCCGGGGTGTGGCACCGGGTGCTGCCGGAGGTCCTTGGCCCGGTGCTGGTGGAGTTCGTCACCGGCTGAGGTGACGGGGCCAAAAACGAAAGCCCTCCGCGGCATCGCGGAGGGCTTCGTCGTGTGCCCGGGTCGGCGGGGGCGGGTTCACCAGGGGACGGTTCCGGTGTCGTCCTGGGAGGTGCCGGTGGGGCCGTCGGGGCCGAGCAGCGCCAGCCGTACGGCGGTGACGGCGCCCTGTTCGACGCTCTGGTGGCCGCGGTGGCCGTTCATGTCGGTCGCGGTGAAGCCGGGGTTGGCCGCGTTCACCTTGATCGGGGTGTCGCGCAGTTCCTTGGAGTAGGCGAGGGTGAGCGCGTTCAGGGCGGTCTTGGACGACTGGTAGGTCACCTGGTTGTAGCCGGCGAACTCGCCGGTGAGGTCCGCGTTCAACGTCAACGAGCCCACCGTGGAGGAGACGTTGACGATCCGGCCGGCCCGCGAGCGGCGCAGCAGCGGCAGCATCGCGTTGGTCACCGTCAGCACACCGAAGACGTTCGTGTCGTACACCTCGCGCAGGTCCTCGGCGGTGGCGGTGCTGGGCGGGCCGAAGCAGGTGCCGGTGATGCCCGCGTTGTTGACGAGGACGTCCAGGCGGCCGTAGCGCTCCTCGATGCGGGCGGCGGCGTCGGCCACGCAGGCTGGGTCGGTCACGTCGAGCTGTAGCGGGTGTGCGTCCAGGCCCTCGGCGGCGAGTGTGTCGGCGGCCTGCTTGCCGCGCCCGAGGTCGCGCGCGCCGAGCAGCACGGTCAGCCCGTGCGCGCCGAGTTGCCGCGCCGTCTCCAGGCCCAGTCCCTTGTTGGCGCCGGTGACCAGCGCGACCCTGTCCTCCCGCCGGGCCTGGCCGTGGTTCGTCCGGTCCGTCATGCCGCGGTCACCGCCTTGCCGAACCAGTGGGTGAGCGCGCCGGTCAGACCCGCGGGGCCTGCACCGGGCCGGGCGGCCCAGGCGACGTGTCCGTCCGGGCGTACCAGGAGGGCGGCGGCACCCTCGAACGGGTCGTGTCCGTCCGGGGCGTGCGGGGAGGCGGACACGATGTCGACCCGGTCCTGCCAGCCGGCCGCCGCCTCGCGTACCCGGGCGTCGCCGGTCAGGTCGAGCAGCACGCCGCGTGCGCTGTGCAGCAGTTGAAGGGTCGTCGTCTTGCCGTGTTCGCCCCTCTCCCCCGTTTCCTCGACCAGTTCGGTGCCCGGCAGGCGCCGGCCCAGCAGCGGATGGTCGCCGGCCGTCATGTCGTAGCGGATGTCGAGGCCCGTGACCATGCCGATCAGGTGTGTGCGGACCTCGGGCAGTGCCGTCAGCTCGGTGAACAGCTCACGCATCGGCTGCATGTGCTCGCCCGTGATGTACAGGCTGCGCTGGGTCAGGGTGTTGATCAGGACGCGGGCGCCGACCGGGTGCCGTTCGGCGTGGTAGGTGTCGAGCAGTCCCTGGGGGGCCCGGCCCTTGACGGCGAGGGCGAGCTTCCAGCCGAGGTTGACCGCGTCCTGCACGCCGGCGCTCATGCCCTGGCCGCCGATGGGCAGATGGATGTGGGCGGCGTCGCCGGCCAGGAACACCCGGCCCTTGCGGTACTGGCTCGCCTGCCGGGTGGCGTCGGTGAACTTGCCGATCCAGCGGGGGGTGCCGCCCCGGATGTCCTCGCCGGTCAGCCGCAGCCAGGCGGCGGCCACCTCGTCGAAGGAGGGCGGCTCGTCGCTCTTGCGGGGGACGACGCCGGCGTCGTAGTAGGTCACGCGGAAGATGTCCGGGCCCTGTTGGAAGGCGAGGACCATGCCCCCTTCGACGCGTTCGCCGTTGGGCCGCGGTCGTATCCCGGTGACGCCGACGACCTCGGCGAACGCCATCTCGATGGTGGCGTCGTGGCCGGGGAAGTCGATGCCGGCCTTCTTGCGCACGGTGCTGCGTCCGCCGTCGCAGCCCGCCAGGTAGGCGGCGCGCAGCCGGCCGGGTCCCTCGGGGCCGGTCACCGTCACCTCGACCGTGTCGGCGCCGGCGTCCAGGTCGGTCACCTCCCAGCCGCGGCGCACTTCGACGCCCAGTTCCCCGGCCCAGTCGTTCAGGACGGCGGTGGTCAGCGACTGCGGCACACCCTTGGCGCCGTAGGAGCCGCCCGGTACTTCCCGGTAGTCGAGCGGGACGCCGCCGAAGTGGCCGATGGGGATGGTGTCGAAGCCGCCGAAGCGGGGCAGCAGGCCCCGCTGGTCGAAGGTCTCGATGGTGCGTGCCGTGAAGCCCAGGGCCCGGGTCTGGTCCGTCGGCTCCGTCGACTTCTCCAGCACGATGCACCTGACGCCGGCCAGCCGTAGTTCACACGCCAGCATCAGCCCGACCGGGCCGGCTCCGACAACGATGACGTCCGTGTCCACGCCGCTGCTCATTTCACTCCCAGGTGAGGATGTGTCGGGATGGCTGTCGAGATGGCTCGGGTGCCGGTCAGCGCCCGGTCGACCAGGGCGCCCGCCGCGCCCGTGAAGCCGGCGGCGTCCAGCAGTGCGGCTGCCTCGCCGGGGGCCAACACTCCTTGTAGTGCCGGGAGTTCGGCGAGCACCTCGTCGAGTGGCCGGGAGGTCTCGGCGGCCAGCTGCGACGCCCGCGTCAGTAGTTCCTTGGCCGCCGCCTTGCCCAGGCGGGGGGCCAGTGCGGCGCTGACGCGCTCGGAGGCGATCCGGCCGCCGGTCGCGTCCAGGTTGGTGCGCATCCGATGCGGATGGACGCTCAGCCCGCTAACCAGTTCCACGGCGGTGCGGGCGGCGCCACCGGTCAGCCGCAGGCACTCGCGCAGCGGCAGCCACTCGGCGTGCCACACTCCGGCCGACCGCTCGTCCTCGGTAGCCAGACACTGGGTCAGCACGGTGGCCAGTGCGGGCACTTGCAGCGCGGCGGAGCGGATCAGGGTGGCCAGGACGGGGTTGCGCTTGTGGGGCATCGCGGAGGACACTCCGCGGCCCGCCGCCTGCGGTTCGGTCACCTCGTCGACCTCCGTGCGGGCCAGCACCAGCACATCGGCGGCGATCTTGCCGAGGGCCGCGGCGGTGTGCGCGAGGGCGGCGCCCAGGTCGGCGACCGGTGTGCGCAGCGCGTGCCAGGGCAGCAGGGGCTCGGCCAGCTGTGTCTCCTGGGCGAAGGCCGCAGTGAGGTCGGCGACGAGGGTGTGCGCGTCGGTGTCCTCACCGGCGTACTCGAGGTAGCCCGCCAGCGTTCCGGCCGCGCCGCCCAGCGATGCCGGAAGCCGCTCGGCCACCTGCTCCAGGCGCGTGGCCGACTCCCGTACGAGCTGGTGCCAGCCGGCCGCCTTGAGCCCGAACGTGGTCGGTACGGCGTGCAGGGCGAGCGTACGGCCGGCCATCACCGTGTCCCGGTGCTCGGCGGCCAGCGCGGCGAGTGCCTCCTCGGTCGCCCGCAGGTCGGCGGCGGTTATCCGCAACGCCCGCCGGGCCACCAGCATCGCGCCGGTGTCGAAGATGTCCTGGCTCGTGGAGCCGCGGTGGACGTACTCGACGGCCTCGGGCGCCTCCTGGGCCACGACCGCGGTCAGCGCCTTGATCATGCCGACGACCGGGTTGGCGGTCTCGCGCGCGGCCCGCGCCAGCCCCACCAGGTCCAGGCGTTCGGCGCGGGCGGCGGCGGTGATCGCGGCGGCGGCCTCGGCGGGTACGGTGCCACAGCGGGCCTGCGCCCGCGCCAGCGCCGCCTCCGCATCCAGCATCGCCTGAAGCCAGGCGCTGTCGCCGACCGCCGACTCGACAGGGGTGCCCGCCCGGACGGGAGAGAGCAGGCCGCTGTCCAGGTCGGTGGGCCCGGTGGTGGCGGTCGGGTGGTCGGGCATGCTCTCGGCGTCGAGGTGAGTGGTCGTCATGCCGCCGCCCTCCTCGAGGTGTTGTTGTCCGGGGCGGGCAGGGCGGCCGGGCGGGCCGGGGCGGGGGTGACGGCCGGGGCCGGCAGGGTCAGGGCGGCGGACGCGATGGCGTCGGAGTCCTCCAGGGTCACGGAGCCGACGCCGGGGCGGATGCCGGCCGCCGTCACCCAGTGCACCGACTCGGTCGGCACGCCGTAGGCGAAGCGGCGCGGATGCGGCTCTCCCCCGGGGTCCAGCAGGTGGTAGGGGCGCTCGGTGACGGCGAGGCCGCCCGTCTCGTACGCGGCGCCGGCCCGGGCGGGGATGCGGTACGGGCGGCACTGGCCGGTGCGCAGCAGGTGTCGCAGCAGCGGGTCCGCGGTGCGGCGCAGGTCGATCTCGGGCAGCCGGCACTCGATCAGCGTGGTGGCACGGACCAGGACGCCGGGGATGTCGCTGGTGCCGGTGAAGCAGGGGCCTTCGGGGCCTTCCTCCTCGGTCCTGGCCCGCGTCCCGGGGCCGAGGACCTCCAGGACGCCCGCGTCCATCAGCGCGGCCATCTCCTCGATACGCGAGGCGGGCGGCCCGATGGACAGGTAGGCGTTGAGCGGGGTGTACCAGTGATCCAGCTCGTCCCGGTAGGAGTCGCCGTCCAGGCCGCCGTGGTCGACAGCCAGCCGGAGCTCGTTGCGCAGGTCCCGCAGCACGTCCAGGGCCGCCTTGAGCGGGCCGGAGACATTGCCCTGCCGGGCGTGCCGGGCATCCTCGTCGAGGTGGCCGCGCAGCCAGGCGCGAAAGCCGGCCAGGTTCGTGAAGTCCCGGCTGCCGTACGGCCGGGCGATCCGCTCCCAGTCCCAGCGCTCGTCCGCGGCCACACCGTTTTCGGCGAGCAGCCGCTCGCGCCGCGGGCCGGGCTCGCAGCGCAGATAGCGGGCGGCGAAGTCCGTGGCGGCAGTGGCGCCTTGACGGGGGGTCAGCAGTGCCTGGTAGTAGACGCTCTCCACTTCTCTGGTGATCAGCGGCCACAGGTCGGTACCGAACCGGATCGGTCCACGGCCCGGGGCGCGCAGGGCTTCGATGTGCCCGGCGGTCAGCAGCCGGGGCAGGTGGCGGCCGTGGGCGCCCTTCTCGTTCTCGCCGCGCGCCTGGTAGGGCACACCGCGGCGTGAACCGGCGTACAGGCGTGGCTCGCGGCCGGAGGGCTGGTAGACCAGGCGGCCTCCGGTGCGCCGGAAGACGCCGCCGCGGGCGTGCGTGAACAGGGCCATGTAGTCGAAGAAGTTCAGGCCGAGGCCGCGCAGCAGCACGCTCTCGCCGGGTGCGACGGAGTCGAGGTCGACGTCGGCCGGGTTGGCGGGGGCGAGGTAGGTCAGGCCGTGCCGGGCGGCGAAGCCGGTCAGTTCCCGCTCGGCGGGGTCGGGGGCGACCGGCAGGTGGCCCTGCGCCAGTACGACCGCGGACAGCCCGGTCAGCCGGGTGCCGTCGGCCAGGAGGACAGTCTGCGGTCCCCTCGCGCCGAGGTCGCCGTCGCCGTCGTCCAGTGCGACCGCCCGCTGGGCGTGCACGCGTACCGTCATGTGTGCCGCCGCGTTCGCGGTCACCTGCCGGAACACCCAGCCCAGGTAGTGCCCGTACAGGGCGCGGGTGGGGTAGGTGTCCGGGCCCAGGTCGCGGGCCTCGGCGAGCGTCTCGTCGTCGTAGGCGGTGTCGTGGCCGGTCGCGAGTGTGCCGCTGCCGAGCGCCGCGGCCCACTGGTAGAGACTCGGGCCCTCCTCCAGCGGTCCTTCGATGCCGACGCTGGCGTCGGTGAACACCGTCACCTGGGAGGCGACGGTGTTCATCAGCAGGTGCCGGGACTGGGACGGCCGCCATACCTGGCCCGAGCCCGGTGGTCCCGGGTCGACCACGTGCACGGTGAGGTGGTCCCAGCGAGGGGACGTGCGCTCCTGTGCGCACAGCCGTTCCAGCACGGACAGCCCGCGTGGGCCGGCGCCGACCAGGCACACTTCGATACGTCCACTGCTCACAAGGACACTCCGCTCGGCCTACGGGGACGCCGGGCGACGTCGCCCCCGGGGGTCTTGGTGGGTTGCCGGTGCTTCGGGCAAATGGGCTCCCGGTGTTCCGGGCAGCACGGGACGGTCGCTGTCGTCGGCACCCGCGCCGCCGCGGGTCCGGCCCAGCGGCCGTCCCGCCGGCTTACGCGTGTACCGTCCACAGCGCCTCCTTCCCTCCCGCCACCGTCGGCCGGTGCGCTCAACCGGAACTCGGGCCCGGCTAGGGAACGGGGGCTTGGCTCGGGGGAGGTGAACTGTTCTGGGCTTTCTGGCCGCACGCCCGTGCGCGCCGGCCGTGGACCGGCTGCCAAGGGATCGCCGTGAGGAGGGCGAACGCGCGGCACCTCCCGCAGCCGCCTGTTGGCGTACGGGAGGTGCCGGGTGGGGCTGCGCGGGATCGCCGCGCGGTCGGCCACCGCTCGTGGCCGGCCGGGTGGGGTCACCACGCGGACGGCCGCGGCAGGGGAATGGGGGTTGGGTCTTCGTGAGCGGGTGCGCCCACGTTCGGTGTGGCGCCCTCGCGTGATTCCAGCATCCGCGGCCGTATCCGAGAGCCGCTCGAGAAGCGCTCGAACCGCGAGGTCGAAGGCCCCGGTCAGAGCTCGGCGGGTCCGGCGCCGGGTCCCGGTGTCCTGCGCAGGGCGACCTCGCGCACCAGCAGGCCCGCCACCAGGGCGGCGGCGCCGGCCAGCGAGCCGACGAGGAACGCGCTGTGTGTGCCCGCGGCCGTGGCGTGCCGGTAGGCCTCGTGGACTGCGGGAGGCAGCCGGTTCAGGCTCGCCGCGTTCAACTGGGCGTGCGCCAGCTGCGGGTGCCCGGGGGTCTGCTCGGCCATCACTGCCAGCACCCGGCGGTTGAACAGGGCGCCCATCACGGCGACACCGAAGGAGCTGCCCACCATGCGGAAGAGGGTGATGGCGGCCACGGCGACGCCGATGTCCCGGATTTCCACGCTGTTCTGCGCGATGAGCATCATCACCTGCATCAGGCAGCCCATGCCCGCACCGAGTACGGCCATGTACAGCCCCGACTCGGTCCGCGAGGTCGAGGTGTCCATGCGGGACAGCAGCAGCATGCCGGCGAGCAGCAGGACGCCGCCTGCCACCGGGAACACCTTGTAGCGTCCGGTGCCGCTGGTGACCCGGCCTGCCACCATCGCGACGACGATCATCGCGCTCATCATCGGCAGCAGCAGGATCCCGGAGTTGGTCGCCGACGCGCCCTGCACCGCCTGCTGGTACAGCGGCAGGAACAGCACCGCCCCGAACATCACGAAGCCCATCACGAACGCGGTGACCGTCATCAGGGAGAAGTTGAGGGTGCGGAAGATGTGCAGCGGCACCACGGGTTCGGCGGCCCGGGTCTGCCAGTAGACGAACGCGCCCAGGCAGAGCACACCGGCCGCGATGAGCATGCCGATGACGTCCGAACTCCAGGCGTACTGGGTGCCGCCCCAGGTGGCCACCAGGACGACCGCGGTGATGCCCGCCATCAGCAGGGCCGCGCCGGGATAGTCGATACGGGCGCTGCTGCGTCGTACCGGCAGCCGGAGCACCACCGCCGCCATGACGAGGGCGAACAGGCCGATGGGCAGGTTGATGTAGAACGCCCAGCGCCAGCCGAGATGGTCGGTGATCGTGCCGCCGACCAGCGGGCCGCCGATCATGGACAGGGCCATCACGGCGGCGAGCATGCCCTGGTAGCGGCCCTGCTCACGGGGTGGCACCAGCTCGGCCACGATCGCCATCATGCAGGCCATCAGGCCGCCGGCGCCGAGGCCCTGGATCACCCGGAAGCCGATCAGTTGGCCCATGTCCTGGGACATGCCGCTGAGCGCCGAACCGGCCAGGAAGATGACCACGGATATGAGGAAGAGGTTCTTACGGCCGTGCAGATCGCCGAGTTTGCCCCAGATCGGGGTGGCCGCGGCCGTTGCCAGGGTGTAGGCGGTGACCACCCAGGACAGGTGATCGAGACCGCCCAGGTCGCCTACGATCGTGGGCATCGCGGTGCCCACGATCATGTTGTCCAGCTGGGACAGCAGCATCGCGATCATCAGCGGGAGCAGCATGAGCCGTATGTTGCGGCCGGGCGCCTGCTGCGCTGTACCCGGCGTGTTTTCGATGGTCGTCGCCACGGTCGCTCACCTCGCTCGACTCGCGTTCCGCGGGCGCGTGGCATGGTGACGCCCGTCGGCTTGCTGGGGCCGCCCCGACGGTGCGTGGCACCGCGCACGGTGAGCAGCGCACGAAAGTCCAACAGGAGCGGCTCGGTGGGCGCTGGTGTGCCGCTGGGGTGCCGCTGGTGGGACCGGTAGGCCGGGCCGGCCCCGATACCCGGACGTGAGCTGGGGTTCTGCGGCGGCCTGTGAGTTTTTGCAACGGGATGGGCGTGGTTCGGCGGGGTCGTGGCAGTGCGGTGTCAGGAGCTTGTCAGCGGGTTGTCAGGGTGCGTTGCCACGGTCCGTGCTCCGGGCCCCTGCCGGGGCCCGTCAGCCCGGTTGCGTCCACGAGGAGTTCACGGTGATGGACCATCAGACCGTGCGTGTGCACCTCGACGGGAGTTCGGAGCG
>Ga0123353_10008612_pt1 | contig 13956 bp, 12 predicted proteins | sample TergutLab28metaG_3_FD_92763 | JGI IMG/M metagenome (GOLD analysis project Ga0123353, IMG submission 92763) | Labiotermes labralis P3 segment gut microbial communities from Petit-Saut dam, French Guiana - Lab288 P3 | ecosystem: Host-associated > Arthropoda: Insects > Digestive system > Gut ... | reverse complement strand
GGCAACTCAAAAAAGCGCCGGTGACTCGTTTCCCCGGTACGCCTGTCCAGGCACATAAGCCGCGACTGCTCGCGATGCGCTATCGGGGTCTGCGCGATTAGTTCCGGTGGGAGATCGAACCTGAAGTCGCTCTTATTCATCCGACGTCGACCCCGGTATAGTAGAACTTGATTATTTCAACGTAATTTTTATTATGATACCGCGCCATAGAATAGGCGCCCCATTGGCTCAAGCCGACAAGGTGCCCGTTACCTGTCCCGTTTATGGTAAACACGCCGTCTACCAATCCGGTACCGCTGCCGCTCGAACTGCTTGCGCTGCTGCCACCCGTTACGGCAGAAACGTCTCCGGCATCGTCAATTGCATACATGGAATCCCTCGGCACGGTTTGTGCTGTGTCGCTCGAATCGACAGCGTAATACTGTGAGCTCTGATCCAGTTGCTCCGCCGGATCATTGGCGTATAAGCTGGCTGGCGCGGGCGTGCCGCTCGCCCCGCCGATGTTGAATCGTTGAGTGATAACGCCCAGCGCGGTAATAAGCGCGGCTCGCTTGGAAAACGTCCATTTCTTCCCGTTTGCGTCAGTCATAGTTACGGTGTGCACATTGCCCGTCGGCGTATATTGCGTAACCACAATGCTGACGATCGTCGCGCAGTTATATCCCCGGTTGCGCAATCGTTCGGTGATTTGTGCCGGTGTATACTTAACTGACCAGTAATACTTGGAAGCGGTCGACGCGATATCGGCTTCGTAAGGATCAATGACGCCCTTCAGGTAGGGAAGCGCCGCTGTCCACACATTCTCAATGCTTTCTGACGCGCCGCCGTTCGAGGCGGCATAGTAAGTCTGGCAAAGCGAGCCATTATACGTTATGTACTTTCCGGCAGTCTCGTCTACCGCCTGGTCTGTCCTCGAATTTGAGGAGCCTCTCCCGCGATAAACCTGGCAGTGAGCCGTGTTGCATAGATCGAATCCATCCGAGTTATGTCTGTTGAGCATTGACAACGCGTATGTCCGGGCGCAGCATGCCTGCGCCTTAAGCGCCTCAAGCGGCCATGAGTTACTCATCTCATACGGAAGGATACCCTTGACGTAACTCTCAGTATCGACAAAGTTAACGACCGTGATGAGCGCGCCGCTCCGCCTATCGTACTGAAATCCGCCGAAATACTGCCGCTCCTTGAACACTGTCACAGGTTTCTCGTTTCTTATCGGCCTTGGCCTGACACCAAGCGGTGTAGATCCTTTATCAAACTCAAACAGGATAGTGTTTGTCCCGGTTTTGGCGACGGTAATCGTATTACCCGTACCGGCATTTACCGTTGCGCCGCTGAGTCCAAGTGACGATATCGCGCTGTTAGCGGCGTTTCTGGATGTGTATCGCCCGATAAGGACTAAGAAGCGATCCGATTCATATCTCACAAACGCGTTGCTGTGCCTTGCGGCTTCTGCCTTCGCCGCGTCAAATGTATTATAGCTCGAGCTGAGTTGGACGTGGTAGCAGCCGATCACCACATCGCCGCTAGTCCCCTCCCGATACTCTCCGGCGCCGCCGCCCACGCCCGCGTTCCATGACATATTGCGATCCATCATCATGGATATTCTGGACTCGCCAGTCCACGCGCCTATTGATACAAAACTCCTGCTCGAGTTGTAGTATCCGAAATCATATCCCTGGCCCAACCCATTGACATTCTGAAGATTTGCAGACGGAAGAGCGGACGAACCATAATTAAACCCTATCCGGAGCGTTTGATATGGCGGTGAGTACGCTGCGTCGGATACAGGAGCGGTGAGCGACACAATACATACGGCGATAACCGCTGGAATGATCCTCGCCCACCTCTTTACTCTCATATTTATGACCATTCCTCTCAATGCATAAATGGTGTGTTTTCAACGTAGCGATGACAATGCAGTGTTGACAAAAGTATATACATATGATATCGTAAATCGCAATAAAATGGAATAAAAGGCAAAGTGGGCAGGTTACGTTATGGTGACATCATGTGACATTATATTACAAAATCAGCCGGATGACTAGCCCTGCCGGTTAATTTTTTTGTTTTTGCGGTATTTTGTTCAGTATTATCGGAGGTGACAGGATGAGAAAGTACAGAGTTGGCGTTATAGGCGCGACTGGCATGGTCGGACAGCGTTTCGTTTCACTGATAGACAAACACCCGTGGTTCACTCTGACTACCGTCGCCGCCAGCAGCAGGTCAGCGGGAAAACCATATGCGCAAGCCGTGGCGGGACGATGGATGATGCCGGATCCGATCCCCGGATCCACTAAGGGTCTGACCGTCCTATCCGCCGAATCTGATGTCGCCGGGATCGTAAGCTCATCCGATTTTGTTTTTTCCGCCGTCGATATGCCCAAAGACCGCATCAAAGCGCTCGAGGAAACATATGCGAAAGCGGAATGTCCGGTCATATCAAATAACGGCGCTCACCGGTTGACGCCCGACGTACCTATGGTGATCCCCGAGATCAATCCGGAGCATCTCGGAATCATACACAGTCAACGAAAACGGCTGGGGACGAGACGCGGGTTTGTGACGGTTAAGTCCAACTGCTCAGTCCAGAGCTACGTTCCCGCGTTTCATCCCCTCAAAGACAGATTCGGGCTTGATCGGGCGCTCGTATGCACGTATCAGGCCATCTCGGGAGCGGGTAAGACGTTCGAGACCCTGCCTGAGATGATTGACAATGTCATACCGTATATCGGTGGCGAGGAAGAGAAGTCCGAGCAGGAACCTTTGAAATTGTGGGGCAAGATCATCGACGACAGGATCGTTCTTGCCGATTCCCCCTCGATAACAACACAGTGCGTCCGCGTACCGGTGACGGACGGGCATCTTGCCGCTGTGTTCATGTCATTCAAAAACAAACCGGATATAGACGAAATCAAATATATATGGCGGGAGTTCAAGGGCCGCCCACAGGAGCTCATGCTGCCTTCGGCGCCAAAACAATTTCTCCACTATTTCGAACAGGAGGACCGGCCCCAGACAAAGCTCGATCGTTTGCATGAAAGCGGGATGGCTATCTCGATTGGCCGTCTTCGCCCCGACACACAGTATGACTATAAGTTTATCAGCATAAGCCACAACACTCTGCGCGGCGCGGCCGGCGGGGCAGTGCTGCTCGCGGAGCTGCTGTGCGCGGAAGGATACATTCAGATTGATTAGAAAGGATGTTTAGTACTATGAAGATTCCGGTTTTTGAAGGCTCTTCGGTCGCCATCGTCACACCTTTTCGCGATGGTAAGGTCGATTATAGAAGACTCGGCGAACTGATCGATATGCAAATCGCCGGCGGGACCGCGGCTATTACGATTTGCGGAACCACAGGTGAAAGCTCGACACAATCGCTGGAGGAACACACCGCGACAGTCGATTTCTGCGTTAAGCACGTCAACAGCCGCGTAAAGGTCATTGCCGGCACAGGCAGCAACGACACGCAAGCCGCGCTGTTTCTCTCACAGGAAGCGGAACGGTCAGGCGCTGACGCCGTACTCATGGTCACGCCATATTACAATAAGACGACTCAACGCGGGTTAATCAAGCACTTCTCGTTTGTTGCGGACAGGATCAATATTCCAATGATATTCTACAACGTTCCAAGCCGTACGGGCATGTCATTCACAACAGAGACCTACCTGGAGCTCTCCAAGCACCCAAACATCAACGGCGTAAAGGAAGCTTCCGGCGATTTCAAGCTGATCGCGGCGACACTCGCCTCGTGCGGCGACGACTTCTTTGTGTGGAGCGGCAACGATGAGGACGTCGTACCGATGATGTCTATCGGGGCTAAGGGCGTCGTCACCGTTCTCGGAAATATAGTCCCGGAGGCTGTCGCTGAAATGACAAGGCTATGCCTCGAGGGCGATTTCAAGAGCGCGGCGGTACTCCAGCTCAAGTACCTTGACTTGATTCGCAAACTGTTCATCGAGGTAAACCCGATACCCATCAAGGCCGCTATGAACCTGATGGGCATGGATGTAGGCGAGCCGCGGATGCCGCTGTGCGACATGGCGCCGGAAAATCTGGAAAAACTGAAGAAGTCAATGGCGGCGGTAGGGCTGCTGGAAGTGTAGAGTGTAAAGTGTAAAGTTATATGCGAAACGGAGAACCGCGTAATATGATAAAAATCATCATTTCCGGTTGTAACGGTCATATGGGGCATGTCGTCGCCTCTATTGCCCGGGATGACCCGGATGTCTCCGTAGTTGCGGGTTTCGACATCGCCGCGCAAGGGACACAAAGCTTCCCCGTTTACTCTAATCCGATGGAGTTTACCGGTTGTGCCGATGTTATCATCGATTTCTCGGACCCCGCGGCTCTGGAGAACCTGCTCTCTTTTGGGCTCACTAAGAAAACGCCGCTGATACTGTGTACGACCGGGTATACCCCCGGTCATATTGCGGCAATCGAAGAAGCCGCGAAACAGATTCCCGTGTTCCGGTCGGGTAATATGTCTCTTGGGATCAATCTTCTGGTTGATCTTATAAAGCGCGCGTGTTCCGTCCTGGGTAGCGCTTACGACATCGAGATCGTGGAGCGCCATCACAGGCGTAAAGTGGACGCTCCTAGCGGGACCGCGCTGATGCTGGCTGACGCCGCGGCTGCGGCGCTGCCTTATGAAGCCGAATACGTCTATGACAGACAAAGCGTACGTCAGCCGCGCGGCGATCATGAGATAGGCATTTCCGCTGTGCGCGGCGGTACGATAGTCGGGGAGCATGAAGTCATTTTTGCCGGACTGAGCGAGGTGATAGAGCTCAAGCACTCTGCCGCGTCTCGAGACGTCTTCGCCACAGGCGCAATCAAAGCCGCAAAGTTCATGTCCGGCATAAGCACCCCCGGACTGTACGATATGCGGGATGTTCTGAGTAGCAGTTAAGACAAGGAGTTTGAATTAATCAGAGGTTAACTTGTACTTTCTTGTTGATTTCGCCGTCATAACGTGATAATATTAAACTGTAGGGGTGGTATTAAGTGGAAACCGATGCAATCAATAAAGAGTATATCGACGTTGACGATGCCCTCAGACGCGTAGGCGGAAATATGGGTCTGTATAAACGGCTCCTGGGGCGTTTTCTGGAAGGACGCAACATTGAAGCTCTCGAAGACGCTCTTACGAAAGACGATATGGAGGAGGCCGCCCATCATGCCCACACGCTCAAGGGCGTCGCCGCGAATCTGTCGCTTACAGGCGTCAGGTCAATTTCGGTAGATTTGGAACAGGCGATAAAAAACGGCAGCGATTATTCCGGATATCTGACCGAACTCAAGCAGGTATATAGCACTACCGCGGAGATAATCACTGAAATGATGAAGACAGATTAGTTTCTTGCTGATGTCTCCGGTCTTTACTCCAACAATACGAGGGAATTGCCAAATGCGATATGGTGATAATGTTATCCTGATTGTTGACGATATCGAGATCAATCGTATGATTCTGCGGGAGATCCTTCAGGACGACTATGAGATTATCGAGGCTGCGAACGGCAGCGAGGCGTTTAAGATTCTCTTTGAGGACAAAATCATACCCACCGTTGTCCTCCTTGATATCATAATGCCCGATATCGATGGTTTTCAGGTGCTTGAGCGTATAAAGCTCGATGACAGTACCAAAAACGTACCAGTTTTATTTATTACCGCAGCCAATTCTGACGAAACCGAATCCCGCGGGCTCACTTCCGGCGCGGCTGATTATGTAACCAAACCGTTTAACCATGATGTGGTCAGGGCCCGCGTGGATAACCACATAAACCTTGCCCGTTACAGACATAGACTTGAGCAACTTGTCGAGAAAAAGGCGGCGGAAGTCACCAGAACTTACGAACAGACTCTCGAAGTTCTTGCCACGATAATAGAATACCGCAACCTTGAGTCCGGTGAGCACATACGAAGAACCACGTTACTCACTGAGGTCACCGTCGCGAAGATGCTGGAGATCGAGACGTTCAGACCCGTACTGCTGACCGAAAACATCCACTCGCTCATCAAAGCCTCCGCACTGCACGATATAGGAAAAATCGGCATTTCCGACAATATTCTGCTTAAACCCGGAAGGCTAACCGCCGATGAGTTCGATGTCATCAAGACGCACACATCCGTAGGCCGGCAAATAATCGACAGTATCGCGGGCACTCTTCCCGATCACGATATGTATCTGAAATATGCGGGAGAGATTTGTAATTGCCATCATGAGCGCTGGGATGGCAATGGCTACCCGAGTGGACTGAAGGGCGATGAGATACCACTGTCGGCAAGAATTATCTCCGTCGTCGACGTATATGACGCACTCATAAGCCCGCGTTGCTATAAAGCGGCATTCCCTCATGACGTATCGCTCGGGATAATACTGGAGGGCCGCGGGACTCAGTTCGACCCGAACATCGTAGACATAATCCCCGATATAGCTGAGATGTTTCGCGGCATAGAAGAAAGCCACAGTGATTGAGCCAGTAAAGCCACAAGTATGAAAAGAGTCTCTGCCGAATGGTATGAGACTCTTTAAATGTCGGTTATTTACCGGGTATCAAGGTTATAACTACAGCAGCATACTGCCGTTTTCATGATCCCGCGTCATCATTTCCATCCCGCGCCGCTAGTCGTCGTGCCTGCTGGCCATGACGTCTACTACTCCGACGAGGCTGGCTATTTCGGGCTTTGACAGTTGAGCGTCAGCTCCCACCTCCAGGCCTTTCTTCTGCATATTCTCATCGATCAGAGACGAGAATATGACAACCGGGATATCACGTAAAACCGGGTCGGACTTGATAAGCTTGGTCAGCCTGTGTCCGTCCATCCTGGGCATCTCAATATCTGTGATAAGGCATCTTGCACTCGATACCACATTTGTGACGCCGGATTCCTTTATCCCGTTGATATGCTCCCATGCCTCCTCGCCGTTGTTAAGGATGGTCAGATTGTAGTATCCCGCTGTATGGAGCGCTTCCGTTAACATCTTCCTGAGCAGCGCCGAATCCTCAGCCACGACGATTGGAATGCTCTCCCTGTCAGCGCCGGAATACTCCTTCACCTCATTGAGATCGATCCCTGTTTCAGGACTGATGTCAAATGTGATCTTCTCGAAATCTAAAATAGAAATGATCCTGTCGTTCACTTTGGCTATTCCGGTGACGACACCCTCCTGCCCACCATAGATAATGCTATCGGGCTTTTCTATATCCTGCCATGAGATACGGAAGATACTTTCCACCGCGTGAACATGAAACGCGATATTCATCTTATTGAAATTCGTGATAATAAGGATGTCCTTCCCCGGGTTATCAGAAACCCCCAAGCCAAGATAACTCGATAAATCTACTATTGTATATACCTCGTCTCGCGGTTGGAACACTCCCTCCACGCAGGGATGGGAAAGCGGCATCTCCTGTACCTCTTGAATCTGCATGAGTTCTGTAATCTTCGCTACATTTATGCCGTAGCTGTTTCCGGATATGACAAACTCCAGTATCTCGAGTTCGTTTGTCCCTGTCTCCAGAAGGATGTTACTGTCAACAATACCCATATTATCCACAACCTTTACAAAATACTAACGTGGGCTACGCCCACAACCCATCGGCCTTGCGCGCTCACGGTCGGAATGAATCCGCCCTACGCGCTGCACCCTCCCGCCGCTTCGCGGCGCACTGCGCTCAGCGCAGTGATTAGACCGCTTACAACAACTGTTTTTTATTTGTGTTATGCGGGTGTAAGCGGTCTAACGCGGTGTATGCGGTCTAAATATGTTACCCGTTTACGATGTCAGTGATCCTGACGCCGTAATTGTCATCGATGACGACTACCTCACCGCGCGCGATGAGCTTCCCGTTGACGACTATTTCGACCGGATCCCCGGCTATTTTGTCGAGTACGATAATAGTCCCTGTGTTGAACTCAAGTATTTCACTGATTTCCTTCTTCGTTTTCCCAAGCTCCACTGTTACTTGGAGCGGTATGTTGTATACAAGGTCGATCCCCTTCTGCTCACCGATCGTACCCGGTGAATCAAATGCCTGGAACTGCATCGGATGCACATCCACGAGACGTCCCGGCGCCGTGGTGGGCGGATACTGCGCGGCCGGTGGATATGCGGGATACGGCGCCGCGGGGTATTGCTGCGGGTATTGCGCTCCCGAATATGGCATTTGCTGATATGATTCCTGCGGATATGGCTGTTGGTACTGCTGGTTCGGCGGAACGGGGCCAGGAGCAGGCGATGGTGGCATGGCTTGCGGTGGTGGCGGTGATTGAGACGGTGGCGGTGGTCCAGCGGCTTTCGCGGTTGCCGGCGCCGGTGTAGATACCGCTTTCGGTTCGCTTGCGCCCACCGGGTCCCCCATACCGATATCCATAAACTGCTTAGCGAACAGACGGCTCACATCATAAGGCATCAACTGTATGAGTTCGCTTTTTAGAAGGCCCTCGATTTCCATATCAAAGCTGATTTTGGTGACCATATCGATATCCCCAAGTAGATTGGACACATCGAATCCCACATCCACCTGCGAACTCTTTGGTGGCGAAATATTGATCGCCATATGCAGCAGTTTCGACAGCGAGGTCGACGAGGCGCCCATCATCTGGTTCATTATCTCGCTCATCGCGCTCAGATGCATTTCATTGAGCTCGATCGGCTCCTCAACCGTACCATCCCCACCCATTAACAGATCGGTGATAAGCGCGGCGTCCTCAATCTTCAGGACAAGTAAATTGGTTCCGGTAATGCCTTCGACATATTCGATAGTAGCCACAACGAAGGGTATCCGGTAGACTGATAAAACATCTTTTGCGTCAAAGACGGTAACGCGCGGCGTCGTGATACTGACCCGTCTGTCAAGCAGTGAGTACATCGTCGTCGCGACCGCGCCCATGCTTATATTGCCGACTTCACCGAGGATATCGACCTCTTCGGCGGTCAGCATACCGTCCTTACTCCGCACACTTGCAAGACCATCACCGCTATCCTGCGGCTCGTCGGCTCTGGCAAGTATGTCGCTGAGGATATCAGGCTCGTCATCCGAAGCGGTGCTCCCGGCTGCTTCATCGAGCATTGCCGCAATCGCTTCGGGAGACATTATCTCCACCGGCTCCGGCTCCGCTCCTGCCGCCGGTACCCCGGCGGAGTCGTCAAGCATTGCCGCGATTGCCTCGGGAGACATTATCTCACCCGCTCCGGCATCCGCGTTATCCGACGGATTGCCGGTAAGCAAGGCGTTAATTTCATCTTGTGAAAGATTCATGCAGTTTTTCCTCCTCGATTACATCGACGATCTGCAGCGCGTATTTTTGTCCCAGCGTCCCTATTTCCGCGCGGAATTTCGGTATATGGTGGACCCTTATCGTAAGGGGATGATCTATGCCGTGGTCCAGCTTTATTACGTCGCCGACTTGAAGGTTGATAATGTCGGATACAGTTGCCGGAGTTTGCTCGAAAAACGCCGTGATCGGAATCGGTGTTTGGAGTAGCTGATCGCGCAGGATAGCTGTCCTTTCTTCGCCTCTGCCGTCATCACGGGTACCACTGGCAAACCACATGCGGGTATTGAGCTGTTGCGCTACGGGTTCGATCGCGGTATGCGGGATACAAATGCTCACCAGGCCGGTCTCTTCACCCATGGTGATGTTTAAGATAACAACGGCGACCGGCTCGTTAGGGGCTGTTATCTGCGCGAACTGCGGGCTGGTTTCTATTCTCTCGATCTGTGTGGATAGCTCGATGACCTTGTCCCACGCCTCGTCAAACACGCTGACTGCCTGGCGCAGCACACGCTCTATCAGTGCAAGCTCGATTTCTGTAAATTGCTTGGAATTTTCACCGGACGTACATCCTCCGAATAGGCGGCTGATAAGCATATACGCAAACTCGGGCGACATCTGGAAGACCAGCGATCCATACATAGGCGGGGAATCCATGATCGCCAGCACCACAGGCGCCGGCAGCGAGTTGTTGAATTCGCTGTATGAGCATTCCTCTATAGACAATATTTCGCACTCGCAGGAAACGCGAAGGACGCTGGACAACCTGTTCGAAAAAAGCTGGCTGTATGTCTCGAACACTACATGGAAGGTCCGCATTTGTTCTTTAGGGAATTTGTTAGCCGTCCTGAAATCATACTCCTTGACCTTCATCGCGGGAAGGCCGTCTGCTGCTTCCTCTGCCGGGGCGGTGTCACCTGCCATGAGTGAGCTCAATAGTTCGTCTATTTCGGACTGCGACAATATCTCTGACAAACTACTCTCACCTCTTTTGCAGAAGTTTTAAAATCAATGTTAATTATTAATGTTAACATTAATAATTAAACAAGAATTACGTGAAAATGTCAATACAAATGTTAGGTAATAAGTGCCATAGGTCACATTTTTACCATATTATGCATATATTATTGCCGCCATACGTCCTTGCAAGCGATCAACGCGGCAAAAAAGTGGCACATATTAAAACTCGGTAGCTCGCCTGATCCTTATTTTCTCATCGCGGATTTTCTCGACTACCTCTATCGCACTCTCCATAACGGCGATTTTCTTCCCCGTTTCAAGTGAGAGTATCGTATCGGGTGTTTCCTCAATGAATTCTATCATGTCCTCGTTTACGTAAAACTGAGAGACTTTATTAATTCGGGTCACCAAAATCATTGCCGTCAAACCTCCCTATACCGATTGTGGTTTACATCTTACTGTCCAGGGCTCCAAACGATGCTGCCGTGCGCGAGCATGGTACAGTATAGCATACAGTTCCACAGTGACGCAACCGGAATCCGGCGCGCCACTGTGACTTTGCTCGTTTGATGATACTGTCCATGCAGTATCCGGAGAGTCTCCTGGAAACGCGGACACGTGCGTTAATAGTCCGCGGCATTATCTCTTGAGGTTGACAAGTTCTTCAAGAAGGGTGTCTGATACCGTGATAATCCTCGAATTCGCCTGGAATCCTCTCTGAGTAACTATCATATCGGTAAACTCGGTCGCCAGGTCGACATTGCTCATCTCCAGGCCGCCCCCACTCACCTTTCCGGCGCCATCCAGGAGCGCTTCCGTCTCCCAGGGATCGCCAGACGAGGCAGTGGCTCTGTACAGACTGTTTCCGGCTTTGTCGAGGCCACCGGGATTCGAGAACATCGCGAGGGATAACTTCGCAATCACTTGTTTCTCATTATTGAGCATAACGGAAACCGAACCGTCGTCCGCGACCGCGAATCCGACAAGATCTCCCGGAAGCACGAAGGTTGGGTCCAGGACGCCTCCTCCATCTACAGTAATGTCGGATGTTTCGTCTACCGTCAGGCGGATCGGGCCGATTGATGTCCCGATATTGCCGAATTCGATCCTTGCGGGTGAAGGGGCTACATATCCCGGGTCTCCCGGAGTGCCTGACCCCACAACCTCCGGATAGAAGACTATTTCCGCCGCATACCCAAGTACATAATAACCATCGCTGTTCGTGAGGTAGCCCTGGTCGTCCAGCTTGAAGTTCCCGGCTCGCGTGTAGTACTTGTCGAATGCTATCGGGTTGCCATCCACATCCCATTGTGTCGGATACCCTACTATAAAGAATCCGTCCCCTTCTACCATCATATCAAACGGGTTGTCCGTGCGCCCGTATGGTGCGGGCGTATGCATCACGTCGATCGTCGACAGTTTGATACCGAGGCCGATCTGTACCGGGTTCGTCCCTCCGTTGATACCTGTGTTTGCCATGCCGCCTTTTACGGTCTGGCTGAATATATCCTGGAAAATAACGCGGCTAGCTTTGTAGCCCGCTGTGTTTACGTTGGCGATATTGTTGCCTATAACGTCCATTCTGGTCTGGTGGTTTCTAAGTCCGGAAATACCGGAATATAATGATCGCATCATAATGCGGTTCCTCCTGTAAGTATAATTTTATACGTGTTTAGTCCTCGGGCGGGACCTCCGGGGGGTTCTGCTCGTCTCCCAGATCCTTGGCGTCTTTCGGGTCTACCGGCTTTGCCGGCATATCGTCGCCCGGCGTGCCCGGCTCGCGTATGTCAAATATAGTACCGACCGGAGCGAACTTTGGTTCGTCCGTGCCGTCGTCAATGCGCGCGTACATGACCCCGGCGCTTACCGTAATACGCGTGACGACGCCTTCAAGCACCGAATCGCCTATCTGCGCCTTCACAGTACGGCCAAGCAGGTTGTTCGAGGTTTGAATCAGCATATCCGGCGTTAACAAGCTGCTGGCGTCGAATACGTCGGAAATCGCGGATAGCGGCACCTGATAGTCGCCAACCCAGGCGTATGTCGTCCCGTTGCGGGTGAAAACGCTGTCCACAATACCCGGGATATCCGTGAGTACGCCGTCGACATAAGCAGTTGCAATGACGTATTTACCGACAAGGCTGAAAGCCTGATAACTCGCCATCGCGCTGAGCGTATCGTTCATGTTTTGCATCTGCTCGAGTGTCGAGAACTGTGCGAGCTGTGCGGCAAAGTCCGAGTCGCTTTGCGGGTTCATCGGATCCTGATAGCGCAATTGCGCGGCAAGCAGCATGAGAAAATCGTTTTTCCCCATCGTTCCGCCTACATTACGCGATCCTTGTGATCCTTCCTGAGTTGTGCCCGTCCGTGTTTGCCGCCTAGCTGTTTCATTTATTAAATCCGTTACGGAATAAGTTGTTGCCATTATTTTTCTCCTTCGCTACGTCAAGCCCGGTACTCAACAGAACTGACTCCAGCGTCAAGGTAGTATTCAAGTGTTTCGAACGGCAGCGCCGCATAATAGGCCACCGTATCGACGGCTTCCGTCTCGCGGTTTCTCCGCCGCTGACGATGGGGCTGCTGTGCCTGATCCCCCTGGGATTCCTTAAAAGCGCCATTATCGACGCCTGTATATGCTACCTCGACTTCTGCTACCTCGATTCCCTTGTTACCGAGTGATTCGATCAACGTGTTTATCTGCCCGTTCAACATGGTTCTGACTCCGCTGTCCGCCGCGCTGATCTTTACATGGAGCCCGGTCGCGTCCATCGCGATTTCGAGAGCTACCTTGCCCAGGAACTCGGGTTTGAGCTGTATCGACATCGTGCTTTGGCTCTCAGTCTTCATCGTCTCAAGTCGCGAAACCATCTCATCGAACAGATTTTCCGTTCTCACAGGCGCATCCATCGTCGCCTGCTTCATCTGCTGGTTCGACCGGAACTGTTCCGGTTTGATCCCTTCCGCGAGCGGTATCGGCGTGTTATTTACCGTTTCCGGCGCGCTCTCCGCCGCGTTCCGTACGGCTTTAGCCATAACGGAATATGTTTTATCCTTCTCCCCTTTTACGGGTGCTGTGTCATTCTCATTCTCCAAAGGGCTCAGATTGCCTTCTTCAGAAAATCCGGAATCGCGTTCCTTATTTTCCTGACTTTCTGATGTCCTTGTAATCGGCATCCGTGCCGTTACTTCCCTGACATTATTATCGGGATCACCCTCATTGCTCACTTGTTCTCTTCCGGGCACTGTCTTCTCAATCACTTTTATGGCATTCTCTTCGCGGGTCGCGGCTTCCGGTAGTTTGCCCGACTCCGGCGCGCTGACCGTGGTCTTCTCATCCGCTGTGTTTTCCGCCGGTATCGCGTCTTGCGTATTGAGCTTAAACGGCGCGGTGTCTGGTTTCCCGGCAGCAGGCTCGGGTCTTGTCACAGTCTCTGATTGAGTTACAATGGTTTCCGGTGGATCGGGTGTGATCTCTTCTGTACTAATAATCAGGGGAGTAGCAGATTCCTTATCTCCTTCGAGAATAATAACGACTAAATTCTGGTTTCCCATCACTCCGGCCGCAAACGCTTCTTCCGCGCTGGTATCATTATCATTTTGCGGTTTGTCACGTTTAGCGTCATTTGTCGCGATTTTCGTATCAGGTTTAATGTCTTTACTCTTTTGCGGGGTTTCCGTATCAGCGACCGCGTTTTCCAGAGTCTTCGCAAACTGCGG
>Ga0123353_10008611_pt1 | contig 13957 bp, 10 predicted proteins | sample TergutLab28metaG_3_FD_92763 | JGI IMG/M metagenome (GOLD analysis project Ga0123353, IMG submission 92763) | Labiotermes labralis P3 segment gut microbial communities from Petit-Saut dam, French Guiana - Lab288 P3 | ecosystem: Host-associated > Arthropoda: Insects > Digestive system > Gut ... | reverse complement strand
GCTCGTTAAAAAATACGCGAGCTCCGCTATCTCGGCGGGCGCTCCGAAACGACCGAGCGGTATCCGCTCGGCGAGCGCGGCGCGTTCGTCGCCGGTAAGCCAACTGTTCATTCTTGTTTCGATGATCCCGCACGCGACGGCGTTGACGCGGATCCCGGACGGCCCGAGCTCCTTCGCGAGCGCTCTCGTAAACGCGTTAAGCCCGCCCTTCGACGCGGAGTAGACCGTCTCGCACGAAGCCCCGGTCTCGCCCCACACCGATGAGATATTTATTATCGAGCCGCGGTTTCGTTTCAGCATGTCGGCCGACGCGAGCCGCGAGCAGTATATCGCGGCCTTCAGATTCGTACCGATGATCTCGTCCGTTTCGGTCTCGCCGGTGCGGTGCAGAGTATCGACGCGCGAAACGCCGGCGTTATTTACCAGCACGTCGATCCGCCCGTAATGATCTAATATTTCGTCAAACATCCGGCGGCATTCGCCGTAAATTGAAACGTCGGCCCGCACGCAAAATACGTTCGGGCCGGCGTTTAATTTCGCGGCGGCGTCTTCCATTTCGGATACGCTCTTATCGCAATTCAAAACGACCCTCGCGCCGTTCGATAAAAATTTTTCTGCCGCGGCGAGCCCGATGCCCCTCGACGAGCCGGTGACGAGGACGACGCAGTCCGTCATCGCGCTCAGTACGGGTGTATCCCGTAAAAATCCAGGCCCGCCGTCTCGTCGAACCCGAACATGACGTTCATGTTCTGTATCCCGGCGAGCGCGCCGCCCTTACCCACGCTGTCGAGCGCGCCGTACGCGACTATCCTGTTTCGTTTTTCGTCGATGTCGAGGCCGATATGGCAGAAATTTGTCGCGGAGACCGCCGCCACCCACGGATACGGCAGGTAGTTCCACGAAGCCTTTCTATCGGCCGGTATGTCGATCACCTTTATAAAAAATTCGTCCTTATAAAATTCTTTGTACAGCTCCAGCAGCTCCGCGCGCGTTATCCGCCGCGTCGGAAAGCAGTGGTTTATCGTAAGTATGCCCCTCGATATCGGGACATAGCACGCCGAAAAATTCACGGTTATTTTTTCGCCGGCGAGCAGCGACAGCTCCTGCTCGATCTCGTACGAGTGGCGGTGGTCCACCACGTTATACGGTAAGATATTGTTGTCGAGTTCCGGATGGTGCAGCGCGACGTCGAGGTCGTCGCCCGCCCCGACCGTGCCGGAGAGCCCGTCCACGATTATCCTGTCGGGCTCGATCAATTTTTCTTTTATGAGCGGCGCGAGCGCGAAAATTGACGACGACGAAAAACATCCGGGGTTGGCGACGACGCCGGATTTTTTTATTTCTTCCCTGTGCAGTTCGGTTATCCCGTAGACCGCGCGCCCGGACAGTTCCCAATCCGCGTGGGCCTTTCCGTATACGCGCTCCCATTCGGCCCTGTCGCTTAATCTGAAATCCGCGCCGAAGTCGATGATTTTACAGCCCGCGTCATAAAAGGGTTTACATAACTCGGTTGTCAGACCGGTCGGCAGCGAAAAGAACACGACGTCGCACGGCGTGGCGTCCGCCGGCTTGGTGAAGCTGATCCCCCTTCCGTAAAAATTTTTATGGTAGTGCTCGATCGGCGTGTCGCTCCGGCTCGTCGCCCATCTTACCTCGACCTCCGGATGCTTCAGTAACACCCGGAGCGCCTCGCCGCCCATGTAGCCCGAGGCCCCGTATATCCCGGCAGTTATCATGCTATTCCTCCCAACTCGATTTTCGTGCGCGGCGCCTCCCCGCTCAGCAGATCGGCGGCCTTGTAACGCGAATGCCCGATTATCACCGTCGCGCCGTTTCGCGCGGCGGGTATTATGTATTCGAGCTTCGCCCGCGCCCCCTGCGCGCCCGCGCGGCTCACGCCGACGCAGGAGTTCTGCAGCGCGCGGATGTTCGCCTCGAGCTCGTCCGGCGTCGAGCCGCCGACAAAATCCACCAGCGTCGACGCGTCGTTCGCGTCGCGGTAGATGCCCTCCGTAGACGCGAGTATCAGCAGCGTCTTCGCGCCGACGAGATCCGCGATGACTACGGCGGTCTCGTCGTTATCGATGCACTCCACCACAGCGTCGGTGTTTTGTCTGAGCGCGGAGAGCTCCAGCTTGCGGTTCTCCTCCGCCGAGACCGGGTCGTTGTAATTGATGACCGGCACCGCGTTCTGCGCCGGGCAGCGGAGCAGCAGCCTGCGGATATGCTCGCGCTTCGGCGGGTCGTTGAAATGCGTGTGCTCCACAAGCACCTGCCTCACGGAATATTCCGGCCTGATGAACTGCCGGTACTGCGACATCAGTATCGCCTGCCCCTGCGCGGCGTAGTCCGTGATCACCGCGTCCCGCTCCCCGCTTAGTTCCTTTCCGGCGCGCTTGATATAGTCCAGCCTGCCTATCTCGGTCGCACCGGAGCTCACCAGCGCGACGCCGGGCCTCAGCTCGGCCCCGAGCCTTGAGAGCACGTTGTAGTCGATGTCGTTGTCCTGTTTATTGATTAACGCCATCGATCCGATCTTGATTACGACGTCGAGTGTTCGCATTTGATTTTCCCTCAATTCCGCAGCTCGGCCTTGAACTTATCGCTCAGATGCGCGAGGATCTTTTTCATCGCGGAGTTGACCTCGTCCTCGGTCAGCGTCTTCTCCGCCGTCCGAAACGTCAGGCTGTACGCCACGGATTTAAAACCCTTACGGATCTGCTCGCCGGTATAGACGTCGAACAGCGCGGCCGACTCGAGCAGCTTCCCGCCCTTTTCCTTTATCGCGTTAATTATCTCTCCGGCGAGGACCCCGTCGCTTATCGTCATGGCTATGTCGCGTTTTACGGATGGGTACCTCGGCAGCGGCGCGTAGCTCCTTTTTTCGATCCCGCGGGCGTAGATCTCTGTGAGGTCGATGACCGCTATCGTCACGCGCGTATCGAGCCCGTAATTATTTAATACCTCGGGATGCGCCTCGCCGACGAAGCCGATGACGGAACCCGATAACAGCACCGACGCGGTCCTGCCCGGGTGCGTGAACGGCAGGCCGCTCTCCGGGACGAATTCTATCTGACCGATCATGTTCAACCGCCCGAAGAGTTCTTCCAGCGCGCCCTTCAGCCCGTAGAAGCCGAGGCTCCCGTACGCACCGGCGGTAAGCGTCTCGCGCTCGTCCGGAAGCTCGGTCAGCGGCAGCGACTTCGGCAGATACGTCTTCCCCACCTCGAACAGCGCGGCCTCCTCGTTCCGCCTGTTCCAGTTCAGCGACAGCGAGGACAGAATCCCGTTCAGCGTGGTCGTCCGCATGATCCCGTAGTCCTCGCCGAGCGGGTTCAATATTTTAACGGCGTTTCGAAGCGGCGAGTCGGCGGGCAGATTTATTTTATCGAAGACCTTCGGGCCCTCGAACGTATAGTTCAGAGTCTCGTAAAAGCCGAGCGAGGCCATGCAGTTTTTTATCGTATCCTCCGTCAGCTGGCGGTTGTTTTTTCGCCCGACGGTCGGGGTCCCCGCCGCGAGCGTCGGCTTTATTTTATCGTATCCGTAAAACCTCGCGACCTCCTCGGCGAGGTCGGCCTCTATTTGTATGTCGGCGCGAAACGTCGGGATATGCGCCGTGCCGTCCGCGGTTTTTATTCCGAGTTTGCCGAGAATGGCCTCCATCCGTTCCGCCGGGATGTCCGTTCCGAGCAGCCGGTTTATATTCTCCGGATCGTACTTCACGGTCCACGGCGCGCGAACGTTCGGATAGCAGTCGGCAACGCCCTTTACGACCTCGCCGCAGCCCAACAGCTCCACGAGCTGCGCCGCCCTGTCAACGACGTACGCGCACAGATTCGGGTCCAGGCCCTTTTCGTACTTTCCGGAGGCGTCCGTGCGGAGCCCGAGTTTTTTTGCGGTCAACCGAATGTTCACGCCGTTGAAGTTTGCCGATTCGAACAGGATGGCCGACGCGTTCTCCGTCACCATTGAGTTCTCCCCGCCCATCACCCCGCCGATTGCGACCGCCCTGTCGCGGTCGGCGATCACGGTCATCGACGTGTCGAGCGTCCGCGTAACGCCGTCGAGCGTGGTAATCATCTCGTTTTCGTACGCGTCGCGCACGATGATTTTTTTGCCCCCGATGTTTTCGATATCGAACGCGTGCATCGGCTGCCCCGTCTCCAGCATGACATAGTTCGTGATGTCCACGATGTTGTTAACCGGGCGCAGTCCGGCGGCCGTTATCCTGTGGCGCATCCATTGCGGCGACGGGGCGATCCTTACGTTTTTTATCACGCGCGCCGCGTATCTCGGGCAGTTCTCCGGATTTTTGATCTCGATCGATATATAATCCGCCGCGTCCTCCCCCGCCTCCTCGCGCACGACCGGCGACGGATACCGAAACGGCGCGTCAAACGTCGCGGCGGCCTCCCTCGCGAGCCCGAGCACCGAATAGCAGTCCGCCCGGTTCGACGTCAGCTCGAACTCGACGACGTCCTCGCAGAGCTCCATCAGCGGCCTTACGTCCGCGCCGGGCGTCAGCCCGCCGGTTTGCGGGAATATATATATCCCGTCCTCGTCCGCCTCCGGATAATCGTGTTTATTATACCCGAGCTCCGATATGGAGCAGAGCATCCCGTGCGATTCGAGCCCGCGCATCTTTCCCTTTTTGATACGCTTCTGTTCGCCGTCGGCAACGACCGCCCCGCCGTCCAACACGACCGGTACGAACGCGTTGTCGTATATGTTCGACGCGCCGGTGATTATCTGGATATCCTCGCCCGCGCCGACGTCGACCATTACGACTAAAAGTTTATCCGCGTCCGGGTGTTTGGTTATTTTTTTTATCCGCCCGACGACGATCCTCTCGAGCATCCCACCGAGGCGTTCCGCCGCCTCGACCTTCGAGCCGCTCATCGTCATCGCGCCGGCGAATGCACTGACGCCGCAGCCGATATCGGTATATTCATTTAACCATGACATGGGTATCTTCATCTCGCCGCTCCTCTCAGAATTGTTTTAAGAATCTCACGTCGTTTTCGAACAATAGTCGGAGGTCGGGAATGTTGTAGCGCGCCAGCGCGACGCGCTCCAGCCCCATGCCGAACGCGAAGCCGGAGTACTCCGACGAGTCGATGCCGAGCCGGCTCAACACGCGCGGATGCACCATCCCGCAGCCCAACAGCTCTATGTACCCGCTCTCCTTGCAGACCTTGCAGCCCGCGCCGGCGCATACGAAGCAGGAGATATCCATCTCCGCGCTCGGTTCGGTGAACGGGAAATGGTGCGGGCGGAAGCGCACCTCGGTTTTTTCGCCGAACAGCTCCCTCGCGAATATCCCGAGCGCGCCCTTGAGGTCGCCCATCGTGACGCCCCTGTCCACGACGAGCCCCTCCACCTGATGGAACACCGGCGAGTGCGTCGCGTCGACGCTGTCGGAGCGGTACGTCCGGCCCGGCGCAATGATCCTGATCGGCGGCTTCATCCTCTCCATCGTGCGTATCTGCACGCTCGAGGTCTGGGTGCGCAGCACGAACCCGCCCTCAACGTAAAACGTGTCCTGCTCGTCCTTCGCCGGATGCCCCTCCGGGATGTTTAACGCCTCGAAATTATAATAGTCCGTTTCGACGTCGGGTCCGTCCGCGATCTCATAGCCCATTCCGATGAAGATGCTTTTGATCTCGTCGATGACGATCGTCATCGGATGCTTTCCGCCGAGCGCGCGCGCCGTTCCCGGCATCGTGACGTCGATGTTCTCCTCGCCGAGTTTTTTAGTTCGCAGTATCCGGTTCAGCGCGTCTGCCGCCTCGTTCAGCTTCGATTCGATAAAATCCCGTGCGTCGTTCGCGAGCTTCCCGACGGACGGGCGCTCCTCCGGCGAAAGGCTGCCCATGCTCTTAAGTATCGCGGTCAGCTCGCCCTTCTTACCGAGATAGCTCACGCGCAGCTCCTCGAGTTCTTTTAAACCGCCCGAATTTTTGATCCGCTCCTCGGCGTTTAGCATCATCTGTTTTAATTTTTCCTGCACGGCTTTGTCCTCCTCAAAAAAAAAATCCCCCGGTCCCGTTTGCGGAATATCCGAAAACAGGGACGAAGGCTCTTCGCGGTACCACCCCGATTCCCGCGCGATACGCGGGCGCTCAGTTGAAACGTAACGTGTTCGTACGCGCCTCCTTAATCATTATCATTTTCGGGAAGCGGGCTCGGGCGCGAACTTCGGTGTGCCTTCCGTTAAAAACGCTTTCAGCGGGTCACGTTCTCTCTCTGAAACTTTCAGCGGACCTACTCTCGCCGTCACAGCCTCTGCATATAAAATTTCAAACAGTATAGCAATAAACAAAACGGTGTCAAGAATTTTGTTTTGGGTTTGCGTCGAAGAGACGCGACGAGACACACTGGAAATATTTTTTAAATAAGCCGCCCCGTTTATAAATCTTTTGCAACGTAGAACACTATGTTGAATCGTAGAACTATTTGTAGAAATATCATTGATTTTTAACGGAACGAGATGTAGAATACTGGTAATCCCAATAACAAATAAAAAATAATCAATGACAAGGAGCGAATCGGCAATGAAAAGTCTCGGTCTGAAATTGACGCTCATCATAATCTGCGGGTTATTGCTGAGCATAGTAATAACGGTCGGCGTTTCCGTTATTATTTCTAGCAATGTGATCACGGAGGAAGCCCTCGATAAAATCGAGATCAACACGGAGAGCGAAGCGACCAACCTCAACAGCTGGCTGAGCGCGCAACAGGCGAATCTCGCCACGCTCGCCGACGTTCTTTCCGCGCTCGACAGTTTTGAAGCGGACAGGATCCGGCCGATATTCAAAAATATTATCGACGATAACCCGGCCTATACCGACGTCTATATGGGATTTCCCGACAACACCGCCGTAATGGGCAGCGGATTCGCGATAGAGGAACTCTACGACACGTGGAAGGCCTCCGAACGGAGCTGGTATCAGGTCGCGCTGACCGACCAAAAACATACGCACATCACGCCTCCGTACATTGATACGATGACCGGCGAGCTGTGCCTGACCGTCTCCCACGCGATAACGAAAAACGGACAGGTCGTGGGCGTCGCGGGCGCCGACATCCTTCTCGGCGACGTTACGCAATTGGTCAACAACATAACGTTCGGCGGCACCGGCTATTCCATGCTGATAGGCACGGACGGCAGCATCCTCATACATCCCGGGGACTACGCCCCCACCAGGGACGGGAACTTCTTCAACCTGAAGACAGTGGCCAACGGTATTTTTTCAAATCTTTGGACGCATATCAACGTGTCGAGCGATACGTTCCAGCAAAAAGACGCCGCCGGCGTAGAAAAATACTACACCTCTGGACCGATCAAGTCCGCGGACTGGTTTTTGATAGGCATCTTGGAAAAAAGCGTCACGACGCAGCCGATAAACAACCTTATTTTAATTGTCGTATTGATAACCATCTGCATAGTCGCGGTGGTCGCCGTCGTCATGTATATCATCGTCTCCCGCACAGTCAGCAAACCCATTAAAAATTTAGCGGACATAGCCGAAAACGTGGCGAAGGGCAACCTCAACGTAAATATCGAAACCTCCGCGAAGGATGAGACGGGCGTATTGGCCAAGAGCTTCGCCGACATGATCTCCGTCATAAACTCGCTTATCGCCGAGATCAACGAACTCGGACGCGGTTTTCAAGTCACCGGCGATCTGGACATGAAATTAGACAGCACGCATTTCAACGGTTCTTACCGCGAGGTCACCGAGAGCATCAACAACACGATGGGCGGGATCATAGGCGAGATCGTCAACTTTTTGGAATGTCTGTCAAAATTCAGCGAGGGCGACTTCAACGCCGACATACCCAAGCTGCCCGGTAAAAAGATCATCATGAACCAAACCCTGGACAACATGAGAGGCAACCTCAAGTCCGTAAGCAAGGACATGGGGACGCTGGTAAACAACGCTATACAGGGCAAGCTCTCGGCGAAGGTCGACGTAAGCGCCTACAAGGGCGACTGGGCTGTGCTGATGCACGAACTCAACCGGCTCATGGAGGTCATCATCGAGCCGATCAGCGAGGCGTCCGAGGTCTTGAGCCACGTGTCTAAGGGGACCTTCGATCACAAGATGGACGGCGATTACAAGGGCGACTTCCTCGTGATAAAAGAGGCGATGAACACCACGGTCGGCAACATCGCCTCGTACATAGACGAGATCTCTGGCGTGCTCGGCTCGCTGGCCGAGGACGATTTCGACCAGGATATAAAGCGCGAGTATGTGGGCATGTTCTCCAGTATTAAAAACGCGCTGTTAAATATCATAGCCAAGTTCAACAACGTGATCTCAAGCATCGCCTCCGCGTCGGATCAGGTCGCGTCAGGCGCGAGGATGATTTCGGAGAGCAGCATGAACTTAGCGACCGGCGCGACGGAACAGGCGTCGTCGGTGGAGGAACTAAGCGCGACGATCCAGACGATAAACGAAAACACCACGCAGAACGCGGAGAGCGCCAGAATAGCCAAAAAGCTGTCCGACGAATTGAAGGTCTACGCCGAAAAGGGCAACGAGGACATGGATCAGATGCTGTCTTCGATGAACGGCATCAAGGATTCGTCGAGCAAGATCGCGAAGATCATCAAGGTCATCGAGGATATAGCGTTCCAGACGAACCTGTTGGCGCTAAACGCGGCGGTCGAGGCGGCGCGCGCCGGAGCGCACGGCAAGGGCTTCTCGGTGGTCGCGGACGAGGTGCGCTCTTTAGCAAGCAAGACGACGGTGTCCGCAAAGGAGACGGCGGAGCTGATAGAGGAAGCGATAAGCAGGGTGGACGACGGCACGGAGATCGCCAATCAGACCGACGACGCGCTCAAGGCGATCGTAAGCGAGGCGGTCAAGGTCGCGGACGTCATCACTAATATATCCAAGGCGTCCGACGAGCAGGCCGTGGCAATCGGGCAGGTAATGACCGGGATCAATCAGATCACGAACGTCGTGCAGCAAAACTCCGCGTCGGCCGAGGAATCCGCGTCCGCCTCCGAGGAGCTCGCGAGCCAGTCGGATGTCCTGAAGAATATGGTAAGCGTCTTCAAGTTAAAGAGATTATAGACATTTATAGACATATTTATTATCAAACCCGTCGGGTAATGTAGAATTATGTATTAAAAACCACCGATAGACATTTAAAAAGCCCGCTGACGTGGGCTTTTTTCTAAGATTGACTTTTGGTTAATAAGCGGTATGATAAAGTTGAAAAAAACGACGCGGAGACAGCATTCCACAAGGAGGACAATAAATGGATTACGGCATCAACTACACATTCGACGAAGAAAAAAATGTTTGGGACGTCAGCCTCTCGGGCGAGTTCGATATTTTTAACGCCGCGAACTTAAAAAGCGAACTCAACTCGATCGTCGAGCAAAAGAACGCCAACCTTATACTCGACTGCTCCGAGCTTGCCTACATGGATTCGACCGCGATCGGCTCGCTGGTTTCGGTTTTAAAAAACGTGAAGGCGTACGGGGGCGCGATATCCTTAAACGGTCTGAAGCCAAACCTCCTTAAGCTGTTTAGGATAACGAACCTGAATAAAGTTTTTGAGATCGAGGGTGAATCCAATGAATGAGATCGATAATAAAGACGAAAACATCGAATTATTGCTGCCTTGCAACGCCGCGTACGTCTCGGCCGCGCGGCTGACCGCGTCGTCTATCGCCAACCGGCTCAAATTCGCGTTGGACGAGATCGAGGACATAAAGGCCGCCGTCTCGGAGGCCTGCACATTCATAATTAAGGAATCCTCCGCCGAAAACAAACGGGAATTCAAGATAACCTTCCTGTTGAAAAAGGACGCGCTGCAGATAACGATATCGTGCTCGATCAGCCTGTCCGACCGGAACAACGAGAATGAGATGTGCATACATATGATCAAGGCGTTGATGGATTATTTCGAGATAAAATCCAATAAGGACGGCACTGCGGCGCTCGTGATGCGAAAGGACCACAGGTCGGACTCGTTCGTATAATCATATTCCCGGGGGAAGATCGGCTTGCCAGGCAAATATTACAAAATGGCTTTTCCGAGCGAAATGTTCAAGGTCAAGCCGGTGATCCTGAATACCGTCGAATTTATTCGATTAAATCTTCTTTCGATCGATGAAAACGATCTGTACGATCTGCGGCTAATTTACAGCGAATTGCTGTGCAACGCCGTCATCCACGGAAACAAGAGCGATTCGAACAAACTCGTCACGCTCACCGTAGAGCTCGAAGAGGACACGGTCTGTTCGGTGATTTCCGACGAGGGCTGCGGGTTTGATTACGGCTCCCTGCTCTGCGAGGCGTGTTTGGAATCAAACGTCTACAACGAGCGCGGCCGCGGGATCATGCTCGTGCATTCGCTCGCGGACGACATCTCGTTCAACGGCAGGGGAAACGAGATCAAATTTTTAAAAAAGGTGAAACGCAATGGATAGGATATTGATCGCGGACAATTCTTCGGTCAATTTAGAATTATTGAGTTCGTGTTTTTACGATATCGGTTACGAGGTCCTGACCGCCGAAACCGGAAGGCAAGTCCTCGACAAGACCCAGCTCTTCCTGCCCGACCTGATCGTTCTCGACACCGAATTCCCCGACATGAGCGGCTTCGACGTCTGCAAGCGGTTAAAAAACGACCCCGAGACAAAATATATTTTAATACTGTTCTTCAGCAACCTCGAGACCCGCGAAACGCGCATGAGGGCGATGGAATCCGGCGCGGACGACATCCTCGAAAAAACATTCGACGTAAACGTATTGACCGCGAGGGTCGCCTCACTGCTCAGGATCGTGCACCTGAGCGTGCAGCTCCGGACGCAGTACAAGGAAAACCAGGAAAAAACGCGGATAATGGATTACCAGATGAAGATGGCGCGTCAGGTCCAGCAGGCCATCGTCTGCGACACCGACGCGACCTATTCGGGCATTCGCTTTATCGCGAAATACAAGCCGGCGATGGATATCGGCGGCGATTTTTACGGCATCTTCCCGCTGAACGAACGGCTGACCGGCGTATACGTCGGCGACGTCTCCGGCCACGGCATATCGGCGTCGCTGCTCGTTTCGATGCTCAGCATGATGACGAAAAGCATCAGCCTCGCCTACAAAAACCCCGATCAGCTGCTATATCAAATCAACCGGCAATTCTGCGGGATCTTCGAGAACAGCGGGCTCGAAATATACGCCTGCATGTTCTGCCTCGTCATCGACCACGAAAAAAAGAAATTATACTACAGCAACGCCGGAGCGGTGCTGCCGCTCTATGTCGATATCGGCGGCGACACCGTCGACGAGCTGAGTTCCAACGGGATGCCGATAGGCCTTATGAAGGATTCCGCATACGAATTCAAGATCCATAATTATAAGCCCGGCGATCTGCTGTTTTTTTATACCGACGGACTGAGCGACATTTTTTATAAGGACAGCCCGGACGACTTCCTGATCCGCATACGCGAGCTTCTGCTCGAATTTAAAAATTCCGAGATGCTCTACGACCTCCTTGACGAGGTCGAGAACGTATTCTATGATCTAAACGCGAGCGAGGGGAAAAAACTCGAACTCGACGACGTCAGCATGATCCTCTGCAGGCTTTGAACACGGCGGTTGTGATGGTTAAAAAATCCCTTTTTGTTTCGATATTGATTTTACTGTTTACGTCCGTTTATCCCCGCGCGGTCGGCGCGGAGGGTTTCGTCGGCCTGATGAGCAAGGCCGCGATCCTTGTCGAGGAGACCACCGGAAAGATTCTGCTCGCGAAATTCGAGGACGAAACAATGTATCCGGCGAGCATGACGAAGATACTTACGGTCATGTTATTATTCGATTACCTCGAGCCCGACGAGACGATCACGGTCGGCTCCGAGATAAGCCTCGTTCCCGCCGGTTCGAGCATGGCGGGCAACGTGGCCGGCGAGGTAATAACGGCGGAGAATCTCGCGCGGCTGATACTTATCGCCTCCGGCAACGAGAGCTCGAACGTCGCCGCGTTAGCGGTCGTCCGAAAAGCCACCGGGCGGGAAGTCCTTCCCGTCGAAGAGGCGCTCGGGATCTTCGGCGGCCTGATGAACGAAAGGGCCAAGAAGCTCGGCGCGGCGTCGTCAAACTTCGTAAACTCGCACGGCTATCACGACCCGGATCATTATACGACCGCGCGCGACATGGCGGTCATCTGCCGCGAGGCGTTAAAGAACGAATTGTTCAGGAAGATAGCCGCCGAGACATCGTTCGTCGGAAACGGCGCGGGCGCGGACCGGGACCCGAATTTAAATTCCTCCGAATACGACATAGTATCGCATAACCTGCTCATACTCCCCGAATCGGAGTACTACTACCCCTACGCGAACGGGATAAAGACCGGGCTCACCGACGAGGCCGGCGAGTGCCTCGCGGCCTCCGCCGAACGGGACGGGGTCTCGCTGATCGCGGTCGTGTTCGACTCGCCGCCCGACCTTCGGTGGGTGGACACCGTCAACATGTTCGAATACGGCTTCAATACTTATAAGTTTGAGACCATACAGACGAAAGCCGCGCTGCTCGGTTCCGTCGCGTTAAGTAATATTCCGGACGAGGCGGAGCCGTCGCTTACTATCACCGCGGCGGACGATTTTTCGTATTTTTTAAGCAAGGCGGAATACGCCCGGGTGGTCCGCGAGATAGAATACGACGAAACCCTTCTCGCGCACGACGACGAGACGGACGCCGCGCTCGACCCGCCCGTTTTGACCGCTCCGATACCGGCGGGCGCGAAGGTCGGCAAGGTCAGCTATACGCTGGACGGCGAAAAAATATTTGAGGGATACGCGCTCGCATCGCGCGAGGCCGACGCGAGGCCCCCGGAGGCGGATAAGTTTAATTTAGTTTCGTTTATAACCGCGAACGCTCTTACGCCCGCCGCGATACCGTACTGGATATCGGGCGTCCTGCTCGTGACGCTCGCAGTGATATTTACCGGGATGGCCGCCGGAAGAAAACAGCGCCGCCGCGGACGCTATTATTAAAGGAGAAAAGATGAAATATATAAAGGACATCCGGGAAGACGATCACATAGTATGCCACTATTATTGCAAACAAAAGCAATCCTTAAAGTCCCGCAACGGGAAGACCTATCTCTCGTTGAAGCTGCAGGATAAGACCGGCGTAGTCGACGCGAAGGTATGGGACCTCACGAACGATATCCAAAACTTCGATGAGAACGATTTCATAAAGATCGAGGGCGTCGCGCTGCTATATCAGAACGAGACGCAGCTGAAGGTCTCCAAGATCCGGCGCAGCTCCGAGGGGGAGTACGACCTCTCGGATTACATCCCGCGCACCGAAAAGGACATTGCCGCTCTATTGAAACAGCTCTCGGATTATATCGCGTCGGTCTCAAATCCGTTCATCAAGGAACTCCTCACGAATATCTTCATAAAAAATAAAAACATAAACCAGGCCTTCGCGAGCCATTCGGCGGCGAAGGCGCTGCACCACAGCTATCTCGGCGGGCTGATAGAGCACACGCTGTCGGTCGCGCGCATCTGCGACTTCATCAGCGGCCAGTATAATAACATCAACCGCGACCTGCTAATCTGCGGCGCGATGCTGCACGATATCGGAAAGATATACGAGCTGTCCCCCTTCCCCGGCAACAGCTACACCGACGACGGCCGCCTGCTCGGCCATATTTTTATCGGCGCGGAGCTCGTTTCGAAGGAGGCTCTGATGATCGACCGCTTCCCCGAACCGCTCGAGACGCTGATCAAGCACTGCATCCTTTCGCATCACGGCGAATATGAATTCGGTTCCCCGAAACGCCCGAAGATAATCGAGGCGTTCATTCTATTCTGCGCCGATAATTTGGACGCGAAGACGAAGGCGTTCGAGACCGCGATCGAGACCGAGACGCCGCAGGACGGCTGGCTCAGCTACAATAAAAATTTCGAGCGCTACCTGCGAAT
>Ga0123353_10008610_pt1 | contig 13958 bp, 11 predicted proteins | sample TergutLab28metaG_3_FD_92763 | JGI IMG/M metagenome (GOLD analysis project Ga0123353, IMG submission 92763) | Labiotermes labralis P3 segment gut microbial communities from Petit-Saut dam, French Guiana - Lab288 P3 | ecosystem: Host-associated > Arthropoda: Insects > Digestive system > Gut ... | reverse complement strand
TGTGTGGGTGTGTGTGTGCGTGTGTGTGGGTGGGTGTGTGTGGGTGTGTGGGTGTGTGTGTGCGCGTGTGTGGGCGTGTGTGCGTGTGGGTATGTGGGTGTGTATGGGGGTGTGTGGGTGGGTGTGTGTGTGAGTGTGTGTGGATGGGTGAATATTTTACCCCTCTTACACGTATAAGGATAAAAGAAAATATGTTAAATCACAGTCTAAACAAAACATTATCTATGTGCAAACCAGCTACATGTTTCGGCTATATATAGCCGTATTATGCTGAACACACAACCATAAAAAGACTAATTATGATACAATGCAATAAAATTGTAGGCACGAGATCTCATCTTACATTAACATACAGTTGTATAAAACTGCATAAAAACATAACAAAAATATGGTATTGCATTTTATTATAGTTCTTTTTGCAGTTGTATTTTCAGCCTGATGATGGCTATATATGGCCGAAACATGTAGCTAGTTTGCACACAGATAAAGTTATATTTAGACCGTGACTTTGTTTCTTGTCTTTTCTCCTTCTATGTGTATAATTGAAAGAAAACGCGAACGTCTAGTCTAAAAATTACCCCGCATAGATACTGGTTGCTGAAAGAATTTAAAAGCAACACTTTTTAAGTCTTTATCCCTAATACAATATAAAGCCTTTAAATATTTATTAAGAAGTAAATGACTGTGATGTCATTGAAAATTACATAAATTATATTATCAAGCATTAGCCCTGTTTGACCAAGACGACAAGATGGACGACATTATATGCTATTGTTCTGAAGGGTACATTGGAGCTATATACTTTTATTTTACTGGTTTTGTTAAAATTGTATTAATATGATGAAATAAAGAACACGTCAGTGGGTATCGAAATTTTTTCCTGAGGTAAAGTGGCTGAGGTTTGATGTGCACTGCTCACTTCCATCTGGTGCCAGGTTTAAGAATGACTGGAGCATTAGGTCTGTGCTCCCGATACGTCTTTGATGTTCGGACAGATATAACATTACCTTCACTATGACGTAAAGAATACTTAGGCAGTCATTATTTGTTGTAAGAACGAAGGCAGGGGTCTGCTTCGTATTTATTGTCGGTAAACCAAGTTATAACTTAATGAAACTTAACAGGAGTTAGTACAGACAAGAACTCATTGGTGACGTGACCACAGACTGGCCTATTGTACGGTATCAAAACTTGGCACTAAGGATGATGACTGTTAAGTCCATAACACAGGTAGAGTGACGAATGCTACGGGATGACCGACATACCCAGACAAACACGCTCCACGAGTGTCACTTTGCACACCACAAATCCGCAAGAAGTTCGCCGGGAATTTAACGTAGTGCAATTGTCTTTATAAGACTCGCGAGAGTAGCTTAACATGCTATCCGTGGTAAGAGTCGTACTTGCTATATGACCGTGAGTTGTGCTGCGGATTTTGGACGGATTTTGGAAAGCGCGTGAGTAAAACTATGTGACTTGTGTCACACGTAAGTAACCACTCTGCGAACAAAATCAGATTCCGATACGGAATACACTACAAGATATCCTTCAATGTAACAGATACATCTGTCTCGTAAAAATTGACGCAGAGTTTGATGAACATATACACGTACCTAAGAGAACTTCACGTAATAAAACTATACCTAAAATACGTACGCGAAAACAGCATTGATAAAAGCTATACTGTGTGTGATACACAGCCTTGAACTTGGGCTCCCACAGGACGGCATGAAAATACTTGTGAACAAAAATTCTTTAGAATTTAGAATACAACCAAATTAATAACAAAAAAATTGGCTTCAACTAAGTACATAAACAGGCAACCCCAGTTATACGTCCATTTGACAAGAGCTTTAGTTTAATTCGCAATAAATATAAGCTAATATAAATTTTAATATGAATTTACTGATATACTGATAGGACTTGTTACATATATTTTAAATATACATCGGCCAACAGATGGGCTGGGCATGTGGCGCGTATGGGTGAGGAGAGGGGGGTGTATAGCGTCTTGGTGGGGAAACCGGAGGGAATGAGTCCACTGGGTAGACCTAGGTGTAGATGGGCGGATAATATTAGGAGGTGGGATGTGGGTATATGGACTATATTGGGCTGGCCCAGGATAGAGACAGGTGACGGACGCTTGTGAGTGCGGTAATGAACCTTCGGGTTCCGTGAAATGCGGGGAATTTCTTGGCTAGCTGCAAACCAGTTAGCTTCTCAAGAAGGACTCTGCACCATGGAGTAAGTAAGTATCGGCCAACAGACTTTAACTATAATTTAAAATAGAAAATGGTTTGTAAACAATATGGGATCCCATAATGTGCGCACTCACTGCATGCACCATGTCCCTATATTAAGTACCGGCCTAAAGATGATTCACTAAAACCGAAACATGTTGCCAACTATGTATTAATGACTATATATGTGTTGTGTTTGACTGAATACATGGCTTTACCTTATCCTATCAAAGCTTGTACGCAGTCCAAACACGAGCTCACCTTGTCACTTCAGTTTCCGAATTTCGCACGGCAGCCAGTACGCCCTATATCAATGAACACTACGTCACTCACTGTCGTCTTCAGCAATAAACCACCACGAAAACTAAGTTCTACTTTCACATTTTAAGGTATCTGTGTGGTCATTTTCCAACCATACATCACTGCATAAATCCTTCAGTACGATTTTGTTGGGCTTGCTGCATTCACCTGTCACCGCTACACTATACACACTCTCTCGTTAATAGTGCATGAACAAGTCTAACCTGCGGCAGGTAAATATTATGCGAGCGACAGACTAAGTCTCCTTTGTCACAGCCAGGAAGCTGGAATTCAGCAGAGGAAGACGAAAGCTCTTAGACCTTATATTGTGTAAAATTGTGAAAATGACTACGAGAGGGCTTAAAGTACCAAATTTAAGGCTAATCCAGTCGTGTTTACTAAAAAGCCTAGTAATGCGAAATACGTGGTCAATTGTCGTATTAAAAATTCATAGCTGTGTGACAAGTGTAGATAGCAGCCATTCATAAAAAGCCAACAATTGGTCGTCTGATCAAGACATGTGCATTATATTCGGGACAAGTGCTCGCAAGAACCCTTTCCTGGAACCTAGCATGAACCAATTCAATTCTGTCCACAAAATTTCAAATCTTGTTTCTTTACTTAATATCCATTTTTATGTCACCCCTACTAGTTGCTAAGTACCGTATATGGTCTATTCCCTTATGGTTTCCTACGCATTTCTCATCGTCCCCATGCATGTTATATACCCTACCTATCATAAATTCTTTGACGTCATTACCCCGGTGATACTTGATGAAGGATACACATTACGGAGCTCTTTATTATACCATCGTCACTATCCTTTTGTCTCCTTACATCTAAATATTCTTCTCAGTTCTGTTCCCCAAAAGGCTATAAATAAATAATCCAGTAACTCCACACACCCATAGTACACATACATGCGAATTGCTGTAGACCAATATACACAAGTACTCAGAAGAGCAATGCAAAGTAAAACAACTATATTTTACTCTCTGTAATACTATGAAAGCCGATCCCGGATCCCGCGCGGTCTGAGACGTAAGCTTACAGCTGCTTGATTGTTAGGATTGCGAGTTCGAATCTTGCTGACAGCATGGAAGTTCGTATTTGTGTTTGTTCTGTGTTTTACAGATAGCGCCCTCTGCGACAAGCTGATCACTCATGCAGGGGATTCCTACCGAGTGTACGTGTATGTGTATGTGTGTGTGTGTGTGTGTACGCGCATCTAAATTGTGTGTGGTCTATAAAACTAAAACAAGAGGCTGCCTAATCCTGATTTGAGCTGTAGGGCCACAGAAAAGAAATACTAGAACATTCACAGCATTGTTCACTTTTTTCGGAGATCTCCTTTGTTGTTTGAAGTGGAGGAGGAAGGGACGGGGGGTCATCAAGCATTTCCCCAGGAAAATATTCCAAATTACTTCACAAAGAAATATTATTCCTTTTCGAGCAGTATTCTTAACTTAAAAAGTATACGTTTCCAAGATAACTTCGATTCCGGCCTTTACAATTCTAACCTTTCAGCAGAAGCTGTTATTTCGTCATGATTATAGAATCAAAAGTTACGTTATGAACTGAGGGTGCCCTGGACCGTTAATTATCAGGTTATATCAATTAACACATTTAATCTGCACAATTAAATTGACAATATTATGCTTGACAGCGAAATATTAAGAACAGCATCATGCCTAGACGTGTTTGTGAGTGCTGAAAATTCATTACAATTTTCATATCTTCCAGTAACTGTACCTGTCGTGTGCGAAACTGAAGTCAGAAATTACTACAAGAACTGCCCCCTTAGACGACAGAAAAATTATTTTTCCGATACAGTTTTCATTCTATACGTTGTCAGTTTACATAATTTAGCAAACAGTTACTTTTGCTGGGGGCGACAGGTACACAAACTGTTTATTTTTTCCTAATATATTGATAATTTCATGTTCAGTCTACCCTCATCAAAAGTGCAATTTTGATCCCTGGTAAGAGCAAAAGGGGAATGTATGTGAACTAAAGGTAGAAAACACTCCAACGGTGAAAAATACGGCTGTCTTTAGGCGGGCGAATCGAATCTGGACAAAAATTATGTATGCCGCTTGATCACTGAACTTACTGCCTTAGACACTACTGAAGTATTTACAAATGGGGTCGTTTCAAAAAACAGGTTCATTTTTCTAGCAGGGATCTTGCACTAGACAGTGTATGTATTCTAACAAACCTTACATTTTAAGCGATTTCGCAAAATTTTGAAAAGCGACTATTAGCTACATCACGTCAGTCCGTCCAATATTAGCAATTAACCAACTTGATGCACAAAATCGTCTTTTATAATTAGTTTATTATACACCTCTGCATGTTTCGAGCACTATGTGCTCATCATCAGGAGGTCAAAATTATATTATACAGCCTCTGGTATCATCACACCTGTAGGTGGCCGTCTCGTGCACAGGTTGAGAGAGTACTACGCGGAGTCCGCTCTCAACCTGTGCACCGGACGGCCACCTATAGGTGTGATGATACCAGAGGCTGTACAATACAATGTTGACCTCCTGATGATGAGCACATAGTGCTCGAAACATGTAGAGGCGTACAATAAACTTATTATGAAAGAAGATTTTGTGCATCAAGTTGGTTAACTGCTGAGATTATACTGCGATGCACGGTCAGCAAAACGTAAAAAAAAAGTCAGTCCGTCCGTTCGTCCGTATGAAACAGCTCGGCTCCCACTGGACAGTTTTTCATGAAATTTGATATTAGAGTGTTTTTTCTTGAAAATATGTAGAGAAAATTCAATTTTCGTTAAAATCTGGCAAGAAGAAGGGGTACTCTACATGAAGACCAATAATCATTTTCGATCACGAATAGTTCAGTTCTTACTAGAATGAGAAATATTTCAAATAAACTTGTAGAGAAAATCAAAACACACATTTTAGGTTCAAAACACTTTTTTTTTTAAATCGTGCCGTTTATGAAATAAGGTCGAAAAATATTTTACAGCTGGACAAGCACAGATGACAATATGGTGCATTCGCATTGCATGTCGGATAACTAATGTTACAAACACACACATGGAATATGTAATACTTATTCATTCTCCACTGCAACAATGGTTGCACAAACGCCCCTCAATTTTATGTTACACGCACATTACGTGTCTTATTGTTTTTTACCAATATTTGTCAGAAATTTCTTAAAATTTACGGTATATTTTCAGTACGTTATCACTGTTCAGTTCAATAGAATCTTCACATCCTCCAACTAGAGGTACGTCTGATTACCAAGGCCAAAATATAACATTCGTTCCGTACTGGTGTGCGAAATTGTTAATGCAGGAGCCTGCCCTGCTTCTGGCCTACCCTTCATACTTTCACTTACTACTCAGACACGTAATTACTCGATTGTTCTTCAACATATCATTATCAGTAACAACCCGGGCGCTAGATAAGAATCAGGCTAGTGGTAATTGCAAATCTGGTCTACAAATGATACAAGATAAAGGATTTTCGCATACGTAATGAAAACATCGAAAGCGAAGTTCTCAGATTGAATCCATGTGGTCAGAAAGCAGAAGGAAGCAAGAGACGTCGCTTAGCAAGATGGATTTTTATAAAACGACTGACAGTAATATGTGCATTTAGGTAATATTATTTCAAAAAATTTAAAACAAAGGACAGAAATCCAAAACACAAAAGTCACATCAGTTCACAACAACAGTAATTCTGCCAGAGCTGAGAACGTAATATGTCTACAGACAGACTGACGACAGGGGTCCTTTCCCGCGAACGTCTTAAATAAGCGTTGCCGTCAACGGAAGTATATTGCCCATTTACATCGACTGGCCACTTCACAATACAAGAAATATGTAAACACGGTCAGACCTTATAGAGCAGCGCGTTAAACGGGGGAGGGGGGGGGGGGGGGGGTGTGGAAAACTTGAAGAAATTCACGTTCACGACCTGCTACGGAATCAGAAAATTCATTACCATATTGACAAGCGACCGCCACTGGGCTTAATGGTAATTTACTTAAATCATGTCGACTAAAACATATAACAAACAAACAAACTAGGTAACTAACTCAATGGCTCAGAGTTCTTCTTGAAAACTAAGAAGTCCTCAGCCAGTCAAGAAATTCACCACATTTTATGGAACCCGAAGGCTCATTACCGCATTCACAAGCATCGACCACCCGTTCCTACCTTGCTTGAGATCAATCCATTCCATGTTCCCCACACCCCCACTTCATGAATATCCACTTTAATACTACACTACCATCTACGCCTAGGTCTTTCCCACACATTTCCCCACCAGAGCCTTGTATGCACCTCTCCTCTCCCCCATTATGCTACACGCCCCGTCATCTCATTCTTCGTGATGTATTTGATCGCTCGAATAATGTTTGCTGAGTGGTACAGATCATAACGCTCCACTTTATACAATCTCCTCCAGACTCCTGTTACCTTGTCCCTCTTACGCTCCACTATCTGCTTTGTCACCCAATTTTCGATCATGCTTATCTTCTGTTCGTCCCTCAATGTGACAAACCACGTTTCACACCCACACATCCAAGACCAATTTTATTATTATCCTACCATATAAGCCCAGGTATATTCAGTGATTTCTTCACTTCATTTTTCAGGCCATAAATTTTTACACACTCCTCACCTACCGCCAGCATACCAAAAATTCCATCGATATCACACTTCTTTATTATGCCACCCTAGTGATGCTTGCGAGGGCTACAAATTATGAAGTCTTGTACTGTGTAATTTTCTTCATCACATTTTAAAGCCTCTAATTTTATCTTGGGTCCAAATATTCCCTATAAGTTTCCGGTTACCCACCCCCGCGTAACACTGAGATCCATATCAATGCAAAACTTGAGGTAAAATTAAAATTCTATACAAGCCTAGTAAAGATTTTAAGCTTTCAGTTAAGAGACGAGAACGTGAAACATGCCGAAAGCTATTATCCATTTACAGATGAAACGAAGTAGCAGTGGATAACAAACTTAGAATGTTTCACTGAAGGACGCTGTGTCTTGTCATCAGTATGTGTAAAGACGCTTAACAAAAAGGCTTATTTTTCACCTACCCTTTCCTTCTAGTAACACTTTTAAGTAAATCAGCACAGAATGCAAGACTGAGTTAATATGCATTCCAAATTTATTTAACACAAACAATCGATTACCTTATTAGAATTTCTTTTGCTCCGTCTTATCCAGTCACCAATACTTTGTCCATTGATGTGTCAAATTATAATGAGTTGCAATGTTACTGTTCACGCTGAACTATTATACTTACCCATCCAGCTCTAAAATTAACTCTTACAACGTCAATTTTGCCATTAAACTTCATATTATGAGCCTTACGGCAAAACAAAAGTTTCACTGTGAATCTGGTTTAATGTTTGAACACTTCGCCTCCAAAGAGTTGATACGTGTAAGCGTGATTGTGCAATCTATCACGCCTGATTCATCACTAAGCCATTAAATAACAGTACGATTTAAAAGGCTTAGATGCTGGCTGCGTGTTAACTATACGGCTCATTGAGTGGTAAGCGTGAATACAGAGACCGCTACGCTCGATGAACCCCGTACAAGAGCGGTAAGATAAACAATTCACGCGACAAAATATCCAGCTACGTGAGGCCGAACGGACAGGCATCATTTCGCAAGTAGCCTTACTGCAAACTGGAATAGAATAGGTCGTACATGTCATATATTTTTTTGAGTTAATGAAGGCAAGAAAATTGCACTGATTGTAACTTGCCTTGATTTATACGTTTAAATAATTGTACAAGTGAACTTTTTAACTGATGGTAATTCCACGGATCAGTCTTTTTTGAGCAGCTGATAGTCACTCAGCTGATCAATAAATCCCCCTACCCCATAAGAAAAGCCTAACTTTACTGCCGTCTTTACAGAACCAGTTCCTGATGTATGTGAATGTGTTCCACACCGCCACATTCTACCAAAACTCATCTTACTAACTCATCACTCACCAAATGTACACCTAAGCTTCACTTTAACAAGATGAGCACTGTACGTAAAAAGGAAACATCGTTGCGTGTTCGCCTAAACATTTTGCAGTGGCAACATAACAGTGATTTACGCGCGTGTGTGTGTGTGTGTGTGTTGTTGTTGTTTTTTGTTGTTGTTCATGAGTGATATGGCACAAGCAGCCGTGTGAAAATACCGGGTGTTCCACAACAGCGGTTTAATAGTGAATTTATGTCACAGACAGACATCCATATTATAGTGTCAGTTTTTGAAATAAGGTATTTACCAAAAAATTTCCACTCTTTTCGCACGTTACATACAAATTCTGCATTGAAGCACAAGAATGTTCTTTTGTTCATGGTCTTCTTTAGACGTACAATTTGGTTAAACCGCTACCAACCACATCCAGCAGAACCAGCGCAGCACACCACGTGCAGTAACACAAGTCTTGTTCTCCTAAAGATGGGCATAATGATGCCCGAAACATGTTGAGAAAGTGTTGATAATAAATATCTAACTGTTGCATCTTGTTGGTTTTCTCTCTTACTTCACAATTTGCTCACGATGCACGGTCACAGAAACCTAAAGCTTCCTCAACAGATTTAAAAAAAATACTCAGATATCAAATTTCTTGACAATCCGTCCAGTGGGAGCAGAGTTGTTCCATGCGGACAGACGGACAGACAGACAGACATAAGGAAGCTAACAGTCGCTTTTCGTAATTTTAAGATTACGCCTAAAAGTCAAGCGAAATTAGAAACATGAGTGACTTGCTTCTTTCGTAGCAGGCCCAGGTTTTCGGGAAAGGGTGTTAGCGAACGATCAAATTCAAAATTTGGAATCACTTTTTGTCGGCGGCCCGTGACTGCGACATTCAATTTATTTCCGGCTATACTACATATACAGATGCCGTAACCTCCACCTGGAACTCGAGGACGCACCACATGGTGATGCCAAGCGATCAGCTTAATAATCAGTGGTTCTGTCTGGAATTATTTAAACAATAAGGAATATATACATAAGGGGGAGTGGTGTTAAAGCTGCAAGAATTAGCAGCCTCGGCGATACGTTGAGGCAAATGGCCAACATCACGCTAAGGCTGGCTTATCCCCGCGGTGAAAGCGCCATGAACAATAAGCAGGAGCGCAGGCTCCCCAGAACCGCCCCAGATGTGACTACGAAGAGCCCCCTGTATCTATCGTGTATTGAAAACGACCCTGTGTGTTACTGACACTTCAAATTGGATGTTGTGAGACCCTTATGAAATATGTACGAGTATTACTGTTGGGTTAGCGGCTGAGATCTGAGCAGAAATTTGGTTAAGTTTATTAAAATCTTGTGCAATTATCGGTTGTACAAGAAAAATGTTTATACATCCTGAATAGTGAAATCCTCTAGAATTTGAAGCTAAAATTGTTTTACATGGATTTTTGGAAAATATTTCACACTCTTCAACAGAACTTTTTTTTTATCTCCTTCTTCTTCTGAAACTACAACCCTACATGGGGTTTAGTTTTCTGCACCAGATAATTCCAGTGTTATCTATCTTCGACGAGTTCGCTCCAGTTTCTCAGTTTTAGCTTCTTTAAATAATTTATTATTTATTTCTCTATCTATTCTTTGACCGTCCTTCAGTTGTTACTCCAGTGGGGTTCCAAAGAGTAAACTTCTAAAATGATTGTATACCTTCCATTCCGTTACGATGTCCCCACCATTTTATTTTTTGTGCTTTTGCATATTCAACAATATCTTCTCCTTTTTACCAACTACTTCATTTCGTTAATATTTCTTATTCTCCATCCTTTCTTACGCCGAATTATTCCACTGGATATTATTAGTGCGATGTAAAGAACGAATATCATGCATGGAAGATGAGAGATGTATACAAATTTTGGTCCGAAAGTCTGAAGGGTAGAGATCGCAACGTAAATGGGGAGGGGATAATATTAAAATAGATATCAGGAAACGCGTAATGGTATGGGCTGACTTAAACTGAGTTGAAATGAGGTCCAGTGGGTAACTACTTTGAACACAATTATGATAAATTTCGGATCCCATAAAAGGCGGAGATTTTCTTGGCCAGATGCTTCATGCATGTTTATTATTTTTGGTATCTTTCCACTCATTAGCCACGGCGTGAAAGCGAAATGAGACACAGAGCCTACTGATCGGCATATGCCTAGGGCAGCAAGCAAGCTGTCTATCTGCCTGTTCGGCCAGTTCAACTTTGACACAGTTACACAATTTTTACAAAAATTAGAATAGAAGCTATTTGCGATCGCAAAACACTCTAATAAAAAATTTTATTTCAGACTATCATAAATAGCGATATGGTGGGGCATAAATTTATGAGGTGAGAGAGAGAATGATGCTTATTACATGGTGCTGATTTGATGTATGCTGACAGATTTGATAAAGTTATGCACTCTTACTGAGATCATTGTCTGTATGCTGCGAAATAGCAATATTATGGCCAGACGAAAACCTTCTTGACAAAACTGACAAACCATTGTACTGAAGGGCGCGAAACTCGGCACGAGGATAACTCAAAACGTACCTCAAATGTATCACTCAATAAGAGAACGGGGCCCTTAACAAAAGCGGGCGAACACGAAATGTACCACAACCGATTAGAGACTTAAAATAAATTCATACAAAGTTCGGAAAAATATCGGGAACAAGGGAAACAAAAGAAGAAATAAAAACGAGTTTCCCTCTACAGAAAAAAATGATTATACTACGTATTATAGTAGGTTTAGTCCTTCGAGGCATTTTTAGCCAAACGCTGTGCTGGTTTAAAGTGAGGTGTGATGCCCCCTCCACCAAGAACGCCACATCTTTACGTCTTCACCCCACTTGAGATAACCTCAATTCATGGAAGTTCCCATCATCGGCGGGTCGGTCCACGGCGGAAAACGGCGGTGTGGACAGTGGCCGAACAAGAGGGAGAGAGCGCTGACCGGAAGTAGGTCACCCAACCGGACACAGGAGACGAGTACCGGTCCTCGGAAAATACTCTTACAACAACACTACATCCATGGATTTTCAAAAGAAGAACGACACATAGCCGTGAATTTGTAAAAGTCTTCTCGCTAAACAAAACGAAGTGTCACGATTTGACTTGCATTTATCTCTGAAAAAACATAATAATAAGGCACCACTAATTTTGTGCTCGTAAATAATCAGGCTTCGAGTTCAGGAATATCACTTAATGGGGTTTGTGAGAAATGTCGATCATTATCATCAACAGCAGCAGTAGTAATAGTACTTTTGCTGATGGTTACAATAATCTAACAACAACAAACAAGAAACAAAGAACCGCGATGACGATCATCTGAATGGATCAACAGAATTCACCATCAAAAGAGCAGGTTAAATTAAGGTGACCAGCATCAGCAGTTGTCAGATATTACACAAGGGCACGTGATAATGCAGGCAATCAATCTCACCAGTAATTGGCACTACAATACAGACTCTATAAAGAAGGCATTCAAAATCACAAATAAATTATCTTGCTAGTAACTGTCTTGGTACATAACAATGCAATACATTTGCTGAATAGATAAATAAAAAAGCACACTTAACTTAACAAATGCCGGTCCCAGTGGCCGCGCGGTCTAAGGCGTAGGTCTACGGCCGCTCGCCTGCTGAGATCGTGGGTTCGAATCCCACCGGGGGCATGGATGTCTGTCTGTTGTGAATGTTGTGTGTTGTCAGGTAGAGGTCTCTGCGACGAGCTGATCAATCGTCCAGATGAGTCCTTGTTATCTATAAACCTCAAGAATGAGGAGGCCCTGGCCCGCGTTGGGCCGCAGCGACACAGGAGGAAGAAAAAAGACTAACAAATATATAAAAAATACACTAAGCCCTTGTTTTATACCCATTTGTTTTACGTCTTTTTGCTTTGAATCCCCTGCCAATTTACACTTCTTAATCTGCGCTCTCTTATTTTGTGTTGAAGGCCCACCGGCTGGCTGCATTCTGTTAAACTGCCCCTTAATTCTCATGCGAATATTATTGTTCACTTACGCCAATTTTTTTCAGTAACGCAACTAGGCCGTACAACAATGGCTGGCTGTATTAATCCAAGCGTATCCCAACAAAAATACATGGCAACACTACGTAATTGTACCAACAAAATAGTTAGGAAGAAACAATGTTAATGCGCCACTAATTGAATAAATGGTGCAATTATTTGACCAGTATTAAGCACAAGTGCACAGATCCACAAGGTGAGATCTATGCTCTTTTGGAATGTTACGCAATATTACGCAGCGTATAGTGGTAATTCCTTACCTACGTTTCGGGACCATATTATATCGGTCCCATCTTCAAGAGTCTTCTTGGGTTTCGTGACACTTGAAGATGGGACCGATCGTTTGTCCCGAAACGTCGGTAAGGAATTACCACTATACGCTTGTAATATTGCGTAATATTCCAAAAGACCACAGATCTCACCTTGTGGAGCTTTGCTGTGTGCTGCTAATATACTATAAGATTTCAGATGTCATCTACTGAGCGGCGGGAGTGTGAAATCACGCACGTTTTCCGGACGTTTGTCTTCCAGTAGAATTGCCCCCCCCCCCCCCACAGAAACTGTAACAGTACTTGAAAATAAGAGAGGACACCTACATTAGCGTAGAAAATGTCAGAGAATAGGAACATGTTCAGCAGAACGCAAAATTTTTAAATGGCAGTAACCAATTATATTAGCGATGATAAGGGATTCTCCACGACTACAGAAGGAGCAACTGAAATCAGAAGTCGCGAAGTTACTTCTTCCGCACTGAAACACCAACATAACTTTTCTACATGGCCTGTGGCTGAATGCGAGACAAATGACGCACCACAAACTGCAACAGCAATGTCAGCTTTCTCCTTATACCAACCTTTTTTACTCACTTCTTTATTGCGTCAGAATTTCAGTTTGTTGCCATACCTACAACAAATTGTTCAGCGATGAATCATGCACCCACAAGAATGGGAAAAAACCTAATAGTCAATGAAAACACCCTCATCTTGTAACAGAAAGTAGCTTCCTGGACTTTATTATTTCATAGAGAATGCAAATTATATATCACCATATATTACAATCTGACTTTACTAAAATCTGTGGCGACGTTTTAAAAAAGAGCTAGTCTACAAATCGAAGAACTGTACAACGGATACTTGCCTCACAATTCCCATCAGTAAAATATCACACTCTCACAAAAAAATACAGTTAAACACTACTTATTTCTATAGTAAAACCAACAAGATGCACAATTGTATCAAATTTATTTTATTTTGGAATGACACTCTACATGTTTCAGATGTTCTTTCCGTCCATCATCAGGAATTCAAGACTGTACATACAGCAAAAGGCATTTGTCAAACAGATACTGCTGTCTGCTGGCAAGCACGCAGACAGCAGTATCT
>Ga0123353_10008607_pt1 | contig 13961 bp, 10 predicted proteins | sample TergutLab28metaG_3_FD_92763 | JGI IMG/M metagenome (GOLD analysis project Ga0123353, IMG submission 92763) | Labiotermes labralis P3 segment gut microbial communities from Petit-Saut dam, French Guiana - Lab288 P3 | ecosystem: Host-associated > Arthropoda: Insects > Digestive system > Gut ... | reverse complement strand
CAGCGAAGCTGTTTTCAGGCGTTGAGGGGTGCAGGGGCATCATGCCCCTGCCGGGGGAGTCTGAGGGGGCAGAGCCCCCTCAGAGAGTCCAGACAGTAAAAAACAGTAATAGGTAACAACCGATGCTGGAACTTTTGCGCATACATGATTTTGCCCTGATCGAGGACATCGAGATGGAGCTCGTTCCCGGCATGAACGTGCTTACGGGCGAAACAGGCGCGGGCAAGAGTTTTATCCTGAAGGCCTTGAATTTTCTCACCGGCGAGAAACTGGGCACGGATCTGGTGCGGCCGGGCAAGGAAAAAGCCGTGGTTGAAGCCCTGTTCATCCTGGATGGAGAAGAGGCCATTCTGCGCCGTGAATTGGCTGCGGATACGGGGCGTAGCCGCTTGTATCTCAATGATCGCTTGTGTTCGCAGGAAGTGGTGCGGGATATGCGCGCCAAGCTTATGCTGCATACCAGTCAGCACGGGCAGCAAAAACTCCTCCAGCCTTCTTTTCAGGCGGCTATTCTGGACGATTTTCTGGCCCGCCCGGATTTGCTTGAGGAAAAGGAGCGCCTGACCCGCGCCCTGGCGGATTGCGCGGCCAGGATGGCCGCCCTTGATCAGGCCAGGTTGGCCCTGGAGGACAAGCGTGAGCTGCTGGAATACCAGCAGCGGGAAATAGAGAAGGTTTCGCCCAGGGCCGGAGAGGAGGAGGAGCTTGAACTTAAGCGGGCCTCTTTTCGCAATCAGGCCGGTATTGTGGAAAATGCGGCCGCTGCCCTGGGCGCTTTGCAAGGGGATAAAGAGGGACCGGGACTGTACAGACATTTGTCCGCCCTTGAAAAGGCCGTGGAAGTGCTGGCCGGGATGCTGGATGAGTTTGCCGACGCGCCCGGGGACCTTGCCGAACTGCGGGTCAGTCTGCAAGACCTGGAAGGACGGTTGCGCCGGGCCGCGCGTGGCGCGGAACAGGGGGCGGATATTGAAGCCATTGAGTCGCGTCTTTTTACCCTTGCTCAATTGAAGCGCAAGCTGAAGCGGCCGCTCGAGTCTATCGTTGCCCTGCAACAGGAAATTGCCGAGAACCTCGACTTTCTGGATAACTGCGCCCTTGATCGCGGTGTGCTCAAGCAGGAAGAGCAGGAATTGTGCGCTGCCCTTGCGGCCTTGCTGGCTGTACTGAACCCGTCCCGGCAAGAGGCGGCGGAGCGTCTGGCAGAGGCCCTGCAGGAAGAGTTGAAAGGGCTGGGATTTTCCGAGCATGTGCGTGTTCTTTTTGAGTTTACTCCACATGCCTTGTATGCCGGTCGGGATGACTGCACGGAACTGAGAGCCCGTCTGTTCTGGCAGCCCAATCCGGGTCAGACGCCGCAGCCGCTGGATCGTATTGCCTCCGGGGGAGAACTTTCGCGCTTCCTGCTTGCCGTGGTCAGCCTGATGAGCAAAAATGCGTCCGAGCGTCCGACTTTGATTTTCGATGAGGTGGACTCCGGTGTGGGTGGGCTTACCTTGAGCCGGGTCGCGGATAGACTGGAAAAGCTTGCCGATTCTCGCCAGATGCTGCTGATTACCCATTGGCCCCAATTGGCCACGCGGGCCAAACGGCATTTTGTGGTGGAAAAAGAGGTCATTGACGGCCAGACCTACACCCGCTGTACCTGGCTCGCGCCGTCGGATATCCCTGCCGAGCTGTCCCGCATGTCCGGGACCGCGAGCGAGTAGTTCGTGAGCGGATCGTCAACAACGGCCTGTCTTTTGCTGCACGGTTTCAGCGGTACTCCCTTTGAAATGGAACCTCTTGTTCCGGCTCTGGAAGCTCTGGGCTGCACGGTAGCGCTTCCCGCCTATCCCGGACACGGGACCTCGGTGGATGATTTCCGCAAGACCTTTTTTTCTGACTGGCTGGGCTGCGCGGAGCGGCATTTTTTATCCCTGAGCAAGGAACATACCCGGGTGCTTTTGATCGGTTTTTCCATGGGGGGAAGCATCGCTCTCTCCCTGGCGGCAAAACATCACGACCTGCCCCAGCTTGCGGGAGTTGTCGCGCTGTCTCCTGTCCATGATCTCCACCGGCGGTATTTGTTGTTCCGCCGCCTCAACGCGGGAGTGCGGGGATTATGGAAAAAATGGAGGTCGCAAGGCCCGGAACAAAAGACGGAAATCTTGGAGTCACGCCAGATTGCTCCGTACCAAGGCTATGAAAATGTGTTTTGCATCCCTCAGATTCTTAGTCTGGACAAGGGCGTGCGTGCAATGAAGGCTCTGCTGCCAAGTCTCAGGTGTCCGCTTTTTATGATGGGCGAGGTCAATGACAGAATATGCCCACCGGACGCGGCTCTGGCAATAGCGCGGGCGGTTGCCTCCAGAGACATCAGCGTGCGTTGGGTGCGTATGCTGGAGCAGGTTACCAGCCATCACATGCTGACCACACACAGAGAGACGCGCGACCAGGTGGCTGCCGCTGTTGCGGAGTTCACGGCACGAATGATGGGGCTTTCGTAAGGAGACGTTTTGTAATGGTTTTTTCCAGATTTTCGGCAGGGGCCGCCGTTTTGTTGGCGTTTTTTGCACTGTTGTATGTGCTGCCCCTGGGTGTGCCCTATCTTTGGCAGCCGGATGAAACCCGGTACGCGGAAATCAGCCGTGAAATGGTGGAAAGCGGCGACTGGGTTGTGCCCCGCCTGTTGGGGGTGCGCTACTTTGAGAAACCGGTGGCCGGGTACTGGGTGAATAACATAAGCCAGATATTGTTCGGTCATAATAATTTTTCCGCGCGTTTCGGCGTGGCCTTTTGCACAGGAGTCAGCGCCGTGCTTGTTTTCTGCCTGGCCTCGCTCATGTGGGGCAGGCAGGAGGATGCGTTTACCGCTTCGCTTATCTATCTCTCTTTGACGCTGGTTGCTGCTATAGGCACATATAGTGTGCTTGACCCGATCCTTGCCATGTGGATGACAGCGGCGATGCTCTGTTCTTATCTGGCCTTGAATGCCCAAACCCGATCCGGACGGGCCGGGGCTTATGCCCTGCTTGGCCTTGCCTGCGGCATGGGCTTCATGACCAAGGGCTTCATCGCCCTGGTGATGCCGGTTATTGCCGTATTTCCCGTGGCTGTCTTCCGGAAGCGTCTGAAGGAACTGTTTTTACTCGGTCCTGTGGCCATCCTTACAGCCGCGCTGATCAGTCTGCCCTGGAGTCTGAGCATAGCTTTGCGGGAGCCTGATTACTGGCATTATTTTTTCTGGGTGGAGCATATTCAGCGCTTCGCGTCCGAGAATGCCCAGCATGGGGCTCCGTTCTGGTATTATATTCCCTTTTTTGCGGCCGGGGTTATTCCGTGGCTGGGCCTCGTGCCGGGCGCGCTGTTGCAGGGATGGCAACAACGAAAATTCCGGCCGGAGTTGTTTTTTCTGCTCTCCTGGATGGTTATGCCCTTCCTTTTTTTCAGCAGCGCCAGGGGCAAACTTGTCACCTACATCCTGCCTTGCATGGCGCCCCTGGCTTTGCTCATGGCGGCCTATGCCAGGGACATGAAGCCCGTTGTTTTCAGGGTGAATGCCCTTATCAACATGGCTTTGGCCGTTGTGCTGATGGCCGTCGTAGGCAATATGGCCTTCGGATGGGTTTCGCTGGGGGTGGAACTGACAGATCGGGAATGGTACAAGCCGATAGCGGGCGGCGTGTTGGCAACCCTTTGCGGCGTACTGGCGTGGGCTGCTTTCTATCGTCCGGCTAAATATTGGCTCCTCGCGTCCGTGTATTCCCTGCTGCTTTTTTGGGGATACGTCTTCCTTTTGCCGGATGTGATAGCCCAAGGCAAACAACCGCAGATATTCATCCGTGAGCATCTCGCAGAGTTGCAGGACAGCCGTTATGTCATGGCGAACGAACCGGGCGTGGCTATGGGCCTGGCCTGGGAACTGCGGCGCAGTGATATTTTACTGTACCAGAGGAGCGGTGAGCTTAGCTACGGCATTGAACACGCCGAAGGCCCAAAACCTCTGGTCCCTGCCGCCGAGTTCGCGGCATGGCTGGATCAGGCCCGGTCCACAGGAAAGAGCGCCCTGTTGATCAGAAGCCCCAGAAACAGAGATGTAGAAGACTGGTTGGAGGTTTTGCCGCCGCCGGACGCGGCGTATAAGACTGGTAGGCATATTTTGTTCATATATAAGCAGCGATGAAGCAGGGCATGGGCGGATATATATTTCTTTTGCTGGCGAGTCTGCTGACCAGCGCCGGGCAACTCTGTCAGAAACAAGCGGCAATAGTCTGGGGACGGCTGGCAGGGCGGTCGGAGCGCGGGGTTTTAACCTTGCGCTGGGTGCTTGCGGCTTTTTTTCTGCTGGGTTTCGGCATGGTGGCCTGGCTGGGGGTGTTGCGTGTGCTTCCGGTAAGCCAGGCCTACCCTATGCTGAGCCTTAACTTCGCCTTTGTCGCCTTGGCCGCGCGCTTTGTTTTTGGTGAAAAGACAACGCAGAGGCATTGGTGGGGCGTTATCGCCATCATGATTGGCGTTATTCTTTTGGGAATAAGCCCATGATCAGGCAGCCCCATGAAACTTTCGGCAGGCAGGGGCTGCTATGGTGTGCGGGCAGCGTTTTTCTGGTGACTGTGGCCCAACTTGCGCTCAAGTACGCGATGCTGCGGCTTCCGCCCCTGACGCTCGAAAGCCTGCCCCAGTTATGGGAGGCGCGGCAGCCTCTGGCAATGCTGGCCGGGGGTCTCGGCGCATATTGTCTGTCCATGCTGTGTTGGTTTCTGGCCTTGCGGCATTTGCCTTTGAATTACGCCTATCCCATGCTCAGCATCAGCTATGTGTTGGTATATCTTTCCGCCGTGGTCCTGCCCTGGTTTGAGGAAACAGCCACACTGCTCAAGAGCTGCGGTATTCTTGTCATCCTGTTCGGCATTTGGCTGATTAACAGCCGCTAGCGGTAGTGCCTCGGTTTGTCGTGATACTTCGTCAGGCTTGTTTGCGCGACCGGGGCAGGGCCGAAGAGCCCAGCCCCGGTCGCGCAAAGCTGCGCCCTCGTCTGACGACAAACTGAAGCACGACCTTTATTGTTCAAACTGTGGCACTATTGCCCCGCGCAGGTTTCGGCCCATACGCTGAGGTCCTGTTCCAGGCGGGGGCCGGGCGTAACATACAGCGTCGGCGAGAGCTCCATACGGCACCAGGTGCTGCCGAAGTGCAGCAGAAGGTGCACGGGCACAGTTCCCTTGTGCTTGCCGAGCACGGTTTTTAACTGCTCAAGACGTTCCGGCGCGTTTTCGCTTTCCCGCATGTCGATGCACACCGGGTCGGAAGAGGCGGCGCAGGCATCGGCGAGCAGCATGACCTTTTCCACGATGAATTTGATTTCCTTGAGGGGCGCATCTTCTCCCTCGGGAGCTTCAAATGAGTCCTCCTCCCGGGGGCGGCTGATCTTGCCTTCCATATACAGCGGGGTATCGGGCAGCAGCAGATCCTTGAACTGTTCGTATGCGTCGCTGAAGCAGAAAGCCGTGCCCGAGGCGGTCAGGTCCTCTACCTGGAGAAGGGCCCAGCGGCGACCCCGCGAGTCAAAGCGGATCTTGCCCACAGTGGCCAGAACCGCGCATTTGAAGCTGCTTTCAGGCGGGAGATCCCGGCATTCCTCAAGGGGCGTGAGCTGCTGGCGGAGCATTTCCTTGCGATAGGGCTGTAGGGGATGGCTGGTCAGAAAAAAGCCCAGGGCTTCCTTTTCGCAGGAGGAAAATGTGGCATTGTCCCATTCCGGGATGGAGCTTTCCGGGCAATCATAGCCGATGCCGGGACATTGGGGCACATCCTCGGTCGGCATCATGGCCAGCAGGGACATCTGATTGGAGTCCTTTTCCCTGGCTTTTTTCTGGGCTCTGGCCACAACGTTGTCCAGGGAGGCCAGGAGTCCGGCCCGGCTTACTCCGAAGCAGTCACAGGCTCCGCCCTTGATCAGACTTTCCAGCACCCGTTTGGTCATTTTGCGCAAAGGAACCCGGCAGCAAAGATCCAGCAGGGAAACGAAGGGGCCGTCCTGTTCCCGTGTAGCCACCAGTTCGCGGATGGCTTCCTCGCCCACGTTTTTGATCGCGCCCAGGCCAAAGACAATGGAACCATCGTGCACGCCGAATTTCCATAAACTGTTCTGAATACTCGGCGGTCGCACGGTCACGCCGATGTCCTTACAGGCGGAAACGTACTTGAGCAGTCTATCCTGATCCCCTATTTCCGAGGAAAGCAGGGCGGCCATGAATTCGGTGGGATAGTGGGTTTTCAGATAGGCGGTATGGTAAGAAATCAGGGCGTAGGGGGCGGAATGGGACTTGTTGAAGCCGTAGCCGGCGAACTCCTCCATGAGGTCAAAAAGCTCACTGGCCTTTTTTTCATCCACGCCGCGCTCCACCGCGCCGGTAGTGAACTTGGAGCGTTCCGCGGCCATGGCTGCCGGGTCCTTTTTGCCCATGGCCCGTCTGAGCAGATCAGCGCCGCCGAGGGTGTACCCGGCCACGATCTGGGCAATTTGCATGACCTGTTCCTGGTAGACGATGACCCCGTAAGTATCCTTGAGGCAGGTTTCCAGGCTGGGCAGGGGATAGTTGACCTCGATCTGCCCGTGCTTGCATTTGATGAAGTCGCCGATTTTTTTCATCGGGCCTGGGCGATACAGAGCGTTCATCGCGATGATGTCTTCAAAGACCGAGGGCTTGAGTTGGCGCAAATAGGCGCGCATACCCGAGCTTTCCATCTGGAATATGCCGTCGGTGTCGCCGTTGGAATAGAGCCGGAAAGTGGCTTTGTCATCCAGGGGCAGGGTGTCCAGATCCGGCGCTTCTTTGCTCTGGGCTCTGATATTCCTCAGGGTGTCGTCAATGACGGTCATGTTGCGCAGCCCCAGGAGGTCGAACTTCACCAGGCCGACTTTTTCCACCATGTGCATGTCGAACTGGGTCACCACATCGTCTTCCCGCTTGCCCCGGTAGACGGGTAGATACTCGATCATGGGCTTGTCCGAAACCACAAGCCCGGCGGCGTGGATGGAGGCGTGCCGGGAAAGGCCCTCCAGGCGCATGGAGGTATCGAGCAGTTTTTTGATCTGCTCGTCCGTATCGTACAGGGCGCGCAAATCAGGCTCAAGCTCAAGGGCTTTTTTGATGGTCATCTTGAGGTCGGCCGGAATAAGTTTGGCAATGCGGTCCGTTTCCTGAAAGGTCAGGCCGAGGGCGCGGCCCACATCGCGGACCACCCCCTTGGCCATCATTGTGCCGAAGGTGGTAATTTGGGAAACCGATGCCGCCCCGTATTTGTCATGCATATAATTAATGACCAACTGGCGCTTGGCTTCGCAGAAGTCCACGTCAATATCGGGCATGCTGATGCGTTCGCTGTTCAGAAAACGCTCGAACAGCAGATTATAGGGGATGGGGTCAATGTTGGTGATGCGCAGGGCATAGGCCACCAGGGAACCGGCTACCGAACCGCGCCCCGGACCGACCGGAATGCCGTTGTCTTTGGCCCAGTTGATGAAGTCCTGCACGATGAGAAAATAACCGGGGAACTCCATGTCGCAGATAACGTCAAGCTCCTGCTCCAGGCGCTTCTCATACAGGGCGCGGTCCACGGCATAGGGCATTTTTTCCAGGCGTCTCTGCAAACCCTTGCGGGAAAGAGCGCGGAATTCCTCGGCCAGGGTCATTCCCTCGGGCAGTTCATAAATGGGGAAGTGATGGCTCTTGAAGTCAAAGTTGTAATCCTCGCACAGGTCCGCGATGCGCCCGGTATTGGCGATGGCCTCGGGCACATGGGCAAAGGCGGCTTCCATTTCCTCAGTGCTCTTATAATACAAGTCATTGGTGTCGAAGCGCATGCGCTTTTCATCCGTGACCTTGGACTGGGTCTGGATACACAACAGCACGTCATGGGCGTGGGCATCGTCGGCATTGAGATAGTGGCAGTCATTGGTGGCCACCAGAGGAAGAGACAGTTCTTCCCCTATCCGGATCAGGGCGGCATTGGCTTCCACCTGCTCCTGCAAACCGTTGGACTGGATTTCCAGATAAAAACGGCCGGGATAGATGTCCGCATAGGTGCGGGCCACGGCCAGGGCGGCGTCCATGCCTTCGCGGGCATAGGCGCGCGGCACTTCACCGGCGATACAGGCGGACAGGGCGATAAGGCCTTCGGAATAGCGGCGCAGGATATCGTGGTCCACGCGCGGTCTGCGGTAAAAGCCGTGCAGGTGTCCGTGGGAGACCAGCTTGATCAGGTTGTGATAGCCGATCGAGTTTTGCGCCAGCAGCACCAAGTGAAAGCGCTGGTTGGCCAGCTCCGAGGTTTTGTCCGTATGGTCGTGGCAAACATAGACTTCACAGCCGATAATCGGCTTGAGGCCGAGCTTCTTGGCTGTGATATAAAAGTTGAGCGCGCCGTGAAGGTTGCCGTGATCGGTGATGGCCACGGCGGACATGCCGAAATCCTTGGCTTTGGCGCAGAGATCCTTGATTCGGATAGCGCCGTCCAGAAGGCTGTATTCCGTATGACAGTGCAGATGAACGAAGTCGGACATGAACAAGCCATAGCATGTTAGACGCATGGGCTCAATGCGTCTAACATTTTGATATTACATATTTAGTTCATAGTATATTGAAATACATGAGATAATTTAACAATACTATAGAGACTCTGACTTTTTATGCAAAACGGCGGGAAATCACCACTCCAGAAGGACTTTTCCGGATTTGCCCGAGCGCATGGCGTCAAAGCCTTTTTGGAAGTCTTCAAAGGCGAAACGGTGGGTAATGATCGGCGTGAGATCCAGGCCGGATTCAATCATGGCGGCCATCTTGTACCAGGTCTCGTACATTTCCCGACCGTAGATGCCCTTGATGAATAAACCCTTGAACACCACCTGGGTCCAGTCGATGCTCATGTCCGAAGGGGGAATGCCGAGCATGGCGATTTTTCCGCCGTGGTTCATGGTGTCGAGCATGCTGCGGAAGGCGGGCGGGGAGCCGGACATTTCCAGGCCCACGTCAAAGCCTTCCTTCATGCCCAACTCCTTCATGACGTCATGAAGATTTTCCCTGCTCACGTTCACGGCGCGGGTAACGCCGACTTTTCCGGCCAAGTCCAGGCGATAGTCATTGATATCCGTGATCACCACATAGCGCGCGCCCACGTGTTTACATATAGCGGCGGCCATGATCCCGATGGGTCCGGCGCCGGTAATCAGCACGTCCTCACCGATCAGGTTGAAGGACAGGGCCGTGTGCACCGCATTGCCCAGGGGATCGAATATGGCGGCCATGTCGTCGCCGATGCCGTCCGGGATTTTATAGGCGTTTACCGCCGGGATAACCAAATACTCGGCAAAAGCGCCGGGACGGTTGACTCCCACGCCGATAGTATTGCGGCACAAGTGAATGCGCCCGGCCCGGCAGTTGCGGCAATGGCCGCAGGTGATATGCCCTTCGCCGGACACCCGGTCGCCTATTTTGTAGCCCTGCACGCCCGGCCCCATGTCCGCGATTTCCCCGACGTATTCATGGCCGATAACCATAGGCGGAGTGATGGTGTGCTGTGACCAGGCATCCCAGTTATAGATATGCACATCCGTGCCGCAAATAGCCATTGTACGGGTTTTAATCAGAATATCATTATAGCCGAACTCCGGCTCCGGAACTTCGGTCAGCCACAGCCCTTCCTCGGGCTTTAACTTGGACAAGGCTTTCATGTAGTTTCCTTAGATTATATATAGATTTTTTTTGGAGGGGCTCTGCCCCTCCACCCCGCAAGGGGGTTGAACCCCCTTGACCCCGCAATTTCCTGAAAACAGCGGAGCTGTTTTCAGGCCATGAGGGGTGCAGGGGCATCATGCCCCTGCCGGGGGAGTCTGAGGGGGCAGAGCCCCCTCAGGGGATTAGCTTAACTAATCACACCGAGCTGCCTGCCGACTTTGCTGAAAGCGACAACCGCGCGTTCAATCTGTTCCGGGGTATGGGCGGCGGACATCTGGGTGCGGATGCGCGCCTGCCCCTGGGGGACTACAGGATAGAAAAAGCCGGTGACGTAGATGCCTTCTCGCAGCAGGGCAGCGGCAAATTCTTGAGCCAGCTTGGCCTCGCCCAGCATCACCGGGATGATGGCATGGCCTTTGCCGGCCAGGGTGAATCCGGCCGCGCTCATTTTTTCCCGAAAGTAGCGGGCGTTGCTCCACAGGCGTTCGCGTAGCGTATTGCTCTGTTCAAGCAGGTCCAGAACCTTGAGGGAGGCCGCGACAATGGCCGGAGCCAGGGAGTTGGAGAACAGATAGGGCCTGGAACGCTGGCGCAGCATGGCTACCACGTCTTTCTTGGCTGCCGTGTACCCGCCGGACGCGCCGCCAAGGGCTTTGCCCAGGGTGCCGGTGAGGATGTCCACCCGGCCCATGACATCGCAGTATTCGTGGGTGCCGCGCCCTGCGGCTCCGACAAAGCCGACCGCGTGGGAGTCGTCCACCATGACTATGGCTCCGAACTCGTCCGCCAAGTCGCAGATGCTATGCAGATCGGCAATCACTCCGTCCATGGAAAAAACGCCGTCCGTGGCGATCATGATGTGCCGCGCCCCTGTCGCGCGGGCCTCTTCCAGGCGCTGTCGCAGTTCGGCCATATCGTTGTTGGCATAACGGTAGCGTTTGGCTTTGCACAAGCGCACGCCGTCAATGATCGAGGCATGGTTCAGGGTGTCGGAAATGATGGCGTCCTCCGGTCCGAGCAGGGTCTCGAACAAACCGGCGTTGGCGTCAAAGCAGGAGGAATAAAGGATGGCGTCTTCCATGCCCAGAAAAGACGCCAGCCGCTGCTCCAGCAGAGTGTGGGCGTCCTGTGTGCCGCAGATGAAGCGTACTGACGCCATGCCGAAGCCATAGCGATCGAGGCCGTCCTTGGCTGCCGTGATCAGAGCCGGGTTGTCGGCCAATCCCAGGTAGTTGTTGGAGCAAAAGTTGATCACCCGACCACCGGGGGCCACATTGATTTCCGCGTTCTGCGCAGAGGTGATGATGCGCTCGGTCTTGTACAGTCCCTCCGCTTTCATGTCCTCCAGCTGTCGCACAAGATTCCGGTAAAAGGAATCCGACATGGAAGAAACTCCTTTGGAAAAAAGTTGTGACGGTCAGCCTTATAAAATCTCAAGGAATACAGACCACGCTGTAGGCGTTGCTCTGGAGGTGCTGGGGGACGGAGATGCTGCCGTTGTCGTTGTGGACGAACCACGAGCGGCCGGGGGCGTCGGGGTATTCCGTGCCCGTCCAGTAGTTGCTGCCGGGCAGACCGGACGGCCAGGGGTCAAGGTAAGCGCCGAAACCATCTACATGAATAAGCCGAACATCAATCCTTTCAGCAGTTGCCCATGAATCGCTGTTGTTAACGCGCGGTAATCTTCCGCCCCGTTGTCGGCAAAAAGCTTTGGCCTCGGACCAGGTCATGGGGGACTCGGATTGCGCGATGAATGTAATCTTGCGTGCCCCTTCCGCCTTGCGTGTCCCTTCCGCCTTGCGTGCTGCCTCTTCCGCCTTGCGTCGTGTTATTTCTTCCACTCTGCGTGCCTCTGTCGCCGCTGTCTGTTGGTTTGCAGGAACACAGGCCACGCGGAAGGCGGCGTTCTGGATGCCCCTGAGGGTGACGACGCTGTCGTTGTGGGCGCTGATGATCCACGAGGTGTCGGGGCTGCCGGTGACCTCCGTGCCCGTCCAGTAGCGGTCGTTGGGCAGACCGGACGGCCAGGGAACTCCTCTCGTGCCGAAACCATCAATAGTAACCTTACCATCGCCCCATGAGTCGCTATTGTTAAGACGCGGCAATCTTCCACCCTGTTGCTGACAATAGGTCAGGGCATCAATCCAGGCCATGCGGGACTCGGACAACGCGATGAAAGCCGGGGGCAGCGCAGTGCTTTTTGCGTTTCCGGCATTGTTTACCGGCGTTTGCGGCTTCCCTTGCGTCGGCGCTTGTGTCGTCGCCTGCGGCTTTCCTTGCGTCGGTGCGCTTACGGGCGCATTTACTTGTGGCGTCTCGAATACGAAAGGCATATTTCCCGGCGGCGGGGCGAAACTTCCGTCCGCCTGGCGGATGTTAGCTATCATGGTGAGATTGTTAACCTGATTTGCTATTCCACCCAGTCCTTTTGTCATTTCTTTATGGTCTTCATCAACCTTTCTCAGTCTTTCTTGGATTTGCGCATCGTAGTACATGCCGCTCAATTGACTGAACTCATAGTTGATCCATTGTGCGCCAAAAGTTTTTTGGCCGAAGCTTACAACGTCATCAACATATTTTTTGGCCCCGGGGCTCAGTGTAGGGTAAAGTTCGCTCTGGGCTTGCTTTGAGAGCCTTCCATAAAGGCCTGCTTCAAAGTTTTGCCTGTCGGCAGCCGACATGTTCTCTCTAAATCGTCTTTGGCCTTGCGCATCCAGACTTCTGTAGTGGGCCAACTCATTTTCAAATTTTTGGATAGCCGCATTGCTCCTTTGTATTGCGGCATCTCCCATACCTTTTGTAATTGCACGGGACTCATCCCTGAGTCTGTCTTTCTTTTGCTGCTCAATCTCTATGTCACGTATGGTCGCTCGATTTTCGTTATCTTGCTTCAGTCTATCAAGCTCTCTTTTATGCCGCTCCTCCATGGCCCACCCCGGTTCGTTCCCCCGGGCAAAAGCGGGCAGGCAGAAACTCAAGAGTAAGATAGTCACAATAAAGGACTTTTTCATTTATAAATATCTCCGCTGTTTCAAGTATCGGCATTTGTCGTGGGCTGCATCTACCCGACACGGACTTGACGTTTTTTATACCAAAAGAACCGCCAAGGGAAGCTTCCCTCGGGGCGGGCCTTGAACCCCACAAAACAACGGCGAGCCGGCCCGGCCGGAGCCAGGGCGGGCTGGCTCAGAGAGAACTTTACTTTACAACAACTTGATAGTAATTTGCAGGAATTGACAGCATAGGGCGGATTACCCTTGAAAAAGAAAGTGCCGGTGAAAAAAGGAGAGCGTCATGCCATCGTTTATGGACGAAGTACTTGCCCACAATAAAACCTTTGTCGAAAACAAAGGCTACGAACAATATGCCAGCGACAGGCTACCGGGAAAAAAACTGGCCATAGTTGCCTGCATGGATACCCGTATGACTGAATTGCTCCCGGCGGCGCTGGGGCTGCGAAATGGCGACATCAAACTGATAAAAAACGCCGGAGGAACTGTTACGCAGCCCTTCGGGAGCATCATGCGCAGCCTTTTGGTATGCGTTTACGTAATGGACGTACGAGAAATCGCGGTGATAGGGCACTACGATTGCGGCATGCAAGGCTTTGAACTGAGTGCTATTAAAGAGAAAATACAGACGCGCGGCATACCGGATGAGCGGTTGGAGATGCTCAAGTATTATGGCGTAAATCTGGAAGACTGGCTGGTAGGTTTTGAAAGCTCCCAGGTGTCGGTGCAAGAGTCCGTTGCAATGATCAGGAAGCACCCGCTCATGCCGGAAGACGTAAAAATATACGGGCTGCTTATGGATCCCGTGACTGGTCGTCTGGACCCGGTGTGCTAGGGGCTGCTAACGCTACGGCCCTTTTGCCCCCTGCCTTCGTCAGAAAAGCTTTTTATTACGGTCGAGTACCATAAGAGTACACTCCCTCCATAAAAAGCTTTTCTTCCTTGGCAGGAGCCAAAATTGCCGGTAGCGTTAACAGCCCCTGGAAGCCGCCCTGACGCTTTGACTGTTTTCGGCCCTTGAAAAAGGGCCGATTTTTTTTCACGAATCGCCGGGCGCGGCCTCCGGTAGTGCCCCAGTTTGAGCAATGCCGGTAGTGTCTCAGTTTGTCGTCAGACGAGGGCGCAGCTTTGCGCGATGGGGGCTGGGCTCTTCGGCCCTGCTCCCATCGCGCAAACAAGCCTGACGAAGTATCACGACAAACTGAGGCACTACCCCCCGGCCTCCCGGCAT
>Ga0123353_10008606_pt1 | contig 13962 bp, 9 predicted proteins | sample TergutLab28metaG_3_FD_92763 | JGI IMG/M metagenome (GOLD analysis project Ga0123353, IMG submission 92763) | Labiotermes labralis P3 segment gut microbial communities from Petit-Saut dam, French Guiana - Lab288 P3 | ecosystem: Host-associated > Arthropoda: Insects > Digestive system > Gut ... | reverse complement strand
GACTATGGCATCATGGAAAAGGCGTCCAACATCTATGTGCTGCCTAGTTCCTTCGGTTGGGACGACATGGGCACATGGCTGGTGCTGGAGCGAACCCATGCCACCAACGAGAGCGGCAACGTGGTGAAAGGGAACTTCGTAACCATCGACACTCAAAACTGTATCCTGCAAGGCGGGGACAAGCTGATCGCCACGGTGGGGGTCAAAAACCTGATCGTGGTGGATACCCAGGACACGCTGCTCATTTGCGACAAAGAAAATGCGCAAGATATCAAAAAGGTGCTGGAAAACCTGCGAATCTGCAACCGAACGGAGTTTCTGTAAGGAAGGTTTTGTGTAATGCAATACGATGCAGCCTACCAAGTATGGTGTGAGCGAGCGACTGCCGATGGTGATCTGGGCACTGAACTGGCGTCCATTCAGGGCAAACCCGGCGAAATCGAAGACCGGTTCTACCGGGAGCTCTCCTTTGGTACGGGCGGTTTGCGGGGCGTGATCGGCGCGGGCCCCAACCGCATGAACGTATACACCGTAGGCAAAGCAACCCAGGGATTGGCCAACTATCTCAAAAAGCGATGTCTCACGCCCAGCGTAGCCATCGCCTATGACAGCAGAAACAAATCCCTGCTGTTTGCCCAAACCGCCGCCGGTGTGTTCGCGGCCAACGGCATACAGGTGTACATCTACAAACAATTGATGCCTACGCCGGCGCTGTCGTTTGCGGTGCGCAAGCTGGGTTGCAGCGGCGGCATCGTGGTCACCGCCAGCCACAACCCCGCCCAGTACAATGGCTACAAGGTATACGGCGAGGATGGCTGCCAGATCACCACCCAAGCCGCCGAAGACATCCTTGCCTGCATCGGCGCAGTGGATGTGTTTGACGGCGTATCGTCCATGCCCTTCGAAGAGGGGATCGCCTCGGGGCAGATTCGAATGATCGGCAAAGAGGTAGAGGATGCGTATCTGGACGCGGTCTGCGCTCAATCCGTGTTGGAGGACGACATCGACCGGAGTTTCTCCATCGTGTACACGCCCCTGAACGGCGCGGGCATCAGCTGCGTACCGGAATGCCTGCGCCGCAACGGGTTCACCCGGATCATGATCCCAAAAGAGCAAGAGACGCCTAACGGGGACTTCCCCACCTGCCCATTCCCTAACCCGGAGATTCGGGAAGCGCTGGAGGTAGGGCTTGCCTGTGCGGCGGAGAACCAAAGCGACCTGCTGCTGGCCACCGACCCGGACTGTGACCGGGTGGGCATCGCCATACGGGAAGGTAGTGGGTACAAGCTGCTCTCCGGAAACCAGGTGGGTGTGCTGCTCCTTGATTTTATTTGCAAACAGCGCAAGCGCAATGGAACCATGCCCCTTTCTCCTGTCGCCGTCAAAACCATCGTCACCACCCCCATGGCGGACAAAGTCGCCAAGAACTATGGGGTGAAGCTCATCGACGTGCTCACGGGTTTTAAGTACATCGGGGAGCAGATCGGCCTGTTGGAGAAGCAGGGAGAAGAAGGGCGTTTCGTCTTTGGCTTTGAGGAGAGTTACGGTTACCTGAGCGGCTCCTACGTGCGGGACAAGGACGCCGTCAACGCCTGCCTGCTCATCTGCGAAATGTTTGCCTACTATCGCGACAGCGAAAAAATATCCCTTGCGCAAGCGTTGGACAATCTGTATGGAACCTACGGCGTTTTCAGCGAACGCCTCGAATCCTATACGTTCGAAGGCGCCCGCGGTTTTACCGCGATGCAGCAAGCCATGCAGTCCCTTCGCGACGCCCCGCCCGAAAAAATCGGCGGCGCGCCGGTAACGCAGATCACAGATTATCTTCACCATATCAGCTTACCCAAGTCCGATGTGATCAAGCTGACGCTTGAAAATGGATCGTCTGCGGTGATCCGCCCTTCGGGAACCGAACCTAAGCTGAAAATCTACTTTTTCGCTCAAGGGGAGGGACAGGGTTTGCTAGAAGGAATGGTAGATCACTTTGAACTATGGGTAAGGAGTTTTATGTCATGAAAAAAGCGCTGATCACCGGCATCACCGGGCAAGACGGTTCCTATCTGGCGGATTTGCTGCTGCAAAAAGGCTACGAGGTCTTCGGGCTCGTGCGGCGCAAGAGCGAACTGAGTTACGGCAACGCAAACCATCTAGTGGGTAAGGTCACCTTTGTCGACGGCGATATGACCGACCCGGCCAGCCTGGTCCGCGCCATGCAGCAGTCCGACGCAGGCGAAGTGTACAACCTGGCTGCCCAAAGCTTTGTGGCCGCCAGCTGGGCGCAGCCTATCTACACCGGCCAGTGCGACGCCCTGGGCTGCACAAATATGCTGGAGGCTATCCGTTGCGTAAAACCAAGTGCCCGCTTCTATCAGGCGTCCACCAGCGAGATGTTTGGCCTCGTGCAGGAGATCCCCCAGCGGGAGACCACACCATTCTATCCGCGCAGCCCTTACGGCGTGGCGAAATTGTACGCCCATTGGCTCACCAAGAACTACCGTGAAAGCTTTGGCATGTACGCCTGCTCGGGCATTTTGTTCAATCACGAGTCCGAGCGGCGCGGGCTGGAGTTTGTAACGCGAAAGATCACCCATTCGGTGGCCCGCATCAAAAAAGGCAAGTTAGACTGCCTGGAACTGGGCAATTTGGACGCCAAGCGCGACTGGGGGCACAGTGAGGACTATGTAAACGCCATGTGGCTCATGCTGCAGCAGGCGGAGGCCGACGATTATGTGATCGCCACCGGCCAGACGCACACGGTACGCGAGTTTGTGGAGCGGGCATTTGGCGCGGCCGGGATCACGCTAACATGGCGCGACTCCGGCGTAGACGAAACCGCTGTCGACCCCAAAAGCGGCCAAATTGTGGTGAAGGTCAACCCCAAGTTCTTCCGGCCTGCCGAGGTGGAACTGCTGCTTGGCTGCCCCGAAAAGGCGGAGCGGGCGCTTGGGTGGAAGCGCAACGTAAGCTTTGAGCAATTGGTGGAACGCATGGTGAATCACGATTTGGCGTTAAGCAAATAAAACAGAAAACCGAAGAGCCGCCCTGCTTGGCGGCTCTCGGTCTGTGGTCATGCGGTATGGTCAATTCGCATTGTTTGCAGCAAACATGGCGGCTCCGCCATCGCGGGGTTGTGCGCGCAACCAGCGGTAGAAGTCCCGCTTGGTTTCCTTGGATGTGAGCAGGTAGCGTTCCTGCAGCACGGTCTGTCCGTCGGAATCGGCCCGCAGGAGGTGATCGCCCTGGTCCGCGCCATCGGTGATGCGGATATGGACCTCTTCGTTGGTAGCTTGGGCCAGCGGGTAGGAGCCCCAGTAGAAACGATCGGTGTAGTGTGCAAAGGTGGTGGTGTTCAGCAGCGTGGCGTTCAGGCTGGATATGTACTCCAGCAGATGTTCGTCCAGCATGTAGGCCACAAGGGCGTTCTCTTGCACGTCCCTTACCACAAACGCGCGCTGGATGTCGATGGTGGTGAGCATGTTCTGGCAGCGGAAGGAAGTGAACAGGCCGTTCAAGCTCAGGTCAAACCAGGTTGTATCCTTTGTGTTGAGCATAGTGACCAGTTCCATAGCTACGGTGTCGACCAGCAGCATGTTCTGGGTGGTTTTCCCTTGCGCCGCATCCCAAACGGCAACCATCATCACATCGCCGTTTTCGCCTGGGATCACGATGAGGGTATCGTTGGTAAAGGTGCGCGGGTTTTCAAAGTAGTGACTCACGTCGATGGCCTTCAGCACGGAATAGAAACCTGCCGCGTCGCTGATATAAGCGATGATATTCAGATCCTCAAACACCGTCCAACCGGCCTGGCGCTCCTCGTGATACGTGAGCCACGGCATGCCGTCTCCCAGCAGTTCGGCCCTGGCTTGAGCTTTGCCGATGGGTCCCATGGGCAGATGCGACAGAGGGAACGCGGTGTTCTTGCCCAGCCCGCCCAGCAGGCGATCATCGTCGGGGGGAGGATCGTCGTCGCCGGCGCCCAATACGTTTCTGTCCCTGGGTCTGCGGCCTCTTCCGCCGCCGTCTTCATCGGGATCCTTGCCGTCGTCGGGATCTTTGTCTTTGTCGGGATCCTTGTCCTTATCGGGGTCTTTGTCCTTATTGGGATCGGGAAGGATTTCAAACTCGAACTTTCTTTCTATCTCGTCAGGATCCTTAAATTGATTATTAGGCCTGATTGGTATGATGATCACTTCATAGTTGCCGGGAGCGCCGATTTTGCTGGGATCATCCAGCGCCTGGCCGTCTTTTTTGATGATGAACTCATAGTCCTCACCCATCACGACCTCCCCGTCTTCGCTGAAAACTTCCACCAGTGTTTCATAAGTTTTCGGGATGTCGCCGTCGCCTTCCGTGTACGTTTCTTTCAGTTCATCTTTGGTATCGAGTATGCGGGGATCGATCACAAACTCTTTCTCTTTTATCCCGGTAAGCTTGTAATTCATATTGCCGATCGTCACGGTGATTGTATACGCTCCGACATCGGTCATGTCCACACGTATCACGCCATCGGGATCGGCTGCCTCTTCAGCATGCAGTACCTTCTCCACTACGCCGTCGCGTTCCAGCGTAACAGTCACCTTGAGCGTCTTGTTGTTATGATGGGCAAATGGCAACTTCTGGCCAATGGGCATGTCTAACCTATCGGCGATGTCCGTCGGTACGCGCAGGTCGATGACTTCGGTATACGCTTCGCCGTCGTACACTTTGCTGTTATCACTCTTCCAGGTGTAGACTTCAACGGGGCATTGCTCAACGGTGAGCTTTCCGCCGCCGGTTAAGTCGGTAGGGCTTCCATCTGTCATGGCTGTATAGTAATCTGGCTTGGCATTGTTGATTTTTACTGCCGGCGAATGCTCACCGACATTGATATCCTCATTCCGCTCGCCTTCTTCCCAAAGGTTGTCGAGATACTCGGCCGAGAACGCGCCCGTAATCAAGTCTTCGTCTTTTTTAGCGTCCCTAATGCTCTGGAAAGCTTCCTGCGGCATGTTTGCAGTCAATTTGGGATCATCGGCAATCGGGGTATGGAATGCATTTTCAATAAAGAAAGGCAGTTTTTCTCCATACATCATAACCGCGTCATCCTTGTAGCCAAGCTTCACCGGCTGGGGGGTGTACTCCACTTGAACGGCAAATTTCCTGATGTTGAGATCCTGCTCACCGTATATGAGTTTTCCAAGATCAAACGTATTGTTGTTTGTCGTTCCCCCGATGTAGAAATTCATCTTGTTGCCGATGAGTTTTAACCCGGAGCCTTCATACGCCGTGGTAAGATATGTGCTCTGAGGGCACCACTGGCTAATGGTAAGGGCGGAAAAATGCGGATTAAGCCTCACGCCATCCTTTGTGGGAAACCATTTATTGTCCACGCCACCTCTCAGGCTCAAATCTCCCAAGGGGGTACCAAAGTTCTGGATAATGATGCCCTTGCGAACTGTCTCTACAAGTTCCTGCAGTTGGGCTTCCAATTCGTCGCCCTCCAGGATAATCAGCGACGCAGGCGTGAACGACAAGAGCGCCGGAGTTACCTCCCACGGAACCGTCAGAAGCGTATCCCTGCTTTGCACGGTGGCAGTATACTCGCCAACCTCAACAGCGGTGACGTCTCCACCCCACGTCCATTCATCGGTATTTCCATCGGTGCGCGCCGCGACGACACTGCCGTCCTCGTCATTCACAATCTGGAACTCCGGCGAAATCATATTACCCGTGAACATAAAGGAACCTACCGCAGGAATCATCGTCAGGGTGAGGTTCTGCTCTTCTTCTACTTCAACTTCTTCTACTTCAATTTCATCTACTTCAACATAAACCGGATCGTCATCCAGCAGCAAGACTTCTTCTTCATCGTCCATATGCTGATAGAAGTCATAGGCCTCTTCTTCTATCTCTTCTATGAACAGCGCATCTTGCCATGCATCGTCGGCTTCAATTTCGGCCTGCTCCTGCGTAAACGGATCGAAACCCGAATGATCTTCAGCTTCAATCTCAACCTCAACCTCAATCTCATCTTTACCCTCATCCTCATCTTCGATGTCTTCAAATTCAACCTCTTCGAAATCCTCTTCATCGATAAAGAACGCCACGTCGTCTTGCGGCCCGCTGCCAATATCGATGGGGCTTTCGCTCACGCCGCCGGTTTTGTAGAGGTCGTAGTCTTCAGCCTCGGTAGGTACGCCGTTCTGCACGCTCATGTACGCTTCATAGAATTGCAGATAATAGGCGTCGGTTAAGAATTCCTCTTCGCCGTTGAGGCCCTGCTCACGGAGCACCCAGGCCTTCAGTTCCTCGGTAACCACGGGCGCTTCGCCCTGGTCCCGTCCGATCTCTCCCATTGGTTCCATCTCAAAAGCATATCCGTGTACCGGCAACGCGGAGCCGGTTAGCATTAGTATCAGAACCAACGAAACAAAACGTTTGCTAAAAAGACCCTTCACGGTTGAGACCCCCTTGTACTTTGCGAATTTTTGTGACCATACCACTCTATCTTAACGAACCGGCTGAAGAACGCTATTGAGGCGTTCCCACAGAAATCAGCGGTTCAATATTTTCGAATATGCGAAGAAAATGTTGCTATACTTATTCAATAATCTTCCGTAATTGTGTCATTTGTTTCTATTGTGTTACAAAAATACCACATTTCGCTGGCCTTGTCAAGGGATATTTCGACTTTTTTTTGAGAAATATTTGATATTTGTCGTATCTTCCGATATAATGGACAAAAAAAGAAGCAAGGAGCGCCTTTATGCAAAGCAATCGATCGGTTTTGAAACGCAGCGCTGGGGTTTTCCTGTGCCTATTGATGTTATGCTCTTCATTGCCTTCCGCAGGCATTGCGTCCCAGGAGGCGCCCACGCAAAAGAGATACTCCCGGGGTTACCTCACCCGTGAGTCCTGGGTAGACGCAAACGGCGTGCCGGTGATGAACGATCAGGGGTATTCCTATTATGTGATCAGCTACAACACCCGCTTTAGGCCCTTGTCCATCACCTATTACGATACCCAGGGCAATTTGGCGGTGATCAAAGCCGGATATGCCATCGAACGGCATACCTATGACGGCAGCGGGCGCACCCTCTCCACCAGCTATTGGCTGGATGAGAACACGCCCACCATCGGGCCTCACGGTTATGCGCGCCTGCAAATCACTTACGTAGGCCGCAGTCTGGGGAGCGTGGAGTACCTTGACGAACAGGGCGGCTACATCGTGGTGGACGGCGGATTCGCAAAAAAAATAATCACATACGATAAGAACGGACGGGCCGCCAGGGAGGACCACTTCGGTGCCGAGGGTCAGCTCACCAACCTGCCTGAGGGCCATGCTTACGTGCTCTATGAGCGCGGCGACAGGGGAGCGCTCCATAGCGAAGCTTTTTTCGACGCCAAGGGCCTGCCGGTGGTCAACGCAAAAAAAGGCTACGCAACCCTCACACAAACCTATGCGGGGTACAGCCGCCTGCTCTCCAGCGAATACCGGGACGAACAGGGCAACCTGATGAGGCAGAGCGCCGGATACGCCCGGGTGGAGTATAAATACACCAACCTGCGAAAGAACCTGCGTTCTTGGGAAGGCTATTTTGACGAATATGGCGCGCCAACCTTAAGCAAAGACGGGTATGCGTCCAAGCGGTACTCCTATACCAGCAGCGACTTGGTGAGCCATGAGCGTTACTTTGGCCCAGACGGTTCCCCCATCCTGATCCCCGGCGGTTATGCCGTAGCCGCATATAACTACAAAAGCGGCAGGAAAATATCCGAGCGCTTTTTAGGCCTCCAGGATGAACGCGTGCTGAACGACCGGGGTTTTTACACCGTGCGCTATACGTATGATCGCTACAACTTCCCGCGCACTGAAATCTACTACGACACGGCGGAAAACCCCGTCGTGCCAAACGACCTGGACTACGCGGGCATCCGCTACTCCTACACCCCCAGGGGGGTACACACGAAAACGGAGTACCTCAACACAGCAAGCAAACCCACGATGACCGGCCTGGGTTATGCCGTGTGCAAGTATGACTACAACCGGGCCGGCCAACGGATCCGGGAGAGTTATTTCGATGCCCAAAACCAGCCGGTGATCACGGCCGAGGGTTATGCCGTCCTGAGCATGGCATACGATGCCGCAGGCAATGTATCCAAGGAGACCTATCTAGATACGCAAAGCAACCCCATCGCCCTGGACGAAAAGGGGTATGCCGAGGTACGCCGCGAGTACAATGCCGACAACCGCGTGGTGCGGGAATCCTACTTCGACGCTTCCCTGCTGCCGGTGCGGATAGAAGGCGGGTATGCGGCCTTTACACGCAGATACGATGTCGCTAAAAATCTGATCGAAGAATCCTACTTCGACGAAAGCGGCTCCCCCATACGCAACAGCCAGGACTACGCCATCCTGCGCCGGGCGTACGATGCCAGGCGCCGCCCTATTGCCGAAAGCTACTACGACGAGGCGGGAGCGCCCGTGCTCTCCAGCGCCGGGTACGCCGCGCAAACCCGCAGCTACGACGGGCAAGGGAACGTGATACGCATCGCCTATTATGATGCCGCCGACGCCCTGCTGACCCAGAGAAATGGGTTCGCCGTGCGCATACGGGCATACGACGCCCACAAAAGGATCGTGTACGAAGGTTTTTTGGATGAGCAGGAGCAGCCCGTGTTGCTGCGGTCCGGGTACGCGGCGGTGCGGCGCGCCTACAATGCCGCCGGAGACATGATCAGCGAGGCCTATTTTGATCAATTCGAGAAGCCCACGCTGCATACCAATGGGTTCGCGGAAAAGCAATGGGTCTACGGCAGGGACGGCGCATTGATCGAAGAGATTCTATTGGATTTGGATGGGAACCGGGTTGAACCAAAACAGTGACGTCGAACCAACCATAGGGAACGATGCCCTCCTGGAGGCTATGTCGTGGATGTATATATTGAGAAAATTTCTTTAGATCAAAATTACATGCTGTTTGTGAAACCTAAAAACTACTCTTTTGATATGATTCACAGAAGCTCAATGGGGGTTCATTGGGATGATAAAAAGTGTTGTCTGTATCACAACCCCACAAAGAATTGGAGTGTCATATCGTGGTATATGCAAATTACTCTTGCAGTTCAAAACGAATATGGCGCTACGTTGATAGCGACCTCGGATACCGTTTATGAGAACATTGCGCCCAGTGTGCAAAAGAGCATTGCTAATGCGAATCAAGGGATAAAGCGATCAGGGTTAAAACCCGTGTAGGGGCGATTATCAATCGCCCGAAAAGGTTGGCGGGCGATTGATAATCGCCCCTACAGTAACGGCGGGCCTGCCTTGTAAGGCGCGCCCTGTGCATGATTCTCACAGAAAACGAGACACCGCCAATGGCGTGGTAAATATTGGTCTCACGGCCTGTCCGGCGCCTTGCAGGTTGCGCACGGGTTCAGGTTCTTTTGCGGGGATTTGCCTATGTTTCCGTACGTGAAGCTCTTGAGCGGAAAAAACTTTTTGTTCACCGACGAACACTTTGCTTCCAAATGATAGAACTCCCCGCCCTTGGCATTGTAGTAGAGCTTTAGGTTGGATTTGGGTTTAGCCGTGGGTTTGGGCGTGGGCGTAGGCTGCTCGGTCACCATACTGCCCGCACTACCCACCTCCCCGGGGCCGGGCGTCACAAGGTCGGTGCGGGTCCCGCTCATCAGCGAATAGGGATCCACCAGCCATTTATTATCTTCTTTTAGGATCAGCGCCTGATACTTGATCGTGCGCGGCTCATCCTTCTGTATCAATTTACACTCCACCGTGATGGCCCGGGAAGAGTCGTTGTCCGTGCCGGTGGGTTCGCTCATCAACGAATAAGAGACCAGCTTTTTGCCGCTGATCTGCGCATACAGCGCCGCTTCCGCGCCGTTGTGCATGCGATTGGCCTTTTGCTGCCAGCTTGGGGCGGTAAGGGGCACCATGTCGGCCACCAGGCCGTTCTTCCAATTCTCTAAAAAATTCTTCAGCACCTGCTCGGCCTCGCTGTTGCCGCCGCGCCCGCCCGAACTGGGCGCGGTGAACTCCTGCTCTGTGTCCTCATCCTCGTCGGACAGTGCGGGATTCAACGCGGGCGCTTGGGTGTTTGTGAGCTGCACGGCGCTCCCCTGGGTGATATTGTCCGGCAGGGGCGCCATCGTAGCCCGGGAAGCCGGCATGGTAGGCCCGCTGCCCTGCAACAGCGTGGAGAGGGAGATCACCGCAAAAATTGCGTAGAGCGCGGTCATACTCAGCCGCCCCCGGGCGGTAAAGCCTTTTTTCATCCAAAGCAAGGCGATGGTGCCCAAGATCGCCAAAAAAAACAGCCACAGAAAACCGGATAACATCAGCGAAACGATCCATAGGAGCGGTATCACGACGAAAAATAACAGCATCAGCAAGCGATCATAATTAACAATGTCCACCCGTGGCGGCGCCGCAGCCGGCTGCTGCGGGGCGTACACCAAGCTGCCCTGGGCGGGCGTAAAGTGAAAGTTTGTGCGATTGCGCATGAGCGTCACCTCCCGTTCAGTCGGCATTTTGCGCAATGATTCTCTATTATACCCTATTTTCAGTGTGTAATCAACCTTGCGCCCATCATCAACCTATCGTATAATAATTTGAGTTGATTTTTTTGCGTACTGGAGGGAGCCATGTACTTTCAAGCGGATACCGTCCTTCGTATGATCGAGCAGCTGGGCGCGGCCTATCGCGAACTGATGCGCCTGCTCAACGACCTGGAGGCCGAGGGCGAGTTGGAAAAGATGTTTCGCCAGCTCACGGGCCTGGACCGCACCACTGCCAAGCTGCTCGCTGTGGAATCCCTCACCGACATGCTCACGCCGGAGCGGCGCATGGCCCTGAGCGAACTGATGACGATGGAGGCGGACCGGTTTGCCCACCGCCTGGACACCGACGAGATCTTAAGCCTGCGCCACCGCGCCCTGACGCTGCTGTGCGCCATTGACATCGACGAAATCGCCGCCCTGCGCGCTCCCCAAGCCAAGCAGATATTCGATCAATGCGCCGAGCAGTGTACGGTGGAGGACACCGTGGCGCTGCTGCGCTTTTTGCGAACAGGCGGCGCGTACGCTATCGCCGAGGACGTGCTTTTTTTGCAGCTGAGCGCCTTTGCCCGGCCCGAGGAACTCCGTATCCTGGCGGCCGAAGGCGAGGCCTTCTATGCCCTGCTGCTGGCCGAACCCGACGAGGCGCTTATCCAGGGCGGGCTTCCCAGAGAAGAAGTGATGCAAGGGCAGGCGGCCCTAGCTGAAACCTATAGGAGAGACGAGGCATGATCGTCCTTTCGGTGCAGGATGTACAAAAATCCTTCGGTGCAAACCAGGTGCTCAAGGGCGTAAGCCTCACCCTGCAGCAAGGCCATCGGATGGGCCTGGTGGGTGTAAACGGCAGCGGTAAAACCACGCTGCTGCGTATATTAGCCGGGGAGGATCATCCCGACGCCGGGCAGATCCACGTTTCCCGGGGTTTGCGCGTAGGTTACTTAGCCCAGCAGGGCGCTGTCGACCCACAAAACACCGTGTGGCAGGAACTGGAGCAGGTGTTCGCGCTCCTGATAGAGATCGAGGAGCGTATGCGGGCGCTGGAGCACGCCATGGCCGAGGCCCAAGCCAACGAAGCCGCCTTCGCTAAGATATCGGCCGAGTATACCCGGCTGAATGACGCCTTTGAGCAGGGAGAGGGGTACGCGTGGCGCAGCGCGATCCAGGGCGTGCTGAGCGGCCTGGGTTTTGTCCCCTCCCAATGGGAACAACCAATAGCTCAACTGAGCGGAGGCGAGCGGACCCGGCTGTGTTTGGCGCGTCTGCTATTGCAAAAGCCGGATTTGCTGTTGCTGGACGAGCCCACCAACCATCTCGATTTGGAGGCCTCCCAGTGGCTGGAAGGTACGTTGCAGAGTTATAGGGGCACAGTGCTCGTGATCTCCCACGACCGCTACTTTTTGGACGCGGTGTGCACCTGCCTGGCCGAACTCCTGATGGGCGCCGCCGAGCAGTACAACGGCAACTACACTCAGGCCATGCGCCAGCGCGAGGAGCGTTTTGAGGTCCGCATGAAGGCATACAACCTGCAACAAAAAGAAATCGAGCGGCAGCAGGCCATCATCGCCCGCTACCGCATGTTTAACAGGGAGAAGTCGGTACGGGCCGCCCGCAGCCGGGAGAAAGCACTGGCCCGCATGGAAAAGATAGAAGCGCCCCAAGACGAGCGAGCCATCCGCTTTCGTTTCCATGCCCGCCGCCGCACCGGAGAGGACGTGCTGCGCTTGCGGGGGCTAAGCAAATCCTACGGCCCGCGCAGGCTGTTTCAGGCCGTGGATCTCCACGTGCGGGCGGGCGACCGAATCGCCATCATCGGCCCCAACGGCGTAGGCAAATCTACCCTGCTGAAGCTGATCACCGGCCAGGAATCACCGGACGATGGCGCCGTGCGCTTCGGCAGCAATGTGGAGATCGGTTACTACGATCAGCACCAGGCAGGCCTGCACCCCAACAAGACCGTGCTGGACGAGGTGTGGGACCGCTTCCCCCGCATGGAGCAAACCGACATCCGCAATGCACTAGGTTTGTTTCTGTTCACCGGCGAGGACGTGTTCCAGCCCATCCACACCCTCAGCGGCGGCGAAAAGGGCCGGGTGGCCCTCACCGAACTGATGTTGCGGGGCGACAATCTGCTGCTGCTGGACGAACCCACCAACCACCTGGACATGGACTCCTGCGAGGTGCTGGAGGCGGCGCTGGCGGATTTCCCCGGCGCGATCCTGGCCATCTCCCACGATCGCTACTTCATCAATCGCATCGCCGATCGGGTGGTGGAGATGCGCGCCGACGGCATCACCGAGTACCTGGGTAATTACGACGACTACTATGAGCGAAAGCACCGTCCCCTGGATTCCGATGAGACCGTCCCCCAGCGCACCCGCACCGAGATTGGCAAAGAACGCAAGCGGGAGCGGCTAAGCCGCGAACAGATGAAGGCTGTTCGCGCACGAGTGGCAGAACTTGAGCGCAGCATCGAAGCACGGGAGGCCGAAGTATTGGACATCGAAGCGCGCATGGCCGATCCAACCGTGTGCGCCGATGCAACAGCGATCGCCGAGCTGTCCCACAACTATCAGGCCGCCAAGGACGCCCTGTCCGCATTATACGAGGATTGGGCGGTTGCGGCGGAGGAACTAGAAAGTTAAAAAAAGGAGTGTTGACCATGCGCATTGCGGTAGGATCGGATCACGCGGGATTTTCGCTCAAACAAAGGCTGTTGCCGGAGCTTGGGGCCCTGGGGCACGACATCGTGGATGTGGGCAGCTATGATCCGGAGCCGGTGGACTTTCCGGACATTGGCCGCGCCCTCTGCGCCCGCATCCTGTCCGGGGATTGCGCGCGGGGCATCATGTTTTGCGGCACAGGCGTAGGCGCGGCCATTTCCTGCAACAAGGTGCGCGGCATCCGCGCCTCGGTGTGCCATGACATCTACACTGCCCACCAGTGCGTGGAGCACGATGATGTGCAGGTCATCGCCCTGGGCGCGCAGATCATCGGCCATACGGTGGCGCTGGAGTTGATTCAACGCTTTTTATGCGCCGAGTTTTCTACCAGCGAGGAGTTCCGGCGGCGCGTTGCCAAGCTGGAGGACATGGACGCGGCGCGAGATTGATGGGCCTTGATTCCTATGCTCTAGTCAAAGGTTGAAGCGATTTAGGCAGGAATCACTGTAGGGGCGAAATCCATTTTCGCCCGTTCGAAATTCATCTGTCTTAAACACCATGTTTCGGGCGGATATGGAATCCGCCCCTACGGAGATTTGCCCAAACCTCGCCGCTCTTGCAGGGGCGGATGGCAATCCGCCCGCTCGCGTTTGGCGATTTACTAGTAAGGGAACAGTCTTTGACAGGTGCGCATCATACAGAAAGTCAAGTTTCTAGCGGAACTTGACTTTTTTTTCGAGTTTTG
>Ga0123353_10008605_pt1 | contig 13963 bp, 15 predicted proteins | sample TergutLab28metaG_3_FD_92763 | JGI IMG/M metagenome (GOLD analysis project Ga0123353, IMG submission 92763) | Labiotermes labralis P3 segment gut microbial communities from Petit-Saut dam, French Guiana - Lab288 P3 | ecosystem: Host-associated > Arthropoda: Insects > Digestive system > Gut ... | reverse complement strand
GACGATACGAAGTAATGTCAGCGGTCGTGATGAAGGCAGTTTCGTTGCCGAGGCGCAGCGGCGTTTTGCACAGGAAATCGAAATACCGCCGGGCTATCGTGTCGAGTGGGTCGGTATGTTTGAGAACCTCGAACGCGCCTATTATCATTTCATGCTCATCATACCAGTAACGGTCGGCATTATTTTCATGATGTTAGCGTTCAGTTTCAGTTCCATTCGGGCGGCTTGTGTACTGTTGTTGCCGATTCCGTTTGCGTTTGCGTCCGGTGCGTTGGCGTTGTATTTGCGTGAGATGAACATGAACGTTGCCGCCGGTGTTGGTTTTGCCACATTATTCGGCATTGCCGCAATGGATGGAGTGCTTATGTACAAAGGCATTCACGGATATTTGAAAAAAGGTTTTTCCGTTGAAGAATCGGTCATTCGTGGGCGCATTGACTTGCTACGATTGAGTCTGATGGTATCGTTCGTGGCGATTTTTGGTCTATTACCTGCCTCATTTGCCACAGCATTAGGCAGCGATGTTCAGCGTCCATTGGCAACGGTCATCGTTTGGGGGCTTACAGGTTCGACACTGTTTACGTTGTTCGTAACGCCAGTGTTCTATCGGATTTTCTTGAAGCCATTGCCGCAAACGACTGTTGGCGGCTAAAAAAACCAAACGGAGATGTAACCTTTGACAACAACAGTGCAAAGTTCATCTCCGTCACCGAAGAGCCCCGAAGGTGTCAAAGAGCCCCGAAGGTGTCAAAAGAGCCCCGAAGGTGTCAAAGAGCCCCGAAGGTGTCAGGAACCTTTTCCGCAACAAAAAAATGGTCTGCCACGGCATGAGAGACCCCGCAAGAAACTCCTCTTGTATTCTGCGGCGTTTCGAGTAAAATCCGAGAATGACCGAGCAAGGAACGAATCCATCGAATCCGCCGGAGCCATCGACGGAACACGTCATACACAGCGACACGTTAGATGAATTCGCAAAGGCGTTATAAATGCCGTAGAGATTTACTTCCGCCGATTGCGGGCGATTGCCATTCACAGCAATGGATGCACACACGGTAGGAAATGCACCCAAACAGTCGATTCACAATCCCAAAAAGTTAACAGAGCAACAATCGTTAGATTTTCATGCCGATGTCGATGCCGTTTTCAGTATGTGGTTGCACAGCCGCCATCGGATGCACTCACGCAATCTGACGATTGCGGCTCTGATACGTTCATCTGCTGTATTCTAACTACCGACTCCTTACTTCCGAATGAAAAAGGGAAAAACAGACCAGTTCTTTTGCAGCGAAAGCTTTGCGAGAGAACCCATGAAATGGAAACTCCGCTCGAAAACATTGACTCTGGACAGCCCTGTTTGGATGGGCATTGTCAATGTGACACCCGACAGTTTTTCCGATGGCGGCTGTTTTTTGGAACCTTCATCGGCTGTCGATCACGCACTGAGATTGATCGAGGAGGGTGCCGGAATCATTGACCTCGGCAGTGAGAGTACTCGTCCCGGTTCAGATGGCGTTTCGATAGAAGAAGAACTGCACCGCATTTTGCCTGTCCTTGAACAATTGCATAAAGAGCAGCCGGATATTCCGATTTCGGTGGATACCACCAAAGCCGCTGTTGCACGGGAAGTCCTTGCGGCGGGTGCGGAGATCATCAACGATGTTTCCGGTTTGTCCGATCCCGAAATGCTTTCCGTGCTTCGGGCAACGGCGGCGGGCTACTGTCTCATGCACACGCAAGGAATGCCAAAGACGATGCAAGACAATCCACAATACGCAGACGTTGTTGCCGAAGTTTTCGCGTTCCTGACAAATCGGCGGGAGATGATGATTGCCACAGGCATCTTGCCGGAGTCGATTGTGGTTGATCCCGGTTTGGGGTTCGGCAAGACATCCGCGCATTGCTGGCAACTGGTCGAAAACATTGCGGACTTTCACCAGCTGGGTGCGCCGATGTTGGTGGGACATTCCCGCAAACGATTTATCGCCGAAAGATTTTCCGACCGCGAAGAGGGGACGCGACTTGTCAGCGCAAAACTTCTTGTAAGCGGCGTTCATGTTCTGCGTGTTCATACAGTGAAACAATTTTGAACAATTCGAGAAATATAAAATGAACAAAATAGAAAGCATTTTCCAAGTTTTGGATCAAGCAAGCAGCCAAACAATCACGGTGTTCGGCGACTACTGCCTGGACAAATATTTGTACATTGACCCAGCGCGTGATGAACCCTCGGTGGAAACCGGCTTGACCGCTTATCAGGTGGTCAGGCAACAGTTGTATCCCGGTGCGGGGGGGACGATTACCAACAATCTGCGGTCGCTGGGAACGCGAGTGAAATGCGTCGGACTGGTCGGCGAAGATGGCGAAGGGTACGACCTGCTCAAATGTTTGGAACAAATCGGAGCCGACACCGAACTGATGGTACGGTCGGAAACGATTCCGACAAACACGTACATGAAGCCGATGCGCGAAATGGTCGAAATGAATCGCCTCGACATCCGCAACGTTGCGGAAACATCTCATGAGTTGGAAGACCGATTGATTTTGAATTTGAGACAGGCACTGGAAGAGTCGCAGGGAGTGATTGTCATCGACCAATTTTTGCAACGCAACTGCTCGGCGGTGACAGATCGAATTCGTGATGAACTTGCGGAACTGTCGGCTCGCTTTCCCGAGAAATTTTTCTTTGTCGATTCTCGCGGCTTCGCCGGATGCTATCGCAACGTCATCATCAAGTGCAACCAGCTTGAACTTCCGGGAGCTGCGAAGGGAGAAAACATCAATGACGAAGATTCCATTGTGAGGCGGGCAAAGAGTCTTCTCGCCGCAGCAAATGCCCGAGCAATTGTAGTGACGGTGGGAGCGAAAGGGGCGTTCGTATTTGAGAGTGATGCGCTGGTACGCATTCCGGCATTTTCGGTGGAAGGTCCGCTGGACATTGTCGGCGCAGGGGATGCCACCAACGCCGGGACAATGCTGGGACTCACGCTGGGGCTTTCGCTCCCGGAGGCGGTGCTACTCGGCGGTTGCGTGTCGTCGATCACGATTCAGCAGATCGGCGTTACCGGAACCGCGACGATTGAGCAAGTCAAGGAGCGGTTGCTGCGTTGCGGCGTTGCGGTGGGCATGAACGATCGTGGGATGGAAACTGCTGGGGAAAACGGTACAATGAAACTCGCCAGCGTACAACAAAGGAGCAACCATGTCTCGTGAAGAATTTGAAATTGAAATACGACCGGATGGCAAAGTCAGCATCACGACCAAAGGCATCAAGGGTGTGGAGTGCATCGAAGCCGCGAAGCAATTTCTCGTCATGCTTCGCGGCACCGAAGTCGAATCGACTCGCACTTCCGAGTTTTACGAAACGGAAACATCCTCTGTTGAAAATCACGTTGAATCGTGGAACCGTTGGGGCGAGTGACGATACAGTATGCGGTGCATGTTTTTCTTTGCGGTTAAAAAGCACCGTATAGGACGTAAAGGACGCAAGGAATCGCAAAGATTGAAAAAGCATTTTCTCCTCGTTTACGCGAGAGATCAACAATGGCACAGTGTCCGAGTTGTCGATTTGAGAATATGCCGCAGTACCAGACGTGTGTTCGATGCGGCTCGATCTTGCCGGGAAGCGATTCTTCGGTCAGCGTCGAACCGCCGCGCGCGGGGAAACTCGAAAAAATGTTGCGACTCGCATCGGTAATCCGAACGACGAACCGAGTTGCCGGAGTCGTCACGATTTTTCTCGGCTGGGTTTGGCAAAAGTGCATTTCCATTTTTCAACTGGAAATCCGTTCAGCCGACCTGACCATTCTCGGCATGTTCTGGAAGGGATTCGTTCCCGGATTCGCTCAGTGGTACATCGGGCGAAAACCGCAAGACCAATTCTTTTTCTTCGGCTGGCTCATCCTGCTCGTTCTGGCATTCCTGACACACGGATTAACCGTTGCAAACCTTCTGCTGGGGCTGGCGATTTCGTGGCATTTGATGTCCTTCATTGACGTTGCCATCGCCGTCAGTGCGAGATACTCGGACAGGTTTTTTCTTTTTTGCCTTATGGTGATCGGAGCCATTCTCCTTTTTTATCTTCCTACTTCGGCATTGTGTTGGAATCATCTTGGCATCCAAGGAGTCACCGCTACCGTGGGTCCGCTCCGCAGTGGCGATTCGTTACTCTACACAGGATCGTGGGGAACGATCACGCCGCGCGTTGGCAGTATTGTCGTGTACCAAGCCCCCAATGTGCAATATCCGCCACGGGGGAATACCATTTACCGTCTCGGCGGCAACATGTTTGACCGCGTTCTTGCGTTGGAAGAGCAAACGGTTTCTTGGCAAGAAGGGACACTGTTCATTGACGGCGAACTTTCACCGCATCAACCGCTCGTTCCCGTTGCGGGTGTACCCAACGCGACTTTTGTTGTTCCTGAGGGGGAATGTTACATTGTTCCCGGTGTGGCTTTTTCGCCTCGTGCGGGATTTCGGCATTTGGCAGTGCCAGCGGATGCCCAAACGTGGCAAGCCGTGGGGCTTGTTCCTTACGAATCGGTCTACGGTGTCGTGTGGGGGGCACGGCGGACGCTGTTTCATTTCGTCAATTTGCAGGGGGAGTAGTGTCGTGTCGCCAAGCAGTGGCGATGGATCGTCAAACGGATGATTGAAACAGCAATTGTCCAGATGAAGTTTCAGTTTGGTCGTTGCGATCATCGTACTGAAATGCTTTTTTCATGCAACCTCAAACTGTAAAAAACATCGTAGAGACGCAATGCTTTGCGTCTCCCCGGTGCGGATAACGTAACGAATTCGTGGAAACGTATATTTGTGAACGGCGTGAACCCGTGAGCGAAACGTAGCCCAATCATCCAGACGCGAAGCATCGCGTCTCTACAGGTGGGGCGGTACGCAGGATGTGGATCATATAGGCAATTTCTTTTACAGTTTGAGATGCAACGTACTCGGCTTCCTTCTTTGCTCACGCTTGCGGGAAAGAACGCCATTATTGCTTTAGACCCGCTCTGGGGTTACTGCCGGACATCGCTGATGATTGAACGTTGTTCAAATTTCCGCATAGCATCCCAAAAACTCGAAATGATCCGTCCCGTTTTCCAACAACGAAAACAACTTGGCAACCACCTCGTCATAGACGGAAACGTCGAGATCGAAGTAGAACATGAACTCGAAATCTCGGTCGGGGATCGGGCGGCTTTCCAGTTTTGTCAGGTTGATGCCGAGCGTCGAAAACTTCGTCATGAGTTGATAGAGCGAGCCGGGACGATGCGGAACCGTCACCACCAGACTGATTTTTCGTGCTCCCGGATAGATTTCCAATTTTTTCGAGATGCAGATAAATCGCGTGTAGTTGTTCGCGCTGTTTTGGATGTCGTCGTTCAAAATCTCCAAGCCGTAGAGTTCCGAGCAGTTCATCGACGCAATCGCGGCGATGTCGTCACGCGGCGATTCCGACACGAACTTCGCCGCCAGTGCCGTGTTCTCATAGACCTGAATTTCGTAGTTGCGATCTTTCAGAAATTGGCTGCACTGTGCGAGTGCCTGCTCATGCGAATAGACCATTTTCACGTCGGCGAGCCGCACGCCGGGCTTTGCCAACAAAGCGTGCGTGATTTTCAACTTCACGCTCCGCACAATATAAAAATGGTTCTTCTTCATGAGGTCATAGACGTTCGTGACCGAGCCGTGCAGGCTGTTTTCGACCGGCAAAATCCCATACTGGCACAACCCTTTTGCAACCGCACTAAAGACACTCTCAAAACTGTTGAAGTAGAGAATCGTCGGACGGGCAAAAAGTTTTTCACAGGCAAAGGTCGAGTTTGCTCCTTCGGTTCCTTGACAGGCGACCTGTGCATCTTTGGGAAAAAGTTGTGGTGTCGTTGCGAGCGAGTGGTCAATGTTTGCTGCAGTTTTGGAACTCCGGTTCGTCAGCACAATCTGGTGCGACCGTGAAATGTCGAAGATCGTGGTAAAGAGCAATTTCATATAGTCCGCCGACATTTCGCCATGCTCTTTGGTCATGCGACTGATAATTTCACGCTCTCTCGTCGGTCGGAGAATGGACGTATTGGTCTCCGCCTTCACTTTGGCAACGGACGCAACGAGCGTCAGCCGCTTCTCGAACAGTTTTGCGATTTCGTCGTCGATCTTATCGGTTTCAGTGCGGATTTCTTCGAGGTTTGTCATGGTTCAAAAATGGTTGTTAGACCCAGAGCGGGTCATTTTTCGGCTACGCCCTCGTTCAGTAGCCCTCTCGTTGTCAGGCTAAAACGTTCGGTATCTGGAATTTCAAACCGGCTTCGGTATACATGTCCATCTGCCCGATGTCTTGGTGCGTGAGTGCCGTCGTTTTCAAGTCAATCAACACGAAACATTTTAGCAGATCATTGTAAAAAACAAGATCGACATCGTCAGATCGGCGGTGCGCCCGACAAATCGGCGAGCCTGCTCGATGATCGTTGCAACGGTATCAAAAAATCCACTGTTATTATCCATGTTCTGTTCCCTCACGTTCGCACTCAGTATCAACGATAAACACTGTTCTTCCATCAACCTCTCGGATCGCTGGTGTCTAGCATGTCTCGATTTCCTTTTGCATGTTCCAAAAATTGCGTAATCGCTTCCCCATCGCCGCGTTCGATTTTTTCGCGCAAGTCCCGAAGGGCATGCTCGTAATCCAAGAGTGCTTCCACAATCGCCTCGCGATTGTGAGCAACAATGTCTCGCCACACCTTCGGCGAACCCAAGGCAAGCCGCGTCACACTGTGATAGCCGGGTCCCGTATATGTTGCATCCGGCGATTGCAACCGATCCGCCAGAAGCGCACTCAATAAATGCGGCAGGTGACTCGTGCGTGCGAGTGTCCGGTCATGCTCTGCCGGAGACATTTTTGCCACTGACGATCCGAGCGATTGCCAAAAATCAGTGAGCAAATCAATGTCTCGCTCACTTGCCAAAGCGGTTGGCGTGAGGATCGTCAAGCGATTTTCAAACAAATCTGCATCGGCATGTTCCACGCCGTTTTTTTCCTTGCCCGCAATGGGATGCGAACCAATAAATCGGCAGCCGTTTGGCAATTGTCGCTGTTCCACGTGCGCACAGATCGACTCCTTTGTGCTGCCAACATCGGTGATCAACATATTTTGCATCGTCGCTGCCGCTTGCAACACACACTCTGACACAAGCGAGACGGGCGTTGCCACAATGACTAATCCTCCATTGATAGGCACGTCGAAATCGGTGCTTGCCCGATCAATCACCCCCAATCGCAGAGCGGTGCGCAGTGTTTTTTCGCACCGGTCAATGCCGATGACGGTTTCGGTCAACCGACGTTTCTTGATCGCCAGACCAAGCGAGCCGCCGATCAGTCCGATACCAATGATAATCATTCGAGAAAAAAGTGGCATAACGAATACAAAAAAAACACACTAAACCAAGCCGGTTCCACCACTAGCGGGACGGGGGCAGTACGGTTGTTGGTTACAGGTTACAGGCTCTGCTCTTTCGCAAGCCCTTCGCGCATAATCTCGACCCCTTTGGCGAGTCGATGAAATGCTTCGGGGGTGATCGACTGCTGACCGTCGCAAAGGGCGGCGTGCGGATTGTCGTGGACTTCGATCATGAGTCCATCAGCACCCGCAGCAACGGCGGCAAGCGACATCGAACGGACATACTTCGCATGTCCCGTCGCGTGAGAAGGATCGACGATAATCGGCAAGTGCGAACATTCCTTAATCACCGGAATCGCCGAAAGATCAAGCGTGTTGCGCGTTGCCGTTTCGATGGTCCGAATGCCTCGCTCGCAAAGAATGACGTGCGGATTGCCCCCCGATAAAATATACTCGGCACTCATCAGCCATTCCTGAATCGTATTGGAAAAACCGCGTTTGAGCAAAATCGGCTTGCGGATTTTTCCTAACTCTTTCAACAGTAAGAAGTTCTGCATATTGCGTGCGCCGACTTGAATGACATCCACTTCGCGGAAAACTTCCATTTGCGACAAGTCCATAATCTCTGTCACGATGGGCAGCCCGGTCTGTGCTTTCGCTTCCAGCAGCAGTTTAATGCCGTCCTCTGCCATTCCTTGAAAAGCATACGGGGACGTTCGTGGTTTGAATGCTCCACCGCGCAACGCCCCCGCTCCGGCGGCTTTGACTTGCTCGGCAACTTTCATGATTTGCGGTCGAGACTCAACCGAGCAAGGTCCCGCAATCATCAAGAAATTTCCGCCGCCGACCTTTGCGCCACCGAATTCGACGATGGTATCTGCGGGATGAAACTTGCGATTGGCGGCTTTGTACGGTTCCTGAATACGTTTGACCGTTTCGACAATCTCCATCGCTCCGATCAGATCAATATCGACGACCGACGTGTCGCCGACGAGACCGAGGATCGTCGATTGCGTTCCGCGACTTTCGTGAATATCGAGCCCCATCTTTTTGATCCACTCTTTGAGGGATTCCAACTGTTTCGGAGCGGGATTTTGTTTTAAGATGATAATCATTCTTTTGTGTTATTGGTTTGAGTTGTTGCTTGTGTGCAAAAATTGCGTATCCTTTTTGTCCTTCGTGTCCTTCGTGGTGAACTGAACCACAAAGGGCACAAAGAGTCTATCGTCTCAACGATTCGATAAAACCAGCCACGGCTTTCGTCGCCGTTTGTGGTTGCTCTTCGATGATCCGTTGAAACGCACTGCCAATGATTGCACCATCGGCAATTTTGGAAATGTTCCGGACATCCTCCGCCGTCGAAACGCCGAATCCGATGCAAAGTGGGACGGTTGCCTCTTGCCGTAATTCTTTCATTTCATCGGATAAAGCGTTCCAGTCGATCCCGCCAACACCGGTCACCCCGCGACGGGACACAACGTACACGAACCCTTCCGCCTGCCGCTGAATGTCGCGCCGCCGTTGCGGGTCGGTCGTTGGAGCGATGAGACGAATGAACGCAAAAGAGTCCGATGGTTTGACATGCTGCATCAGTTCGGCGGACGCTTCGTTCGGCAAATCGACGACCAGTGCCCCGTCCGCTCCGGCGGCAATCGCTTCCGTCACGAATTTTTTCGTTCCCATCGAGAGAATCGGATTGTAGTAGGAAAACAGGATGATCGGCAGTTCGTGCCGCTTCCGCAAACGGCGCACGAAGTCGATCCCCGTTTCGAGGGTCATCCCGCTTTTGAGGGCGCGACCTGCGGCTCGTTGGATCACGGGACCATCGGCAGTCGGATCGGAAAACGGCACGCCGATTTCCAACACGTCCAATCCCGCACCGCAAGCGGCATCGAGAATGTCGCACGATCTTTCAATGTCGGGATCGCCTGCGGTGATGTAGCCAATCAACGCCGCACGATTCTCGCGTCGGGTTTTTTCAAATGTTTGAGTGAGTCGGTTCATGGTTGTTCCAATCCAGTAAAATCTTGTAAATCCTGTCAACAATTCTTTTCATTTGCAAGCCGCTGCGCAACATGCTGCAAGTCCTTATCGCCGCGCCCGGAGAGGCAAACCAACACACGCCCGTATTGTTTCGCCTCTTTGAACGCTTGCGCCAAGGCATGCGAACTTTCGAGTGCCGGGATGATCCCTTCAAAGCGGCAGAGCGTTCGAAACGCATCGAGTGCCTCGCGGTCGGTGATCGTTTCGTAACGGACACGTCCCGATTGGTGCAACATCGCATGCTCCGGTCCCACGCCGGGATAGTCGAGTCCCGCTGAAATCGAATACGCTTCGTGAACTTGACCATATTCGTCCTGCAAGAGCATCGACTTCGCTCCATGCAACACACCGAGCCGACCGCAATTCAGCGATGCCGCATGCTCGCCCGTCTCCAAACCATGCCCCGCCGCTTCGACACCAACCAGTGCAATCGGATCATCAAGGAAAGCATAAAAAATACCCATCGCATTGCTTCCGCCGCCCACCGCCGCCACAACGCAATCGGGCAATTTTCCCGTTTGTTCCGCGATTTGCCGCCGCGCCTCTTCGCCGATGATCTTTTGAAACTCGCGTACCATCAGCGGATAGGGATGCGGACCCGCAACTGTACCGACAACATAAAACGTGTCATCAACAACTTCGCTCCAATAGCGTAGCGTTTCGTTCATCGCATCTTTGAGCGTTCCCGTCCCCGATTCGACTGGCACCACTTCGGCACCCAATAATTCCATTCGCAAGACGTTCGGCTGTTGACGGCGTATATCTTCGACACCCATGAATACGCGGCACTCGAATCCGAGCAATGCGGCAACGGTTGCCGTTGCCACGCCATGCTGCCCCGCACCAGTTTCGGCAATCAAACGTCGCTTGCCCATCCGCTTGGCAAGCAACGCCTGACCGACGGTGTTGTTGATCTTGTGCGCGCCGGTGTGTGTCAGGTCTTCGCGTTTGAGCCAAATCTCTGCACCGCCGAGATGTTTTGTGAGACGTTTTGCAAAGTAGCATGGCGTTTCTCTGCCAACGTAATTTCGGAGCAGATCACGATATTCTGTCCAGAAATTGTCGTCGGCAAATGCCGTTTTCATGGCAGTTTGCAGTTGCACGAGCGGCGAAACGAGAATTTCGCCGACATACATGCCGCCGAAATCGCCGAAAAAACCGTTGTTGTCAGGTATTGTTGTTTTCATAGTTGTCCTCAAAAAATTGTGTAGCGTTCACATGGTGGTTGGTAAGTCGCCAGATGAGCAAACGCACTGATCGCCAGCGTTACGCCGACAATCCACGACAGAAGCAGGTCGAGGGAATTACCAAGTGTTGATTGCATCAAAGGCTTCTTGCTGCTGTTTGTCAAATGTGTACAGGTTCGACCGAGTGATTTGTGCCACCGCCAGATAACAGGCATCTGCTCCTTTGATACTTTGTTTTATCGCTATTTCCGTCGCAATGGGTTCCCACTCGCCAAAATCGGCGAAGACTTCAAGTTCCGTGTCCTTCATGTTAAGGACAGATTTCCGAGCAGTATTGTCATTTTTCGTGGTACGTTTGATAGCCCCCGCAACTTCTATAAAGGCGATTGTCGGGACGTTGATTGTTTCCTGATTGGCGATTAGGGACTGAATGAGATGCTTTGCTTGTTCATGAAACTTATCATCCGTCTTAAACCGAGCAATCCAAACGCTTGCATCAATGACTGCCATGACGTTACCTCCTATCATTTTGTATTGCTTCTAAGGCAGTTTCGTCAGTGCTCCACAATCGAGTAATTTCCTTACTCAACTCTTCTGCTCTTGCAAATGCTTCCCATCTTCTTTTGGTGACTTCTTCGGAAACCTTATCGCTTCCGTTACGTTGTCCGTTGGCGGGCACGAACTTGGCGACCTCGACCCCGTTTTGGAGGAGTGAATAACTGGTTCCGCGATTCTGCATTGCCTGAAGAACCCGAAGCACGGCATTTTGATCCGTGAGATCGCTGACGTTGATCGAATGATTGATTGACATGGCACGCTTCCTTCATTACTTTGGTTGCTCTTATTTCCCCTCCCCGAGTTCCGCGACGCTGATTGTCGTTGTTTTTTCGCCAGTGGGGGTCATTTTGAATGTCTCTGGATCGACATCGAAAATCTCCGAAACGGCGGTGTGAGTTTCCCAAAAATATAGCGGTTTTTGAGGGAATAGCAAGAGATGAGAAGGCAGACGCAGACAGCAGCAGAGATAGCCCCGGAGCGGGTTGCCCGCCCGGCTCGGGTCATTTTTCGCATGCGCCCGTACAGCCGATCTGCTTGCGGATACGCTTGAAAAACCTCTTGCCAAACGGGGGAAAACAACATATGGCTTTCGCCAGAAAATAATTGGTCAACTTTTCCCTTTCCCATTCTGGAGCAAGGAAGTAGTCAGAAGTCAGAAGTCAGGAGTCAGGAGTCAGGAGTCGCATGCGGTAAGGAACTGCCAGAGTCAAATGGCGCGGTAGCACCATTCTGACTCCTGTATTCTGCTCCACGGAATGCGATAAGGCTGAAAATGGCATGTTAATTTCTGGCGAAAGCCTATATGTGCAGATTCCTGTACCTTTTTTTACCTGCCCTGCCGGGGCGTGAAGCCCACAGTTACCACGTGTGGCGATCTTCGATAAAATGCCCGTCATGGAAGATTGCCGATCCTGAAAAACTTCTGTTTTGCCTCTTCGCTCTTTGCAAGTCCTTGATGTTGAATGAAATAAAGCAAAACACGACCATTGTTCGTGTTCACTTGAGCATCGGTTCCTAAAGCCCCGCCGTGTCCGTATATGCCGTCTTTTGTCACGACTCCCAGTCCACGTGGAGCGTTGAGCGCACCGGTACGATTGGCATGGATTTCCTTCACGGCAGATTCCGATAGGATTCGTTTGCCGTTAAACTCGCCGTTACCCTGAAGCATCTGGAAGAATTTGACTAAATCGTTTGGAGTCGAAAAAAGACCGCCTCCAGGGTCGGCAAACCGACGTTTGCCGTCCAGCGGATACGTGATGAGTCTGCTCTGCGACGGAACAAGTTGCGATTTTTCTCTATCGAATGAATACGTCGTTGCCAGCTGGTTCAGTAGTTCGGCATTTGGAAAGAACGTTGTTTCCGTCATGCCGAGCGGCTCGAAAACCCGTTTTGCCAAGAATTCCTCGAACGGCATTTTCGCAATTCGCTCCACGACAGTACCAGCAAGAGTGATTCCAATGTTGGAATAATGGTACGCCGTCCCTGGTTGCGTCCGGAGCGGTGTCATCACGATGGTTGTCGCATGTTGCTCCAGCGGCAATGAATCGATGGCGTGTTTTGACTGAAACGGAGTCAGAAATTCAAGCCCTGCCGTGTGAGCCAGCAACATTTCCATCGTGATTGGCTTATCGACTGGCACAAGAACGGTACGGTTGTCCTCTGCTTGTGCGGCAACTGTTTGTACGGCAACCTTGAGGTTCGCCAATTCGGGCAGATATTTCGCAACCGGTTCTGTGAGCGATAATTTCCCCTCGTCGACAAGGATCATCACGGCAACCGCAGTAACAGGTTTCGTTTGCGATGCAATCCAAAATACGGTGTCTGACTTCATCGGTCGCTTTGTTTCGAGATCGGCGTAGCCGAAGGTATCGACTTGCAGAACAGCATCCTTGTCGGCAATGACCGTGACCACACCGGGCAACTCGCCGTTCTCGATGTAGGGTTTGAGTGTTTCAGCAACGGGAAACCTCTCTGCCGCCATAGCGACAAAGGGAAACAAAACAAGAATGCAGATTGCGGCGAAATGTTTCATGGCGACTCTTCTGTTCCTCGGTAACCAAGGCGGAACTATACCAATTATACCGCAAACGGACGGAATGGCTATCCTAACGACGTGTTTTGCAGAAATTGCCACTCTGGTGTTCCGACCATTTGACGTTACAGGATTTTACGGGAAAAGCGGCGAGGGATGCATGCCGATTGTCAATCATCATTATTGAAGACTGTTCTTAAATTCGTCCAACGGCTCACACGTCCAAACAAGCACGGACAACCGACTCGTAACGCGGTCGCAACCGGGTTCAACTCTGCTCTCACTCGTACTTTCTCACGTTCAGATTGCGTTTTTCAAGAGAAAAGTTTGCTCTGTCGATGGCGAAAAGCGGGGTTCGACGTGCCATAAAGCACAGTAAGGCTTTCGCCAGAAAATAATTGGTCAAATTTTCCCTTTCCCATTCTGGAGCAAGGAAGTAGTCAGAAGTCAGGAGTCAGGAGTCAGCACCGTCCAGTTTTTCCGATACGTAGCAGGGATACCGGAATTGAGAAGCATCGTCGATGCTCTCGGCTTTCATCTGTGTTCTGTACATATTTCTTTTGTGGGTTAGGTAAGAGCTAATCTCTTACACTTTTTACTACCACAGAAAGAGTATGTTTTGAGAACATGAGCAGCGTTGTTTTCAAGATTACAAGAGCGATCTACCGCACCACGAACGGTCGGAACACCGTTTGAACATTCCGCTGCCGATTGACGAAGACCGCTTTGTGCGGTTTGTCCAATCCTTTGAATCT
>Ga0123353_10008604_pt1 | contig 13964 bp, 13 predicted proteins | sample TergutLab28metaG_3_FD_92763 | JGI IMG/M metagenome (GOLD analysis project Ga0123353, IMG submission 92763) | Labiotermes labralis P3 segment gut microbial communities from Petit-Saut dam, French Guiana - Lab288 P3 | ecosystem: Host-associated > Arthropoda: Insects > Digestive system > Gut ... | reverse complement strand
TTGAAACAAAAAGCCTCGGCGTTTGCACAAGGCAACGAGTTGCTCCATTTGCATGGGGTGAAAAGGGTAATCGAAAAAGACGGGGCTATTTTACCATAAAATTGGGAAGTGCATGAAAGCCGGAAGCGCAGGCAACGGAGCGACCGGATGGGCTATTGCACTTTCCAAAAATTGTGTTACACTTGCAGGGGTTCTATCCGGTGCGTAACCGGACAAATCGAATTAGAGTTCGTCAACAATTCATAAGCCGTCGTAAGACGGATTGGTTGGCTTCACGGTCAAAACGGCTATGCCGTGTGAAGATGATCAAAGGAAATGACAAGTGGCGTGCTTCCGAAAGGGAGCGTCTGCGCATTTCCTATGGTGAATCTTCAGCGCACGCAATAGCGCACCGCATTTGACCGCGGGAAGCGAACCATCTTATGAACGCACCGCTCCTGTCTTGAGCAGGATGGTCTTGTTGGTGGGCTCGGCAAACATTTTCACCCTTAACCCCCGGAGATATTTTATGGCACGAACGGAAAGCAAAACCCTCACATGTCATCCTGCCGCTGAACGCGAGATTGTTGAAGTACACGAAAAGTTTCATTGGTCGCTCACGAACAGCCAAGATGTCAAGACAGTGAGCCAAGGTATTGAGAAAGGCGGATGGCTGGATGACGACCTTTACTCGGTGAGACGCACGGAACACTACGTCAAACTGACCTTTTCGCGAGAGATTGACCTTCCCAATCTCAGCGAAATCAAGAAACTTGAGAACGCTTATTTTGGATTGCCTACGCCCTATTACCCATCCCTTTTCCCAATCCATATCGGAGTCTGGGGTGTTTTGACACTCATTTACGGGCTTGGAATCGTACTGTGGCTCGCGTATCTCTTTGCGTACTACATGCCAAAGAATGCGGAGGCAAAACGTGTTTCTGAATCGAACGCCCAGGAACGTCGGAAACTTTTGTCCGAAGTGGCAAAATACAGTTAAGATAGCACCCCATTACTTTACCGAGGAAGGCAGTTATGTCAAAACGAGACGACGAATGGGAATTCTTTGATCCCTTCAAATTTATGATTGGTTGCTTCAAGGTGTTCTTTGGCATTCTCAAATGGATTGTCGAAAATCTGTTGTTAAGGCGTTGATGCTTTGCCGACAAATCCGGTCGCTCCGGCGATTGCCTACGCTCCCGGCTTGCAATTACGCTTTGCAATTTCTTCAAAAGTTGTTACAATGCAGAACTGTTCTTACCTTTCGACGTATATATGGCTTCCGCACAGATGATTCCACTCACCCGGCTGGCGGACGAGGCTGAAAGTTTTTTCCGACATCTCGGCGAAAACGATGAACCGCTCGTCGTGTCTCTTGACGGTCGTCCCGCCGCCGTGATTCAGGATTACGAACGCTACGAAAAGACCCGACGGGGAATCGAACTCTGGAAAACTTTGTCCTACCGAATCCGCGATGCCGAACAAGGGAATACTCTATCCCTTGACGAAGCGTTTGAGGAAATCGAAACCAACCTTGCGAAACTGGAGTCATGAAATACTCGATTCGATTGACGGAAGATGCCAAGCAAGACATTGATTCCATTGCCCTCTACATCGCCCGTAATGATGATCCGCGCAAAGCGAAAAACCTTGTGGCAAAACTGAAAACGGAAATGAAGCGATTGGACACGTTTCCAGAGCGAGGAGCATATCCCGAAGAACTGTTGTTGCTCGATATTCGGGAAGTCCGGGAGGTGTATTATGGTCCTTATCGTATGTTTTACCGCATTGTTGGACGAGTTGTCCAAATTCTCGCCGTTGCCGATGGTCGCCGGGATTTACAGACGTTTCTCGTCAACCGGATATTTCGAGAGGCTGAAGTTTGAGCAATACGCCGAGTGGACCGTAGTCCCAAAAGCCGTTGAGTCCGCCATAGATTTCGGACGACTGAAACAAAAAGCCTCGGCGTTTGCACAAGGCAACGAGATTTTCCATCTGCATGGGTTAAGTGATTGCAATGTTAAATGATTGGCGTTATTTTACCATAAAATTGGGCAAACGCGTGATAGCCGGGAGCGCAACGAAGTGGAGCGACCGGATTTATTTAGCCGGTACTCCGGCGCATGAGGCTTGCTCAATCCGTATGCTCGAACCGGTGCCATTCCTTTCCCGATTCGATGTCCCAAATTCGGGCAGTGCGACCATTTGCCGCAGCAATCCTTTTTCCATCGGGCGACAACCGAATGGAATGGACAGATTCCGTAATACCTTCCAACAGTTGCACCTTGTTTCCCGAATCGCTCCAAACTCTGATGGCATTATCATGAAGACCTGGCATAGCAATCACACTGCCATCCGGCGAAATAGCTGGGATTGGAGCGAAATCGGTATGTCGCACCAACATTTGCAATTCCTTACCCGATTCTGCGTCCCAGATTCGGGCTGTTCTGTCTGCGCTTACTGTAATGATTTGCTTACCGTCCGACGAGAAGGCGGCGACAGGAACATAGGCTGTATGTCCCACCAACCTTTGCAATTCTTGTCCTGTTTCAGTATCCCAAATTCGGACATCCCTTTCATTACTTGTCGCTACAATCTTTTTTCCGTCCGGTGAAAAGACGATGGCGTACACACCAAGCGTGCATCCGCCAAAATCATGCAATTCTTTTCCTGATTCGACATCCCAAATACGGACAGTTTTTTCGTCCAAGCTTTCATCCATGCCCACCATGCGATGCACACTTGTCGTAACAATTCTCCTCCCATCTGGCAAAAAAGTAGCAGTTATGAGCGCACTTGTATGCCCTGTCAACGTTTGCAATTCACGTCCCGATTCAACATCCCAGATTTTGGCGGTACAGTCTCGGCTTGCTGTAACAATTTTCTTTCCATCAGGCGAGAAGGCGGCGGACATGATTGCGTCTGTATGTCCTGCCAACTGTTGTAATTCCTTTCCAGACTCTACATCCCAAATTCGGGGGATACGGTCATAACTTGCTGTAACAATTTTTGTTCCGTCGGGCGAAAAAATGACAGAAGTGATTGAAAATGTATGTCCTACCAACTTGTGCAGTTTCTTTCCTGATTCGGCATCCCAAATCCAAACGATTCCGCCAAAAGTGCCTGTAACAATTTTTTTGCCATCTGGCGAGAAGACAACACGGGCGACCGAGCCGGGTGGGGGTATTACCCATGTTGCAAACGAAATAGGACCTGTCAACAGGAGAAAAGCAAGCGAAGCATAAACGAGATGTTTCACGGGAATAATTTGCAGATGGACGGACACCACTTGGCATGTTACACATTTTTTGGTTTTTGGGCAAGAGTAATCACAAACCATCCGGTCGCTCCGTTGCACTGCGCTCCCGGCTTGCATTGATTCGCAATCTTCAGATTGAGTCCATCCGCCCCAGCGGGGCAAGATACCTAGCCCAGGGCAAGCGGTACTCCGCGCCGCCCTGGGTTACGAAGTCCCCATAACATTTAGCCGCCCTGCAAGGGCAAGATAAAGAGGTTACGTCCAAAGGTATTTCTCATCATACTCGACGTTGTGCTTCTGGAACAACGCAAGTAACTCTTCTTTGAACGTCAATTTGCGGTGATGTTCCTCTTGGTGAGCAATGTAGTCGCTTACCTTCTGACACTGGGACTCGCTGACCGAAAATGCACCGTAGCCGCCTTGCCATGAAAACGTCTTCATGATGGCAGATTTTGTTTTGATCCATTGCGAAGACGTGCCTTTGACTTCCTCGAAAACCTTTGCCAATGCGATGTTTTTTGATAGGATGAACAGCAGATGAACGTGGTCGTTCGTTCCGTTGATTGCAAGCGGAACGCAACCCAATGATTTCAGGATGCCACCCATGTACACATACAATTCGGGACGGATTTCCGGCGATAACATCGGTTCTCGATTTTTCGTACTAAAAATGGCGTGAACGATTAGACGTGTCAGTGATTGCGACATTCTCTTGCCCTTGCAGGGCGGCTTGTTGTATTACGACATTGTAACCCAGGGCATTGCCCTGGGCTAGGTATCTTGCCCCGATGGGGCGGTTATACAATCTTGCGATTGCCACTCGTTGTCCCTCCTGACTCCTTTCTCCTTTCACTTGACATTTCCCCGAATTCCCCGATAATCTAGCCATGTCACGCACATTGCAAAGCATCCGCAATATCGGCATCATTGCCCATATCGATGCGGGAAAAACGACCGTTACTGAGCGAATGCTCTTCTACTCGAACTTCGTACACAAAGTCGGAATGGTCGATCAAGGAACCACCGTTACCGACTACGATCCCGAAGAGCAGGAGAGGGGCATTACCATCCAAGCCGCCGCCGTTACCTTCGATTGGAAAGGCTTTACCTACAACCTCATCGACACGCCGGGACACGTCGACTTCACTGCCGAAGTCGAACGCTCTTTGCGCGTTCTCGACGGCGGAGTCGTCATCTTTTCCGCTCGCGAAGGAGTCGAAGCACAAAGCGAAACCGTCTGGCGGCAAGCAAACAAGTATCATGTCCCGCGCATTGCCTTCATCAACAAGATGGACAGGGAAGGAGCGGACTTTTACCGCACGCTCAACCAAATCAAGAACCGACTCGGCGCGAAGCCCATCGTTGTTGCCATTCCCGTCGGGGCAGGTCCGCCGCACATTCCTGAAGCGTTTAGGGCGATCATTGACCTCGTGTCCATGAAAATGCTCACCTTCTCCGGCGACAGCGGCAACGAAGTTACCGAGTCCGACATTCCCAAAGACATCGAAGACGATGCCATCGTGTGGAGAAGCCAACTGCTCGACGATCTTTCCGCATACAGCGATACCCTGACCGAACTCCTACTCGCCGAAGAGGAAATTTCCGAAGAAATGATTCGCGGCGTACTCCGGGAAGCAACCATCCACGCAATGGCAGTGCCTGTGCTGTGCGGTTCGGCACTCGATGGCATCGGCGTGCAAACCCTGATGGATGCCGTCAACGCTTATCTGCCGTCCCCTGCCGATATTCCCGACGTGCAAGGACAAGACCCGACACGTCCCGACTGTCCTGAACTCTCTCGAAAGGCGAATCCCGATGAGCCGTTCAGCGGCTTGATCTTCAAAATCCAGTCGGACAGGCACGGCGACTTGCATTATGTCCGCGTCTATTCCGGCACGCTCAAACAAAACAGCCGGATTTTGAATCCCCGTGAAGATAAGAAGGAGAATGTGCCGCAACTTTGGCGTATTCAAGCGGATCGCCGCGAGCAAGTCCCGGAGGTTTATGCCGGCGACATCTGCGGCATCATCGGTCTGCGGTTTTCCGTAACGGGCGATACTCTCTGCGACGTAAAGCACCCGATTTTGTTGGAGTCGATTGTCTTTCCAGAAACCGTCGTGTCGATGGCAATCGAACCGAACTCGGCGGAAGAGTACAAAAAGTTGAAACTGGTACTCGACATGATGAAGCGGCAAGACCCGACGTTTCGTGTGCATGAAAACGAAGAGACGAGTCAAATGCTCATCAGTGGCATGGGAGAACTGCATCTCGAAGTGATTAAGCATCGTCTTCTGCGTGAGTACAAGGTGAATGTTCGGGTACATAATCCTCGTGTGAGTTATCGAGAGTCGATTCAGCATAGTGTCGAGGTGCAGGGCGTATGTAACCGCAACTTGGCGGGTCAAAAGCATTGGGCGGAGTTGACGTTGCGGATGGAACCTTATAGTCCGACGGAAATACCGGCGGCTTTGAAGGAGAAGTTAGACAAGGCGGGAGTTGCACCGCCAAAAAATCCAGCAACGTCGATTACGTCGACGTTTTATAACGAAGAGTTTGACAAGCAATTTCGGCAGGTCGTGTTGGAATCGATTCGAGAGGAGAGTCAGGGCGGTGGACAATTGGGTTTTCCGTTGATGAATGTTCGGATTACTTTGGTCGATGCGAAAATTAGCGAGTCGGAGAGTACGGACACGGCATTTCGCATTGCGGTTTCGGATGCTTTTCACAAGGGTTTGCGAGAGGCGGGCGTTGTGTTATTGGAGCCGATTATGAAGTTAGAGATTTCCACGCCGGACGATTATGTCGGGGACATCGTGAGCAATTTGCAACAGCGTCGCGGCTTGGTAACGAACACGGAGGTACGCGGACATTTGACGATTATCGAAGGCGAGGCACCGCTTGCATCGTTGTTTGGCTACACTTCTGCCCTTCGCGGTTTGAGTCAAGGTCGTGCGTCCAATTCGATGGAACCGCTAACTTACCGTCCCGCCCCGCCGGATGTCGTGAAGAGTTTTATGTTGGAGTAGCCGCGCGATCAAGGTCAAAATTGCGGATCGCACTCGAAGCCGCGTCTTATTGAACGTCAGTCGCATCCGTGTTACAATACAAGCCGATTTAGGAAGAGAAAACGAGTCAAAACCATGCAGATGACCATAGACATAGGATACGACCAAGTATTCCAACTGGTTCGGCAACTTTCACCGAAAGAAAAAATACGTCTCTTTCGTGAGAGTGCATGTCCGACCACATACCCCGCCGTTTCCGAACCGGAAGTACCTGACGAAGAGTATTACAAATTTCTCATGAATTTTCCGGTCGTGAGTGAAGAAGAAATCGAACTGATTCTTGAAGCCAAAAAGGAGGTTGATAAATGTCGTCCGGTGTCGCTGTAGATACTTGTGTCCTGATTGAGTTTTTGCGCGCTAGGGACAAGTCGAAAACGATGTATGCGGGATTCGCGCGCAACGCGGTCCCGTTGTTTATCTCGGCGATTGTGCTGTTTGAAGTACGTGCTGGCTTGAACGCATACAATCAAGAGTGTCTGTTGGGACTGTTACGGAAGACGGTGTGCTTGCCTTTTGACATGCGAACCGCCGAGATAGCCGCCGATCTTTCAAAAACGCTCCGCAAAAGTCGAATTCAAGTGGAAAGTTCCGACCTGTTCATTGCCGCAACGGCAATCGCTCATGAACTTCCTCTAGCGACGCTAAATCGCAAGCACTTTGAACGCATCGAAGGATTGATACTCGTAGATGGTGAAGAGTTCCAACAATGATAGCCGACGGTTGCAATTTGTGTTACAATAATTGACGTGAACGCCCCCCATTTTTGCAAAAACATCATGAACAACATAGCCTATCTCTTCATAGTGTTGCTCTGCTTCCTCGTTGCGTTGCCGCTGGCGGCACAGGATTACGTCTGGAACCCCGGCGGGGCGTACAAAGACCGTAAAGATTTTTCCTTTCAAGAAGGCGAAAATTACTCCGGTGAAGATTTTAGCGGATCCCAGTTCTGGAACATGGGCAACATCATCGGTGTCAACCTCGATAACACCGATTTCTCTGGAAGTTGGTTCGGGGTAATGTCTATCCAGAACACTTCATTCCGCGGGGCGAAGTTACAATTTATCAATGGTTCCAATTTGGATTATGATGGTGCCCGTTTTACCGGTAACGGAATGCCCGGTTGCGATTTTACCGATGCCGACATTACCGATAGCGATCTCCCGCTGAACGGCGAACAGTTGCGTTCCACAATAAACTACAAGAACAAAGACCTTGCCGGTATAACGATTTGGGGTACGAACTTAAGCGGTACAAGTTTTGCTGGCTTTGATCTGACGGGTGCAAGATTTCTCCATTGCAATCTCAAAGATTGCGATTTCACTGATGCAAACATCACGAAATTCGCTGTAACTGGTCTGACACTCGACCAACTCAAAACAACGAAAAACTATAAAGCCAAAAACCTCAGTGGGACCGTTTTGGCATTGTCAAATTTCGACAATGCCGATTTTCGCGGGTTCAAACTCAGTGTTTTCGTAGCCTGCTCTTTTCTCAATGCCGACTTCACGGATGCCGAGTTCATCAAAACAACATATCGGGAACAACGCATTTTCAATAGCCGTATCCCGCGGGTTGATGATCGGTTCGGCTTCATCATGTGCCAACCGCCCCGGCAACAATTTGAAAGTACAAAGAACTATCGGGACAAAAACCTTTCACGGTTGCTTTTTGTCGGAGTGCCTTACCATCAATGGCCGCTACCGACAACTCCCGAACAGTGGAATGAACGATGGAATGTCGCGCAGGTGAATCTCGAAGGTTGGAGTTTTCGTGATTGCAACCTAGAAGGTTCCCTGTTTACAGGTGCTTTGTTGAAAAATGCCGACTTCACCAACGCGACGATCAATAGTCTTTTCGATGACTTACCCAGACTTATAGAAGATCCCTCCGAATATGCTGAAAATTATCCGAGAGGTCGTTTAACTCGCAAGCAATTCGAGTCGACGGCAAACTTTCGCAATAAAGTTTTTCGTGAAGCCAATTTTTGGGGTGCCGACTTGAGTGGCATTGACTTTTCCGATTTCGACCTAACGGGTACAGTGTTTTGGGGGACAACTTTTACCGATGTTCGCTTCGACAATGCAATAATTTCAGGATGCACTTTTTCAGGACAAGGGATAGGGCGGTTGATCAAAGAACAGTTCTATTCTACGGCATGCTACAAGAACGGCGTTGTAGAAGGCGTTCGATTTATGCACATGAACTTAACCGGTTGGGATTTTTCCAAAGTGCAACTTGTTCGGTGCGAATTTATAAATTGTATCGGTGCACCCACTGTATCAGTATCGCAAGCAGGGTCGGAGCGATTGGTCGATGCGAAAATTAGCGAGTCGGAGAGTACGGACACGGCATTTCGCATAACCTACCGTCCCGCTCCGCCGGATGTCGTGAAAAGTTTTATGTTAGAATGATAGCACTTTAATTACAGGAGTATTTTTATGAAACACGTTTGTTGCGTTGCGGCTGTTGTGTTGTTGCTCGTCAGCGGCTTTGTTTCCGTTGCCCTCGCCTTTGTTCCCGTTGCAGATGCACTCAGGGCAGTCTATATTTCTCCCGATGGAAAACGAATCATTACAACAACGCTATACGCGCGGCTCACCCGAATTTGGGATGCCGAAACGGGGAAGGAATTAGCGCGAGTTAATAGTGATGCCTCGGTCGCCTTCTCATCTGACGGAACGAAATTTACCCAATTACGGGGCAATAATGAAGTCGAAGTTTTGGAGACCGAGTCAGGAAAGAGTTTGCAAATCTTCAAAGGACACACGGCACCACTTGCGTCCGCTACCTTCTCGCACGATGGCAAGAAAATTGTTTCGGCAAGCGAAGACGGAACCGTCCGAATATGGGATGTTGATACCGGCAAGGAATTGCTGAAAATCGATGGGCACATAGAAAATCCGTCGGACATCGACAAAGACGGCAGGGTAAATTTTTCCGACAGAGTTCGTTTTGCAGTTTTCTCTCCTGATGGCAAGACAATCGTTACGTTTGGCAATCGCCTGAATGATGCCCAAATTTGGGATGCCGAAACAGACAGTGCAAATTTTGGGAAGGAATTACGAAAATTGGAAGAAATACCATTCGCGATGAATGCAGCGCAGGTCGCCTTTTCACCGGATAGTAAGAAAATTGCTATTTGGCATTCCTTGGCAATTCGGATTTGGGATGCCGAATCTGGGAAGGAGTTACAAAAGTTGGCAGAAGGACAAGGACATACACGTGTGAGAACTATCGCCTTTTCCCCTGATGGCAAGAAAATTGTTACGGTAGGCGATGGCGATCCTACTATTACCAATGAGAATTACAGGCAATATATTACCGCTCGAATCTGGGATACCGAATCGGGAAAGGAATTACACAAGTTAGAAATTTATGCACCGGAACGGCGGATTGACCATCCAATGACTATGTATAACATACCCGCTGCCGCCTTTTTGCCGGATGGCAAGCGAATTATTACGACGTACGGCAACGACATACGCATTTGGGATGCCGAGTCGGGCGAGCAGTTGCAAAAGATAGAGTTGCAAGGCTTGTACCGGGAACGGTAACAATGATTAGCCTTTGGACATTGGAATAGCGAGCAACGAAACAGAGCCGCAATCGCAAGATTGCGTTCGCGTCACAGCGGGACGCAATGTCTATACCCCCCGGCGCAAGCCGGGGGATACGGACACCCCACACAAACAATAGCCCCAACGGGGCGTTACAAGGTATAGCACACCGGCTACACAATTAGCACAATATGAAAGACAAAAACTCAATACTTGCAGAAGCCCGACAAAAAGCGGAAGAAAAATTGGAAAAGCTTCAGCCAACAGTAAGACTATACACATTGATCGGCATCGGTGGCGGGATTGTCAGTGGTATTATAGGTTCGTTGACTATGGCATGGTTGTTCCCGTTTAATCTCGCTCTGTTGCTCGTTTTTCCGATTATTACTTACGTTGGAACCAAGCGGCATGTGCGGCAACATATCCTGAACTACGCCGACGAAGAACTGAAAATCATCGGAAAGGAACCACAAGATGACCGCGATTATTGGTGCAGAGCAGACATTCTCTCTTCCTACGGCTTTCACGAAGCCGCCGTCGATGACTACCGCTTGGCTCTCGAAATCGAACCGAACGAAGAACTTAATAGTGATATTTGGTACGACTTGGCGCATACACTCTGGGAACTTCGTCGGCGGGACGAAGCGTTGCCGATTGTCGAAAAATTGATTGCAAAGAAAGGAGACTATCATGGCTTGGCATTGGTGTTGCAAGGAAAAATCCTTGCCGAAGAAGACCCGGCGGCAGCTCTGAAATGTTTCGACAAGGCAATCGAAATTGAACCGAAATACTTCTATCATCGCTTGTCGAGAATCCGTTTTTTCCTTGACCTAGACAGACTCGACGAAGCCGCCGAAATGATTGAACAAACAGCAAAGATGCTGAAATGGCAAGGGAACGTTCCTCATATTTATGCAGAATTTTATGAATTTTGTGGAGAGTTGGCATTGAAACAGGGACGGTTTGCCGATGCGGTGCGAGAATTTACGATAGCGATTCGGTGGTGTTCTTCGGAGGCAGAATACTATCGTTTGCGTGGCGATGCTCACGAAGCATTGGGCGACTTTGCCAAAGCGGAGGCAGACCGGAGCAAAGCGGAGAAACTGGCGGGACAATCGTAAAACAGTACCGCCCCGCCCGTTGGGGCTACAAGAATAGGGGGCGGCGATTCCCCGGCTATCGCCGGGGGTTATAGATATTTTGCCCCGCCGGGGCAAGCATCCCAGGCAGTGAGTTGGCTCCAAATTGTAGTCAACTGAAAAAGAAACGGTAACAAATCGTTACCAGTTGAAATGCAAGACCGCTCCAATGACGACCCGCGAGTACAAGAAGTTCAAGGACTTGAAGAAGGAAAACCCTGTGGAATATTCACGGCACCGCACCCTCTAAGATTACGGTTCAGGCAACACCCGCAACACAAACGCCAGCACCTTATCGGGATCAGACTCCCGCGAGAGTCGGTGTGTCATCGGCACATAACCCTTGCGGTCGTCCGTGGTGCGAATCTCCAAACCCTGTCCTCGCAACTTGTCCCGCAAGTCGTTGATCAACTTTTGCGAGACATACTCAAACACGACATAACCGCTGTCATTGACCAAGCCCGACTCCAACTTGATCGTGCGGATTCGATAGCCATGTGCTAAAACCCTAATCTGCGAATGAATGAGCAAACGTCGAACCTCCGGCGGGGGATTGCCGAAGCGATCCATCATTTCGCTTCGCAAGTCGGCACTCTCTTCCAATGTCGCCACTCGTGTCAATCGCCGATATAAGTCAATCTTGATCCGCTGGTCTGTTACATACGCCATCGGTATCAATGCCGCACCTGGCAAGTCAAGTTCCACATCGATGACCGTTCGCGGTGGTAAACGTTTTAATGTCCGTACTGCCGTCTCCAAAAATTGACAGTACATTTCATAACCTACCGTTGCAATATGTCCGCTCTGCTGCGTTCCCAGAATGTTACCTGCACCGCGAATCTCCAAGTCACGCATCGCTAAATGAAAACCACTGCCCAAGTGAGCATACTCCTCAATCGCCCGGAGCCGCTTCATCGCCGTCGATGTTACCGACTGCGAACGGGAAAGCAGTAAATAACAATACGCTTGATGTTTGTACCGACCCACACGACCACGAAGTTGATGCAAGTCCGCTAGCCCATAATTGCTCGCCTCGTCAATGAACATCGTGTTCGCATTTGGAATGTCGAGACCGCTTTCAATGATTGTCGTACTCACCAGCATATCGAATTCGTGATGCACGAAAGCCCACATGACGCTTTCTAATTCGCCATCGGGCATTTGTGCATGTCCGATGCCGATGCGGCATTCCGGCACGATTTGTTGCAACCGCTGGGCAATCTCCTCGATGTCATACACACGATTGTGAACGAAATAAATCTGTCCGCCGCGATTGAGTTCCCTGACGATGGCACTGCGGATAATCTCCTCATTGAACCGAATGACCCGCGTTTCGACTGCTAATCGGTTCTCCGGCGGCGTTTCCAGATTGGAAATCTCGCGGATACCAAGTAGCGAAAAATGAAGCGTGCGGGGAATCGGCGTTGCGGTCATTGTCAGCACATCGACGGAGTCCCGAAACATTTTGAGCCGCTCCTTGTGTTGCACGCCGAATCGCTGCTCTTCGTCAATGACGACGAGACCGAGATTGTGAAACCGAACATCGGTTGACACAATGCGGTGCGTGCCGATGACAATGTCGATGCTGCCCAACGCAAGTTTTTCGACAATGACCTGTTGCTCTTGCTTCGTTTGGAATCGGGAAAGTGCGGCGATATTAACAGGAAACTCCCGCATGCGTTCGGCAAAGGTTCGGGCATGTTGTTCGGCAAGAATCGTCGTCGGCACGAGAACGGCAACTTGATAACCGGCATCGACCGCCTTGAATGCTGCTCGGATAGCAACTTCGGTTTTGCCGAATCCGACATCGCCGCAGAGGAGGCGATCCATCGGTTGGGCGCGTTCCATGTCCTGCTTGACCGCCTCGATGGCGAGCAGTTGATCGTTAGTTTCGCGGAACGGAAAGGAGTCGTCGAACTCTCGTTGCCAATCGGAGTCCGGCGGAAACGCAATGCCGGGCTGTGCCTCCCGCCGGGCTTGCAATTCGATCATCTCTTCGGCAAGATCGAAGACTGCCTCCTGTACGGTGCGTTTGTGCCGAGCCCAAAGTTGTCCGCCGATTTTTGCCAACTTCGGCTTGTACTTGTTGCCAGCGACATATTTTTGCACAAGCCCGATTTTGGAAATCGGCACGTACATTGCCTGCGTGTCGGCAAATTCAAGGTGCAGGTGTTCTTCTTCCTGTTGCCCTTTCGTGAGAAGTTGGATTCCCTTGAATCGAGCGATACCGTGAGCGATATGAACGACGAGATCGCCGGGTTTGAGATCGAGAAAGGAGTCGATCACTTTGCTCAACTGCCGCCGCTTGGCACGGTGCTGACGGACGAAGTCGTGGATTTCGAAGAGTTCGGGTGCGGATAGGAAGAGGTAGGCAACAAAAGGTAGGCAGTCGACCGCCGGACGACTGGTGCGGTACTCCGCACTCGAACAACCAGACACGTTTCCCGAGTGTCTGTCGGCTATCGCCGACCAATCGTCCGGCGGTCGATTGGTTACCTTTAACTCAAATCCCCCCGAAAGATTCCCCTTCACAAACGTCAACCGTTCGCCGAGATGCCCCAGAACTTCGGTAAGCCGTTCAATTTCGGCATCGGTGGGACAAAAAATGACAATGGCGGTTTGTGGTTCGGTCTGTTCGAGTTCCCGCTTGACGGTTTCGAGAGTCCCGCGAAATCGTTCAACGGAGGCAACCGGCATTGGGAAGTGGATTCTCTCCGCTCCTTCACCCAGAGACGAAAATGTTGCCGTCGGATGTTGAAGAATCCGTTGCATCGCCTCCGATAAGGGCATTGTGGCGTGGGTGAAAGGCTTTGCACTCTGCATAGGGAAATTATACCACGATTCACTAGTGTCCCAACGTTAGTCCCATAAAAACCGGTGTTTGGCGACATTGAGGTCGTTTTTTGTCACTTGATTTTGCTCAAGCACTGAAATTATAGGCGTTTTTTCAAATGGCGTTACACTC
>Ga0123353_10008603_pt1 | contig 13964 bp, 14 predicted proteins | sample TergutLab28metaG_3_FD_92763 | JGI IMG/M metagenome (GOLD analysis project Ga0123353, IMG submission 92763) | Labiotermes labralis P3 segment gut microbial communities from Petit-Saut dam, French Guiana - Lab288 P3 | ecosystem: Host-associated > Arthropoda: Insects > Digestive system > Gut ... | reverse complement strand
GCTCTAATGAGCTTTTGTATATTATTATTCATGCATATATTATATCATTTTTAACTGATATTTGCAATCATTTTACACACTTTTCTTTCCTCTGCTTTCAAAAGTAAATGCGGTGACCCTGCATATACCTGGGAATCCCTTGCATTTATCCCACGAATCAATTAAAATATGGGCATACTATTACATCGTCTAACGTCTGGCATCTACTGTCTGGCGTTTGGAATGGGAGACTGCACATGAAAATTCTTTACGTAACCAGCGAGGCCCTGCCCTTCGCGTCCAGCGGCGGGCTCGGCGAGGTCGCCGCCTCCCTGCCGAAGGCGCTGCGGCAGCGCATGGTCGGCTGCCGGGTGGTTCTGCCGCTGTATCAGAGCGTCAGCCAGGAATTCCGGGACAGCATGAAATTCCTCTGCCACATCACGGTCCCCGTGGCCTGGCGCAGGCAGTACTGCGGCATCTTCGAGGCCCGGGTGGACGGCCTCATCTACTACCTGCTGGACAACGAGTACTACTTCAAGCGGGCGAGCCTCTATGGGAACTACGACGACGGGGAGCGCTTCGCCTTCCTCTCCCGCGCGGTGCTGGAGATGCTGCCGCAGATCGACTATCAGCCAGACATTCTCCACTGCAACGACTGGCAGACCGCGCTCACGCCCGTCTATCTCCACAGCCTCTACGGACAGGTCCAGGGATACGAACGGCTCAAGACCGTGTATACGATACACAATATCCAATATCAGGGCATCTACGGAAGGGAGATTCTGAACGACGTCTTCGGTCTGCCGGAGGCGGACTTCCCCCTCGTCGCCTACGACGGAGACGTCAACCTGATGAAGGGCGCCATTGAGTGCGCCCAGGCGGTGACCACGGTCAGCCCGACCTACGCGCAGGAGATTCTGGACCCCTGGTTCAGCCACGGCCTGGACCCGATTCTGCGGGCGCGGAGCGGAAAGTTGAGCGGCATCCTCAACGGCATCGACACACAGCAGTACGACCCGGAGACGGACGCGGACATCTTCTGCCCCTACAGTGTGGAACATCCGGCAGGCAAGGCCGAAAACAAGGCGGCGCTGCAGGAACTGTTCGGGTTGCCCCGGCGGCCAAACGTCCCGGTGATGGGCATGGTGAGCCGTCTGGTATCCCACAAGGGCCTGGATTTGCTGCAGACCGTCCTCTACGAGCTGCTGGGCTCCACGGACCTGCAGCTGCTGGTGCTGGGCTCCGGCGACTGGCGGTACGAAAATTTTTTCCGGCAGTTCGCCCAGGACTTCCCGGAGAAACTCGGCCTGCGCCTGGGTTTCGTGCCGGATTTAGCGCGGAAAATCTACGCGGGCTGCGATTTGTTCCTGATGCCCTCTAAGAGCGAGCCCTGCGGCCTCTCGCAGATGATTGCCCTGCGCTACGGCACGCTGCCCATTGTGCGGGAGACCGGCGGCCTGAAGGACACGGTCACGGACAGCGGTGACGGCAGCGGCAACGGCTTTTGCTTCAAGAGCTACAACGCCTACGATATGCTGGACGCCGTCCGGCGCGCCCTGGCCGCCTACGGGGAGCAAAAAAACTGGCCCGTTCTGGTAAAACGGGCCATGAACTGCGACAACAGCTGGGGCGCCTCCGCGCGGGAATACATCCGGCTGTATAAAAATTTACTTCAATAGATATGTTTTACAACCTGTAGGGGTGGCTTTTAGCCGTCCGCAAAAATGCAATCATACCAACGGACGGCCAAAAGCCGCCCCTACGCAAAACTACGGTTTTAGAACAGATCCAATAGTTCTACAGGTTCCCCCCTGTCAATTGTTCCAACTGCTCCTGCACATACTCCTGTGTCTCCCGGACGAGGGTTTCCAGGCAGAGCGGGATTTTCTTCCGCCGCGCCAGACTCCCGTCCGGAACCTCCCGCAGCAGCGCGTTGGAGATTTCGTCCAGCAGGGCCAGATACATGGGGTTGTAGAGCTTCTCGCACTGCGGGACCCAGTTTTGCGGCAGCTGCCCCTCGGCGGCTTTATAAAGCAAGATTTTATACAGCTGGAGGGAGAGAATCCGGCTGATGGCGCTGCAGGAAGCCGCGTCCCCCAAGCTGCCCAGGCCGTCCTCTAGCACCATCGCGCCGCGGTGGATGCCCGCGGTGGAAAGCCGTGCATCCTCGGGCAGGTCCGTCTCCAAGGGCAGGGACTCCCCGAAGCCGTGCCGGCTGTCGCTGGTGCCCAGCAGATTGTCGACCGTCACGCCGTAACACTCCGCGGCCTGGCGCAGAAAATCCAAGCCGCATTCCCGGATGCCCCGCTCATAGTGGGACAGCAGCGCCTGGGAGAGGCCGAGCTCAGCCGCCGCCTGTTTCTGGCTGATGCCGCTCTCCTTGCGCAATAGCGCAAGCCTGGTGGAAAAACTGGTTTGCATGATTCATCCCCTTTTTTAGAAAGCTGGTGCGCAGAGATTATATAATAAATTCGATAGGAAGTATATACTTTTTATGAAGACGTACAGCATTTATTTGATCCGCAACGGCCTGATGGAGGGCGCGGAGGCCGGACGCTACATCGGCCATACAGATGTCCCTTTGAGCGAAGAGGGCCGCCGGCAATTGGAGGCTCTGCGCGAGACGAAACAATATCCCGCCGTGGAAGCCGTATTTTCCGGTCCTCTCTTGCGCTGTATAGAGACGGCGCAGCTGCTGTACCCGGACAGGACACCGCTGCTGCTGGACGATTTGATTGAATACAAATTCGGTGAATTTGAGGGCCGAACGGCGGAGGAATTGCGGGAGCACCCGGTGTTTCCCGCCTGGCTCGCGGGGGAACCGGACGCGGCGCCGCCCTTCGGGGAGAGCGCGGCCGCCTTCTCGAAGCGAATCCGGCGCGGCTTTTCCCTGGCGGCGGAGGGTCTGCTGAAGACCGGAATCCGGCGGGCCGCGATGGTCACCCACGGCGGCGTCATCATGGCCATTCTCAGCGCCTTCGGTCTGCCGGAGCTGCCCATGCACGAATGGCGGACGGCTCCCGGCGAGGGCTACGCCCTGCGGATTACGCCCTCCGTCTGGATGCGCGGGCAGAAATTGGAGGTTGTTTCCGCCATTCCATTTGAAAAAGATGCATAGGGCGGACACGAGGCCCGCCCCTACCGGGCATTGCTGCAATATCACCGCGTCTAACGTCTACCATCTAAAATCTAATGTCTAGCACGCAAACCACCCGGAATCCGCTTCCATGGATTCCGGGTGTTGTGCTGCCACTGCGAAAAAATATTTTATGAAAGGATTGGATTTGGTAAAGTCAGAAGGAAAACGCGCCGCCGAATAAACTGCTGATCATGCCCATAATCATTTCGACGATGCCGTAGAGCATATCCATAATACCGGTGGTTATTTTCTCGGGATGATCCAGCAAATATTTCAAATCTTCAAATGCGTCATCGTACGCTGACCCCTGCTCATAATTGTCATACACTGTCTTCGCCGCGTTTTTGGCAGCAATCAGGGCGTTCCAGTATGTTTCCGTATAGCGCGCGGACACTTTTCCGCCTGCCGCGTCGAGAAGCCCTTTCAAGGCGGCACGGTCTACAGGCTTTGCCGGTGTAAGATTTGTCACCTTTAAGGTGCCGCCGGGACTACCTGAATACCTATAATCCACTTCTATGTCGTAGGCTACATCCGGCGCAAGAGAAGTGGCGAGGTACCTGCCTTCCGTTTGATTTTTGCCTGTAAGGTTTATCGCGGTAGTAGTACCAGCCAAATAAACCTTCCAATTGTCGAAAATGAGCGACGTTTTGTTTTTCTCATCGGTTAATTTTGCCTCAAACACGATGGGAAAATTCTCCCACTTTTCAACGCGGAATGTCTGGCTGATTTCACCCGGATCCCCCGTGCTGGTCATCGCCGCCGACGCGCCGATTACGAATGCCGATGCCAGCATGACCGCGCACAGTAGATAGCTGACGATTTTCATTCCTTTCTGTTTCATAACAAAAATACCTCCCGAAAAATTTGAATTCTTATAGAAATATAAAGAATCCTTAACCAAACTATAGCAGAGCAGGCAACAAAATGCAAGCAGGAATCCTAAAAAAATGCGCGTTCATTTGTAAAATTTTTTCAGTCTTGTGTCCGATGCTACAAGCTGCCACAAGATACGGGCTTACAGCGTTACGGTCCAGCCGAAGGGGTCGGGTAGCCTGCCCCACTGCAGGCCGGTCAGCTCGTCGTAGAGCCGCTGGGAGAGTCTTCCGATCTGCCCGCCGTTGATCCCCATGACCCGCTCGCCCCACTTCAGCTCGCCGATGGGGGAGATCACCGCCGCCGTGCCGGAGCCGAAGGCCTCCTCCAGTTTGCCCAACCCGTGGGTCTCGGCGATTTCCTCGATGGAAATCGCGCGCTCCGTGACCGGAATGCCCCAGCTGCGCAGCAGTTCCATGCAGGATAGGCGCGTGATGCCGCCCAGAATGCTGCCCTGCAGCGCGGGGGTGATAACTTCGCCGTCTATCACGAAGAACACGTTCATGGTGCCCACTTCTTCGACGTATTTGCGCTCAATGCCGTCCAGCCAAAGCACCTGGGTGTAGCCGAGTTTCCCGGCCTCGTCCTGGGCCTTGAGGGAGGCCGCGTAGTTGCCGCCCGTCTTCGCGAAACCCATGCCGCCGCGCACCGCGCGCACGTATTCGTTCTCCACAAAGATTTTTACGGGGTTCAGTCCCTCCGGGTAATAGGCGCCCACGGGGGATAAAATCACGCAGAACAACAAGTGATGCGCCGGGTGGACCCCCACGTGCGCGTCTATGGCGAAAATAAAGGGCCGGATGTAGAGGGAGGTGCCCTCCGCGCTGGGAATCCAGTCCGCGTCCACGCGAACCAATTCTTGGATGGCCTCCGCGCAGAAGGCCTCGTCTATGGCGGGGATGCAGAGCCTGTCGTTGGACAGATTCATGCGGGCCATGTTTTTCTCCGGGCGGAACAGCAGGACGGAACCGTCCTGGCCGCGGTAGGCCTTCAGCCCCTCGAAGACCTCCTGCCCGTAGTGCAGGCACATGGCCGCCGGGTCTAGGGCCAAGTCGCCATAGGGGACAATGCGCGGGTCGTGCCAGCCCTCGCCGATATCGTAGTTCATCAGAAACATGTGGTCCGTGTAGTAGTTGCCGAAGCCGAGTTTGGTTTGGTTCTGGGGCTTTTGTTTCGGCGCGGTTGTTTTTTCGATGCGGATTTGCATGGGAATGCCTCCTATAGATTTTATTGTTCGGGTAGATTCGCAGGCAAACTGCGAAGCAACCGTAAGGATTTCATCGCGCGCAGGTGCTGCAACTCTTCGCGGCGTTCAAAGGCGTCGATGCTCATCACCACCAAATCGCCTTCTCCGTCCTTGGTGATGTAAATCGGTTCCTGCACGCTATGCGCCAGCTCGAAAATGGCTCCGTAGTCGTTGCGCAGACTGGTGGATGACTTGATAATCATACATTTCCGGCTCCTTGTGTTGAGATATTTCAGTAATTTTCAAGTTTTCAAATAAGCGGTTGGGGACTATGCTATAATTATAGCCGAGTCCTTCAGAATATTCAAGCCGCTTTTTTGTAGGGGACGCAGTCCACTATAGGTCAGAAAAAAACAAACCAAGAGAGAAGCAAGTTTTTCTCTTGGTTTGTTTCATTTTATCAAAAAGATAAAACTCTGCCAAGTGTTGCAAGTATTCCAAGAACCAGGATTTTTTCCTCTACCCGCTTGGACGGAACTGCAATTCCCCGTGTATTTGAGGGGGCACTCAATGGCGAGGTGTTTCGTTTGCTATAAATAAAAATCTTCAAACATCCGGTATTCCCCGCCGAAATAGTCGCGGTTGGAAACAACCGAAAACACGATTCCCAGGACAAACAGCAGGAAGTTGATGGCCAGGTTGAAGCCGAAGCCAACCAGCATATATCGGAGGAAGGAACTTGCCCTCCGGGGGAGACTGGTCCGTTTGGAAAAGTAGTACACCAGGCCCAATAAGGGTCCGGCATAGCGGACCAGCGTGCTGGTGGAGCGCAGCACCCAGCCGAAAGGAAATGTAAGGAAAGGCGAAAAGGCAAGATAGGCCATCAGACCGGACAAAATGGCGTACAGCGCCGGAGAAAGGCCCAGCAAAAAGCCGATGAGCTTCAATCCAGGCCGCGCGAAATCGGCTTCCCGCATCGAGGGCGGCGGTTGGTAAGGCGGCGGATAGGAGCCATAAGGCGGTTGTTGTCGATAGGGCGGTTGCCGCCGGTAAGACGCCACTCCCGCGCCGCAGACTGGGCAGGCAGAGGCGTATTCGTCAATTTCATTTTTACAGTAGGCGCATCGCATCATGGTGGCTCCTCGGCTATTCAGTATTCATTGTTAACCATTACTTTTCTCCGTAGCCGTCAATATCCCCAGCCTGCAGGGCATGTAATATCTTGTGGCGCACGTCGCCGTAGGGTTTTTCCAGGCTGTTCAGCAATTCTTTGATCTCCTGCCGCCGGGTCGCGCCGTCCACAGGGCAGCGGCTCTTGACCACCGGCAGTTCCAGCCTGCGTACCACGCGGGCGGCGTCGCTCTCCCGGGCGTAGATCATGGGGCGGATCATCGTGAGCTCCTTGCGTGAGAGCTGGGTCACGGGCGAAAAGCAGCCGATGGTCCCGCCACCCAGCAGATTCATCAGGAAAGTCTCCGCCAAGTCGTCCAAATGGTGACCGAGGGCAATTTTGTTGCAGCCTGCCGCCTTGGCCTCGTCGTGCAGGATGCCCCGGCGCATACGCGCACAAAGCGAGCAGGGATTTTTCTCCTCCCGCGCCTCGAACACGATCTCCCAGAGGCGGGTCCGGCGAATCACATAGGGGATCTCCCACTGGACGCAGAGGGCTTCCAGGGCGCCGTAGTCCGCCTCCTGCCCGTAAAAGCAGGGGTCCAGGGTGATGGCGGTCAGCGAAAATTCGGCGGGGTAAAAGCTCCGTAACCGGTTCAGCGCGCACAGCAGGGCGACGGAGTCCTTTCCGCCGGAGAGCCCGACGGCGACGCGGTCGCCCGCCTGCACCATATCATAGCGCTCCATCGCGGAACGCATGTAGCTCAGTAATTTTTGCATAGATTCATGTATTTTCTGTAGGGGACGCAGAGGACTGCGTCCCCTACAAAGTTATTTTTACAGATACCGGTCAATAAATGCCTTGATGTTGCCATAATACAGGTCCAGCTCATACATCGCCTCGGCGTGGGCCGCACCGGGTACCACCAGCATCTCCTTCTCGCAGGCCGCCGCGTCGTAGACGACGCTGAGCATCCAGAAGGGTACGTAGTCGTCCCGGTCGCCGTGAATGAAGAGCGTGGGTGTCCTGGACTTTTTCAGCTGCTCCACGCAGGAGGCCTCCCGAATCGAAAAGCCCGCCCGCAGTTTCGTGACGGTATTCAGCGCGTAGAGCACGGGGAAGGGCCGGAGGTTATAGGTCTCCTTCGCCTGCACGACGAATTCGTCCCAGACGGAGGTGTAGCCGCAGTCCGCAATTGCGCAGACGACGTTAGCCGGCAGGTCCTCACCGGTGGTCATCATCACCGTGGCGGCGCCCATGGAGACGCCGTGCAGAATAATCTGCGGGTTTTCGTATTCCCGGATGAGGTAATCGACCCAGGCACAGACGTCGATGCGGTCATACCAGCCCATGGAGACCGTGTCGCTTTCGCTCTCGCCGTGCCCGTTCAAATGCGGCATCAACACGTTATAACCCAGCTCATAAAAGGCCTTCGTCGCCGCGCCGTAGGCCTGGGTGGAGCTGGTGCGGCCGTGCAGGCAGATGACCCAGACGTTCGTGGGGGACACGTTGCGGAACAGCTCCGCGTGGAGACGCTCGCCTCGGGGGGAGATGGTGACCACCTTCTGCGGATTCTGCGCGCTGTACCACTCCGCGCCCTCCTTAAAGAGGGGATAGTAGGGCTTGTTGTAGATCTGCGCGCCCTCGACGTTGCCCGCGAGCAAATCCTCCAGGGACCTGCTGTTGGTGACGGCCTTCCGGCTGAGCACCGCCTGGAAGAAATATTCGCCCACAGCCAGATAGGCGGCCCCCGTTACCGCGGCCAAGCCTGCCGCGCCCAGGAGCAGTTTGCGTTTATTCGCCATGATTGTTTCCCTCTTTCTTTCACTACGCGGAAACCTCTGCCATCTTGGTCTCCAAATATCTGTCGATAAACTTCCGTATCGTGCCGTAATACAGTTCCAACTGATAGCATGCTTCGGCGTGCTCGGCGCCGGACGCCACCAGCAGCTCCTTCTCAGCGGCGCAGGCGTCGTAGACGACTTGGAGCATCCGGAAGGGCACGAATCTGTCCGCGTCGCCGTGAATAAACAGCGTGGGCGTCTTGGACTTTTTCAGTTGCTCCACGGCGGAGGCCTCCTTGATGGAAAAGCCCGCGCGCCGACGCACCACCGTATCCAGCGCGGAAAGGCCGACGGGGGTGATACTCCCCAGGCGCAAGGTCTCCTTCGCCTGCTCTTCGAATTCCTCCCAGACGGAGCTGTAACCGCAGTCCTCGATGGCGCAGACCACATTGTCCGGCAAGTCTTCGCCGGTGGTCATCATCACCGTGGCGCCGCCCATGGAGACGCCGTGCAGGATGATTTGCGGGTTGTTGTACGCGCGGTTGAGATAGTCGATCCAGGCGACGATGTCGAGGCGGTCCAGCCAGCCCATGCTGATGAAGTTGTCCTCACTGTCCCCGTGTCCGCAGAGATGCGGAAAGAGGGTGTTGTAGCCCCATTCGTGATACACCTTCGCGGCCCCGCCGAAATCCCGGGGACAGTCGGAGTAGCCGTGTATGCAGATGATCCAGACGTCCGAGGGTTTTTCGTTCGCGATCAAATCCGCGTGGATGCGCGCCCCCCTGGGAGAGACGGTGACGACCTTTTCGGGATTCTTTTCAACAAACCACTTTACGCCCGCCTGAAAGGAGGGGAAGTAGGACTTGTTGTAGAAGTCGCCCAGTCCGGAGGCATCGTCCATAAGTTTGCCCAAAAAGGTTTCAAACCAGTTCGGCTCCACCGGGTTAAGGGGTCCGCCCGCGAGGATGTCCTCCGTTTTCATACCCGCGAAACCGCGGGAGGCGGCGGCTCTGGAAAGCACCTGGCTGAAGAGGAACTCTCCCGCTGCCAGGTAGGCGGCTCCCCCCGCCGCGGCCAGACCCAGGGTCCGTTTCAATAATTTTGCCATATCCGTTCGTCCCTTTCTGTTTTGTTTTTACCAAATTATTATTTCATTACGGGGAGGGCAGCGTTATGCCACTTGTCTTAAACTCGATGCATTCTTGCACTATTTTGTTTCCCGCGCCTTCAATGGCCGATTTCAGTATGAGCCCTGTCTGCTGGTCAATACAGTAGGATACTTTGCCCGTTCCCTCTTCTCCGGTAATGGTGGTTGAATATTTGTCGCACTTTCTGCCCGCAACGGTTTCAGTACCGTCTTTTTTTAATTTAGCACCGTAGAGTTCCTCTGCCGCTGGCAAGACTTTAAAACCGTAAACGGCAGTGAAAATGTCTTCCGCTTGCTCCTGCGTTATGGGATCGCCGTAGACTTCAAGGCCGTTACCCCTCATGTCATTATACGACAGATACTCGTCTCCATCCTTGATAAACAGCGATTTCATGCCGGGGACTTCGAAGTAATACCCTTGCGACGTCCGCATAAAGACCTGTCGCTGTTCTCCCTCAACTCCGGGCATGGTACTCTTATAAGTGATGGAGTAGTCGCCCTTATAATTGTTATTTATAGAGCCTTTGCCGTTGTTATTGCCGCCCTTCGTCGTGGGATCATTGCCGGCTGGCTGCGTCGCGCTGCCCACCGTAAAGGAAACGGTGTTCAGGAGCGCCGATGTCAGTTCCGACGCCTCGCCGGAATACACCTTGAACATACGCAGCTCGTAGTTGCCGTCCTCTTCGGGCGCGGTTATTGTAACCGTGGATGAGCCGGTTTGGTCAAAGTTCGCACTGTCTATGGAATCGTTGTTCGCCGCTCCCGCCCCGTAAATGCCGACAAACGCGCCGTTGTCGAGCATTTCCTGGGTCACGCCCTTCACTGACACACGGATGGCGCCGCCGGGCGCGTAGTTCGTCTTGTCCGCCGTGAAAGACGCTTTTCCAATGCCGCCGAGCAAACTTGCGGGGCTGCCGCCCCCGTCGCCGAGCAGGCCAAAGCCGTTTGTAAATACCGCTGCCGCCGCAAGAGCGGCAATGACCACAACAATCACAATGACAAGCGGAGCCTTGCTCTTTTTCTTCTTTCCCTTTCCCCCGGGGACTACCGGGGTTACCGGGGCCTGGGGCTGATATACGGGCTGCTGATATGCCGCTTGCTGCGTAGGCTGATAGGCAGGTTGCTGCGGCTGCTGATAGGCAGGTTGCTGCGGCTGCTGATACGCGGGCGGCTGTGCGGGTTGATATGCCGCTTGCTGGTACGGCTGTGCCTGTTGCGCAGGCTGTTCGGGCGCGGGGGATTGCCCCGCTCCGCAGACGGGGCAGAATTTTGCAGTGCCCTCAAATTGTGTGCCGCAGTTGGAACAAAATGCCATGTGAATCTCTCCTTAATTTTTTTCTATTCTTGTTTGTCTATGCGATTGTAGCACAAGATGGCCGAGAAGGCAAGGGAATTATAGATAAAAGGGCGGACACGAGGCCCGCCCCCAGCAAGAGAGGTCAAGGGGATTTGGCGGCCATCAGGGCGTCTACGTCCGCCACGATTTGCCATGTGCCGCCGAAACGTATGGGCTTGTCAAATTCCTGTATAATCTCTTCATAATAGTGATAGTGGTAGGGCCACAGGGAATAGTAATATCTCTTTCTGGATTTAAGGGATGTGTCTAGGAAGGAATACGGAGACTCGTCACTGAATCCAATGAGCCCATCAATTTTTCCAATCAGTGCGCCTTTTTCACCCGCTTTTTCAGAGCGATAAACATCAAACCAGTATGCTGCATAGACCGAATAACGGGGTAACTGCCAGGCGATCCGTATGCCGGAGCCAACTGCTGAGACTTGGTAACGGCTTGGGTCGCGATCTTCGTCAAAACGTATCAAGTCATATTTTTTGTCGCCGATATAATATTTGATTTCGTTAATGGGGGATTTTTTTGTGTCGATTATAACTTTGTGGTTGGCATATGTTTGTTTGTCAGTGTCAGACCATTCAATATATTCAGCGCCGCCATGTTCATGTACTCTGGGTTTCGACATATCATAAGTTAATTCTATGATCCCGTTTTGATTGGAATTCATCATTAATGAAAATATTTCATCTTCGCCCCCTCTTTCGATATAGTATGGGGAAATTGGCAAAGAGAAGACCTGTCCACATGAAATGAAAGAAAAGCTCAGCGGGTATACCACGCTTTTGTCAATCTCCAGGCTTTCATAATAGCGCCTGTCCACCCATAGACCACTAACTTTTTCCAATAATTTGGAAAGCTCTTTGCTGACATGCGGCATGGTGAGAGGCTCCGTTACAGGCGGCTCTGTTACAGGCGGCTCTGTTGTTGGGTCCTCCGTTGTTTCTTCGGAAACTTCGCCGTTGACGGCAGTCGCCTCGGCAGAAGACGCTGTTGTCTGGCCGGCCGGTGTTTCCGTTGTGCAGGCGGTGCACACGAAAGCCACGAGGAGTAACATTGCCAGGATGGCAACCGCATATTTCATGATAACATCCATCCCGCCTTTTAGATATACCGGCCGATAAACTTGCGTATCGTGCCGTAAAACAGCTCCGTTTGGTACATGGATTCGGCGTGCCCCGCGCCGGGCACTACCAGCATCTCTTTCTCACAGGGGCAGGCGTCGTAGACCTGCTGGAGCATCCGAACGGGTATGGCCCCGTCCGCGTCACCGTGGATGAACAGCGTGGGCGTCTTGGATTTTTTCAGCTGCTCCACGCAGGAGGCCTCCCAAATCGAGAAGCCCGCCCGCCAGCGCGTGACGGCATCCAGCGCGTGGAGCCCGGCGGTGACTACGGGCCCCGGCAGGGTCTCCCACGCCAGACCGTAACACAGGTCAAACAGGGAGGTGAAGCCGCAGTCCTCAATGGCACAGACCACGTTGGCCGGCAGCGGTTCTCCCGTGGTCATCATCACCGTGGCGGCACCCATGGAGGCGCCGTACAGAACGATTTTCGGATTTTCGTAGTCGCGGTTGAGTTGTTCAATCCAGGAGACGACGTCGAGGCGGTCCAGCCAGCCCATACTGACGAAGTTGTCCTCGCTCTCCCCGTGTCCGCAGAGGTGCGGCAGGAGGAGATTGAAGCCCCAGTCATAAAAGGGCTGTACCAGCACGCCGTTGGCCCAGGGGCAGCTGGTGTAGCCGTGCAGGCAGATGAGCCAGAGGTCGGAGGGCTTCTTATTCAGAATCTGCTCCGCGTGAAGGAGGCTCCCCCGGGAGGAGAGGGCGGCGGTCTTTTCCGGTTTCTGTTCCACATACCACTGTGTGCCCGCCCGGAAAGCGGGAAAAAAGGGCGCCTTGAAAAAGCCCTCCATCCCGTAGCCCTCGCCCGTGATCTGGGCCATCAGGCGGTCCGTCCAGTCCTGGGGCAGTTCGGCGGGTTTACCCGCGACAACGCTCTCCACCGGCCAGCCCGCAAAGCCCCGGGTGGCGGCCTTTCTGGTGAACAGCATGCCGTAGAGCAGTTCGCCCAGCCCTAAGTAAGCGGTTCCTCCCGCCGCGGCCAGGCCCAAGGTTGTTTTGAGCAGTTTGTGTTTCGCCATTGTGACTTCATTCCCTTCTAAGTGCTGCGGCAGCTGTTGGCATAACAGATAAAACTATAAACACCATTACCAACAAGGAAAAAGCCAATAATCCAATTTTTTCTTTTCTACGTGACATTTTGACAACTCCTTTTTCTTTTTTATTTTTTTTGTTTCAAAAAAGCCCGCTTATCCATCTTTTATAGATTCTGGCTAAATCATAAAGCATCATCCCTACTTTCCACAAATTTATAACCAGTTCAATTGTAGACAAATTATTAAATAAATGCAAGACAAAATTTACCATTATTTCGACATGGTCGAAGTTTTTTTATTTAATTTTAAGAAACAAGCTCGATTCGCAGCCGATTTCCATTTTGGACGCACGGAAAAGGCATACCAGGAAGGAAAAGCGTTAGCATAACGAAACCCCCGCGCTGGCCTTATAACAGGCTGACGCGGGGGACTCTTTTGTTTCTGTGCCTTACCGATTGAAGACACAGCCGAACAGACCATTTACGAATATGAATCGCGGTGTGTTCGGATTTGAAAGACGCTGGTGGGCCATCTAGGACTCGAACCTAGGACCAACCGGTTATGAGTTGCCTCTAAGGGTTCCCACTTTTTGGCATTTCAAAAAATGAATTAATATTGGTGCGCCATCAAGGATTCGAACCTTGGACCAACCGGTTATGAGTACCGAAATTGGTAGCACCACACAAAAGAAGCTTGAAAAAACATATAATAACCGTCGAAATGACTGTTGCTCTACTGCGATTGCCGTATCCCCTATAGGTCTTGTCCCTTTATGGCTGATACATCAATACAGAATAAAAGCAACAAGTTCTTTCTTTGCTCTTGTGAGCTTTTTTATTATACCTTGTCCAAAAATGTTTGTCAATATAATTTCCGATATTGCATTAACATTTTATAATAGAACCAAAAATCTGAAAAAGCATATTTTTAGATTCAGGAACCGGAGGCAGCAGCAAAGCAGCCACACCACGCGGGCGTGGTGCTCGCCCCTTGACAAGGCAATCACAAAATGATACACTCGCCAAGCCCGACGGGGAAGAAATCCAGCATATTTTTGAGTTCCGTCACCGTCGGCGACATTCTTTAATCATTTTTTGATTGCCTTGTCAAGGGGTGGCGGACGGTTTCGGAAAGTTTCAAATATTTCCCATACCCCAAGGCGCAGTATACGCAGGCACGGAAAAATAAACCGCCTTTCCCATGAGGGAAAAGCAGTATATTTTTGCTTAGCCTGCACTCT
>Ga0123353_10008601_pt1 | contig 13966 bp, 11 predicted proteins | sample TergutLab28metaG_3_FD_92763 | JGI IMG/M metagenome (GOLD analysis project Ga0123353, IMG submission 92763) | Labiotermes labralis P3 segment gut microbial communities from Petit-Saut dam, French Guiana - Lab288 P3 | ecosystem: Host-associated > Arthropoda: Insects > Digestive system > Gut ... | reverse complement strand
GGATTTGACGATTTTGCGGGCTTGTTTTTTTGCGAATTTCGCGCGCTTTTAGCGTTTTTTAATGCGCTTTTCTTTGGAACGATCATGATTTTTTCGTTCTGTCCGATGATTTTTTCTTGCGTTCAACGATTTTATCGGAATCATTGACGCTTTTTTCGTGATACTTGAAGAGAATAGCTTCCGTCATCGCGCTTTTGTCATGCGTTTTTGTACGAATTCCGTGATTTTTGACATGACAGACGACACATTGTAACGCATATGCCTGATGTATTAACGCATAAGCGACCGATTTCAACGCGCAGACGGATGATGAGGGGGGATGTCGGCACTCCAACCAACAATGCAGCTCACCACGAAGGCCGCGAAGAGGCGTAAAGTTCAGTTGCCACGATTGATTTTGCCACGGAAGGCATGGAATCATTTTTTTCCAGATTTAGCATCTATGCTGGAAAGGTACTCCGCAACCTCTTTCGCGTTTCCTGATTCCTTTGCCAAGTCGAGCGGAGTATTGCCATTTTTGTCTTTCGCATTGACATTAGCCCCTTTAGAAACAAGGAATTTAACAAATTCAAGGTGATATATCAGCTGATGGAGCGGGGTCTGGCCATAAGCATCTTTTGCATTCACATCAGCCCCTTGGGAAACGAGATATTCGGCATATGCAACACTATTCACTTTAAATAGTGGAGTCCTGTCGTACATACCTTTCGCATTCACATTAGCCCCTTGGGAAACGAGAAACTTCATTTTCTCAACTACTGCATCTTCAGGCAGATCGGGACGAAAGCAATAAACCCCGAAGGGACAGAGCGGGGTATCGCCGTAACCATCTTCTGCATTCACATCAGCCATTTTGGAAACGAGATATTTGGCAATTTCAACATCTCGCCCAAAATGAAGCGGGGTCATGCCCCTGTAGCCCTTGGCATTAATATCTGCCCCTTGAGAAACAAGATATTTGGTGATTTCAACATTTTCATAAAACACCGCATTATGCAGTGGTGTCCCGTAGGATTCGCATTTCATATTGATATCAGCTCCTTCAGAAACAAGAAATGTAACAAGATCAATTCTACCTCTGGTTACTGCGTCATGGAGAGGGGTATTTCCCACCCGAATGGGACTCTGGCCTGGCTCATGCTTTGTATTTTGCACATTGACATCTGCTCCTTTGGAAACGAGGTATTTGACTTTGGCTATGGCATCATTTTTCTCGTTGACTGCCTTATGAAGCAAGGTATTGCCGTATTCATCCTTCGTTTTTACGTCATCTTCAAAATCTCTATACTCCGCAAGAAATTTGCCGATTTCCGCCAACTCTTCATCGGTAAACTGAGATCGGATGAGGTACTCAATGACCACAGTATTCCTCCCTGTCTTTGCCACATCCAGTGAAGTCTTGCCGTTATTGGCTTTTGCATTAGCGTCAGCCCCTTTTGACACGAGGAATTTGACGACTTCGACATCTCCACTCCGTGCCGCAAAATGAAGTGGAGTCACGCCATCGTTGTCCTTGGCATTAACATCTGCCCCTTTTGACACTAGGAATTTGACGACATCAATACGCCCATATCCTGCAGGCAAATGAAGTGGGGTAAAGCCATTATTGCTCTTGGCATTAACATTTGCCCCTTGAGACACGAGAAACTCGACGAGATCAATGCGCCATATTACTGCCATCACATGAAGCGGAGTAAAGCCATTGACATCCTTGAGATTAACATCTGCTCCTTTGGAAACAAAATATTTAAGATAATTGAGGATAATATTCTGATCCGTACCCGAATGCACCTTGTCCAGCGTATCGCGTACTTCGTCCAGCGTTTCCGGGCTATATGCGTCCAGCACCTGACGCATTTCGGTTAGGTAGTAAGTTATCGCATCTCTCCCATGATCCGCTAATAATTTGTCGGCTTTTGCTTTATCAGCAGGAGATAATGTCTGCCCCCAACAACTATTCGAAAATAACACCGTGAGGCAAAACAGGCACGAAAAGAAAAGGGTGTTGATGATTTTTCGTGGAAATCGGAGTGTCGTTTTCATGGAATTGTTCCTTTCAAAAACAGTTTCAAACGCGAGTATTTTGTATTACAATATTTCTTGAACCGGGAAATTTTCCTCTCCTTAGTATAGGCGCAAACAGAAACCATTTTTGCGCATAGAAAAAGGGAACAAACGTTCAAAGTGAGCGATTGCCCACCACCCATCAATTTATCAATCCAAATTGGGAACGTCAAGTATTAGTTTCAGAAAACTGCACAAAATGAGATCAATGAACACGGGAGCGGATCAACGAATCCGCGGATTTGCAGAGGCCGAAGGCGTTTTGCCCATACCGGCTACGGTATCGATTATGTCGGGTTTGCGACGACGTAGATTTCGACGCAGGAATGGAGCGGTTTGTTTTCCTCGTCCCGGGCGGGTTGGGAATCACCGACGGAATACACCTGAATTCTTCCCGCGACGATTCCCTGGTCGATCAGATACGACCGGACATTGTAGGCTCTGGCATAACCAAGGTCCATGGCATCACGAAAGCTCCCGCGTTCCCCGGGGCCGGCATGACCGCGAATTTCGATCGGATTTTCATGAATATTCAGCAGCGGGATGATCTCCCGAATCTCTTCTTTTGCCGTTTCACCGAGTTCATGGGAGTCCTGTTCAAAAAGGACCACGCCGCTGATGTTTTTCGCAGGCGGCATACGTATCGGGAGTGATTTCGACGGGAGCACCTCGGGGGCCGGACGATTTTTCTCGCCTTTTCCTTCGGGGGAGAGGAATAATCTCAGCGTGCTTCCCGACCCGAATTGCTGTTGAAATGCTGTTGAAACCGCCTCCGCCTTTCCGGTGTTCATCGAACTGAACGAGTAGAGCATGATAAAGAACGTGAGCAAAAGCGTTGCCATGTCACTAAAACTGATCATCCAGAACGGTGCCGACTCTTCTTCAATGTCGTCGGTCAAGTCGCCATAGATGTCGTTTTTCATGATTTACTCTTCAATATTTGCTCTACTACTGCCAAACGCCATAAACTTTGTGCTCCTTGTGGTTAAATATCTTAACCACAAAGTTCACAAGGGGCTACACAAAGGACACAAAGGGAAATTGGAAATGGTTCTTTGTGAACCTTGTGCCTCCTTTGTGCTCCTTGTGGTTGAATATCTTAACCACAAAGTTCACAAAGATTTTCACAAAGGACACAAGGAGAAATGTCAATTTATTGGCGTTTTATGGTATATTTACTCTTCAATTTCGATGTTCACGGACAGTGGTTCTTCGTCCATTTTACGTTGTTTCGGCGGTAAAAACATGGAAAGTCGCTGCCGGATCACGTAGGGATTCTCACCGTTCTGGATCGCAATGATGCCGGTAATCGTCAGTTCCATGATTTCCATTTCCCGCAGGTGACCGTTCCCGAGTTTTTCGGCGAACGGCAGAAAAAGCAGATTCGCGACAACCGTCCCGTAGAACGTGCCGAGAAGGGCAAGCGACATGTGTCTGCCGATGGTTTGCGGGTCCATGCGTGCAAGCATCATGACAAGCCCCATGAGCGTCGCCATGAGTCCGAACATGGGAGCGGCTTTGCCCATTTGGAAAACCATTTTCCGGCCGGTTTGATGCCGCATGTGGACCGATTTCATCTCGGTGCGCATCACCGATTCCACCGTTTGCGGATTCAAGCCGTCGATGGCCATGCGGACGCCGGAAACAAGGAACGGATCGTCGATTTCATGAAGTTTGCTCTCAAGACTCAACAAACCGTCGTGCCGTGCCACCTCGGCAAGTGAAACGAGGTTGTCGACGACCGTCGTCATGTTTCTTTGCGTGTGGAAAAAAATCTTGCGAAACAGATTCGGAAGATTGAGGACGTCGCGGATGGGAAACGCGATGAGTACCCCGCAAAATACGCCGCCACAAACGATGGCCATGGCCGGCAGGTCGATAAATCCGGGAAGTGAACCTTCGGCGACAACGATCGAACCGACCAGAATGATCGCCGCGGTAATGACGCCAATGATTGTTCCAAGGTCCATGAAAATCCGTGAAAATCCGTATAAAGTTATGAAGTTGCGTTGGTGGCAGAATATGTTGAGTTGGTGGCGGAGGAATATTTCGGAAAAAGGCTCTTTTCCTGTTGGTAGACAATCGCTTTTTTGACGACGTCCTCCATCGTGTCGCGAACCATGATGCTGTCGCCGCTCGTCATCGTGATGAGCGTGTCGGGACATCGTTCCACGTACCGGATCAGGTCCGCATTCAAAACAAATTCATTGCCGTTGAGTTTTGTAAGAATAATCATGGGAATCCCCGTTACACGTTACACGATACGCAGTACCGCCTCGAACATGTCGTTGGCGGCGGTAATGACTTTGGCATTGGCACGATAGGTCGAGGAGGCCATGATCATGTCGATCAATTCGTTCGCGATGTCGGTGTTCGCCATTTCGATGGATTGGCCTTTGATTTTACCGAAAATTCCCTGGTTGGGTTCACCGATTTGCGCCTGTCCGGAGTTGACGCCTTCGATGAAAAGGTTGTCGCCAACCTGGACCAGCCCTTCGTTGTTGACAAAATGAGCAAGGAGTACCTGGCCGAGCGGACGGACGGCTCCGCTGGTGAACGTTCCGTAAATGATTCCATCGTCGGCGACGGTGTAGTCGTAAAGAACCCCCGCCCCGGCACCATCCTGTCTGATCATGGAAAGCGACTGGTTGCTTGTCGCAAGTGCCGCAACCGCGCCAAGGTCCATGTTGAAGTCGAACTTCATCGGACTTTGACTGGCAACGTCAATACGCTCAATCGTGACGGTCGGTGTCGGATTGCCGATCAGTTTGCCGTTGGAATCGAATTTGACGGTTCCTGTTCCCACGGCGATGGAAATTCCGTCGGCCGCTTGATTGTCCACCGAGTCGGCATACCAGCGGTAAAGCGTTTCGGTGTCGCCTTTGCTTTCCAGGGTCATCGTCAGGTGAACGTTCACCGGCGTGCCAAGCGAATCGAACACAAGGAGGCTGGTCGAGATGCCGTCACCGATGTTGTCCTGAGTTCTGCTCCAATCAAGGCCGAGTTGCTTGATATTGCCCGTCGTGTCGGTGATTGTCATTTGTGACGGGATGATTCTCAGCTCGTTTTGCGTTCCGGTGTTCCCGAGAATGGTGATTTTTCCGTTAACCATGGAAACGCCCGGTGAACCATCGTTGATCGTTTTGCCGACATCCCCCTGATCTCTCGGAATGTCCGGATTTTCACCGCCGGTCCGGATTCCGAACGATTTGCTCAAAAATGTCATGTAACTTTGAAGCGTCGTTGTCGAATCAATCGTCAGGGTTTCCGTTTTGAGGTCGTTTCCCCCTTTGTTTCCGGTGAACTGGAGCGTTCCTTCGGTAAAAACATTGACGAACCGCCCCTGGTCATCGTGAACGCCGATATTGACAAGTGCCGTGTTGCCGTTGGCGAGAACGTTTCCTTTTCCTTCAAAACTCATCTTTTCCTGTTGAATCAGATCGGCGTCCGAAAGACCGTCAACATAGGTGACAGGGGCATCCGTGCTGTGAAGCGTTGTGACAAGATAAAAATCCGTCGGATTGTCGGCACTGCAACGATAGATTTTCCGTTGCGTCCAATTGTCGGGATTGCCGTTCATTCCGATCATGGGAATATCCGACAAGGAAATGCGTCCGCCGTTGACGTTCATCGTGTTGCTGATATAGGAAGGACGGCTTTCATTTCCCTGATCGTCGGCAAACGTCACGTAATATTGGTATCCCCCCTGCAATCGGGCAAGGTTCATCTCTTCATGTTCGGCGATTGTTTCGGTCGAAAGAGTATCCGTGTAACTCGTTGTTGTCGCTGTTATTTCATCGACGAGATGAAATTCCGGAGTCTCCTGGGGGTCGTCCGGACTCACGGCGCGATAGATTTTCAGATGGGTGTAGGGCGGTTCGGCATCCTCGGGGAGCTGACCGATCGGAAGATCAATCAGATTGATCATGTTTTGTCCGGCACTCACCGTCACGGAAAGCGGCGAGGAATAATCGGTTTCGTCGTCGAACCCGCTTTCCGGTCTCGAATAAACGAATCGGTAAAGGTAAGTCCCCTCTTCGATTTCACCGGAACCGGAAGAGGCCGTTCCTGATGTTCTCGCCGCTTCGATGCTCGGTTTGGCCGCAACACTTGCCGTGGCCGCCTGAGCCCCGGGCGAAGTCTTCGAAAGATCGGTCAGCGGCTTCGATTCGAGAACCGTTCCCTGGGTGGAATCCGGTCCGACGGCATTGAGAAGCCCTTCGATCGTTGCCGTTCTTGTCGCTTCAGCGATTTTCGTCTTTCCGACGGCAATCGTGATTGGTGAAAGTTGCCCTTTTTGGATTTCAAAACGGTCGTTCACCGTGTAGCCCATGACATAGCCGCCCATGGATGAAACGAGCTGCTGGTCTTCATTGAGTTTCATCACGCCGTTTCGCGTGTAATACTGCATCACGCTGCCGAGGGTCGGTTGGGTGATGAAAAAACCGTCACCGCTGATGGCCATGTCGGTTTTCGTCATTCCCGGTTTGATGCTTCCTTGCGAGAAATCGGTGCTGGTTCCCATGGTGAGGACCCCCTGACCGATCTGGATGGGATTTGATCCGGCAGTGAAAGGCATACTCGGACTGGAACCAAGCGACCAGTAACGCGCAAAAATGGTCTCGAAATCGGCACGTTGCGACTTGAATCCAACCGTGTTGGCGTTGGCGAGATTGTTTCCGATGACACTGATGCTCGTATCCGCGGCGTTCATTCCGGTATGAGCGACATTCATCGATGCAAAAAGACTCATGACCAAACTCCCTTTATCAATGAGACAAGAACGGACTCCATGCCAGGCATGTCTTTGATCTTATCGACCCGGAATGATGAGATAATGAGAAAAACGACGACGTCTTCGAAATTGGTCGAAAAATCCGCAAGAAACATAAAGAACGGGACCGAAAAGCCGATCCCGTTCTTCAGCCGGAAACAAATGGCCACGACGAAGCAAACTACGAAGTCAACGGCGACAGGAAATCAGAATCGGTTGATCGTGATACCAATCGTGAAACCGTGCATCCACGTCGTGTCATTAACGTTTTCGTTAATTCCGAAGATTTGACCATTGGGGAAAAGTGTGTAATCATTGACCAGCGAGGACCGTGCCGTATTGTCGATGTACATTCCTTGATATCCGAGGGTGATTCCAATGGCATCCGTCATCTGCCAATTGGCCATCAGGCTGAAGTCCACCCCGGGTGAAAATTCCGTCCGATTCGCTGCGTGATTGAACGACTCGCTGTTGTTGGAAAATCGGGATGGCGTCCAGACATACATATCCATGGGAGTAACCTCCCCCGCGTAAGACTCTTCTCGTGCTTGTGCATCCGACGCAAGAGTTCCCCTGCTGGTCATTCGTTGGGCGTTGAATCCGGCGAAGAATCTGGAGTTGGCAATCAACGACCAACGACCGATTTTCCGGATGTATCTCATCCCGACTTGTGGACCGACAATACGATTGAGCGCCGTGAAGTTCCAATTCGAGTCGGCCAGGATGTTCCCGACGCCGTTACTGGCATAGGGACGACCCGTACTCTCGAAACCGAGGTTGTCATCAAGTTGGAAGTAACGGACACCGCCGGTAAACTCGAAAAAACCGAAACGTGTGGGGTGCATCCGGAAAATGTAATTCGCCTCAACGTCCCAGTGACTCACTCTTGTACGTATCGTGTAATCATCGAAGAAAATCGGGAGCGGAGTGAAGATGTAGCTCTGAGAGGGAATTCCCGGGTAAGCAACCCAACCCCACAAGGCACCTCCCGGCATGGACCTATAACTTACATTGTCCGGCAACGTCTGGGGACCACTGACAGGGTCATATCGGTATAAAAAGTTGTGGTCATTATCACCGACAATAAATGGTCTTGCGGTACTTATAAACTGATCGTTAATGTCCATTTCACCGCCGTATCCCTGAAAAACACTGCTTTGAGCCTGGAGTATCGTGGTTTTCAGCTCCCATCCGTGGTGACCGATCTGATTCCCGAATCGGATCGTTGTCCCCCCTTCGAATTGCTGCTCCAGCATGTCGGTAGAGATTGTATTTTTTCGTGCCTGAGTGGTGTCTGAGGCATAATAATGCGTTCCGATCGGTGCCGCATCCCACCCGATTACCGTTTGTTTGCCCTGCGTGATGAGCCAGTAATTGTAGTCGATTTCGCCCCAGAACCCGCTTCGGAGCCGTGCTCCCCCTCCGAATTGGTCACTTGCGACCGGTGACCACAGTCTTCCCTGGGACATCTGGGCCAAGACGGTGGAAGAATGTGCTATGACCAATAAAAGTAGCAAGACGATAGGAAATTTTTTCATGTAAGTAAGCGACATGGTTTTCTATCCACCTCGTGAATACGTAGACTCATCCAATTGTTTCTTATGGGGAAACATCTTGCGAACATTGCTCCCCATTACGGCTGTGACGGTAGTATCGGACATATCGACTTCAACAATTGAATCATAAATAACGACACGTGGCAAAATATATCGATTTTTTTGAAAAAACGTCTTGTAGGACGTGTAAATCAAACAAAATAAAAAAAATAAGCCCCCCCCTTTTGAGGAAAGGCTTACTTTTTATGAAATTTGAACGATTTAGACTATCTTATTGAAGTCACGATTATCTTATCGAAGGAAGAAATGTTCCGTTATCAGCCACGTCAAACATCGGACGGAACGGATCGCAAAAACCGGCAAGCAATCCTCCGCGCGGCTGGAACGTGAGTTGGAGCATGAGGTTCCAGCTTTCTTTGCGTGCTCCTGAAAAACTACGTCCTTCACTGGGGATGATATAAGTTACGGAATTTTGAAGCGAAACACAATCGGTCAGGGGAATTGTGAAATCTGCCCTGAATATTCCGTCACCATAATTCGTTGCACCGGCACTGATGGCTCCTTCACCGCCGTTGGCGTAGTATTTTTTGATGAACAGCGCGTAATAATCGTTCGGAGAAACCTTTTGTGTGACACGAAACCAGTCGGCGTGCCAACGATTTTCAAATTGATCGTAATCAAGCCGATAAAGAGTTCTTGTTATTGTGTCATTTTTCATTCCAAAACTACTCCGAACCCCAATTTCGTAGCCCCAAGGGGAAATGTACGACAATTCCGCCCGAAGTTGTTCGAGTTTGATTTTCTGGTCGTAATTGTCTCTCATAAAGTCATACGCGACACCAAGTTGAGCCGGAACGTGAGTTCCACGGTGAGACACGGCCACGGTCCCGAAATATTGTTCTCTTATTTCGGATTCAAAAACATTTGTCCGGGGAATCGCGTATCCACAGAGTTTGCTTTGAATGGCGCGAAACCCTGCCTGAACATTGATCGGCAAAGGATTTGACGTCGGGCTGCACCAATTGAGCGATTCCGTAAACCCGAAACATCCCGACCCATAGTCCAAAGGACTTGCAAATCCTGCGGCCCCAATGGAAGCGGTGACGTTTTCTCCCAAATTGCCCCAAGGGGAACAATTTCCTGTCATTCCGCCGTATCCCCCCATACCGCCAAACCCGCCATAATGGCCATTCATTCCCCCGTCCATTCCCCCGTAGCCGCCGTATCCTCCGTATCCCCCAAGATAGCCTCCTCCCATCATAGGATTCATGGGCATTTCCCATTCCGATGGAAATGATGTTTCCGAAGTATTGAAAAGAGATTCCGTCTCCTCTTTCTTGTTAGGGGGATCGATGTTCAACCATTGATCATCCGAATTTGTGCGATTTTCAGAAAAACTAAAACGCGAACTTCGAGAACGTGCTCCCAACGGAGCAGGGGTGGGGATTTCCTCTTTTTCCACATCATTCGACATTGTGATGGGCCGGGGAAGAGGACTCTCGTCATTGCGGACAAGCCGAATCTCCCTGGGCGGCAGAATCTCAGAGGAGGGTTTGTCTTGTTTTGAAGCCGGAGTCAACATCGGAACAGGGGCGACGTTGTCCACGATGTCATCTTCATAGAACGTCGAATAAGGAAAAGGGGCCTCGACCCGACACGTTTGCCCTTTGAGATTGTTTTTATAACCCAAAATCAACGTTACGACGATCGCAAGACTGAAAACGGGAAGAAAATGTTTGAAAATGAGAAAAAATTTCATCTTTTCACCTGGAATTTGTCCGGCCAAGGAAGAAAAACGATGTGTTTCATTGCGAAGAGTAACAATTCACCTGTTCCGTGAAAAGACCAAAATCGAAAAAAACAGTTTTCATAAAAAATCAAGCTGAAATCAAAATTTTTTAATAAAATCCGTCCATTTCCCATGCTCCACACTTTTACATTGACGGAAAGTGGGGGGGAATATACACTGAGTGTATGGTTTTTACAGACACCTACGATTGATTCATACATCTTGATTCAGACAATCTGTAATACAAACATCCGTGATGAGGCACTTTAACTCTTTTCCCCATGGACCTGATTCGTTTTTCCATTCATAATCCTGTCAAAATCACCGTGGGGGTTTTGCTGACGATTCTGTTCGGCTTATTGGCGATTGCCGTGGTTCCGATTCAGTTGGTCCCGGATGTTGACCGGCCCGTGGTGACGATTACGACAAACTGGAGTGGTCGAAGTCCCGAGGAAGTCGAGATGTCAATTCTTTTCGAGCAGGAAAAAAGGCTCAAAACGATCCAGGGACTCTACAAAATGACGTCGTTTGCCCGGTTGGGACAGGCGCAGATCACGTTGGAATTTCAAATCGGTTATAATGTTGACCGGGCCGTTCAGGATGTCTCGGCTCTTCTCAACGAGGTTCCCTACTATCCGGACGACGTGCTTCGCCCCATCATCCGGGCTTCCACGGCGGAGTCGGAAGAGGCCATTGCCTATGCCATGGTGACGACGGAGGACCCCGATTATGACATTGCCGGATTTTATAATTACGCGCACCGCTATGTGATCCCTGTCCTTGAACGGACCAAAGGGCTTTCCCAAATCGATGTTTCCGGAGGGAGAGACCATCAGGTCCAGGTCCGATTTGATCCTAAAGTGCTTGTCCTCAACGGGATCAGTGTCGAGGAGTTTCGCCGTATCTTGCAGGCGGACAATATCAACGAATCCGCCGGTGACATGGAAAACGGCCGACTTGATATGCGGTTTCGCGTTCTCGGACGCTTCGAATCCCTGGAGCCGATCCGCAAAACGATCGTCAAATATGACGGCACCTCGCCGGTCTACGTCGAGGACGTTGCCGAAGTCCGGCTTGTCCTTTCAAAAACCCTCTATTTCAGCCAGAGTCGCAGTAAAAGTGTGATGACATTGGCATTTAAGCGGGAAACCGGAACCAATGTCCTCTCGGTGATGAAGGAGGTCCGGAAAGTGTTGGACCAGATTCAAGAGGAGGGAGGAGCCGTTCGCGCCTTCAAAAACGACCAACACAAAATCCGTCTCAATATTATTTATGACGATTCGACGTATATCAACAGTGCCGTCGGGATCGTTCTGGAGAACATGTACGGCGGGGCATTCCTTGCGATTGCCGTTTTGCTCCTTTTTCTTCGCAGTATCAAACCGACCATTGTGATTTCGCTGGCCATTCCGATTTCCGTGATTGGAACGTTTGCCGTGATGTTCGTGGCCGGTCGAAATATCAATGTGATTTCTCTTGCCGGAATCACATTTGCCGTCGGGATGGTCATCGACAATGCCATCGTCGTTCTCGAGAACATCGACCGACATCTCCAAATGGGAAAGACGTCGATGAAAGCGGCTTACGACGGAACCCGGGAAGTTTGGGGGGCTGTCCTCGCCGCAACTCTCACGACGGTCATCGTTTTTGCCCCGATCCTCACCATCAAGGAAGAAGCCGGCCAACTCTTTTTTGACATTGCCCTGGCGATTTGTGCATCGGTCAGTTTGTCGCTGATTGTTTCGATTACCGTGGTTCCCGCGGCGGCGGTCTATTTTTTGCAAGGGACACCAAAAAAATGGAGTCTCTTCATGCGGATACTGAAGTCGCTTTTCGGACTTGCCCCGCTTTGCAGTTGGGCGACAACGGCCTATTCACAGCTGATTCACACCATGATGTATCGCTCGGTTTCGAGTTTCCTGCTTCGGACATTGATTGTCGTCGTGATTTCCGCTGCATCCGTTTGGCTCAGTTTTATGATCATCCCTCCGGCCAGTTATCTTCCAAGCGGCAACATCAATCGGGCGGTCGCAACCATTTCGATTCCTCCATCGTATTCGATGAAGCAAACCACGATGCTTGGTCGGCGTCTTAATGAGAAATTGCAACCCTATTGGGAAGCGGAAACGACCGAGGAAGCAACCGCCCGGGCAAAAGAGGACGGCGTCTTCGACATGCGAAGCGGCAAGCCCGTCGACATGGTTCCGCCGATTGCAGAACTATACATGTCCCTCAGCGGCTCTCGCATATTCATGATTTGCACAAGTAAAGACCCGGACAACGTGCGGCCGCTCGTGCATGTTCTCAATTATGCGGTCAATTCGATTCCCGGTTGCCAAGGAAGCGGGTCACAAGTCTCACTCTTCGGACGTTCCGCCGGTAATGCCAATTCGGTTCAGATGGAAATCGTCGGGACCGACCAACTCCGTTTGCGGGATTCGGTCAGTTATCTTGAAAAACAACTCGTCGAGAGGTTTTCCCGGGCGGGAGTCCGGACCAATCCGACGAATTACGACCTTTTCGGGCCGGAAATGCACATGGTGGTCAACCAGGCCCGCGCCAAGGAGCTTTCCATCAGCGTGCAGAGCATCGCCGTGGCTGCCCGGGCAATGATTGACGGCGTGAAAGTCGGTGATTTCAACTTCGACGGGGAAAATATCGACCTTTTGATCATCCGGAACCCGGATATTTCGATCACCCCGCAAGAAGTCGAGCAGCTTCCTGTGGCGGTTCGCGACACCGACGGCCGGACACTGATGCTTCCCCTTTCCGACCTGGTCCGTTTTGTTCCGGCGAATGCCTCGCAACAGATTCGGCGTCTGGAGCAGGAACGGTCGATTCAGGTCACGGTTTCCCCGGATTTGCATGTTGCGCTGGAAGCGGCCCAGGCGGAAATTTTTGAAATCATCGAACGTTGCCGACGGGAAGGGGGAATCACCTCGGATATCCGGATCAAACTTGCCGGAAACGCCGACAAGCTCTCCCAAACCCAGGCGGCAATGCTCGGAAAGTGGACCGGCTGGAATCTCGAATCGCTTTTGAGTGTCGGGCTGAGTCGGTTCTTCCTCGCCCTTTTGGTCACTTATCTTTTGATGGCGGCGCTGTTCGAAAGCTATATGTATCCCCTTGTCATCATGTTTACGGTTCCTCTGGCCACGGTCGGCGGTTTCGCCGGACTTGCCTGGGTCCACAAACTCGATCCGCTCCAACAATTCGACACCCTTTCCATGCTTGGATTCATCATTTTGATCGGGGTCGTGGTCAACAATGCGATTTTGCTCGTCCACCAGTCGATCAACTTCATGAAAGGGTTCGGTGAATCGGAAGACGACTTCATCGAACAACCAATGGCCCCCCGGGAAGCGATCACCGAGTCGGTCCGAACCCGGATGCGGCCGATCTTCATGAGCACGCTGACGAGTATTTTCGGAATGGTTCCGCTGGTTCTTTCCACGGGAGCCGGAAGTGAACTTTACCGAAGTCTCGGGGCCGTTGTCGTCGGCGGATTGACGCTTTCGACAATTTTCACACTTTTGATCACGCCGCTGCTCTTGAGCATGATGATTGATCTCCGAGATGCCGCCAAATCCGTATATGACAGATTCAGACGATAATGAGTCAAGCAGCCTACAGGCTTTAGGCTTTAGGAGTTAACCTCCACCCTAGTGGTACGTCAAGTCTAAAACTTGAAGTTGACTAAAAACATGATAAATTCTATATTGTCGGGGCTATTTTGCCCCAACTCACGGAGGACTTGTCATGAATACGGAAAAATATATCGTT
>Ga0123353_10008600_pt1 | contig 13966 bp, 9 predicted proteins | sample TergutLab28metaG_3_FD_92763 | JGI IMG/M metagenome (GOLD analysis project Ga0123353, IMG submission 92763) | Labiotermes labralis P3 segment gut microbial communities from Petit-Saut dam, French Guiana - Lab288 P3 | ecosystem: Host-associated > Arthropoda: Insects > Digestive system > Gut ... | reverse complement strand
TGACCTACGGTGGTATCAATGCCGAAGGCTTTTGTACCGATGGCGAGTTTCTTTATTGCTGTACAGGCAATAACATTATCTTCAAAATTAATCCCGCTACATGGGCAGCAACTGTTCAATGTACGATACTTGGAGGAGGCGTTGATTGTATAGCCTACGATGAAGATAATGACGCTTTTTGGATTGCAACTTATAACACCACCTCAGCACGACGTGTAAGCCGTACAGGTGGCGCTGCACAAAAAACTTTAACTGCTACGCTGCCCATTGCCGACCTTGCGTGGGAAAAAAGTTCCGATGGCACTCCCTATTTATGGATGTCAGCCTGTGCTTCCCCCGCAAACTTGAATCTACATCGTTGGAACTTAAACACTGATGCATTCACAGCCAATGCCAAAATTACTACGGATATACCTAACCAATCAGGAGGTACCGGAGGCGCAGGTTTGTTTACTTGTGTGGATATGTCAACGGAAAAATCTGTACTGATAGGGTTGATTGAAGGCGACAACGATGTTGCATATTGCTACGAATTAGGTGAAGGTGGCACTCCTCCCCCTCCTTGCGACCCCGCTACTAACTTTAATGTTACTTATGCCGGCGATTGCAGCAAGGCAGAACTCTCATGGACCGCGCCTCAGGGAGGTGCATCAGCCTATAACATATACCGCAATGGCATATTAATTAAAAGCAATCACGAAGGAACCTCTTACAACGACGAAACATTCATTCCTACAGAAGGACATAAATGGGAAGTAAAAGTAGTGTGCGAAGCCAATGAGTCAGACCCGGTAGAAAAAACATTGCCCGCTTGTACGACCCCTTGCGACAAGGTAACCGGAGAAACTGCAAAAGCAGAATGTGAAGAAGCCGTTATTTCCTGGACCGCCGTTGTAGGAGCCAAAGAATACAAGGTTTCAAGAGATAGAGCCCTTTTAGGTACTGTTAATACAAATACTTATACCGAAGCAGGAAACTTTAACCACGGAGTTGAATACACATGGACTATTGTTACTGTATGCGAAAAAATTGAGTCAGATCCCGTAACTGTAAAAACTACTGCAAACTGCGAGGGAATTCATGAATTAGGCTTAGCTGCATTCAAGATTGCGCCAAATCCTGCTGTAAATGAAATTACAATCTCTGCTAATGTTTACTTCAATACGGTTGAAGTGATTAATTTCTTAGGACAAGCCGTAATCTCGCAAACTGTGAACCACAACGCTGTAAAACTTGATGTTTCTAACTTGAACAACGGTATTTATTTTGTTCGCCTTGCTTCAGAAAACGGAACAAGTGTGAAAAAGTTTGTGAAACAGTAGTTAGTGACGAGTGACTGTAAATCTTAATAGAAAGGCTCTCCAGGTGGGGAGCCTTTTATTTTAACCGAATTATTAACGCTATACTGTAACAATTGTTACACTTTTTTCGGTTTGATACTCCTATTTTTGCAGAAAATTTTAAAGTGAAGTTTTAATCTTTTGTTTAATTAAAAATTGTTATTATGTTTTGTTATCAATGTCAAGAAACAGCCGGCGGTAAGGGCTGTACCGTAAAAGGCGTTTGCGGAAAAACCGAAGAGGTGGCAAATTTGCAAGATTTGCTCCTTTATCTCATGAAAGGATTATCTAAACTCGCGATTCGTTTGCGCGAAAAAGGAGTTTCAACTCCCGAAGCAAACAAATTTATTACCGATGGTCTTTTTATGACTATTACCAATGTGAATTTCGATAAACATCGTTTCGTAAAGAAAATTGATGAGGCGTTTCAGGTTCTGGAAAAACTAAAAAACCGATTAGCTGAAATGTGCAACACCGAAATTTTAAGTGATTGCGATTGTTTAGCATGGAAAGCCGAATCGCTTGCTGAAATGGAAAAAAAGGCGAAACATATTGGGGTTCTTTCTACTGAAAATGAGGATCTCCGTTCTTTGCGCGAACTACTTACTTATGGAATTAAAGGGTTGGCAGCATACGCTGAGCATGCTGCAAATTTAGGATTCGAAGACCCTGATATATATGCTTTTATGCAGGAAGTGTTGGTTGCAACAAAAAACGACAATCTTTCTGCAGAAGAACTCACAGGGTTGGCAATAGAATGTGGAAGGATGGGAGTTAAAGTAATGGCGCTGTTAGACAAAGCAAATACCACAACCTACGGAAATCCTGAAATCACGAAGGTAAATATCGGCGTGCGAAACAACCCCGGTATTTTAATCTCCGGTCATGATCTTAGGGATATTTACGATCTGTTGGAGCAAACTAAGGGAACCGGCGTTGATGTTTACACTCATGGTGAAATGTTACCTGCGCACTATTATCCTGCATTCAAAAAATATGAACATTTTGCAGGAAACTACGGAAATGCCTGGTGGAAACAGACCGAAGAATTTGAAACATTTAATGGACCTGTCCTATTCACAACAAACTGTCTTGTTCCTCCTAGACACCATGCAAGCTACGCAAACAGAGTTTACACTACCGGCTCGGCAGGGTTTCCGGGGTTTCCACATTTCGAAGACCGCGTAAATGGAAAAGCCAAAGATTTCTCTCGGATCATTGGCCATGCCCAAAATTGCAAACCTCCAATAGAAATCGAAAAAGGAGAAATAGTGGGAGGATTTGCTCACAATCAAGTGATTGCCCTTGCAGATATAGTAATAGACGCTATAAAATCTGGAGCTATACGTAAATTCTATGTAATGGCAGGCTGCGACGGACGTATGAAAAACAGAGAATATTATACCCAATTTGCTGAAAAATTGCCCAATGATACCGTTATTCTTACAGCTGGATGCGCAAAATATCGTTACAACAAGCTCCCTTTGGGAAACATCGGCGGAATACCAAGAGTGTTGGATGCCGGACAGTGCAACGACAGCTATTCGTTGGTAGTTATAGCATTGAAACTGAAAGAGATATTTGGATTACAAGATGTGAACGACTTACCCATTGCCTATAATATAGGGTGGTACGAACAAAAAGCGGTGATCGTTTTGCTGGCACTTCTCTCTTTGGGCGTAAAAAACATCCATTTGGGAACCACGCTGCCCGCATTCCTTTCTCAAAATATTGTAAAACTACTTGTTGAAAATTTTGGTATTGCAGGAATAACAAGTGTTGATGAAGATCTGGCACGTGATAAATGACATGTGCCACCTTTTATTTATGGGCTAAAAAGTGAGACAGCCTATTTTCTCCTTTATTTCCTCTATAGCCAAAAAATTTCTCGGTGCAACCACATCAATCCATCCCGATTCAATGGAATACACCCGACCTTTCTTCACAGCTTCCAACAGATAATAAGGATAGGTTTTTAAAAAATAAGGCAGTTCTTCAGGGCGTATAAAAATAATGTCCGGATTTTGTGAAAACAAATACTCCCGACTGATATTCCATGTGGATAATGAATCTCCAATATTTCTTCCGCCTGCAAGTTGAATGATTTCGTTGATATGAGAGTTTGCAGGCGCGGTAAAGTCTCCCGCTGCACCAAAACTTACCACATAATACACCGTAGGCTTCCTATTATTGGCGTATTTTGTGATATGGTTGCTTTTATAAGATTCTAACAAATCATAATAATACACTGCCAACGAATCTGCATATTTACTATTATTTACAATTTTTCCAAGTATTCTCAGCGCCTCAGGTATCCCTTCCAATTTTTCTTCCTGTTTAAGAGCAATCACTGTTATTCCGGATTTCTCCATTTTTTCTACCTCTTTTTTAGGAATAATGGAGCCGATAAGCACTATGTCCGGTTGCAGAGAGATTATTGTTTCAATATTAATATTTTGCAAACCGCCGAGTTTATTAATATATTGTGTGGCTTCAGGGAAGTTGCAATAATCGGATATGCCGATTAATTTCTCTTCTGCATGTAGCATGAATAACATCTCGGTAATTCCGGGCGAGAGAGAAATAATTTTTTCCGGTTCTTTATCCAATCTTATTTCTCTATTATAAGAATCGTTAAGGCATAAAAAAGTGCCTGCCCGTTCCTTAGGGGACAGGCAGGCACCACACAGAGAAATAAAATAAAAATATACTAATGCCTTAAACAGGCGGTTAGTCTCAAACATTTTCGCTGCAAAAATATAAATTATTATATTGCGTCAACTTCTCAAGAACATTATTTTTTATATGAATATAATCATCAACCCCTGCTTCATTCAATATATCAATTATTTCCGTCGGATTTCCGGCAATTAAAACAGGTATTTTTTTATTAATTTTCTTTATTTGTTGAACGATTTCAACACCTAAAGAGGCGTATTCTTCATCAGAACTACACAAAACGATGAGGTCAGGGGCAGCATTTAGGGCAGCTTTTACGCCTTCTTCCGCAGAAGAGAAGCCGGAATTGTCTAAAATTTCATACCCTGCACATCCGAAAAAATTAGTGATAAAACCGGCTCTTGCCTGACGCATTGCCAAATTTCCAACTTTAAGTAAAAAGAGTTTCGGACGATGGTGTTTTTTTGTATAGGCTTCCGTTTGTAAACGCAACGCTTCAAACGCTGCTGCGCCGCGATAAGATTTTAAACCCTCCGAATCACACGTTTTGGTATCACTCATTTTATCCAACATGAACTCATTGATTGGTGGATATTGGTTGGTTCCCAACAAAATATATTTTCGCGTAGCAATATCCATATCTCTTTTTTGTGCGCTACACTCAATAGCTTCTTTAATTTTTCCTGCTTCCATTAATGAAATAAAGCCACCCTCTTTTTCTGTATCTTGAAACAACTTCCAGGCATGCTCTGTAATGGAATGGGTAAGGTTTTCAATATAGTATGAACCCGCAGCAGGATCAACAACTTTATTGAAATAAGACTCCTCTTTTAAGATAATTTGCGTATTTCTACTGATGCGGCTAGAAAATTCATCCTCCTGTTTATAAGCGATATCGAATGGTTTAAGCGCAATAGAATCCGCACCGCCCAAAGCGGCAGACATTGCTTCTGTGGTAGAGCGCAACATATTCACATAAGGATCATACAAAGTTTTATTCCACGAAGAAGCTATTGTATTGATTATTAAATGATAAACACAATCGCACGATGGATGGTACTCTTCAACTAAGGTACTCCATAGCAAACGGGTAGCTCTCAATTTGGCGATCTCCATAAAATAGTGAGAACCCACAGAAAGCGTAAACTGCATTTTTGCTGCAACCCTTTCTGAAGCGATCCCTTTTTCAGTTGCAAAAGCTAAATATTCATTGGCAACCGACAAGGCATATCCTAATTCCTGAACGATAGTAGCGCCCGCATTGTGCATCGCTAATCCATTAACATTGATGATCTTAAAATTCTTAAGTTCAGAAGTTAAAGTAAGAAGCTCCAACACTTCTTGCAAATCGGCTTCTTTATTTCGATAAAATTTACCTTTTTTTAATGCGAAAACAATCGCATCAAAATCAATAGAACCCGTGATTTTTGTTTTATCTATTTTTTGTTCTTCAACATATTGAACAAACCATTTCATCAATTCAGAGTAGGAGGCGGCGCAACGAAACTGCACGCCTTTTTTTTCTAAATCAATATATTGTAATAACGATCTCAAATCCTGATAAGAACAAACATTTTTAGTGCAAAACGAAACGATATCTGCGCCTTTATTGAACGCATTTAAGGCAATTGCATTTGCCTTTTCAGGAGATTTTTCCGTAATTTCCTGCACCACATTCCAGTTGTTGTCTTTAGTTTTAAAACCTCTTGTATAGGGAAATTGGTTGGGTAATCTCTCTAAATAGTCTAAAGAATTGAGGTCTTCGGCGCGATAATAGGGGCGAACCTGAAACCCTTCATCGGTGCGCCACACTAACTTTTTTTGATAGTCGGCACCCTTTAAATCTTTGAAAATGACATCTTCCCATTGTTCGGTAGTTACCGGCGGGAACTCTTGAAACAGCTTGTTTTCAACACTCATAAGTACATACATTAATTGGGCTGCAAATATGCAAGAATTTTTCATTAATCAATAATCAATTCTCAATTCTCAATTAAAAAATGCACTTACCCCCTTGAGTATTACCCATTATCTCACATTTTGTTGCGCATTTTTATGGGTTATGGAACAATAATAAGTTTTCAAAGCCCCCTATTCGTAAACCACTACATAAACATCTTCGTTTGAGCGTTGCAGATTCAGCTGTTCGCGTGCATACTTTTCTAATTTTCCGGCTGTATCATTTTCTAATTGCTCAAAAGTATAAGTATTGTTAATTTGATTTTTTGTATTGGTAATATTTTCGTCTAACTGCTTAATTTTTAAATTCAATTCTCTATGTTTGTAGATATTATTCTCTGAAAAAAATAACAAATAGACTAAAAAAATAACTACTGTGGCGATGCTTAATATAGATAAGAATTTACGGTTCATTGCATTAATGATTAATAATAATTTGGGCAAAAATAGAAAAAAACAGATAGTAATTCAAATAAAAACTGTTTCTTTGCCCCCTAATTGAAAAGTAGTATTATTGCATGGAAAAAAAAGTTAATAGATTTGACGATAAGGACTTTTCGCAAGGCGAAAATTTAGAACAATATTTAGACTTAGATATCCGAATTCCTATTACAGAGGAATCTAAAAAAATTACAGAGAACCCATTTCATACACGCGGACTGACTGAACTGCCGGAAATTGATGATCATCATTGCAAAAAATATCGCTTAAGTTGTTGCAAGTTAGCCACAAACGACTGGATTGAGGATTTGAATATCCCCCCTTCTTTTAAAGAATTTCCAATATGTGAGGTTCGGTTTAAAAATAGTCATAAAGATTTTTTTATTCTTCCCGAAGAGGGAGAATTTAAGGTGGGGGATATTGTGGCGGTTGAAGCGCTTACAGGTCATGATATTGGCATTGTTTCTTTGCTGGGATTAACTGTAAAAAAACAGTTAGCCAAAAAACGTGTTAAACAGGAGGATGTTTCCAAAAAATTGTATCGTCATGCCCGTATTGCAGATATTGACAAATGGATAAATACCGTGGATTTAGAAAATGCAACGATGCTCTCTTCTCGCTACATTGCTTGGGATTTGAATCTGAACATGAAGGTAAATGATGTTGAATATCAAGGAGATGGTTCAAAGGCTATTTTTTACTACTCGGCAGAAGACAGGGTTGATTTTAGGGAGTTGATTAAAATTTTAGCAGAGCAGTTTAAGATTCGTATTGAGATGCGTCAGATTGGGGTTCGTCAAGAAGCTGCTCGCTTGGGCGGGTTAGGCACCTGCGGAAGAGAACTCTGTTGCGCTTCGTGGCTCACAGGATTTCAGTCTGTATCCACAATTACTGCACGCACACAGCAACTTACACTTAACCCACAAAAATTGGCAGGCATGTGCGGAAAACTTAAATGTTGCCTAAATTTTGAACAAGAAACCTATCTTGAAGAATTAAAGGCTTTTCCACAGCCAAATGTACATCTGCTTACAAAAAAAGGAAAATGTTTCTATAATAAAATTGATATCATGAAAAAAGTAGTGTGGTATCATTATGCAGATGACAATTCAACAATTTTTGCCATTCCATTAGAAAAAGTGAATCAAATTATTGATATGAACAAAAACGGAAAACGTCCTGAGACACTTGAAGAGTTTGCCGTTGTTAACCAAAAGAAAATTGATGAAGGGGTGCACTACAGTTTAGATGAATTGAAAAATATTGAAGACAAATAGAGTATCCCTCAATTATTTTTCTCATTAAAATTCACTCTCTCCTTTTCAATAACAAGCGGTCGTTTTTTCATCTGCGTATGGATGGAACCGATATATTCTCCAATAATACCGATAAAAAAGAGCTGGACGGACGAAAAAAAGAAAAGTCCTATTACAAGTGGCGCTGTACCTGCTGAAAATGCTAAGGATGTGTTCATCTTAAGTTTAGGGATTGAGAGTTATCTGCAGTTGCATTCTCTCACGTTTTTATATTTCGGATTTGTTTTATACTTATAGGTACTATATTTTGTTGAAGTACAAGATAATAGTAAACAGGATGTGATAAATATAGCACAAATAATGAGCAATCTATTTTTTTTCATGTTGTTCTGATTATAGTTTCACTTCTGTCGGGACCTGTGGAAATGATTCGGATGGGCACACCGGTTTCCTCTTCAATAAAAGCCACATAATCTTTAAAATTTTGTGGTAATTTTTCATAATCATTTACTTCTGAAAGGTTTTGTTTCCATCCTGCAAACTCTTTAAAAACCGGAATAATTTCTTTATTAATATCTGAAGGAAAGCGGTGGGTGGTTCTCTCATCAATTTGGTAAGCTGTACAGATTTTGATGAGTTCGAAATTATCCATCACATCGGCTTTAGTGAGAACGATTTCTGTAACACCGTTTATCATAATGGCGTATTTAAGCGCTACTAAGTCGAGCCATCCGCACCGGCGCGGCCGTCCGGTAGTTGTTCCAAATTCATGACCTTGCTTGCGTAACTGTTCGCCTGTTTCATCTAGCAATTCGGTAGGGAAAGGACCATTTCCCACACGGGTACAATAGGCTTTCACAATACCGATTACCTTTCCGGTTTGGTTTGGAGCTACCCCTAAGCCTGTGCAAGCGCCGGCTGCCACTGTATTCGACGAGGTTACAAATGGATAAGAGCCAAAATCAATATCTAAAAGCGTACCTTGTGCTCCCTCCGCCAACACTTTCTTATCCTCTTTTAAATAGCGGTTAAGTTCATACTCGCTGTCTATCAATGTAAAACGTAAAAGCGTTTGCAATGCGTTTAGCCACTCAGTAAAAACTGCTGCAATATCTTCTTGTGGTTGATATGAGTTTTTTTTAAGTAAGTCAGTATGGATTTTACATATATTTTCAAATCTCTCTGAAAAATCTGCCGAATGAATGTCGCAAATTCGAAACCCGATGCGGGCAACTTTATCGGTATAAGTAGGACCAATCCCTTTTAGCGTAGAGCCTACCTTTTGTTTTCCCTTTTGTTCTTCCTGCATCGCATCTATCCACTTGTGTGTAGGTAATATCAGATGAACTTTATTTGAAATAAGGAGGTTTTCAGTAGCTTTGATCGCCAGTTGTTCTAAAGAATCTATCTCTTTTTTAAAAACAATAGGATCAATAACCACCCCATTACCGATGATATTAATTTTCCCCGGATGAAAAATTCCAGAAGGTATAATATGCAGTACATGCTTAATACCGTTAAACTCAAGAGTATGTCCCGCATTTGGACCTCCCTGAAAACGCGCAATAACATCGTAGTGCGGAGAAAGAACATCAACTACTTTGCCTTTGCCCTCGTCGCCCCATTGCAACCCGAGAAGGATATCTAATTTCATTTTTTTATTTAAGTTACTGATTATTATAAGTAAAGATCTGTATGTGTTGGTATATTAAATTTCTCTTTTTTTTACATTTTTTCTAACAATGTTTTTACCTCCTCCTCTGTGTCGGTCAACTTCTTTTTACAAATGTTAATTAATAGCGTTGCTTTTTTAATCATTTCAGCCAATTCATCTACGGATATTTCTGCATTTTCCATTTTTTTAATTAAAAGTTGCAACGCTTCGAATGCTTCCTGATATGTTTTTATTTCTTTCATAATTAAGGAATTACTAATTTAGCAAATTTTAATAGCAGGGTTTTGTTTCCCACGGAGTCGAAAGTAACAATTGCTTTTTTATCTAAAGCCTCTCCGTCTGTTTGAATTACTTTTCCGTATCCAAATTTATCGTGATAGACTCGAAGTCCAACGTAAATTTGGTCTGCTCGTGCTTCGTGACCCACATTTTGCGGTTGTTTACGTTCAAGATTTTGCCGTTTATGCTGCACGGCTTCGGTAAAAGGAATGAAGTGTGATGGCGTAGCTTCATTCACATCGGAAATACAGATATTGCGCCCCATAGATGCTTTTTGTGTTTTATGAATAAATATATCAGGAATTTCATGCAAGAAACGGCTCTCTTCGCAAAATTGCAGATTACCAAATCGGTAGCGGGTTTGCGCAGAAGTAAGGACAAGTTTTTTTCTGGCCCTTGTAATCGCCACATAAAACAATCGGCGTTCCTCTTCTAATTCTGCTCGTGTACCCAAACTCATAGAAGAGGGGAAAAGGTTCTCTTCTAATCCTGTAACATACACATAATCAAATTCTAATCCTTTCGCCGAGTGAATGGTCATCAACTTCACTCTATCTTGTTGTTCGTTCTTTTTTTCATCATCATCTGTTAATAATGAGATACTTTCCACAAATCTATCTAACGATGGAAAATAATCGGTAATTATTTCGCCGGTATTTTCATTAAAAAGTGATTCCGGCTCTTTTTCGGTAAACTCTTTCATAGAATCTAACAGCGATTCAACGTTTTGCAAGCGGTCAATATCCGATTTGTCGGCATTTAGTTCCTGCATAATTCCGGTAGTCATCACAATATGTTTACCCAACTCGTACGCATCTGTTTTTGTGATCATAGCAGTGAAGCTTTTTATTCTCACGGCAAAATCCTGCAATCGCGCTTTAGTAGGGGCGTTCACATCTAAAAGGTATTGGTCTGGATTTTCAATAATATTCCAAACTTTAGTATTTTTTTCGTGCGCGCAGACAATAATTTTATCAACGGTAGTAGCGCCAATCCCACGCATGGGATAATTGATTACCCGCCGCATGGATTCTTCATCATAATGGTTTATTGTCAAGCGAAAATAGGCGATAACGTCTTTAATCTCTTTTCGTTTGTAAAACGAGATACCTCCATAAACAATGTAGGGAATATTTTTTTTAAGCAGTGCTTCTTCCAGTGCGCGCGATTGGGCGTTTGTTCGATACAAAATAGCAAAATGGGAATTGTTTTTTTGGAAATTTTGCTTTGTTTCAAAAATAGAGTGCGCCACGGTTTGGGCTTCATCGGTATCGCTGTTGGTTTTAAGAATCTCAATTTGTTGCCCCTCTTCGTTTTCCGTCCAAACCTCTTTATGCAGCTGATCCTGATTGTTCTTAATCACAGCATTTGCGGCTTTAACAATATGTTGAGTAGAGCGGTAATTTTGTTCTAACTTAATGATTTTACATTCCGGGTAATCTTTTTTAAAATTGAGGATATTTTGAATATTTGCCCCACGGAATGCGTATATACTTTGTGCATCATCTCCTACCACACAAATATTGTGGTGCGCAGCTGCCAACTTCTTTATAATTAAATATTGAGCAAAATTTGTATCCTGGTATTCATCCACCAAAATATACAGAAACCGGTTTTGATATTTATGCAACATTTCGGGAAAATCACGAAGCAGCACATTCATATAATAGAGCAGGTCGTCGAAATCCATGGCATTAGAAGATTTTAGCCTGTTATTATACCGTTTAAAAATCTCTGAAATATAAGGTTTTCCGCCCATTCTATCGGCTTCCAATATTTCAGGGCTTCTTGCATAGTCGTCGGCAGAAAGCAAACTCGATTTTGCAGAAGAGATTCGGTGCAAAATATGACTTGCCACGTATGTTTTAGAGTCTAAGTTCATCTCTTTCACAATACTTTTGAGCAGATTTTTGGTGTCGTCGGTATCATAAATAGTAATATTTCTGAGGAATCCTAATTTTTCGTGTTCAACTTGAATAATTCGGTTAAAGACTCCGTGGAAGGTTCCCATCATTACAGCTTTGGCATTAGAGTCGCCAACTAATTGAAATATTCGTTCTTTCATTTCGGCTGCTGCTTTGTTAGTAAAGGTAAGCGCTAAAATGCGATACGGATTAATACCTTGCGAAAGCATGTAAGCAATTCGGTAGGTAAGAGCGCGGGTTTTGCCCGATCCGGCACCGGCAATTACCATAACTGGACCGTCAATTTGCATTACGGCGGTGCGCTGAGAAGCGTTGAGTTGAGAGAGAATCTGTTGGTCGGGTGTCATAATATAAAGAAAAATAGAGACATTTAGAGATAATAATTAAACGGCAAAGATAAAAATTTTGTTGTGATTTTTACTGTTCGTATGTGTAATAATTTCACAAAACCATCGTTCCTTGTTGAATGTTATTATAAAATCAAATAAATATGAAAAAATCTGTATTAATTTTTATGAGTTTAATCCTTTTAGGAACAACTCTTACCTTAAAATCTCAAAACATGACACAAGAAGAAAGAAACAGCTACGCTCTCGGTATTAACATGGGAGAAAGTATTAAAAATTCAGGGCTTGAAGTGATTTTTGAACCCTTTACACAAGGCATTTTTGATGCTCTCAATGACGCTTGCAAATTTTCTATGGAAGAATTGCAAACTTGTTATGAAAATATTCAAGAGAAAATGATGGCGAAACAAAATCAGGAAATGGCGAAACAAAATCAGGAAATGGAATTAGAAAAGGAGAAAGGACGTCAATTTTTAGCAGCAAACATGCTTCGAAAAGAGGTTAAAGAGACTCCATCGGGATTACAGTATGAAGTAATTGTGATGGGCGACGGTCAAAAACCGGAAGCTACCGACAAAGTACGCGTACATTATACCGGAAAGACTCTTGATGGTCAGGTGTTTGATTCGTCTGTTGAGCGCGGACAGCCTATTGATTTCGGATTAAATCAAGTAATTAAAGGCTGGACAGAAGGTTTGCAGTTGATGCCAGTCGGTTCAAAATTTATTTTGTATATTCCTTCCGACCTTGCTTATGGTGACAGAGGCTCGGCTCCCCTTATCAAACCCGGTGCCACGTTGGTGTTTGAGGTAGAACTACTCGATCTTCCAAAATAAGTTAGGTCAACATCTATGTTTTCTATTAGAGGGTGTTTTTTTTAAAGAGGTCGTGAGGAATAATCCACATAAAAAAACAGCAGAAAAAAGCAAAGTAGTTCAATCCAATAAAAGTCTCCCAGTTGGCTTCTCCGAAATTGGCTACTAACATGCTCACAAAAAATATAGTGAGTAAAAATGGATTGTTTTTTCTTCCTTTAAAAAATACCCAGAGCAAAACTCCCAAAATATACAGAGTTCCCAATACTCCAAAACGAATGAGATAATTAAGGTATTGGTTATGGGAAGATCCTGTCTTGAAATTTATTAAATTCGACTCCTTTTCCAAAATAATGGTATTATATGCTTGTACATTGTTCCCGAGACCAATACCTATCCATGCATGGTTTTTGATAATGTTCATAGCCAAAAGCGCTAATTCTATTCGTTGAGCAAAAGATTTTCCATTGGGATTATTGTCAATTCTATATTGATCAATCTCCCATATTGTTTCGTAAATGCGTGGATAAATACTTAGTTTGTTCTCTGCATAAATATAGTTAGGAATTTCATTTTCAATATTTTCAATATCTTTTTGTGAAAGTTGAGCAAAACCATCCGCGTCTTTGGCCAATCCCTTACTTGTCATATATCTTACTATTACACAGCAAAAAGGATCGCCCTCTTTGGTTTCACTATTATATGGTTTTGAACTATGGGCGTTCCATAAAGGAATTAACTCATCTTCACAAAGAAATAAACCAATATAGTTCCCATTTTCTATGGTTTTGCTATTAAAATTGTGTATATACTTGTTTCCATTCGCAGTATATTGCTCTATTTCATTCACATTATATTCTGTAGTATCATAAAATTTTTGAACACAATTATATATATAGAAAACAGGAAGCAGTATTATAAGGATAATGCATCCCAACAAAGTAAATTTTAGTGATTTTCTTTTCGTTTTCAAAATAAACATAAACAAAGCAGTAACCGACATGATACCAAAATAAAGATAGCCGTTGAATGATTTTAGAGAAAAAAGTGTGAGGGTTAAGAATAAAATAAGAATAAAGAGTAAAGATTTTTTAATAAATGAAAGATCTCCATAGAAAATAAAATAGAAGAGTAACCAAATTACAAACGCAATTTGATAAGAAAACGGGATATGGTCAATCCATGTAACTTTTCTGAAATCAGAGAACTGAACTGCATCAAAAAATAATAGTTTCAATAAAGCGACACCG
>Ga0123353_10008599_pt1 | contig 13966 bp, 8 predicted proteins | sample TergutLab28metaG_3_FD_92763 | JGI IMG/M metagenome (GOLD analysis project Ga0123353, IMG submission 92763) | Labiotermes labralis P3 segment gut microbial communities from Petit-Saut dam, French Guiana - Lab288 P3 | ecosystem: Host-associated > Arthropoda: Insects > Digestive system > Gut ... | reverse complement strand
TGGGTGGATAATATTAGGATGGATCTCCAGGAGGTGGGATGTGGGTATGTGGACTGGATTGGGCTGGCCCAGGATAGAGACAGGTGGTGGACGCTTGTGAGTGCGGTAATGAACCTTCGGGTTGCGTGAAATTTCTTGACTAGCTGCAAACCAGTTAGTTTCTCAAGAAGGACTCTGCACCATGGAGTAAGTAAGTAAGTATGAAGCAGTTCATTTAAGCTAAGAAGCCATTGTCATTTTCAGGTAATGCATCTCTTTTGTGTTTTCAGTAATCAATAGAATAAATATAATTGTACAGTCTAATGCAACCTTTATTATGTGAAAGCAGTTGAAAGATAATTGTTTAATAAAGGTTATGTTAGCCTGTATAGCTATATATATTCTACTGAAGGTAGTGTCACTTGGTACCATGTGTCACAGTTCAGTGATCGGCTATCTTGTTGTCCATTTATATGCGGTAATAATAATGTAACCAAGTGGTTCCTTTATTTACCACCATGTGTAACATTCAGAATTCTATGTTCTGCCCGAACAAGTGTAGTTATATACAAAACACTTTTCAAAAAAATAGTGTAACAAATTCCCACTGTTCCTGCACACAAATTTATGTAACCTAACACAGTGTGGTAAAGCCTGTCATACTTCCGTCACCCGCGACACGGACCGCACATCTGTTGCGACATTTTTACGACTGAGTGATGGATTACCACAGCATGCCGAGTCATGTTAACCTTTAGACACTTAACATCAACTATAGTTGACGTACCGCACCGCTAACCTCCCAAAGCTGCATTTTATATATTTATTCAACAAATATAGGTACCAAATATTTTAAACATGGTGTATACTCTCCATTTTTTTCTCTTCAAAATGCAGTTTGTTTCATAGTTCTAACTTGTTTGGTTCCAATATTATTCACATTTTATATACAGGGTGTGCTAAAATTAAAAAAAATAATTCCGGCCCCAAAAGGTTAAGTGATTACCAGCATGCTTGCCCACTTAATGATCTTTTTCATTGTATTTGTGATAAATTTGTTCATAGTGTCTCCCATCATGCATGACCACGGTCACCTGTAAAACTGCTTGCCTTAGATTATCGAACTGTGTATTTTGGGCGGAAGGCCGTTGCGATACCCGGAAAGTCGCTACATGGACGTTCCGCTGTGGTGTCTATGAGTACACGTTGTCTAGGTCCTTCAAGACTTCCCATTACCTGAATCTTTAAAATTCCTAAGTCATATTCATTTCTCGAAGCCAACAGTTCATTTTTTAAAGTCACATCATCGCACTGGAATACGAGACCCACCGCTATCATCCAATTGTGGTGTGTACTTTATACTGTATATTGAATGCCCAAGCACTGCTGCGGCTCTGCACCTCAGCTGTTCCCCCATCTTTCATGTGACCTGCTGCTTTAAATGCTAACAGCATGTGGTGTTTCCGAGAGGTCGCCCGTCTAAGTATGAACCATGTTCAGGGCTGTTTAGTTGCGGTGCTTAACCGTCCTGAACACAGTGGTATATGCCACTAAATTTTCATGTCTTTGGACAGTTACGAATTCCTTCAAAGGCTGTACATTCATAGTGGATGGTGATGGCTAAGGCAGCTGTTTAAGGAATTGTATACAGACGAGATATAGCAGTTAGTGCATCAACAGGAATTCTAGACAGGCATCAAGACAAATACTTGTGATGATTTTCTCTAGCTATTGCAGTACCATTACTCATGAGTAGTCCCATCATCGACTGCCTCATATTTCCCCACACCCTGTATTAATTTAAACACAGCTTCTTGTAAATTGTGTTCAGGTTTAGCTGTAATTGCCTGAAGATCAATCAGCAAGGAAGCCTGATCCAATCCACACACACACGAAAGTGGTATGCTCAGGCACTTGTGGTTAAGTTATGAAGATGAGTTAAATGAAAACCTTACATAGCTGAAGAAAATAAAGACCGTACTGTGTGCAGCTGTAGGCACAGCAAGACATCAGCATGGGTTAGAAGCATGTACTGTGTATGGAGACCGTACTGTGTGCAGCTGTAGGCACAGCAAGACATCAGCATGGGTCAGAAGCATGTACTGTGTATGCAGACCGTACTGTGTGCAGCTGTAGGCACAGCAAGACATCAGCATGGGTTAGAAGCATGTACTGTGTATGCAGACCATACTGTGTGCAGCTGTAGGCACAGCTATCTGTCACCATGGGCTATAAGCATGTACCGTGTATTCAGACCGTACTGTGTGCAGCTGTAGGCACAGCTAGCTGTCACCATGGGCTATAGGCATGTACCGTGTATTCAGACCGTACTGTGTGCAGCTGTAGGCACAGCTAGCCGTCACCATGGGCTACAAGCATGTACTGTGTATTCAGACCGTACTGTGTGCAGCTGTAGGCACAGCTAGCCATCACCATGGGCTACAAGCATGTACTGTGTGCAGCTGTAGGCACAGCTAGCCATGACCATGGGCTATAAGCATGTACTGTGTATTCAGACTGTACTGTGTGCAGCTGTAGGCACAGCTAGCCGTGACCATGGGCTACAAGCATGTACTGTGTGCAGTACAACTGGCAATATGTTGAACAGTGGCAAAGCACTATACAACCTGCCTGCACTGAACTGGCTGGTGAAAGGTATTTTTCTGCTTTCGTTTCACTCACCAACGCAGCTGGCACAGAGATAATATGGGTTGTGTTGTTGCCTGCCTTGATTAATTCCTGCTGTATTTGCCAACTTCTATAGTTGTGCTTTTTAAAGCCATTATTCAACTGGGAATTTGAAATGCTCTTAAAGGTGACAGAGCATTCCTTTGCTACTCTCTTCAAGGTGGGTGCTTGCATAGCTTGTATAGGTGTCCTAAGAATGTTATAGATCTTGTAAACCTAGCACAAAGCATCACATTGCATTTATCTAGTAGGGTGATTCAAATATTACGCATTGTGAAATGTACTTACTGTTTGAACATGGCAATATTTTCATGTGAACTTGCCAACCCAGACAGTCATTTCAGTGCGCAATCTCGCTACACAATAACTGTTGATGCAGACAGCAACTTCGGTCTGTGTATCAGTGAACAATGTGTGTGGTCTTATGTCTTGCAATCAAAATATTTCCTTTGCCTTACCTATTCTCATTGAGTGGAATGTGCCTTATGTAGAGCTGCATTAGTGGATATTTGTGGAGGGTCTGCTTACACGTGTTGTGCCAACCAGAGGGCTACTAAGGGTGGATTTATCCATTTTGCCATTCTTGTATACCGATGAAATCGCTGGTCTTGGGATACAATAACCTTATAACTGCAATCGGGCTTGTGCTTGCACTGTCGATTTTCCTGTCTCGGATGAAGGAAATTGGTTAGATGGTTTTTCTGGGGCTTCAACCCAAAATGGGTCAGTTGCATGAGCTGAAGGTATTTGTGATATATGGAGCAGTCACTTTGGTGAGGCATCTGTTTGGCAAGTGTCGGTACCATTTGGTTCACTTTTCTACCACATCCACTGTACTGACGAGACTTTCGTGCTGTCCGACGAGATGGAAGAACCATTGCATCACTACTGATCCTCACATAACATGCAGAGAGATTTGGGGGTTTCCAATGCAGTTGTCTTGAGGATTCAGTCACTGTGTTCTGTCCAAACATTGGGACACACAAACACAGTGAAACAGTGTAGCAGACAGTCCAAGTCTTCGACTTGTAGAGAGATTTCCATGAGTCACTGTATACTGTCCCTAATGACTGGTTTCCTGTATTGATCAGGAAGTTATAAGTGAGATGGCAGCACCACATGGACCTCAGTGGGGAATATGTAAAGTGCTGAATGTGACTTTACAGCTGTAAGCCTATATTGAAGGTGAGTTCAAACTCCTGTCACTGACCGGAAGGGGTGACCTCTGTGTATGTACAAAACTACAACAAAGCCCCACCATTTGCAAGGGCTGCAGTACTGAGAAATCCCATAAGCAGTGAAACTGTGATGAGCAAAATTCAGATGTTACAGGAAAAATAGGGTATGGGGAACTGAAGACGCATGAAACACGTTAAAATATTAACCGATTAATAAATGCTAAATCTTATGTATATTGGACCATGCATCTTTGGGATAGTTGAAGAATATGAGACCAACTTGATGTCACTAGTTATTATGTTTTATGTCACTTCTTCTATGCTCAACATGTTTCAGACATTAATACATCCATCATCAGGAGCCTGCGACTTTTCTACTGTATCGCCACATTGGTCGTGTGTTCTTTTTTCGATGTGTGTTGGAGTTTCGGTGTGGTTGGGTTGGGGTGGTATCCATGTAGAAGGCTGAAGCAGCCTGCTACACGGATACCACCCCAACCCAACCACACCGAAACAAGAACACACGACCAATGTGGCGATATAATAGAAAAGTCGCAGACTCATGATGATGGAAGTATTAATGTCTGAAACATGTTGAGCATAGAAGAAGTGACATAAAACATAATAACTAGTGACATCAAGTTGGTCTCTCTTATTCTTCAAATGCTAAATCATTTGTGCTGGTGTTCACTGTCATGGCGTCGGTGCATCTGGCTGAAAGTTGTGATGGCAATTGAACGGCGGGACGGGTGAGACTGAACACTCACATGATTGATTTGTTGTGTTCTGCATGTACTTATGCACCACCTTGTATAGCACCATGACAGCCTGCGTCTCCATCTTGCACCCTTCCACACAAGGTCCCTTCACTCTGTTCATGGAAGGGCTCATGACAACTTAGTTAAGAAATTCTGTGCACTTACTGGAGCACTGGGCATAATGTTTCCCCTTTTCTTAACTTCTCTTGATGAAATGAACTGTTGTTGGTTTACAAAATAACAGCATCCAACTGCAGCAATGCTCATTTGCCTCTTCGTCAGCACATATAACACCTTTTCCAGACATAAAACATTAGTGTAACAATCAGTTCTAAAGGCTGTCTAAAGCACAAATTATGCATATCCACATTGCGAAGTATCTGGATGACTACTGAGTGAGATGGACTTCTTGTGAATTACGCCATGCTCCACATGAAGTGGGACCACAAATGAATGACAGACTTACACCACAGTGCACCAAATAAGCAAAAATCATTAAGTGCAAACCCATGAATGAGGAGGGTTTGCCATATTGGTACAGGCACTGCCATATCGGTACAGGCAGTGCCATATTGGTACAGGCACTGCCATATTGGTACAGGCACTGCCATATCTGTACAGGCAGTGCCATATTGGTACAGGCACTGCCATATTGGTACAGGCACTGCCATATCGGTACAGGCAGTGCCATATTGGTACAGGCACTGCCATATTGGTACAGGCACTGCCATATTGGTACAGGCAGTGCCATATTGGTACAGGCAGTGCCATATTGGTACAGGCACTGCCATATCTGTACAGGCAGTGCCATATTGGTACAGGCAGTGCCATATTGGTACAGGCACTGCCATATCGGTACAGGCACTGCCATATTGGTACAGGCACTGCCATATCGGTACAGGCACTGCCATATTGGTACAGACACTGCCATATTGGTACAGACACTCCCTGAATTTTGAGACTTCAGACCTGTGTGAGTTTAAAAAAGAGAGAAATATAGCATTGAAATAATCTTTCTTTAAAGAATGCCGAATTTTTCCTTGCGGGAATAGGAGCACAACAAGATGAAGGCGAGGGGAGAATGCTGCTGGGCGTTAACACGGGCGGTGGGATGGTAATGCTGCGGCCTATTGGAATCTAAGTTTCGGAGTTTAGATAGAAACTGGACTCTATTGTACAGGTTGATCAAAAAGTCTCAGTGCACCCGACTTCTGTATTGTAATCATCAGGTGCACAGAGACTTTTTGATCACCCTGTGTATACATGAATATTTGACTATATGTATACTCAATTCCGGCTTGCACAAAATTCGACTTCTGATGGATCTTCTGAAATGTAAGTACTTTGTAAGCTGGAGTGTCTGTAAGTGCTTGCAACGCATCCATAAAATGTTAGGATTACAGATTGCAGAAATAAATCGCATGTACTGTCCACCTGAAGAATGATTAGTGAGGGACCTTTGAGACCAAAACAGGTCACCTTCAGTAGCCTGCTGTCCAACAAAACAGGACGCAAGACCAAAGTGAGGTGAACTGAAGGAAAGGTTCAGGAATGAGGGTCGTGATTGAAAACAAGCAGCAAACAGACCAGCAACATCCATTTGGCATGCAGAAGTTGATATATATATATCTACTGCTCCTTAACAAGTAGGAAGACTCCAGAAAAGAAAAATTATTTTTACACTTCGTCCCATGATATACAGGCAATCAACATCTTGTCAAAGCTGATACAAATTCCATGCTTTTGAAATGGCACGGCTCATGCTGCCGACAATAATGAAGGACATTTCTGGCTACATTAATGGATTGATACTTATGAATAGTTGAATAAAGATAGACCAACTTGATGTCACTTGCTTTATTTCATTATTTAATGCTCAACATGTTTCGAATGTTAGTACAGCCATCCTCGGGAGCTTGCGACTTATTTGTTGAGGATGGATGTACTAACATCCGAAACACGTTGAGCATTAAATAATGAAATAATAAAGCAAGCGACATCAAGTTGGTCTACCTTTATTCAACTATCAAGATGATGCACGGTCCAATAAACATAAGATTCACTTATGAATAGGTTTCTTATTTTACCAGTTTGCATTACATCTGCATTGCATAATTTAAATACTTGTTTAAAGATATTTATATATATATATATATATAAAAAAGACACCTAATTTACGGAAGTATAAAAAATGAAAATGTGAATTGAATCGCACACCAGAATTCATTTGTATTTCTTGCACCACATTTTATGCGAGCTGTCCAACATGTCCTCATTGCCAAGACTGGCACATATCCTAATCGCTACTATGATTTAACATGTACACAATACAATACACAAGGCAGACTACAAACTTCATTTCCACAACCAAATACAACACTTCTAATGCTGGTCTCTTAACACTTCGTATGTGCCTTTACATTTGGGAATAATAAATATTTTGGTACGTCAGTTCCTTCCGTGGTGCTCGGCGTGGTAACGCGAACAGCGATGCAGCAACCAGATCTTATAGATACAACGGTTCAATCTTGGCTGTTCCGTAAAAACGGCCAGTGCGTTCGGATAGTTCCGCCACTCAGCCTTCCTTTACTGCTGCCGCTCGAGCTGTGCGAACGCTCTCGAAACGTAGGCGAGGAAGAGGATGAGGCACATGAGCTCAGACTGGTCGACGGAGTCATCCCGAAAATCTCCTGCACTGTCGGTCGATGATATTCAGTTGATATGGATTCTGTAAATAAAATAATAGCATTCTGTGTAGGGGTGAAGATGCTGGACATGCTAAATTTATTGATCGTGCTGAACGTGGCCCTGAACGGCGCTGTTACGAGGATCCATGTCTTAAGCAAATCTGCAATGGAAAACTCGTATACTGAAAATCGTTTCACTTAACAGATTGAAAGAGTTTCGTGATTAAATATTTTACGAATGTCACTCAAACTCCGATTAAAATTGTTTCTCGTGGCGGCTGGTGGGATGAGGATTTGAGTCTACTGGGAAGTGACACCGTACCATCAGACGAGCGGCTCCCGACATTTCAAAGGGCTGCGCTGACTTCAATCTTCAAGGGTTATCAGTTCATAAAGGACATTTTGGGTTCCTTACCCTGCAAGATGAATGCACGGCCACCCTCTGAAACGCTGGGAACCACCCACCGAACAATGAAGTGTTGAAATGTCACGCCAAATAACTGAACAGTTTATTTCACTTTGTCTGGAAAATGACGGTACAAGCACACACAATGCGGTGTTCTGACTGACTGCTGAGAAGTTGGGGAACATGCAGCAACTCTCAAAAAACTGCCAGGATTTGAACCAGTGCTACTTTTCTACATTTAGTTGCATAAAAAAAAATGTGCTGGGATTGAAGGTGCATAGAAAATATCAAGAGACTCAAACCTGAAACAAACAAACATTAAACTAGATACCCTTGAGATTCATAAAGAGTGTTAACAATTCAACCAGGCTTAATGCTGCAGAAATAGTAATGTGATGTAATACACAGCTCAAATGATCCGAATGCTATTTAAGAAATTCCATCTGCAAATTACCCACTGTTTTAGGCATTCTTCCTCTCAGACAACATGCTATGGCATTTCTGCTGCTCTTTATTTAGAACTCACGATGAACAGTGACTTCTACATAAATTTCACCACTGCACAAAGTTTCCTTTTGCTTATGGCCTCGTCACATCATTTCAAATCAATCGATGTCCCACACACCAACTCGGTCTCGACAGATACAGTTCTGATATGCCTGTACACCCTCTCTCGTCAGATTATATGTTTATTGGCATCCTAGCTTTGGCCGGATGCGGGTGTATAATATGGGCAGGCAGAGTGCTGAGTCATGTCACAACCATGATGAAGCAGACGGCGGTGACGTACTGCGTGTCCGGCCTAGAGGTATACATAAATAATATGCTTATGTTTTAGTACCTAAAAGCTTTATGAAATTTATGTTTTCACCAGTGTACAGAGCAGCTCAAAAAGATTTTTATGCATGTCCGTACACTTCAACGTGGGCGCCTGTTGTAGCTCGACAGATATCTAAATGATATTCAAGGTCTTGCCACGTGTTTAGCAGCATGTGACATGTTATAGGCTCAACTGCTTCAATGATACGTTGTCTCAAATCAGCCAGATCTTGAACGTTTCTCCTGTACACAACGTCCTTAATAAACTCCCATGCAAAAAGTCTAATGGTGTCAAATCCGGAGATCTAGTGGGCCAGGCAGTAGGATCTTCAGCTTATAACACCTCACATGCTGATAAACACATGGCAAGAGCTTGAATATCGTTTAGATATCTTGTCGAGCTACAACAGGTGCCCACATTGAAGTGTACGGATGTGCATAAAAATCTTTTTGAGTTAGTCTGTACACTGCTGAAAACAAATTTCAAAATGCTTTTAGGTACTAAAACATAAGCATATATTTTTGTATATGTCTAGCCCGGACACCCTGTATATATACGTCTAGCCCGGACACCCTGTATATATACAACATGTGACAGAGTGGAGGACACTCACTAAATTATGTTATCGTGAAAGGTTCAAGACATAATTGCCGTCATCATAATCATACAATTATCAATGTCAAGGTAGTGGGCTGGGATAGCACAGTCTGTATAGCAACTTGCTACGGGCAGGACAGTCTGGAGATCGAATCGGAGCAGGGGGTGAGATTTTCCGCACCCCTTCACACCAGCTCTGGGGGCCCACCCAGCCTCCTATAGAATGTGTACTGGGTCTTTACTGGGGGTAAAGCGGCTGACATGTGGCATTGACCGCTCACCCCATCTAGCGCCGAGGTTAAAGACAGAGTAGAGTTATACCTCTACTCCCCCTCTAGGGATTCATAGCCTGTTCTAGGGTGAACTTTACCTTTACCTTATCGATGTCAAGGTCAGCCCACAGCCAGTACTAGTCGCAGGTATCATCCTACATCATCTCTCCGATTGTTGTGCTGCTCAATAAAAGTGGGGTCCAGATGAAAAGGGACTCGGGAGGAGGAAGAGAAATGAAGGGTCATCAAAACATCTTTGGCCCAACTCTCCCAGTTGGCAGCGCCTCACAACTGTCGCCAGTACAGGATTATAGCAATATGGGCAGAGAAGGTAATGCCATTCAGGGAAAAGTTCACCCTAGAACAGGCCACGATGGCGCATAGGGGGAGTAATGTATAGGTATACTCTTTCTTTAACCTCAGCGCCAGATGGTGGGCGGTCAGCGCCATGCCCTGACTACTTTACCCCCAGGAAAGACCCAGTACCCATTGTATAGGAGGGTGGGTGGGCCCCAGGGTTAGTCTGGAGTTGTGTGGAAAATCTTACCCCCACTGGGATTCGATCCCCAGACCGTCCAGCCTGTAGCGAGTCGCTATACCGACTGAGCTATCCCAGACATTCCATTCAGGGAAAGACGACCAAAAATTTTAGTCTCTGGCCCTCCAGACTGGTGGCTCTGCAGCATGCAAGCAACCCTTAGATGTGAAGCTCACTGCTCAGTGCAAGATACAAACTCCTCACAGTGGCATTTCTGGAAATTCAAGCCTTATGGTATGTGATGCTGTGATGTTGAAGTGTATAGTTCCCAAACATACTGAAGGTTCATAGTACCTTTGTCTTCAGGGTCACACAGTCCAAAATGAGTAGTTTGAACTGCTTGAAACTGCATATGACGGCACTATGAACCTTCAGAATGACGCGAACAACTCGCCCAATGACAAGGCACCACGTCCTGGAGGACCTGAATATTTAGACAGCAATTATTCAAAAAGGAACTGATGGACGGACAACATGGGGAACCAGCGTGAACTATTACTGTACCTATGAGAGGCGTCTCGTCATACAGCGATCCTCCTCGCAGCGGTCGGGTGAAGGAATGCCTTGCTGAACCGGGTGACGGTATTTCCATAACCTTCTGAGCTGCATGTTTCCATCTGTACAACAGTTTTGCACCCATGAATAAAGACAACATACTGTTTATACTAACATCCTAGGTACTGACACTTCTGTATAGCAATGAAAGCCAGTGTTAACAGGTACAGAGCAAATAAATGCACAACGGTCACTACATAAGTCATGGTAAATATTTCCTTCAGCCAAAAATGTGGCAACAAGGGAAATGGAGCACACAGATCTGAAATGTGTTTGTAAATGTTACTGTCAAAAGGAAGTATGTGTAGACTGTGTTTGAAGTGTGATGGCGCACATGCAGAAACCAGATTTCGTCTTTTGGCAAAATGGACGAGTCCATTTAAATCGGTGGGGGCGTCAGTGCGTTCGACTACTGGCAGCTGAGGTGTGCGGATCAGCGGTAGTAATCCTGGATACACCGTGTTCTGAGGTAGTGTGAAGGGTACTGGCTACCCACTGCATTCGCCAGTTTCCCTGTCACTTCCCCTCCCGTGCATGACTTTACGCCCTCACATTTCAACTGGACTGTACAGCAGGCATTGGTAGAACGCAAGCAAATTGCATGTATTTTGAATTACTGTTTATTTGTTTCATCGTGGCACAGACTGAGCAAGGAACAGGGTACGTCATGACCCATTTGTAGGAACTGTTAACGGAAGTCCAAATATTAGTCAAGGTTATTAACAGTATGCTGGTAAAATGGCAGCCAAAATCACACACATCCTGTATGCGCATCTGACGATAACATTCGGAAGCATACACCATGTTTCATACGTATGTACTCCATATCCTCTTTTTCCACAGTTTGCACCTCCCAACACCCAAAATGCCATGACTTACGCAGTTCCCCATGTATATCGCTGTGCTGTGGAAGACATCACGTTATGTTGTGAAGAACAAGCTGTCGCCATCTTTGTGGTTGAAGTGAGTGGGATAGGACGCAGCGAGTTTATACGGACAGGTAGCGAGAAATGTGGTCACTCAAATGTGCGGGAGGGTGGAATGAGATACAGACTAATATGGGACAACGAGAACGGTGAAAAGGAAACAATGAGGGCGTTCGTTCTGACCCTCAAGATGGAACCAACATGTTCTTTTGAGATGCTGACAACACAAGTGTCAGAACACAGAAGACAATAATTTGAACTGTCACTGGTATGAATACACATACACTTATATGACATGGCTGGTTTAACCCTTCAGTGATGTTGGGGTTTAAATTCCACAACTGCTCATGAAGGGTGTTCAAATTCAAATTGCCTTGCAATACACACTGTCAGGCACAGAGGGTAGTGCCGGAGGTTTAACAAAGCCATATCCATCGCACATGTTACTTAAAACCAAACAAAATGATTTTGGCCAGTACAGTGGAAAGGAAGCGAAAGATAGCTGTCATTGCCAATTTAAAACCACTACATCGGAGAATGTTTGGGAAACCTGAGACATGGCGGTCAGTGCTCTAGCAGAGTTGATTGTGTGCAATATTTATCAGTTCAGTTTCATTATCATAATTATTCGATGTACTATATTGTCATTTAAATCTGATGACTGGGTAAACAACGTCTGGCAGTGAGTGACAGGTTAATGATTTCAATACGAGGCTGCCGATGGTGTACGTCGTGATGCAGCGAACGGTCAGAAGTAAGTCCTTCTTTACTCTCAAAATGTCATACAGACTGATGACATGTGTTAACGTAATTTCATTTTATATTTCTGTTATTCCAACAAACTGCACATGTGTTCGTTAGTAACTTTTTGTGATGTCACAGTTCTTCCTCTTCTTCGTCAGCAGGGCCCGTGGCTAATGCCACGGATGTACTGCAGCCTAGTAGGCTTATTGTACTCCCCCTATCCCCCCCCCCCGCTTGTTTGGACGTTCCTACGTTTGCCGCCAGGTACCCCCATGTCCACAATGACGCGAGAGATCCTAGTAGCGAAAGGAGGAACTGTGTGGGCGAGAATTAACCAGTAAGTTTGTCTGAAATTGTGACTTCCACGTCAATTCAGGGATCTTTTACATGCCGCAAATCTGTGACATGGGACCGACGGCTTTACTTCCCTTCCGAAGGAAGGCGTGCTGAGAATTTTTTCACCCTGAAAAATCCTGACGGCTTTGAACCCGCGAACTTGGGTACTTAAAGGCAGCACGCTACCGCTAGACCACCAAAGTCGCTGATGTCACAGTTAATATCGCCTACATGTTTTGGCCTACACGGCCCATCTTCAGCGAGAAGAATAACACAAAGGAATAATTTTTGATACACAGTGTCATCATGGATGTGCATAAATAATGTAAAATGGACATTAAAATTACAGTAGCAACGGTTAAGACAAAGATGAAATATGAACATTAAAAAGGGCCCCTGTATGCAGAAACATGTAGGAGAAGTTACTGTGAGGTAACTAAACATTATTAATGAATATTTGTGCAATTAGTTGGAATAAACAAAACATGACACACTATTAACCTACAACATAGAACATGCAAAATATCAAGTTTAAAGTTTCATTTACATCCGTAGAGAAAGTGTAGCCCTCGTAGCACTGATTTTCACAGAAGAGCACTGTGTACAGATGTCTCCTAACGGTTCACCCAAACCTGGCAGTGAATGCGGAAATTAAGGACAATAATTATGTGAAGTACCGTTCTCACCGCCCCGTTTTCATGATATTCGCAACTGCTCAAAGGCGTTTTGTGAAAATCTCCTTTGACAGATTTCGTGCAAATGAGACATGAAATATGGAAAGCGTCGGTACAGGTTCTTTACACCCTCCAGTAAAGCATGACTGTCACTTAAGTCAATTTTCATGAAACTCACATCTGCAAGACAAAATTTCATTCAAAGAACTCATTCAAAAAATTAAAAAAAAAATCCTACAAATGGTTCAGTCACTGATTGCAGGTCAATTGGGGAATGGTGGACAGATGTGCGGACACAGCGTGTTCGTTTACCCTGTAAAGAACACCTGCAGATTACAACATCTGTCAGTATATCTACGCAATATATCCAAAATACAGAACACCTGCAGATTACAACATCTGTCAGTATATCTACACAATATATCCAAAATACAGAACACCTACAGATTACAACATCTGTCAGTATATCTACACAATATATCCAAAATACAGAACACCTGCAGATTACAACATCTGTCAGTATATCTACGCAATATATCCAAAATACAGAACACCTCCAGATTACAACATCTGTCAGTATATCTACGCAATATATCCAAAATACAGAACACCTGCAGATTACAACATGTCAGTATATCTATGCAATATATCCAAAATACAGAACACCTACAGATTACAACATCTATCAGTATATCTATGCAATATATCCAAAATACAGAACACCTACAGATTACAACATCTGTCAGTATATCTATGCAATATATCCAAAATACAGAACACCTACAGATTACAACATCTGTCAGTATAT
>Ga0123353_10008597_pt1 | contig 13969 bp, 5 predicted proteins | sample TergutLab28metaG_3_FD_92763 | JGI IMG/M metagenome (GOLD analysis project Ga0123353, IMG submission 92763) | Labiotermes labralis P3 segment gut microbial communities from Petit-Saut dam, French Guiana - Lab288 P3 | ecosystem: Host-associated > Arthropoda: Insects > Digestive system > Gut ... | reverse complement strand
TGTCCCTCATATGATCTTATGAGCCATTTGACCGATTGTCCCTCATATGATCTTATGAGCCATTTGTCCGATTGTCCCACATATGATCTTATGAGCCATTTGACCGATTTTTGCTAAACTCTATGTGTGATAGTTATGTCGTTAGGGGGCACCCCTTTGCAATAGTTTCTAATTTTGTGCCATCATCAATAGCAGCACAGCGCACCCGCGAACCTGAAAGTGACAGTGACTGTAGCGGCTTATGCTTATTTATCTTACTTACTTTTAGGTGGTCCTGCAATATATAGTAACAGATGCTGAAAAATATGCATTTTTGTTAAGGTAATGTTTTGTGGCATATCAAATAAAAATCTGACGGCCAAACGAAATTATTTAGTCTTCGGATTGATGGCATTTTATGATGAAACCCTGAGGCTACGCAAGGGCGAAACGTGGCACGGATGTAGATTACACACGTTGGATATTAAATGCTGTTTGTAATTCGACAGTTAAAAAGGGTGACTGTTGTGTCCATCAAATTTAACGCATGTGATGAAGCAGTATGTTCACAACTCTGAGGGCAGCAGCATTATAAACGGAGTAATAGGTGTGTTTGATTTTCTATGTGTACATCAGTAAATGAGGCTTTGTGAGTTTGCTTGGTACTCCTTGTTACTGCCAATAATAGAGTAAGGCTAGGGTTTTCAGACACTCATCACCGCGGATAATTGCGTATTTGTAATTTATTGTATTTTGGAAGCAACACGGTTCTGTGTGTTTAGTCGTGGTCAGCGTACCGCTGGTATTTAATTGTTACTTTTTCCTTTTAATGTTACTACGGTTATGGGTTTCGTAATTATTGCCATTTTTCTAACTTTTCAGGCGTTTACAACATTTGTTTACATTATTTATTGTTTATGGATTTACGTTCATTAAAAAACAATATCTTTATTTTCTTAGAATGTTTAAGCTCTCACGTGCAATATAAAGACATCTCTTCTTCCACATATATACACATATAATGCTCTCAGTCATGATGGTAGGTCGGAATTCAATGTTCGTACCTATTGTCATCCTTCTTATTAAACCGTGTATTTTGCATGTCGGAGCCGATTTTTGAGGGACTTACTGCGTCCATCTTCACGATTGAGCTCTTTATCCGAAACAGTGATACAAAACTACCACACTCCACGGCGTCATAACCGAGAGCACACAAACCATTAATCTTTACGGGTGTGAAATCCTCGACGTTGTTATTAATAAACGTTACTTTGTGAATACTCGTGGGCTTCTAGCAGGTACTAGAGTTTTGCCTGTTATTCTGGTTGTTTTTGTGTGCCATTATTGGAAGAGCGTACATAAGGGACGTCTGGTAACAGGGAGCTGAGGATAAAATTCGTACCTTAAAGACGGAAAGTAACTGTGGAGAACTGCATAATGTGGAGCTTCGTATTTGTACTTTTGACGAATTATCATCACCGTAATTAACCATTGAGGATGAGATGTGCGGGGCGTGTAGTTCGTATTGAAGGTATGAGAAGTGCATACAAAAGCTTGGTCAGAAATCCATAGGAAAGAGACAGCTTGGGAGACTCACATGTAGAAGAATAATATTAATACGCTTATTGAAGAAATCGGTTTTGAACGAGTGCCCTGTGTTTGTCTGGATCAGAGTACGTTCTACGAGGGGCTGGCTTTTTTAAAGCGTTAATGGACTTTCGGTATACATAAAAGACGGGTAACTTCGTATGTGGTTGGGCAATTGTGAGGTCCCCAAAATGGAGTTATGAGTCGTTGGATATTTCATTTAGAACACGAGTTTAAACGCACCGTCAAATATGCTGAAAATGGTAAACAATGTTCTCTTGAAGTAGGCCTTCCTGGTTTAAGTATCTTTGAACTGAGGTGGAGAAAGTATCACAAATTTCTTGCACGGATTATGTGTGTTTTAATTGATTTGGAAATTATATTGACACCAAAAGGAATTGTGTGTTATTAAAATTGGGCCAAAATTATATAAGTGAGAGACATGTACGTGTATAAAGCGTGGAACGGACAAGAATTTTGTATGGAGGGAACGTATACAGTGGACGTGGTCTGACAAGTATCAGACAAATTGGCCTAGTCCTCGCTCTGTAGCGTATCATACGCCAGTCTGCTTGCTGCTTGCCCTCGACGTTCCAGCCAGCAATGTCGTATTATGATGGATGCTTGGTTTCTTGTCACTTTTCAGCCTTGTGTTTGCCTCTCCTGAAATTTAATAGGGTCGTGTGGAATACAGTCGGAAACAGAACGACATGTGTTTTGAAATGTTTAAAAGTTCTCTACATGGGGGCAGCAAGGCTGTAGGGTCCACATTTGAAAACAGCAACAATTAATTGTTAAAGAGAAATGTGTGACATGAAATTGACGAAAATGGAATGGCCACAAGTTAGAGAATAGCATGTGAGATTATAAATTCTCACGGCAGTGACTATGAAAGACTTTTGCCTAGTGGGATGGAGCGCCATGCAGTTTGATAGACGGGTGCTGACATTTTGCAGATAGCATGGTAGACAGTAGAGGCAGCAATTTTGCGTTAGGGTTGGCACATATGTAACAGATTATACTGCGTCACACCTCAGAAGAATACCATATTCCGTACAGTTGACGTTGAAGAAAAAAACGAGAAAGGAAGTGGACTTAACAGCTGCTCGACCGGATCAGAGGTAGAAGCTGGAAGCCACAAACGTAAGGCTACAAGAAGCGTGTGAAGTGATTAAGAGAATGACCTTAACTGCAGTAGTTGACAGCTTGAGGCCTTTGAAAATTAGGAAACCCCAAGACGAAGGAAGTTAGTATACCTTATACTGTATAATGCTCTGTATTTGAAACTAACATGCCTGTGACGTCATAAACCACTGATATCCATGGATACCCTTCTGTTTGGTCGACATAATGCTGAGATTTATGCCACTCGTTTGCAGTACACAATAAAATATTTTAATTGTTTCCGAATTATTTTCACAGTGTTATTTGGGCACTTAAACTTTAGTGTAATATTAGTGGGTTTGAAAAGGCTTTGGAAGTATTTTATGCGTCTGACGATTGGTGTGTTAGCTGAGTGACTAGGCTTTATTTTATTGTTTCCCACTTTGTAATTGATTAAACAGTTTTAGAGTGCTTTCGAATTATTTTTCGGAATGTTTTTGAGTAACTGAGATTGATTTAAACACAAGTTGGAAGCATTTGGTGCGACTGAATGTAGATAGGAGGGGCAGACTGTGGTGCAATAGCTTGAGTATGCAGTGAGACGGGAGGTTCTGGGTTGGATTCCCGGCAAGGTCCCTGGAAGTCTTCAAATGACCTATTCGTTCTGTCCGCATTCAGTAACCCTGGGGTCATGAAGACTCTAACAGAAATGAGTATCAAAGAATGTCCTTGGGGTAAAGTGTGGCCGGCGCATAGAGCTGAAAACTCTGCCATCCAGTTGTGCGGAATTTCAAAATAAGGTTGTAAGCCCAACATTCTGTCCGCCCTGTGTTTCTTCATGACTTGTTAGGGAAAACTTTGCCTGCTGTTTTATTTCACCGGGTTTCTGTTGAGATCACACGTTAAACTTGCACAGATTTTTTTCCCTAAACATATTCTATGCTGCATATCCAATAACTGTGTTCCTAACAACCATACTTCCTCGTTGAAGTATCAGTTGGATTTGTGCTAGTAGAAATATAATTTCGCTGTGTATATCATTTTAGTCGGTATTTTACATTGCACTGTTTATGGCGGAAATAGACCAGTGAAGCTGGTGGTCAAATTTCAGAGTTCACAGGGGCGATGCCATATTTTTTCCCCCTGATGTTATAGGGTGGAAAGAGAGTCGGAGTCAATGTCAAAAATTAATTGCAAATATTTCTACTTTTATACTGAACTAATTATTATTTACTGTAGAGTGTATAAAACGCATAATATCATGGCATATTGTCTTTGAAACTGTCGCAGGGATGATTTTAACTAAATTATTCAAGTTCTGAGATAGATATCTCGACAAGTGATCGATTTAGAAGGCGAACCTGCCAACATTTCTTGTCTCCAAATCCCCCATGAGTGCGTACAGTTTAAAAGAAATTGTCCGATTTGCCACGGAGTCGCCCACATGTGCAACGTATAGCGTAAACAGACGAAAACTGCGTCGAAGAAAGAAAAGTAACTTCGTGGACATGACGTAGTTTTTTAAATGTTCCGTCTTCAGCCATTCAGTGTTCCCGTCGAGGGTGGTACTGACTATTGTCCCTGTTCGTCTTTAATAATTACGTAACTACAGGGAGCAGACTTCTTGAGTGCGTTCGACATATGTAATTTTATAAGTCATTGTGTGTTGCTGCTACTTGACAGATCCACAACCGCTCATAGTCTAAACGTTTAACATTAGTTGGAAATGATAATTGAAAATATCAATACTACAATTCTCGTTTTATTTATGTGCTGTTTCACCAATATATTGGTGTGTGTAATTTGACAGTTAATCGTGAACTCCGAATAATAAAATACATTGTCTTTAGCAATAAATATATTTAAGTTCTTGTCCAAATGTTTTGTCTTTCTTGAACTTCTAATGAATATTTTATCTTCACTGCCCCACGGTTGGGTTGCTGAATAATTGTTCTATAACACTCCGTCAGATGCAACACGTTTCTTGGTTTGTACTCCCTTTTATTAACCCATCTAGACAAATGTCCTGAATTTGACGGAAGAGTGTGATAAATTGTATTGAGTATGTTCCTCTGACATCCAAATACCGGGCAGACCAATGTGTTCTACGTACTTATAAATCGAAGACTTTCTTGAAGAAATGTGCTATCGAAACGCCACAATTTCGAGGTTGTTTAATTTCTTCTTTCTTTTATTTCTCTTCTTTATTTCCTAGTCTTGATCCCTTTCTACATACCCATCGTAGGTGTATAGGTTTCTGTTGCACTTGATCACTTTTAAACTCACTCACGCCCTCGTTAGGACTCCTCTGAACGAGGGATCGGCCCGTCGCGGAGTCCTCTACCTGACAACACACAACACTCACAAGAGTTACACATCCATGCCCCGGCGGGTTTCGAACCCAGCAGCGGAGGGGGCGCGGACCACCGTCTTAAACCGCGCATTCACCGGGGTCGGTTGTCTAGTGTGACCTCATTACTCTCTTTCAATCATCGTGTTTACAGCGTAAGGGCTCTGTACTAATTTATCTGTATCCTTCTCCTATGCCCGCGCGCGCGCTCACACACTCACTACAACCAGCAGGCTACCTCTGCTTACATGTATTATGAAGTGCCTCAATGAATATAATACCGCATGCGCAGTTCCTCCGTTTTGTATTTTCCAAGATCAGTTTGTTCGTGCGTATGTAGTAGCCTAGTGGTTGCTTTATGTACCACTAGGTTTAACATTAAACAATTCTGCCTTCTGCCCAAACAGTTTATTTATGTGTTTTGCATGAATCACAGAACAAACAGCGAGTATTTCTGTATACCACATTGACTGCTGGTTTTGTACCCGTGAGGGACCGTATTTACTGCGCGGTACGGACTGAATCTCTAATGTAATTCAGGTTCATTTTCATCTTTAAAGGGTTAAGGCACATGTGGGTTATTTCATACAGTGAAGACAGTTCATTTTAATACGATGCAGTGCAAGAATGGATTGTAATTCATATGTGCCTAGTAAACTTTATTGTTCCGTCAGGCGTACTGTGTTTCTGTATTCCTTTATATTTGATAAAAGCAATGGATAACTGCCAGTTCGTTCTTAGCATCCAACATGATCTGCTTTTTTTTTTTGACACGGTAGTCTCTAGTGGGCCAGGACCGCTTCCTATTCGAGCCTTCACGATCACATTCAAGACACACCACATTCGGTAGGATTCCTCTGGACGAGTGATCAGGCGACGCCGACCTGACACACAACTCTTACAAGCCTCAGGCATCCATGACCCCAGTGAGATTCGAAACCGCAATCCCAGAAAGCGAGCGGCTGCAGACCCACTGCCTTGACCGCGCGACCACTGGGATCGGCGATCTTCTTTGTTAGCGGTAGCAAATTAATTATTTCCAGTGCTCTAGAAGAGAAGGGTGTGGGACTGTGAGATTATTCTTAGATCTATTGGATTTCTTTACTTAAAATTACTCTTTGGCGTGATACCTTTAACATTAACAGATTCAGTGCATTTCTTTTGCAGAATTGTTCGCGACACTTCTTGTAGTTCTCCTTCTCTTTGTAACCAGCGTTGCAGAGAGTTGCATTGTTTGAATGTGGTAAATGGGGGTTTGAACGGAACGGTAGCCTGTTTCGGCGTCTTGTAATGTCCACGTCAGTAATTCGACACAATTTCCGACAAGGAGAAAACAGACCCTTCCTGAAATACGTAGGCAGCCAATCTATTATATGAAGATTCACTTCGCTTGGGATGTTAAACCGTGTCGGCATTTCAACGTTCCGAAAGAGGGCAGTGCTTTCTGCTTGGACTGCTTGATGCCGAAGATGAAACCACTTGGCTTGATCACAACGTCGGTAGCTACTTTCCTGTAGACAGGGTGTTTAAGTCCAGAAAACTTGGATCTTTGTCACCAACGATGTGAAATCCACAAGTTTCGCGATTTTTGATATCTTGGTACGTTTCGGGTTACGGGGTTAATCTGCCTGAGTTCGATTACCATTTCCGGAACATCGGTGGGTCTCAACCAAACTACTACTCACCTATGTGCGTTTCTCTTCACACGTTGCAGCGAACAAGTAACACTTGTTTTATGTACAATGCCGATTGCCTTTGTCTTCGGTTTTAAAGATTATTGAATAAAAGTCAGTGAACGCCCCCAAATTGTTACGCCATTTTTGCATTTCGTAACTTGTATATTCAGTAATCAGCAGTACTTGTCCAAACGTAAGCGGAGATCTGCGAAGCCTCTTCCTCTCAGTAAGAATAAAACAAACTCGTGGCACAATAATTTATGCGTCTGCAACATGTAACAAGCATGAGCAACGACAGGAGGCTAAAATAATGCTGAATTGTGGACCGAATGGACGAAGACGATTTAGAAGACCTTTGAAGAGACTATTAGACGAGGCCGAAACAGGTCTATCAAGGCGTAACTAATGACGGGTGATGATGATGATGATGATGGTGAAGTTTTCTACAAATGCGCATTTACGTGTAATTAAAATATAATGCACCTTGCTCTGACAGCTTAAACATTTTAAACTCTGTAATTCTCCAGATGATTAAATCAGAGAAAGAATGCGGGAAATCTATTGCGCCATGCATAAATTTCCTACCTTGTTTTATGATTTCCTTAGCCCATTTATTGACCTTAATTATAGAACCTTGAAGTAGGTCCCGAGAGATTTTCTTCGTTCCCTTTTTTAACTCTGAGACCCTACATAACCCATGAGTTGATGGCGCTTCCTTAAATAACATGCAGCTGACGAACGAAACTCCCACCACATCGTCAGTTTCGACTGGTGTTCCTTGTTTTGCGTACATCGTGTTAACTCACGAGTATGGTTTTCCTTCCTGGACAGACTATAGTCTCATTAGAAGTGAAGTTGAGTCTCTGCTATGCGTGGTTGATAGATGTGAAGATCAGTAATAAGGCATATCCTATACGCTGTTTTGAAGATTCCTTTTGAACGTCGTGTTGTTGAACGGAGGAAGACTGTTGCGTTGACAGTAAAACAGTGTTGGTAGTCTGGTCTGAACGAAATCTACGATGTGTGTTTCAAGGAGATTAACCTTTAAGAAATGTATTTGCGTACATGATTGTTTTGTTATGGCATATTGAAAATAGTCCTTTTTTAGAAGCTTGTAGTCGGTCAGCTCGTCAAGATACTCCCCTCATTTTACGAGAATCTGACCTTTATTATCTTTTGTACGAAACCTCGACAGTGGGCCTTATCCTAAGCTAACTGAATCTAGATGACATTTGAGGTTTTCTAGGTGGTGACTGTAATCACCAATGTAATTATCTGCTCTAATGACAGACAGCAGATTTATGTGCATTTTCAATATATATATATCAGATTGAACGACGTCACGCGAATCCAGTCCACACCCATCCTACGTCTTCAGGATTTATTTTATTTACTCTCATCTCTAGGCTTATTTTCGTAGTAGTTTCATTCATTCACATTTTCAGAATGAAATCCGTATATGCATTTATTGTCTTTTTCGTGCTTACTACGTGCTGCGCCCATCTCATATTTTTGACGTCATTATGCTGATAATGTTTACCGAAACGTTAAAATTATACAGGCACTAGGCAGTTTCCTCCTGTCTCTTATTACTTCCTCCCTCTTAGTTCAAACTATTCTCTTCAGCATCCTGTTTTCGGTCACGCTCAATCAGTGTTCTTGCCTTAGGGTAACAGACTGAATTGTGCATCCATACGAAGGAACATTTTATTACAGTTTTATAGATTTTACCTTCGGGTGCTTAGATTGGGCTGTGGAGGAAAATAGTATCTGAACTTGGTGGTAAAAAATACTAATATATATTAACGTTCTGTGGATTTCCTTGTGAATGTAATTTTGATCTTTCCCAGTGACTTCGTCTTTGTTACATTTACGCAAGCTTTGAGGGCCATGTTTATGTTACAGTTCAGTTCTTGTCAGGTGGCGATACACTGGCCTATATAGTTAGCTTTCTCTGCATTCACGTCTAGACCATCCCTAGTAGCGTGTGAAGGGGCGTGTTTGCGGGCAGGTCAAGATTAGTTCGGTGCAAGCACGAATGTCGCGCGCTCTTCCGGGGTCCTACACAAGATACCACTGAGCAGTGTAGAATATACAGTTACTTAAAACGAGACAGCGCTGCAGCTTACACAGTTTATCTGTTAGCGTTAGTATTTGGTAACAAAGTTAATGATCAGTGGCATCTGCTCTTCACACACTTACACCCCACCAATTTTTACCTTCGAGGCAGGCTGGTAAAGATATATGTCAATGATCCGCGCACGGCATGACTGAAAGAAAGTATTCGAAGAGTGTATCTGGACATTTCCATAGAATCCGCTTCAAATGTTTCCCATGGTGTTAACGAGGTATGGAGCTTGCCTGCAAGCAGAGGGACGTCACTTGTGTGATTTAAACTAAGAAATATAAATTTATTAAGGAGTTATGATGGTAAATGTTTTAGTTTTCTGTTACTCGCTGTAAGGACGGGTTGCAATTTCTAGGCTGCCGAGATGAGTTTGTCTGGGAAACTTCCTACTGGCTTACGTGGCATCATTTTGTATTTTCGAGGGAGAACATGTGTCAAATTCAGCTAGTGCCTTCTAGGCTTACTATAATTGCTTTCCGAGAAATGTGGGCTCCTCTTGAGGTCTAAATGTGGCTCATTTTCTGCTCCTTTTTACTATCATTTTCTTGGGCTAAGATTTCCCGTTTTCAATTTCTTAGACTGATAATTCTAGCTGTTATTGAACTGTGTGTGTGTGTGTGTGTGTGTGTGTGTGTGATGAAAACTTCTCCATACTTTTGTGGTCTTAAACGTGGTGCAACAGAGGGTCTGTGCGGGCGAATTTTTTTTCTTCTGTTCGTGCCACATTTGCTAACAGCTTCTTAGAAAATATGTCAGTTGCTGTTTTAGCTGGTGATAATTTTGCTGAGGTTTTGGGAGCATCATTGCAGTTGGGTTGTTGTGTTGTAGAATGCGAAGCAACTATGGGTGCAAGTTAAAACCGATGTTTTAACTCAGTTTTGGAAACTGAAGTTTCGGAAAGTGAGCTGATCGTGAGCTGGTGATGGCACAGATTTCTGCTCGAATCATCTCGAAGCTATGAAGTCAATTTATTTTCTGGAAACTTTGATTGTTAAGCTGGGAAAGTGCCAGTTGAGATAAACCCTTTTATGGTGCTTGAGGATTTCATTGATTCCTTCCAAACCGGCCAAGGGAATCGGGCAAAGTCGCTTGTAGATATTCTAGTAGCGTCGTTTCCCTATGACTGTTCCTTCCGATTGCGATACGCTAATGTTTCCAGTTAGGTTTTAGAGGCCCAAAGAGATATATTCACTCGTTCAATTTGTCACTTAGCTGGCTAGGATATTTTATTAGCAGATTGTTGACCTCTATCGTGGCGTTCACGGTGCAACTGCTGATATGACGGCTGTGTCCGTCATATGTTAGCGGGCTGATTAATTGTGTCTCGTGTTACTGAAATGTGGAACTAAAGACCTTGTGAAGAAGACCACTTCATCCGTCCATCAGATACGAGATTTTGCACACAGTGCCAGGATGTGTTTCTCGGGAAACCCACGTAGGATCTCCTTGTAGACTATAAGGGGAGTAAGATATGTCATCAGCAGATACTGTTCCCAGCACAGAAATGTACTGCGTACCCTAGCGAAGCCAGCAGACCTACTGCCGAAACACATTGCTGACTGCAGTTACATCTGATGCTAGAAATGTTGTTTATTGTTGATTTGTTGCTTTGTTCAGGACATTTTTCAAGTACTGATCGCAAATATGAATTTGTACAAAATTTTAGATTGGAAACCTGAAGGTTAGGTACCCCTGTGGAGACCTAAACGTAGGTGGGAAAATTATTTGAACTGTGACACAAGGAAATGGGGGTGTGTATGGATGTAGCTGGCTAAGGGTGGGGTTCAGTGCTGGACTGTCCTGAACATGATAATGTACCCTCGGGCTCCGTACACTCTGGGGAACCCTTGACTTAGCTGCGTAAGTATTAGTCTCTGATCCTTGAATTAGTTAGAAACGTGAAGTCTAACGGTAACACGAGACTTGGACTTAATAACTGTCGTACTTGGAGCAGTTAGCCATGTTCCTGATAACGCCAGACGACATATATTACCAGACTTTCGCTGCCACTTTTTGCGCCTGACATTCCTAAGCTATTAATTGCCTGTCAGAATATACACAGATATATGACTCAACCACATCGTTTTTACACCTCCGTTTCTGGAACCAGATGAAGGCATAACTAGCAGCCTCCAACGTTATTGATAGGTTAAGGACGTGAAAAATGTATAATTTTTAGCACCTCTGCATTTATCTCATATCTCCTCATTTGTATACAGTAAAGAATGGAACCTCAAACATTAAGTTGCAACATTTCAGATTTCACACTTTCCATTATAAAACGCAATTTTTTCCTTCTCCATGCTTTTTTATCTTTTCTTTTCCCCATTATTCTCTCCCGTAGTCGGTAATGGATTTTCTGTCCACTACGTCCAGAACATCCGACCAGACCGTTCGGCCGGACAATGATAAATGGGGAGTCCTGGTTCGCTACTCCTGATTAGTTCTTCACTGTAGCAGTAAGAGGCGCGCCACTGCTGAAAGTGCTGTCAAAATAACAGCTATTCAGTACCGCTGGCATGAATTTTGTACGGAGAATAAAAAAAAATGTTACTGTCACCTTGAATGGCGTAGTGAGAGCCATTATCCATTACGGAGGTTCTCACAGCGGTGCCGATGATTCTAGGTACTTTTCTGAGACTTCCCTGAAAAAGGAGGCAGCAAGCGCCTCCAAAACCTTGATACATACGTACAAGTCTTAAGTGGCATCTTATCACAGAAGTTTGGGATTTTCGAGGCCATTCTGCGATTCAAAACGTGCTGAATATGGAATTTGAACTCACCAATATCTACAAAAGTATGCCCTTGTCTGTTCCTTTTATGCAGTTAGCGACATGTTCAGTACATTGGCGTGAATGTATTTTTGTCTGCATGTTGGGTTGCCTGCGACAATTTTCATTGGTCAGGGTGACTTACTTTTCCGGTAGCATATCCCTGCCTCAAATTCCGATAGCAACTGCTGTCACGTGTGTGCAACTGTTTTGTCCATTTCTTCAAGACTCTAGTAGCATAATGCTTCTGTAGGCAGTGACTGTTTTGTCTGTCTGATTGCTAAATCACAAGCTCCTGAATAATCGACAGGATTTCCGTGAATCTCCCCGCATTTAGTTGGAATGTATGAACCAGAAAAGTGCGCAACGCTATATGTTTCAGTATAATAGAGGGCACTCACTAACTGTTTACTGCACAGAATAAAAAACACTATTCAAAACGTATGGCACCTTAACTATCCAAGAAATTTACTGCTGTTTAGGAAACTGGAAAGTTGAACACAGTAATCATAACACGCCGATAGACCCTGAGCAGCTCTATTATAGCCCGCACCTCTCCTCCCTAGTTCTTCAGAATCATTCTCCCATACACATGCAAGCGTACTTTGTCCAAGGGCATTCTCCATTCCCAGTGCCTACTGTAACCGCATGTGTGACAGTGAATGTGGAGTGAACCCACCGTCATAGTCTGTACATATCTTTGCCCTGTGTAACAAAACTGATTTTCCATGGTGTATCGTATCCCCACACATTAACTTTTATATGTGGTTTGTCTTTTAGTTCAACGTAGAGTGAGTCAGTTGGTCCCTGTGCGTCATTTAGCGCTCCCTTAGAATGGGTTAAACTTCCGTGTAGGGGGTAGAGTCTAGTTTTAATTAATTTTAGTTTCTGCGGTGAGGTATTGGCAGCACTGAATCAGTCGTGAGAAAGCAACTTGTTGCGCTGTTTGATTCTCTGGTGATTAGCGTTTATGTTATCAGATGAATATATTTTTTGTTACTTTACGTGATATTTTGCTGCATTGTTTACACTCACGTTCGATAAGAAATAAGACAGTTCTGCATAGGCTGACTCACTGTGTGTGGGTTAAATGATGTCGTTAGTTTCCTTGTTCCGGTTTCGACACTGAGGCACGGATACTGACCCCCAGATTTGTACGTTACATTTGCCTTTCACTCAATCTATGCGGTGATCAAGCTTTCCCACATTCCACTTGAAATTAGTCATTTGGACACGTTCTTTGGGAAAGTAAAATGCTTACATTGCTAGTATAGGCGAAGGTAAATTGAAGGGAAGAGCAATTAAAATTTAAAAACAAAGGCCATCAGTCACTATATTATTTAATTTTAGACTATCTCTCTTGCGTATTTTTGATCCAAACTATTGGGACTGTTGCTCCAGCGGGAATTACAGTGTTTTCTGTTACATAAAAACCTTTTTTTAAATTCTCACTTAAAATCTTCCTTTACCTTTGACACCGCGGGTTTTTTATATGTAAAAACTGCCAGCTCCTTACAATGTGAATACTATCACAGGTTTTATTTTATTTCTGTGCTCTGTGAGAAGTAACGCCGTGCTGGTGACACGCAACAGAGAGTAAAAAACTTCTAACCACGGATTAATTAAAATGTGGCGTTTATGGTAGTTACTGTGTATTGATATTATCACTAGATGTCCATTTCTCTTAGACGTGCGTTTTTATTATGATAGGAGCAACTATTAAATAAATACTGTGTATTCACCTACTTGCTTTTTCTGATCCTTTTAAGGTCATGTAAAAGTGAGATCCATATTTTACATCAGCAAATAATTTAATACTGAACATTCACCTTTAAAGCCGGGTTGGTGCTTTATGTAGTATGAGGTTTGACATTCAGGTATTTGACGTTCTTCCCTCAGCATGTTTTAGTGTGTTTTTATGAGTTTCAGAAGGAACAGTTTTTAATTGTCTGTACTGTATAGAATTTTCATTAACGAAATGGTGTGTATTCACTGGGTGCTGCTATCTGAACTTGTCATTATAATCCACGTTACTCAATTATTATACCAACTACTGCACATTTATAAAATTTATAAAATTTACACATTAAAACGCTCCGACATGTTTCGGTCCTAGGACCATCATCAGGGAGCCGTATTGTCCTTGCTAAAGTCACACTATAAAAAGTCACATTAATTTCGCTGTACCAGTTGGGTATTGTGGCAGCATGCCATGTTGTGCAATGTTATGTTGCGAAGAGTGCCCTGCTACGGATGTGCATTCTGTGCTTCGTCGCGTATCACGCAACGAAGCACAGAATGCACATCCGTAGCACTCTTCGCAACATAACATTGCACAACATGGCATGCTGCCACAATACCCAACTGGTACAGC
>Ga0123353_10008596_pt1 | contig 13969 bp, 10 predicted proteins | sample TergutLab28metaG_3_FD_92763 | JGI IMG/M metagenome (GOLD analysis project Ga0123353, IMG submission 92763) | Labiotermes labralis P3 segment gut microbial communities from Petit-Saut dam, French Guiana - Lab288 P3 | ecosystem: Host-associated > Arthropoda: Insects > Digestive system > Gut ... | reverse complement strand
GACGCTTGTGAGTGCGGTAATGAACCTTCGGGTTCCATGAAATGCGGGGAATTTCTTGACTAGCTGCAAACCAGCTAGCTTCTCAAGAAGGACTCTGCACCATGGAGTAAGTAAGTAAGTAAGATGCCAGCTTAAAAGTCAGGGAGTCAGACATTTTTTATTCTGTGAATCTGTGTAGGAATGAGTGAGACACATTCAATGATGCTGTTACGCATATTGTGTGTATGTCTAATAAATTACATGACATTTGTATGCATTGATGATACTCTTCTGAAATGATACCAGTAAAACCCTAAAAAGTATCTGAAATCAAAGTAAAGAACTAAGAGTCCTTAGAAGTATGTGGAAATAAGAAGTGTCATATTGTGAGTCCTTATTCAGTGTTAAAATACTTCCTGAAGATGGTGACAGTACTGCAACATGTAGGAGCTAAATTATGGAGAGAATACTTAGATTGTAGAATTGTGAATTTGTTGGTGTTACCAAAGTTTTAGTATATCATAATGTGTGGACTGAACAATATGAAATTGAATTAATGTTGTTTCCACTGGCAGCTGGTAGGATCTTCAGAAGCAGACTGTTGGGTTTGTTAAGTAATTCTTATGAAAGAATGTGCTCTGTCCATTGTTATTACACTCATTGCTGCAATTTTCAGAAACAGAATCCCAACATTAAATGAGGACTTGTTGTATTCCTGATTACATTTTTTATATATATATATTATATTGTACTTTTTTCAAGTCTGAGACTGATAAGTTCAGTACTAAAATATATATAGTTGTTGAAGAACTTAGGTAATATATTATATTTTATGTGTTTTATTCTAGGTTCAGTAGCACACATGATGTGAGTGTGCAATCCTAAAAATGGATGAGGATATAATTCCTGATCCAGCTGTAATTCTGGTGAAAAGTAAACCTCTGGATCATGAATCAACACCATGTGCATGCACGTGCTGCTAGGATAAGTGCTGTGCACATATTTGGATCATTTTATAACCATGATTTATTTGATTGAGATTTATGCAGATGCATATGCACACACACACACACACACAGATGCATGTGCACATGAATGCACACATACGTGCAGGTTATCCCTGCATGATTTAGTTTGCCATGAGTGCTGGCACAGGTGTGCTAGGCCTTCATCCTTCCTGCTTGAGTATGAGTCAGGGTTTGAATACACTAAAATTAGAGCTGACAGAGTAGTTCATGTTGCTGTGAGGAGCAGGCTAAACAGACAGATCACAGATGTTAGTGGCCATTACATACTATTTATCAAAATAAAAATGTTGGATAAGAGAGACTGTAAAGTAAAGTGTCATGTTTTATATGGGCCAAACAAAATATTTTGGATCATAGTTGCATTTTAACCACATATGTTATCCCAGATAATGTGTGCATTTTAATACTGGCCTCCAATTTATGCCTAGGTCTTCCCAGTGATCTCTTTCCTTCAGGTTTCCCTACCAAAACCCTGTATGCATTTCCCCCTTACATACCACATTCCCAACCCGTCTCATTCATCCTGCCTGGATCACCTGGGTAATGTTGGATGTGGAATACAAAGAATTAAGCTCTTCATTCAATCACATTTTCAGAATGACTGCCTTGACTTGAATGTTACCAAGTCTCACTCCAGTGATTGTGTTCCATTTCAGTTGTGTGCCACAGCACCTTCAATAATGCTCTCTGCTGCCTGCTTCCTCATTTCCAGGTTACTGTTGTGCTATGCACAGACTGCATGTAACCCTACAGACAGAAATCCAAAAGTTTGAAGTTGCATGACTGAGCTGGCCATGCCACTGTTCCATGTCTTCCTATCCACCCTTTCTTGATAATTTTCGATCACATATTCCGTAACATATCAGCCAAAATGTGGAGGTACCACATGATTCCAGTCCATGACCCAGCATTCCATTCAAGATCATTTCTAATATTATCCCATTTATGCATATGTCATCCACTTGGTTTCTTTCTTTCAGCGCTTACTACCAAAACCTCGTGCACATTTCTCTTCTCATCAATGCGTGCCACATGTCTCACCTATCTCATACTTGATATGATAGTGTGAATATTTGGTGAGGAGTACATACCACAAAGCCCCTTGTTATGTATTTTTCTCCATTCTTCTGTTACTTCCTTTGTTTTAAGACTTGATGTCTTCCTCAGCACTGTATTTGTAAATACCCTAGGTCAGTTTGCTTCCCTTAATGCTGTAAACCAAACTGCACAGCCATGTAAAATAGCAGGTTAAATTATAGTTCTTTATATTTTAATCTTTATATTCTTAGATAGCAAACATGGAAACAGTATAACTTATGGACTAGATGACATGTGTAGGTACATGGTGTGTGAAGTTATACAAACTGGATGATGGTAGTATCAGACTGTGGAAAGTTGTCCTGTCAGTGACAGTGCTTCCTGCGTACTCTTTGTGTTCCCACGAGCCCAGCTGATCTACTGAACCAACCCAAAGTGTTTGGCACTAGTGGGTATCCATACCTGTGTGTGTGGACAGAATAACAGACAGATATAGTAAGGTGCTGAAGGGGGGAAGTGTTAATATCTTGAGAGAGATATGGAGGGGGTTGTTGGTACATGAGACCTCCTTCCATGGCACCAATATAAATGAAATATGAAGTGTGACTTCGATTAATATAGCTGCAGTGTGTAATAAATTTATAATTTTGTTGAAGGTTGTAGTTGTATGGGTTATTGCACCGTGTAGATTGGCAATTAGTTATTGTTGCAGTTGGGTTTGCTGCTTCTGAGGGCAGTTCATACTCTTCTTGGACTAGCCGGAAGTTCCTCTGAACCATCGGTAACTAAGTACCATTTGATACGGCATCGTGTAGTGGAAGACTGGAATCTCCAACAGCAAAGCTGTGAGAACCTCAGATCACACAGCACATTCCTGATGCGTTTCAGTTATATCTTATATCCGATGTAGCAGTAAGAAATGTCTTTAACTGTAGTAGCACTTGCTTCCATCATGGTACAAAATGTCCTGCTTGTAAAGAAGAAATTGGGAGTGAAACTGATGCTGGTGTCTCCACTGCTACAACTGTCAGTGCAGTAGGTACACGTGTGTTACAGTCAGCTGAGGTTGGAGTTTTATGCTTATAAAAATAATGAAACGTTATTATGAATCATAAATTCTTGATTCTACAAAACTACTAACGGTAGTCCACCTGGAAAAAAACCCGGGACCATGGTACCCACTGTTATAATGAGATTTCGACCCACCCCCTTCCCCCAGAACTCCCCAAGAACACTCCATGCATTCCTGTATAACTGATCTGAAAGTCCAGTCACAACCTGAAGATGGCCCACATATAGGGCCGAAACATGTCATTATAATCCTCTTGTAATACTAGAGGCAAATATAATTGTGTTCGACTGTAAGTATTAATACACCAAGCTCCTTAGTAAATTCTTGATGTTTATGACTGACACTGGTATGACTGTCACTAGCATCAGAAACACATATTTGCTTCTAGGGTCTTAAGGAACTACCAGTAATAAACGGATGAAATAATCCCAGAAAGAATGGAAGTATTGAAGTTTATTATGGATAAAATACAGACACATTTTGGAAGCATAAAATGCATTAAATGATTGAAGAAGGGCTCAGTCCATGAAGCATGAAAGCAGTAAGCTTCACGTAATGACAGACTGGCTTGCCTTTGCTGAGAGTGATCTCTGTAATGTTTTCAATGTTAAACATAATGGCAGATATAAATATAAAGATGTGGATACTATATATATTGTGATGCAGACGTATTCTTGAGTAAAATTAATTGATGTGCCATTGTTTATATTGTTTGCTGTAATACAAGATTATTTTACATATGTTTGGGGAAAATAATCTTCCCACAGAACATGTCTATGTTGAGTGAAATAATGTTGCTTCCTCCACAGGTAATGAGTGAATCAGAATCATCGTGTCAAATGGGTATTGGGTGTAAAGTCTCAGAGGAGCCTGTGGCAAACATTAAGGATCAATCTAAGGAAGACAAAGATTCTGAGGAAATTGAGCCTAACTTTGGAGATGTCAGGTTAGTTCATTACTTTTTATTTACAGTCAACATAGAGGGTTTGATCAAGCAGGATGCTTTTGAGACTTGGTTTCCCCCATTAAGTTAAGAACAGAGGCTGAGAATGTTCAAGAATAGGGTGCTGAGGAAGAGGGTATTTGGACGTAACAAGAGACTGGTAAAAACTGCATAAGGAGGAGCTTCATGATTTTTTTACTCACCCAGTGTTTGTCGTGAGGTCAAGTGGAGGAGGATGAGTTGGGTGGGGCTTGTGGCACATGTAGGGGAGAAGAGAAATGCACACAAGATTTTGTCGGAAACCGGAGTGTAAGAGACCATGATGTTATTGAAATGAGTCTAATGAAGTTGGATGGGAAAACTTGGACTGGATTAATCTGGCTGAGGGTAGGGACAAGTGTGGTGAGGCTGTTTTGAACATGGTAATGAACCTTCCAGTTCAATAAAATGTGATGAATTTCTTGAGTACCTGGGAAACTGCTCAGTGGAGTTAAAATTGAAATTCTGTACAATGGAATATTTTAATATAACACATTTTTATCTATAGTACAGATGATGACAAGGGGCACTAGTTAAGTTGTGTGGAGACATGCATCTTGGATTCCACAGTAGTGAGAATTTCTTGCATGTCTGATGAATATGCAATTTTATGAAAATGCTGGAAGATGTTGGTAATTAGATATTGTGGTAACTGCTGTTGTAAGCTATAAATGAGATGGATTATATACTGTTTTATTTGTGTTCAGTACAGATTATGAGTGATGGTTTTTTTTTTTATGTACAAGAATTTATAGTAGTTTATGGAGTGAGGACAGCCTCTTAAGAAGCCACATAGCTTGTACCATCTGTCACGTGCTCAAGTAGGTTGGACAGACATTACATTGTAATTCACAAAAAATGTTCAATGAGTAACCGCCCCTGTGTCATAACATTTATTTGGAATTTCATTACAGTGTTAGAAGGAGCTTATTTATTCCTTGTAAATATCATATTCAACATAAACCTCGAGCACATTGCTGTATTATTCCCTCTTCACACATGCTTAAAAATAATGTCATTTCAATTAGGCTCTTGAATCCAAAATCATTCATAAAAAACCGTTTCCATTTCCTCATTATTGTGGAGTCGGTGACCTCCGATATGTTGCTTCATTGTCTCAAAGTTACTTTCTGAACTTGTTCATTATTTACATTTGTCCTTAATATGCTTGGCCAGCTAATGTGATCATTGTCATGGATGACGAGTCACCTCTATTCCAACTCTTGTAATAATTTTCTGGGAGCTGGGATACTGTAATAGGTATAGTGATTAGGCCAGAGGCTGGATGATCTTGGTTTGAGTCCTAGCAGGGACAAGAGATTTTTCTCTTCTGCAAATCATTCTCACTGGCTCTGGGGTCCAGGCAGCCTCCTATTCAGTGTGTACCATGGTTCTTTCCTGGTGTAAAGCAGTGTGATGCTGACCACTCACCTCCATCTAGTGCCAAGGTAAAGAATGAGTGGAGCTGTACCTCCGTTTTCTCTTTATGCCGTCATGATGTGGGCAGGGACAACTTTGCTTTTTTACCCGCAGTATTTCGTGACATAGTGCACTCGTATCACACGTGTATCAGTCTGCAGTAAACTTCAGTGCTACACATGTTTGTGTGGGATCATGTGTGTATTATTGTTGGTAGGTACATTAACCTACCCCCTGAATACCATCTGATCATCTGATTGATGGACTCTTGTACCATCTGTTGCATGTTGCTGCTACAAGAGCTGCTTCAAGAAAAAAAAAAATATTAATGCAAAAGTTACAGGCTGGGGAACTTTATTGAAATTGCCTGATATATTAATGGTATATTGAGATAACTTTTTTTTTGTTATAATGAAATGACAGAGAAACCTTCAGAATCTGAACAAAGTAGGACATTTTGGTGTTCAGCATGTGGAATATTCTTCAAAAACAGAAGAGAGATGAATCAGCACACATGCACAAGTGCTGGAGGTAAACCCTTCCAGTGCCCATCTTGTGTAAAGTGCTTCAGTTAGAAATACCACATGAAGCATCACAGTATTTTGCATACAGGTGAATGCACTTTCAGATGTTCTGTATGTTAAAAAATCATTCAGTGACAAGAGTAACTGGCAGCAACACGTGAGAATTCATACAGGAGGGAAACCGTACCATTGCTTAAAATGTAAGAAGCCTTTCACATGGAAAAGGCAACTTGAAAACCACAGACCTGCACACAAAGATAAATCATGTATTCGATGTTACGTCTGTAATGTGTATTTCAAGAATAAAGGTGCCATGGAAGACCATGCATTTTCCCATGTTGGAGAAAAACCATATCAGTGTTTGTCATGTGCTAAATGTTTCAGTTCACAATACCATCTCAAGAGACATGGTGTTATTCATACGGGGGTGAAAGCATTTGACTGCAGTATGTGTGTGGAAATCATTTAATGATAAAGGCAGCTTACAGTAGCTCATGATGTTCCATACAAGTCAAAAGGCTTACAAGTGTTCCACGTGTCAACAGACATTCACATGGAAGAATCAGCTGGAGAATCATATGCCTATGCACACGAGTAAAAAATATTACTGTATTATATGTCATAAAAGTTTCAAATTTAGAAATAACTTTATGCAACATGCAAGGTATGATTTGGAAGGACACAGATGCTGTCTATGTGGGCATATATATATATATATATGCTTCTCAGTTGGATATACTTTCACATGAACAAGATCATATTATTAAACCAAAATAATTTTCTGTTTTTAAAAACATAGAGATGCTGCAGTACATGATTTTATCACACTGTATTCCAGTTAGAGTTAGTTTGTTCATTTGTGTTTCAGTCTGAAATGAGATTCATGGTTCCCCATATTGCTGATCCACTGGCATTTAGAGTTTGTGCAAATGAATGTGAGCAAAAGGTTTTTTGTCAGTTTTTGAGGTTTCCACAGCAGTGTAATTGATGTTACAGGTTGTCTGGGATGTGATGCTGTGTTGCTGGGTGGTTGGTTCCCTGTGGTTTTAAGAAATGTATCACCTTCTTCTAGGGTTCAAGGCCCATGAAGAATGTTTTTTCCCACATAAAAGCTATGTTTTGTTAGAAACCCACAAAAGTGAAACATCTTATTACTGTATAATCTGAATGTAAGATGACCCACTTTACAGTTTTACATTTTTCAGGAAAATACTTGTACAGAAACACTTTAACTTTGCATACAATTATAAAACACCCCTCATTGTTGAAGTGATAAATTAGGAAGACATTTTTGCTGTATATTCAGTTAATTGCAGCTTTTAGTAATTAGTATGCCTTTTGAAATGAGTTTAGCTCTTGTAGACTTTTGAATCCACCAGCTTTTTATAAGGTTATATAATATTTTTCAATATAGAACCATTCCTTATAATTCTCCCCCTCTCTGTCCTATTCCTCTTCATTTCTGCTTCCTCTCCTCTTCCTCTTGTACCATTGTCTGATGGAGTCCTTGACCACCTCCACTGTGTTCATCCCTTCTGGCTGACACCATCTGAGGTTTCTGAACATGAGACTTTTTTGTATGTGGTTGGGGTTGTCAGCCCCTGTTCTCATCCTGGAGTACTAGGATCTCTGTCATCGGTAAATTGCCCAAAGCCTGTCTAGTGGCAGGATGGCTTTCAGGTTCACTGAAGCTTGCAAGCCCCCTCATCCACCAAAATAAATGCCTTCATCAAGGTGGACCAAAGGCTTATTACTGTACAAGTCATATTGTATCTTGTTTTACAATACACTTTCGTAACCTTTACTTGGGAAAGGCCCAGAGATATTGTGTTGGGTATTAGTTGCTGAGTTGTTATTGAGTCCATATGTGCATTGTAGCACATAGTTAGGAAAGGTAAAGGTGTCACTGCCTGATCTTGCTTGGGGAAGGAATATGTGGGATGGTTGTAGAGTTCCAGGTATTGTTTTTGCTAGCGTTACTCAGAGACCAGCTTCTTGCCCCGGCCGCTTTGCTCCCCCTCTCCTCTCGGAAAAACAGTACCGAATACCAAATGAATGGGAGGGTGGGTAGGCCTTAGGGCTGAAATGGAGAGGGAAGATAAACATCTATTTTGTGTGTTGGAAATCCATTTCCCACGTAGTTGCTTAAACTAAGCAACCCAAAGTATGTTTCTGTTTCGATCTGAGATACAGAACCGTTATGTGTGTACTGTCCTTGTTGGTTCATCTGAACATTGTTATTCCCTCACAAGTTGTCATAAAACAAATACCAGTTCTTCAGTGTTATATGTTGTGCAGTATTTTTCGGGTGATAAAATCGAGAAGAATGAGATGGGCGGGGCATGTAGCGCGTATGGGGGAGAGGAGAGGCGTATACAGGGTTTTGGTGGGGAAACCGAGGTAAAGAGACCACTATGGAGACTCAGGTATAGATGGGAGGATAATATTAAGATGGATCTTCAGGAAGTGGGATGTGGGGGTATGGACTGGATCGATCTGGCTCAGGATAGGGGCAGGTGACGGGCACTTGTGAATTTGGTAATGAACCTTCGGGTTCCATAAAATGCGGGGAATTTCTTGACTAGCTGAGGAACTGTTAGCTTCTCAAGCAGGACTGTGCTGCATGGAAGTAGGTATATGTTACGTAGTTGAAAGCCCTGTATCATTGCTGTGTTTGTGTCGAAATTAGCCTTCGTGTACAGCACGTGCACAGCATTAAGCTAACCTTGCGGAAGTAAGATGAAGTCCGAGCTGTTAAGTTTGCGCTGCACTCTCTCGTCGCTCGCGGGAACGAACCATGTTTGATGCTGGATGTGAAGTCTTTGTTTTATTTTACAACCGCACAGTCACAGATCACACCGACGTGTGTGTCTGAACCGTGGGTTTTAGTCCTTCGTCGAGCATGGTCAGGTCTGGATGTTGGCTGGGCGAGTGAGTCTCTAGGGGGGTGGTGTATCGGGAGCGGGCGTTCAAACAGTGTTACTGTGAAGGGCAAAAGCAACTTACCGAACTGAACTCTGACCATACTACTTATTTATTTGCCTAATATTTTATGTAATTTGAGATACTTTTTTTTTTTACGTTTTAGACGTGTTTTTGGAGCGCATTGCATTTATTTTTAACCGTGAAACGATTTCTACAGCAGCTTGTATTTTGTATTTATGCGTATCTGTTATAGTGTCTCAGATGCTTATTATTTCGTTGTGACCCGAAGTAAAGGATTGCTTGGAACCAGTTACGCCTTCAGCGTGGGGTAGTTTTTCCCATAGAACTGAGGGCAGCTGTATGAGTAAGAATATTCGTTATAGTGATATTTTCTTGTGGATGTGTGTCGAATGTAAACGTTGGAAATATTAACGACTTTGGAATCTGAAGAAGGAAATGTTGCAGCATACTGACATTCGAAAGTTTTTTATCAAGAGTTTTATGATTGTCGAAATTATATCACTGCCAACTATGACAGTAGCCTCGGAGCGCTGAGTTTGAAGTTATTGAGGTAGACTATACAGAAAATATTTCGGTCTTGTTTATTTAAAAAGATGCATTGACACTCAGATGTACCGGAGTTCAAATTCGGACTTTACTAACGAATTGTTACTGTTTTCTTGTAAGTCCGCGTAATTTGCATTTATATGAGTTTTGTAAAGCAAAGTGTGCTACAGACAGCGTGATATGAACACTGCCACTTATACAGTTTATTTACAAGTAGAAAAACTGACATTCTTCGTTCTTTAGCAGTAATTGTACTGGAAAGACGCCTGAAACACGTTCAGCAGTCTGTCATCTGTATGATGTGATCATGACACATTTCCGTAAGACGACGTAGCGTCGTTTTGATAGTGTTTACGTTTCTACGTTTTACCCCGCATCACTCATTATTCCTGAGTAACTGTGAATGGACATATATTGCTGGACCAGTCTTTGTGGCAGACGGACATTGCATATTGAGTTCATAAAACAGCTGAAAAGAACACACAAAAAAAATTTGAGTTTACATTTATTTCAAAATGTGTAAGTAGTAAAGGCGTGAAAGTTATCCTGTGTTCCTGATAACTGTACAGGGTTTTGAATGCAGACCACAATGACGTCACGTTTGGGGCAGAAGGCTGTTGGAGTAGCGGCCATTGTCGCAATAATATTGTTGACTGTTCTCATAATACTGTTGTGGACAGGCGTTGGTGCTGGAGTATTCAGTTCGAGAAATGCGGTAGTTAATCCAGCTCGCGGAAGATATGAGGTCAGCACTCACGATTCGGGATCGCGCAGAATTCAAAATGGTGATTCAAGAACGATTTTCACCGGACACAACATTTCTGGGGAGGGACTGGACATGGTGACCGCAACAGCGACATTGCTGAACGAGGAAAGCGATTATATCACCAAAGGTACAGGTAAGCTGTCTGTCAGTTTTTATATTCATTTTGGAAGAAAATTTGTGCATGCTAAGAATTTGTAGCTAGTCGCCTTCTGCCATGACACTGTATGTGTGAACGATTTGTGGCAGATTCATTAAGTATTCCAGTATAATTCTTTATTTCACTTATCCACTTATTCTGTTCTTCCTTAAAGTGCTGAGTCAACTAACTGCTTGGTGGGCCAACAACAGGAATAGCTCAAACATGCATACGAAACAATGACAGTGGGATAAAGGCACATGTAAAACAATAAAAAGGGAATAACACAAAACAAAAAAAAAATTACGTAATTGATTAATTTTTTTTTATTGACATGCTGAGCTAAGAGCCAAGTTTTCTATAACTGGAACTGTGCAACATATGAACACAAGTAACAAAGGATAATGTACAACACAAATACACGAAAATACAGCAAAAACAATACATATGGCAACAACAATATGAATATAGCACTGTGTGTGGTAGCCTCATACCATAAACATTAATCAGGTAGCTGTGGATTTTAATAATAATAATACCTCTTCATATTCTATATTAAATGTTGGGATACAGTAGTAGCAGGTAAAACTGAAACTTTCTCTGTCTTATGCCATGAAGGCATGGCGGAGACTGGAGGTCTCAGCTCATACTGAGGCTCGACTCCGACTGCTTTACGGCTGGGGAAAGAGCCCTTGTACCCATTGGATAGGCTGGCTGGCCTCCAGAGTCAGTGTGGATGTTTTGCAGAAGAGATGAATCTGTAGCTGTTGCCTGCAATTAAACCACCATTTCCAGACCCCAAGCAGTCACAGTAGGCTTACTGACTGCACTGTCCAGGGTCCCCCGCAGTTGATTTCAGACCCTGAACTCTTCTCAGTTTTAAGTTAGTTTCAGATTCAAGGCACCGTGAATAAGTAGTTGCAGGCTGTGGTGTTGTGGTTTCCACCTTCAAGGCAAATTTCACAATCGGGTTATCATGCAACCAAATAAATTATTATAATAAAACCAACTAGATGCACTAATTTCTCAAATTTATTTTTGGAATGAAACTTTACATGTTTCGGACAGTTCCTTTGTCCTTCAGGAGTTTTTCACTGCACACACAGCAATGGTATATGTCATACAGGTCTGCTGACAGCTTGTGAGCAGGATCAGGACGGAACTGGAACTCAGGTGCATCCCGATCCTGCTCACAGCGACAGAGGAGCTGTCCGAAACGTGGAGTTTTATTCCAAAAATAAATTTGAGAAATTAGTGCATCTAGTTGGTTGTATTATATTACAAGAATTTATTTTGGCTGCTGCTAAGAATATTCTGCCTCCACATTTGTTAACCCTTTAAACATGTAAATTCAGACGAATTATATATACACAGATACAGTCTGTACCGCACAGTAAACACTGTCTGTTGCAGTTGTGAAAACCAGTCAGTTAGTGTTGTGTAAGGAAATAATCGCTGTTTGTACTGATATTTTTACGAAACACATGAATACATTCTGTGGGGAGGACATGGATGTGTTTAATGTTAAACCTTGTGGTATATATAGTAACCACTGGGCTTTAGAAGGGTGAACGGTATCAAGAGTAATGATGCAAGAGATAGGTAAGTTTGTGTGTGCTTGTACATGTGGAATAGCTGAGGTTAGTACGGGATTTGATTTCTCACAGTTGTGTCCTGGAATGTTACGCCATGTCATTTGGTAAATAGTTATTTACAAGCCTTGTCATCTTAGGGTAATGCAGTCATAGAAGAGAACTGTTCCATGCATTGGTTACTCTTTACCAGGAAAAATGCTGTATTATCCTAGGACAGTTAAATTTTTCAGGTGAGCTTAAATCACACTGTAGAGTTTAGTTGCAATTAACCATATTGTAGGTGGTTAATTGTTGTGATGTGTGACAGTTTAGTACAACAGAAGACGTTTTTAAGTTACAGTCTAGATTTTGAGCGTTTTTATGAAGGCATTAGTAAACACCTTTCACAGAGACCACGTGTGTCCGAGACCTGCTATCAGATTTTCACAACAGGTTTCGCGACAGATTTGGGTAAAAGTCGCAGAGTAATTGGTACACGGAAAGGCCTACTTGCTTAAGGCTGAAAAATAAGGTTTGCTTGCTGTTTGCACTTTTTTTATCTGACAACATATGTTAATGACTTCATATCGATTGTGTCGTGAATTTCGACTGACCCGTTAGTGAAAGCCATACTTTAATTAGGGTAAGAGGAAGGTAAAAGGGGTCAAGCCTTCCCTGCCCATGTCTTGAAGGCATATAGAGGGATTAGAGATATAGCTCAACTTATCTGTAACCACTGCACTAGATCTAGATGAGCGGTCAACGTCACACCCTGCCAGAGAAGAACGCCGGTACGCGTTAAACAGGAGGCTGGGTGAGCTCTGGAGCCGGTCGGTTGTTTTGGAGACTAGAAGTAGTGTTGTGGCGGGCTCCATCGTTAATCAGGGTCGTAAATGAATTTGTATTGCCCCATTTGGGCGAAATTAGTGTAAGTAATGTTAATAAAAATCCAACCAGATGCAACAGTACGCAGATATTTATTTACTGCAAAGTCACTCTACATGTTTCGGGCGTCACAGCACCCATCATCAGGAGTACTAAAAACTGTAACCCCAGCCTCCGGTACAGGTCATAATACTGGTACAGCTACTTCCCTCCAACGTGGCCTGATCGGCCACGTTGGAGGGAAGTAGCTGTACCGGAGGATTCGGTTACAGTTTTTTAGTACTCCTGATGATGGGTGCTGTGACACCCGAAACATGTAGAGTGACTTTGCAGTAAATAAATATCTGCGTACTGTTGCATGTGGTTGGATTTTTATTAACAGTGAATTACGATGCACGGAACCATGAGCTTAAAATTTAGTGTAAGTAATCCGCAGGTAATGTCGCTGATCACTTGTGGGTTTCGTAAAAATCGACGCTTTTCCTGTGGGTGTAAATTAAACCACGTTTGTGTGTGTGCCGTGAGACCGCATGTTCTGTAAGTGGGGGCGAAAGGTTTTTCGTTTCACCGGAACATCCAGACCCGCTGTGGGGCTCACCCAGCTTCCTTTCCAGTGGTACCGGCGGTCCCTCCCTGGGGGTAAAGCGGCTGGTTCGTGAGTTGACCAGTCACGTTCCGACGTTATGAATGAGTAGAGCTATACCTCAGTTTCCCCCTATATGCCTTCTTACCGTGGACAAGGATAGCATTACTTTCAATGAGATTTTATGATTTTGTCCTGCCGATGTATAATCGAGTGTAAGTAAACACAAACGTATAGGAGTAACTTGGCTAAATATTGGGGGGGGCGGCGGCAAAATCGACCGTGGGTTTCGGGAATTTACGAAGGATTCAAGTTGGGATGAGAGGGAAGATTGATTATAACCAGCCCTTAATATACATACATACATACATACCGTTTCCCACTCACAACCATTTTCTTTATTTGCCCCCTTTCATCTCAGTAGCCAAAAGAAAACTATTCGTAGGTAGAAATTTTTTTTTTTTTTGGGGGGGGGTTTCCCCCCCCCCCCT
>Ga0123353_10008594_pt1 | contig 13971 bp, 12 predicted proteins | sample TergutLab28metaG_3_FD_92763 | JGI IMG/M metagenome (GOLD analysis project Ga0123353, IMG submission 92763) | Labiotermes labralis P3 segment gut microbial communities from Petit-Saut dam, French Guiana - Lab288 P3 | ecosystem: Host-associated > Arthropoda: Insects > Digestive system > Gut ... | reverse complement strand
TGAATATATGAAAACCGACTACGAGCGTGTGGTTTATTTGGCTTTTAAAAACAGAAGGTTGGTTGATAAAATTACTTTCCTGCTTTCTGCCGATGATTTTACCCAAATGTATCGCCGTTTGAGATTTTATACACTTTTTTCAGAAAATGTTAAACACCAAGCCGATGAAATTCAAAAAACGCAACAGGAAATTGCTGTTAAAAATGCGGAAATACTGAGCATCAAAGAAGCGAAATTAACATTATTAGATACCAAAGAATCTGAGATAAAAGAGTTGGATAGAGATAGAACTGCTAAAAACAAATCGTTGAATGAACTAAAAAAGAAAGAGAAACAACTAACGGCTGAATTAAAAAAACAACAAGCGAAACAAAAAGAGATAGAAGTCGCCATTAAGAAAGCAATTGAGCAGGAGATTTTAGCAGCAAACAAGAAAAAGGCGGAACAAAATAAAGCTGCAACAGGTTCTTCCTCCGAAAAAAAAACCTCTTCCACAGTATTGGAATATACGCCCGAAGAAAGAACAACCAGCAATTCTTTTGCCGGCAATAAGGGAAAACTTCCTTGGCCTGTTATTAAAGGCTCAACCATTACAAACTTTGGTAAATATAGAAATCCTGATGTGCCCTCCGTGTTGATGGAGAGTAATGGAATAGACATCTTAGTAGAACCCAACACGCAAGTACGCACCGTTTTCGATGGTGTAGTATATGGCATCCTTGATATGGGTAGCGCAGGAAAAGTGGTTATTATCAGGCATGGAGAATATATCAGCGTATATCAGGGATTGGCTTCTGTATCCGTAAAAAAGGACGACAAGGTATTTACCAAGCAAAACATTGGCACGGTTGGAAAAACTATGGGTAGGGATACTTACGAATTACACTTCGAGATTTTGAAAGAGTTTACCCACCTTGATCCGCAAGCGTGGCTATCAAAAAAATAGAAGAATTATGGACGAATTACAAGTTGATGTTAAACAGGCAATTGCATCAAAAAACAAAAAATTGGCAAATGGATTGCCCCGTTTTATAATTCGTTGGATTGAAAAACTGATACATCAAGATGAAATTAACCGGTTTTTAGCAAAACACAGGCATGATACGCCCGTTGAATTTGCTAAAAGTGGATTAGAAGAGTTTGCACAAGCTTCCGTAACTGTTGCCAACGAAGAAAAGATGCCCAAGGAGGGGAGGTATATTGTTGTATCAAACCACCCGCTTGGCGCCATTGATGGGTTGGCAATGATTTCGCTCATAGGAAAATATCGCGACGATATTAAGTTTCCGGTTAATGATCTGCTTTTGGCAATTAAGCCCATGCATGGCATTTTTATTCCTATTAATAAACACGGAAATAACAGTATAGATGCGGCTAAAGAGTTACATAATGCTTTTTCTTCAAACGATTTGATAATTTATTTTCCAGCAGGATTATGCTCAAGAAAAATAAAAGGCAAAATTCAAGATTTAGAATGGAAAAAAACGATTATCCAAAAAGCAATAGAATACAAACGCGATATAATTCCTGCTTTTTTTGAGGGAAAAAACAGTGGGCGTTTTTATCGCATTGCAAACCTGCGCAAACGATTCGGAATTAAAACGAATTTAGAGATGATACTCTTGCCTGATGAAATGGTGAAACAAAAGGGCAATAAATTCACCGTAACATTTGGCGACCATGTTTCTTACAAAACGTTTGATGATTCAAAAACGCCAAAAGAATGGGCGGCGTGGCTTAGAGAGTTAACGATGAGCTTAATTTGAACCCATACACTACCAAATAATCTCCCCGTTCCCAAATTCCCTTAGTATAGCATTTGTTTTTGAAAAATGTTTGCACCCAAAAAAACCTGCATGAGCAGAGAGTGGAGAGGGATGCACTGTTTCCAGAATATAATGCTTGTTTCTGTCAATAAATGCTGCTTTGGCGCGTGCATAATTTCCCCACAATAAAAAGACTAATCCTTCCCGCTTTTGTGAAAGTTGTTGAATTACAGCATCTGTAAACTGTTCCCATCCGCGATTTTGGTGAGAGCCGGCTTGGTGCGCCCGAACGGTAAGAGTAGCGTTGAGCAAGAACACGCCCTGTTTTGCCCAGTGGGTTAAGTTACCGCTTTTGGGAATGGGAATATTCAAGTCGCTATTCAATTCTTTGAAAATGTTAATCAACGACTTAGGATGCGGAACCCCATCCGGCACAGAAAAACATAAACCGTGTGCTTGCCTAAAGTCGTGGTAAGGGTCTTGCCCCAGAATTATCACCTTTACTTCGTGAAATGGTGTAAGATTAAAGGCATTAAAGATTAAATTCCCAGGAGGGAAAATCGTATGTTGTTTCTTTTCTTCAATTAGGAACGCTTTTAACTGTGCCAAAGAAGGAGCAGCAAAAGCCTCTGCAAGAATCTCTTTCCACGAATCTTCAATTTGGGGAGTAATTGTCATTGTATTATAAAACAGCTTGCTTTTATTTATGGTGTATTCGGATAATTTATAATAATCTTATCTATTAGACTTTTTTTCGCCTGTATTGCACTAAAAATATTCCCGATATTACTGTAAAAATACCCAAAACCTTATATATTGTTATCTCTTCTTTCAAAATATAGAACGCAATTATAGCTGTCATAACCGGGATAAGGTTTACAAAGATATTGGCGCGGGCTAAACCTAAAACACGCATAGCTCCAATGTAAAGAATAAACGCTATCGTGGAACAAAAAATGGAAAGAATCATAAGAAAGCTTAAATTCTGAGCATCTCTTAAAGCATGGTATTGGAAAAGAACAGATTCGCTGTCATTCACTATAAAAAGTAGTGGAAAAAAAGCAAGCATACCCAGAATATTTTGCCATGTAATAATTACAATCGGACTATAAGTAGTTGGAATTTTTCTAAGAAAATAATTATATCCAATGGTTGAAAAAACTGCTCCAAATGCTAAAAAGATTCCAAAAAGCTTAAAATCGGCATGGCTAAAGCTTGGAAATAGCATCACAATAATGCCGGAGATAGACAAAAATACACCAAAGAAGTTGAGTCTGCTGAGCCTCTCTTTAAAAATAATTACCGCCATAAATGCCACAAACAACGGAATGGTAGCAATAATAACGGATACCACCGAAGCATCGCAAAATTTCAGACTGTATGTTTCAAAAATAAAATAGATAAACGGTTCAAAAAACGCCAATCCAATAAAATATTTGAGGTCTTTTTTTGCAATGATAAACCTTTTTTTGTACACAACAACACAAAAAACTACAAAAATAAGCGAAGCAGTTACACAGCGTAAAAAATTGATGGTAATGGGGTTAAAATCAATCAATAAATGCTTTGTGAGCACAAAAGAACCACCCCAAAAAAACATTGAAGTAACTAAAAAGATGTAATATTTAATGGAGGTATGTTTCACGCGGCAAATATACACTCCTATTTTTATACATTAGTAGCGGGCAATGCAATTATTGGCACTAAACGCATGGTTTTAGAAAAATAAAAATTTTGCAGATGATGGGAAATTGACAGAGATTGTAAAAGATATAAATAATTTTTCTACTTTTGCCAGCTAAAAAATAAAGAAATTTTAAAAACATCAATATGAAAAAAATTACACAAAATGCTTCTTTTGGCAAATATGCCATGTTAGCTAACATACTCATTCTTAGCATGTTTATTGTTTCAATGGTATGTTTGCTGAGTTTTGACAAAGTGAACGTTAAATTAGTAAAAGAGACCCCTGTGTACGAAGCGGCATTTGCAGAGTTGCGCAAAGTAGAACAGCCAAGGCGTCAGGCACAAGCTGATGTGGACTACTATGTTATCAAATTAGACACGTTACAGCATCGGGCAGTTCCTGCAGACAAAAAGAAAGCAACAGAACTTCAAGATGAAATAGGTAGAACCATTAATACATTGGCATCGAAAGAAGCCGATCTATTGCGCGTAGATTCTCTTATTACCGTACAAACCATGTTTTTTGAAGCCATTCAGGTTCCTTTCGAAAATTTAACCCAAGACTCCCAATCGGCAAAAAAGACATTTAGGATTATGTTATGGATTACAATCGTGTTGTTTATTGGAAAAGTGTTTCTCTTTGCTGAATGTACCTATAGAAGCCTTCTTAATTTGCGCATTACTTCGCCTTGGATGACCAAAAGCACTGCGCCTTTTTGGGCTTATTTAGGATGGTTTATACCAGGCTATAACTTTATTAAACCCTACGCGGTTTTTTCCGAAGCATATAACGAAACAAATTTCATTCTTTTGGATAAAAACATTCTACAAAAAGAGATTGACCCAAATTCCGATTTTAATATTGGATTATGGTGGGGCTTGCTTATAACTTCCACTGTAATAATGTCATATATTATCAATGCTACTTTCTTCGGACAGGGTCCCATGTATCTCAAACTGTCTCACACCGGCGTAGCCATTGCTGCTATCTTTTTTTGGACTTGCTATTTGCTACAGGAGTGTGCTGTAATTTTTAGAGGTGTTAAAATGAATCAAATTCTGTTTGAGAATCGTTCCAAATTTGATCTTCAGTAAAGCCGTCCTCTAAATCATTTTCATCGATCTCATCTAAGAAATCGTTCAAAAATTCATCTTCCAAACCATCAGGCTTAATGTTTTCCTCAGGCTCTGGAAGTGTGCCGGTAGAAAGTGTACAACATGGGTACACCGTATTTTCTTTTACCGGTAAAATCTTGAGCAACTCTATGTAAAAAACTTTGGGATTAATAAAATCATACTCATATATGAAATACTGATGCGGGTCGGAAATAAAATCTTTTAACACAGCATTTTTCATAATAAACGTGGGGATATTTGAGGAGGTCGAGAACTCCTCTTCATCATCGTAGCTTGGTGTTTCCGTCTCCCTGTCATCCTGCATGTCAATAAGGGTTATCTCCTGCTTTTTGTTCCACTTGGTATCACAAACAGAAAATGAAGCCAGCTCATTCCCCTTAAGCCCGATAGATTCATATAATATGTGATGAAATGTTTCAAAATTATCTGAAGCCAAGATTTCAATATTGCGTTCAAAGTCCTCTACTTCATCAAAGAAAATTTTAAATTTATAGTAATACATTTTAATTGAAAATTGAGAATTAAAAATTGAAAATTAAAGGGTTTAAAATTTAAGGTTAAAAGTATTATTAATCATCAACCGCTAATAATTAATTCCATCGCCAAGGAAGTGATCCCAAAACATTCTTCCCATTTGTGGGTCTGCAGCGCTAATCATGTTAATTTTTGCTTCCATCATACGAGTAACATTGCTTGCCAGTATTGCATCATTTGTCATGGTGGCAAGCTCTCGGTATTGTACTAATCTTTGAAACTGCTCAACCAAATCGCGTTGCCCGTCGGCTCCTTTTCTAAGGTAAAAATCAATTTCAGCGCCAGTCCTGGATATAAGTGTAGTTATAGTATTAGTCATTCTTATCTGCTCAAACTTGTCTTGGAATAGCAACCGTTGTTCTTCTGAAAGGACTCTGCTTTCAATATCAAATAAAAGTGTAATACAGGTATTAATATTTTCTTCTTGAATAGCAATGGTATGTTCATTGCATTTTTCAAACCAATCGAAAGTAATTTTTAAATCATCTAACATTCTTTCAATCATTTTCAATCCTTTTTCTTCAGCTGTTGCTGTACCCAGCTTTAGTAAAGCCTGAGCCTGTATGATAGAATAATATGAGTGCCCCATATTTCCATTGTTTCCAATTAATATGTAGGGTGTTACTTCGGGATTAAAAATTTCGAGGAGTTTGTCGTGAATCAGTTCTGCTTTTTCAATATTACCTTCTGCGGCTAATTGGTTGGCAGTGCGTAAATATATTCTTTTTATAGTGGGAAACTGCCTCGATGCTTCTTCAGGACTAAAAACTCTTTTGTCGTTAATTCCTCCCCAAAGATAGGGATACACCGGTTTCTGCTCTCTTTCGGGATTGTTATCTATATCCACTCGTGCATGATTTGGATAATCATACAACAATTTGTCAGGCAACGTGGTAGTATTTATCCTTCCTTCCTCACCTGTTCTTCTGTCTATTCTGGTTTTAATAGGCACCAAACGATATGCCATACCTTCCAACTGGAAGTATTCTTCTAATCCGAAATAAGCATCCGGTCCGGAAGTGATTGAAAAATAGAGAGGTCTATCCCAGTTAAAGTTAGCCAGAATATCCATCATAATCAAATTACTTTTCATAATTTGATTAACATCATTTGTACTTCTATTCCATGTAACTCTGTCAACGATTAAATCGGCGTCTTCTGGTCGAACAGTACCATTTGCCAACACTTTTTCCTTATCTACTGGAATTGAAAAACTTGCGGGAATATTTGCACCATGTGTGATATATCCTTGATTTGCCGGCAATAGTGCAATGAAACTTTTCCCGTCAAACTTCGGGTCTTTAATGTAATCTACTACATCTTTAATATTCAAGAACTGGCTTCCTGCAATATTTAGTGCAATTTGGTCTCGGGTTCCGTCACGATATTGCTCCCACGTCATAGAGATTGGGAGCGGGTCGGAGTTGTAGGCTTTTTGTTTCATTTGGTCAATGTACCAACCTCCATGCAAGAGGCTCAGGTTACACACGCGCACATCGGTTCGATAGCCTTCCACTTCTTGCGCATACCATAAAGGAAAAGTTTCATTATCGCCCATAGTAAAGAAAATACCGTTGGGTTCGCAAGCATCTAAGTAGTTTTTGGCAAATGCTAATGCAGTATAGCGGTGCGAGCGGTCGTGGTCGTCCCAATTTTCTTTTGCCATGATGCCGGGTACTAATCCCAAACATACCAAAGTAATTAAAACAGAAGCGACAATTTTCCCCTTCTCGTTTTTCCATTTTTCCAATAAGGCAATTAATGCAAATACCCCGAAACCAACCCAAATGCTGAATGCATAGAAAGAGGCTGCATAAGCGTAGTCTCGTTCGCGCGGCTGAAACGCAGCATTATTCAAATAGAATGCGATTGCCCAACCTGTCATTAGAAACAACATAAATACTACAAAAGAATTTTTAAAGTCCTTCCTCGAATAATAAATCAAACCAATAATTCCCAGAAGAAGAGGCAGAAAATAGTATTTATTATGGCCCTTTCGTGCCATAGTATAAGGTTTTTCATCTTGTTTACCTAGCCGCTGATTATCAATAAACGGAATCCCAGATACCCAATTTCCATTATAATAGTCGCCTTGACCCTGATACTCGTTTTGTCTTCCCACAAAATTCCACATAAAATAGCGCCAATACATATAATTAAGCTGGAAAGAATGTAAGAATGCCTTGTTCTGCTCCATAGTAGGCAAGTTTCCTCTTTCTAAACTCCTTATATTATCTCTATCTGATACAGATCCCGAATTATATACTTTGGCTTTCAACCAGTTAATATAGTTGGCTCTTTTATCTTTTTCAGGAGACCACATTCTTGGGAAAAACATAAGGTCTCGCGGATCATATTTTCGATCCGTTTGTATGTGAGTAACAATATATTTTCCTGCATTATCGTCTCGTACATAAACAGGAGATCCGTCAACAATCTTGGCGCGAGAGTTATAAGATTGTCCGTAAATGAGCGGGGAAGAGCCGTATTGGTCTCGGTTTAAATAAGATAAGAGAGAAACTGCATCTTCGGGGCTGTTTTCATCAATAGTAGGATTTGCATTAGAGCGGATGACTATTGACAAGAACGTTGAATATCCCATAAGCAGGAAGAGTAGCGAGTAAGCGCAGAGTTTTAGCAGTTGTTTTTTCTTTTTGTAGCCGTAATAGATTGCATATCCGATAGCAGCGAAAACAATAATAAAATAGATGATTGTTCCTGCATTAAAAGGCAAACCGATGCTATTTTTACAGAAGATTTCAAATTTTCCTGCCCAACTTACAATTCCGGGGATAATTCCCCAAAGAATTAAGCCCATCACAGCAACCGAAGCAATGAGTGCACCAAGCACACCCCACTCTGCTTTTGTGCGGATAGCTCCGTTTTTATACGAAACATAGAATAAAGGCGCCACGATAAACAGCCAAATAGCAAACATCCAGCCAATATTGTATAGTATTGAGATACCAAAAATAATAAATGCAAAGGCTAAAAGTGCGCCCCTGTAAGTAGCATTTTTCGATAGCCTGTAATAGATGATTAACCCGATAGCCGGTATGGTAAGCAAATTCAATAAGTGTACCCCAACAGAAAGCCCCACCAAATAAAAGATAAGTACCAACCATCGTTGCGGGTTTGTGTTTGGTTTTGGGTTTTCATATTCCTCATCCCATTTTAGAATGCACCAGAAAACGAGCGCTGTAAAGAATGATGACATGGAATAGACCTCACCTTCAACAGCAGAAAACCAATAGGTATCAGAAAATGTATAAGTTAATGCACCTACAAGACCTGCTGCAAAAACTGCGATAGTTCTCAACGTGGAGAAACCTCCTAAATTGGCTACTAATTTTTTACCGAACAGGGTAATAGTCCAAAATAAAAACATAATACCGAACCCACTGCATAGAGCCGACATAATATTTACCCAAAAGCCTACCATTGCAGGATCGCTTCCGGCGAAGAGGCTGAAAACGCAGCCAATAATTTGAAAAGTGGGCGCACCCGGAGGATGCCCTATCAGCATTTTATGCGCAGTGGCAATGTATTCACCACAGTCCCACCACGATAACGTAGGTTCAACGGTTAAAATATATACAGATGAGGCAATAATTCCCAATAACCAACCTAAGCTGTTATTAATAATTCGATAAAATTTATTCATATTGTTTTTTGTATTAAATATACTAATATCGTTTATTTTTGATTTTTGTTGTATTTCATAAAAAAACGTTGGGACACGGTTCCGTGCCCCAACAAAAATTTTCACACAAAAAAGACCATTATATTAAAATCTAAAATGAGAGAATGCTTTGTTTGCTTCTGCCATTCTGTGAATATCTTCTTTACGTTTAAATGCGGCGCCTTCTTCTTTGAATGCTGCCATAATTTCGGCGGCAAGCTTTGCCGCCATTGTTTTTTCATGACGTTTCCGGGCATAAAGGATCATGTTTTTTATTCCTAAAGATTCTTTCCTTTCAGGACGAAGTTCTGTAGGGATTTGGAAAGTAGCACCTCCAATTCTTCTACTTTTCACTTCCAAGGCAGGCGTAATATTTGCCAATGCTTTTTTCCACACGTCTACAGGACTCTCTTTTAATTTATTTTCAATGATCTCCATTGATTCATAAAAGATTTCGAATGCAATTGATTTTTTGCCTTTAAGCATCAGGTTGTTTACAAACTTTGTAACCAACACGTCATTAAATTTTGGATCGGGAAGGGTAATCCGTTTTTTTGGTTTTGATTTTCTCATTTGGTTTCTTCAATATTTTAAAGGTTAATATTTACTCTTAGTCTCACCCATTTTGGCGGCTAAGCAACTATTTTTTGATTTACGCTTTCTTTTTCGGTCGTTTTGTTCCGTATTTGCTTCTGCCTTGCAGTCTGCCGTTCACGCCGGCGGAATCCAATGCGCCTCGAACTACGTGATAACGTACACCCGGAAGGTCTTTTACACGACCGCCTCTTACCAATACAATACTGTGTTCTTGCAAGTTATGACCTTCTCCCGGGATATAGGCATTTACTTCTTTTCCGTTGGTCATACGAACTCTCGCTACTTTACGCATGGCTGAATTGGGCTTTTTGGGAGTTGTTGTATAAACTCTTAAACAAACACCACGACGTTGCGGGCATGCATCTAATGCTCTTGATTTACTTTTTGAAGTTAACTGTTTTCTTCCTTTTCTAACTAACTGTTGAATTGTTGGCATTACGTTATTTTTTAATTTTTAAAATTTTACAATAAAAAAGAGCCTCTTTTTTTGAGGGGTGCAAAAATATAAAAAATATAATACGAAAAATTATGACAACCAGGGCATGGTTACCTATAGCGAAAAATTTTAATGCGTTTGCCCTGGTGTCAATGATTGTTGTGTAAAATATTTTTATAGTTTCGCAGCGATCTTTTAAGAGTTTAAAAATGATTAAGTATAGAATGTAGACATATTAACTATGAGCCGGTTTTTCGATATGCTTTTTTCGTTTTTAGGACTGTTATTATTAATCCCCGTTTTTATAATAATCTCTTTATCGGTTATCTGTACTTCACGCGGCACAGCTCTTTACATCCAAAAGCGTGTTGGAAAAAATGGCAGGGATTTCTCACTTTTTAAGTTTCGTACTATGTATGCCCATGCCGATAAAAAAGGATTGCTAACAGTTGGGGAAAAAGATTACCGCATTACAAAAGTGGGACGTGTTTTACGAAAATATAAACTTGATGAACTGCCACAACTCTGGAACGTGCTGAAAGGCGATATGAGTTTGGTAGGCCCTCGCCCCGAAGTAAGAAAATATGTAGATATGTATAACAACGAACAGAAGCAGATTTTGACAGTCAGACCGGGAATTACCGATTACGCATCTATTGAATTTAAAGATGAAAACAGGGTGTTAGCGTTATCTGATAATCCGAAAAGGCATTATATTGAAATAATTATGCCTCAAAAAATACAATTAAGCTTTCTGTATATTAACAACCGCTCACTAAAAGAATATTTCAAAATTTTGTTGTTAACGGCAAAGAAAATTTTTTTTTCATAATGTTATTACACGCATCCGTCCGGTTTGGGCAGTCCGGCGACACGGCATGCGCCGCGTGCGGGTCCTAATGGAAAAAGCTCATAAATATCTCTTAATTTAAGTCCGGTTTCTTTGCAAATAGAACGAATCATTGGCGCCATGCCCGTTTCTTCGTAACTGCGGCGAATAATTCTGATAATAGCCCAATGGTTATCAGTTAAATATTGAATATCATCTTCTTTTGCTATCAACACTGCTAGCTCATCATTCCACAATTGCGGTTCCAGCATAAAGCCGTCGCCATCCATTTCAATGGGTTTTCCGTTAAATTCTATTGCCATAAAATCTCTTTTATTTTGTAATAAAGTTTCATTGAGTTTTTGTTATTTTATTTTTTTGGCAAAAGTATATTATTTTCCATTATTAGTTGGATATTCAGGTTTTTTATACACCAAATCGGAACTGCCAATAAAATAAAAATTCTCTTCAGAACTCTGCGTTCTGCGGCGTTCTCGGAAAGGGGATCACATCTCGGATATTACTCATACCGGTAATGAAGAGCATCATACGCTCGAAACCGAGCCCGAAGCCGGCGTGAGGTGCGGTGCCAAATTTACGGGTTTCCAGGTACCACCACACATCTTTTTCCGGAATACCTAACTCTCTAATACGGTTAAGCAGTTTGTTGTAGTCGGCTTCACGCTCCGATCCGCCAATAATCTCTCCGATTTTCGGGAACAACACATCCATGGCGCGAACCGTCTTACCATCATCATTCTGTTTCATGTAAAACGCCTTAATGTCTTTCGGATAGTCAGTTAATATTACAGGCTTCTTGAAATGATTTTCAACTAAATATCTTTCATGCTCCGATTGCAAGTCCACACCCCATTCTATCTTATACTCAAACTTTTTGCCGGACGCTTTTAAAATATCAATGGCTTCGGTATAGGTTAGGCGCACAAATTCGTTATCCACCACAAAACATAGACGTTCAATCAGCTCTTTGTCAAACATATCATTTAAAAACAGGATATCGTCATAGTTGTGTTCCAACACATAATTCACTAAGAATTTAATAAAATCCTCGGCGAGGTTCATATTGTCGGTAATATCGAAGAACGCCACTTCCGGTTCTATCATCCAAAACTCGGCTAAGTGTCTGGGGGTATTACTATTTTCTGCTCTAAAAGTAGGCCCGAAGGTATAGATTTTTCCTAACGCCATAGCGCCAAGTTCTCCTTCCAGCTGGCCGGAAACAGTCAGGCTGGTATGTTTCCCAAAGAAATCCTGCGAAAAGTCTATTTCTCCTTCTTCATTTTTGGGAAGATTCTTCAGGTCGAGTGTAGTTACATTGAACATTGCGCCGGCGCCTTCTGCGTCGGAAGCAGTGATAATGGGTGTGTGCATATAGAAGTAGCCGTTATTATTATAGTAGGTATGAATGGCGTACGACAAGGCATGGCGCAAGCGGAGGACACAGCCGAAATAGTTGGTGCGGGGACGCAGATGCGCAATTTCACGAAGAAACTCCATACTGTGCCCTTTCTTTTGCAGAGGGTAGAGTTCAGGGTCTGCAACGCCGTAAATTTCAATATTTTCAGCCAAAATCTCTACTACCTGACCTTTCCCTTGCGATTCTACCAGTTTTCCGGTAACACGCAAACAAGCTCCTGTAGTAATCTGTTTCATAAGATCTTCCGAAAAGTGGGCGAGGTCGGCAACCACCTGAATGTTATGCACGATAGAGCCATCGTTTAATGCAATGAATGCCACAGCGTTGTTTCCGCGTTTGGTACGCACCCAGCCTTTTACTTCCACTTGGCTTCCGATGCCAAATTTTTCAGGTTTTTTTAGAATCTCTTTAATCATAATGAGTTATTTTTCAATAAGCGGCAAAAATAATGTTTTTTAAATTCAAAAACCCTACCTGCTTAGCCTCATTTGTATTTTCCTCAGCCAAACAGGCAAAACTATTAACCCTATCACCAAATAGGGATAATAGGAGATGGCGCGCCAAAGTACGGCAACTGCCGCTTGGGTGTGCTCCGGAAAATCGTGTCTAAAAAAAGCCGAAACGCAGATTTCTGCAATGCCGCTGGCACCCGGAGTGGGGCTAATTAATAAAATCACCCACATTACCAACTGCTTGGCAAAAAATAACAACTGTTGCATAATATGAAATCCCAACTCGGGATTGAGCGCCAATATTAAAAAATTGAGCACCATATATCGCGCTGTCCATGTCAAGGCTGTGGCAATAAACGCTTTCGCCCAATATCCAAACGGCTTGCCTTTCAATTCTATAGAAGAAGCTATTAAATCGTCGCCGGTTTTCTCCATTTTGTGTTGCCACTTTTTTAAAAAAGAGAAAGAGAAAAGTTTTACTAATAGTTTTTTTATAGTTCTCGGCGCAACAAAAATACCTAAGGTAATGCACGTTGTCATAGCAATAATAACCCCATAACCCAAAAAGAAGAAAACCATCGGATTAAACGGAAGCGCATCACCAAAATGCACTAAATCGGTTCCCAATACCAAAAGTAAAATGGCGACGGTGATAATATAAAATATTTCATCTAACATGGCAGTAGTGAGCACAATAGCAGTGCTTTTTCCTAGCGATATGCCTTCCTGATGTACAAAATAGATTGCAAACACCGAACCACCCACCATAGCCGGCGTAACCGAAGATGCAAACTCCCAAAGCATTACCACGTGCCAGCTGTCTTTCCAGCTCAACTGTTTTTCAGTTAACACTCTAATCCGAATGATATACATCAAGTCGCGCATTACCATACAAACCGTTGCCCAAAAAATATACCACAGGCTAATTTCAATGCCCTTTAACACGGTAAGGTCAAAGTTTGTGGCAGCCAACGAGTAAACAGAAAATAAGATTCCTATTGCAATCGGAATTAAAACCCGTTTGATGCTGAAAACCGATTTAATATTTGGGGGCTGCATAGTGTTTTATATTGGTCGGCGAAAATATATTTTAGATTTTAGGTTTACGATGTTTAGATTTAACGATTTTTCAATATAATTGTTTTTATATTTTTGCACAAAATTACTACAAGTGATGTTTCAAAAAATAATATTCTTTTTTTCTATTTTTCTTCTGCATTTTTCTCTTTTTGCGCAGCTTCCCAAAAATATTCAAAAGGCTTTGGATAAGGCTGAAGTAGAAATGGCTCAACATAAATACGAAAAAGCCCTTCTCATTTTGGAAAAATGCTACCAAAAGGCTGATCCCAAATTTTGGTCACTTTTAAAATGGAAAATAAGTCAGTCTAAATTTGGCATGGAGGCAATGCTGCAT